>PVMK01120055.1_pt1 | contig 104099 bp, 104 predicted proteins | sample 1853481 | NCBI WGS metagenome assembly PVMK01 (sample SAMN08533507, study PRJNA380276) | Marine sediment metagenome, whole genome shotgun sequencing project.
GGTGTCGAGGGCTTCGCAGTGTGCGTCCACTTGCATCTTCGGTGTGCGATCGAGGACGACTAGAAACTGGCCCGGGACCACCTTCATGGCCGCTCCTGCGCTTCAATGAGCTGCCGGATTCGAGTTTGCGGTGGCGGCTTTGTGTCACGGCGTCGGAATAGCGGCTGGTCGTCGACCGGAAGCGGTATGACTTCGGTGAAGTCCCGATCGTGTCGCCGCTGTGCCCCTGGGCCCCGCGGACGCGCGAACGAGGCTAAGCCGGAATCAAGCGGCGGTGGGCAAGAGTGAGGAGCTGGCCAAGCGTCGTGCCGCACTGAAGCGAGGCCTCACCCCGCTGTGGCCAACAGGGCCCAAACCCAAAACAAGGAGTTGCTCATGCTCAGCGCCAGCGTTCAGCGCCAGCGCCAGCGTCTGGGATCAACCTGACGAACCTGAGCCGCTTCTCCGCGACCTCTCGGTAGTCGCTCTCAGTTCCGTCGATGTGGGCGCCGCACAGGTCCATCAGCTTCGGGGCTATCTTGGGGTAGCGGCGTGCGTAGTCGACCAATACGTCGGCACCGGCAGTCGGGCTCAACATCTCCGCAATCACGGCTCGACGCTGCCGCCCCACGCGAATGTGAATGGCGGGATCAGCCAGCAGATTCCGGTACCACTGCGAGTGCTCGCCGTACCCAGACACGATGATGAGAACGTTCCCCTCATCCCGGTCGACGACCTCGACACAGCTGTAACGAGTCAAGCCGCTCTTTCTGCCGATGTGCTCGAGCATGATGATGCGCGAGCCGAACAGGAAGCCCAAGCCGGCTCGAAAGAAGTACACCGGCATACGGAAGAGCCAACGAATCAACGCGTTGGGCGGCTCTGGCGCGTCGAAGCGGACGGTCATCGAACGCGTGAGTCTATCCCACGTCGGTATCAGCGCCAGCGTCAGCGCCCAGCGTCAGCGTTCAGCGTCAGCGCCAGCGCCAGTGCCAGTGCCAGCGTCAGCGCGATGTGAGTCAGGCAGCAAGAACGTCTATGGACCAGGAGTAATGGTGATTATTCGACGGGTGAGCAACACGGACTCGACGTCGATCGAAAAGCAAACGGGTGAACAATTACGTATGCACGCATTCCGTGCGCGCATTCGCCCTAAAACGCAACACTGTCGTCAGCATTTGGTGGCCCGCAAACGATTACGGACAGTTTCGAGTTGGCCTGTCAGCGCCGGCGACATGCACGGCTTCTGCATCTTGGCTCCCCACAACTGGCCCGCTTTTTGCTCTGCATCTTCTCCATACAAGGAGGGTGAGATCATGGCGAACATAAGCAACGGCATCAATATCAATGCACCTGTCGAGAAGGTCTTTGCCTACGTCGCCGACCCGATGAATATCGCGGAGTGGATGGTAGGCATGATGGAGGTCAGTGATGTAACGGGGTCGGGGGTGGGCCTGCGCTATCACTGGAAATACAAAATGGCTGGGGTTCCGCTGAAGGGAGAGAGCACGCGTACTGAGCACGTCCCGAACGAACGTTTGGTCGTTGAGAGTAAAGAAGGGATTCCTAGCACTTTCACGTTCACGTTTGCGCCTCATGAGGGCGGGACAAAGCTGGATCTGGACGTCGACTACACCATCCCCATCCCCGTACTGGGGAAGCTGGCCGAAAAGCTTGTCCACAAACGGAACCAAAGGGAGATGGAGATGAGTAATCAGAACATCAAGGAAAGGCTGGAGGGCTAAGGCCCTCACGTGACCGTGACAGCAACGGACCAATGAAAGAACTCGCACGTACTGCGCGGCGCGTGGCTTCTTCGGATTGACACGGAGTATCTGAGTCAAGACGCGCCGGGGCTGTGCAGCGGTGAGTAAGGCCGGTTGTTCCTACTCGAGTAGCAATCTCTGTTGTGGTGCACTAGGTGAGCCGTCCAGTAAGAAGCTTTGGACGTCATCACGCGTGCGGTCGAGGGTGAGCGCTGGCGCTGGCACTGACGCTGGCGCTGACGCTGAACGCTGACGCTGGCGCTGGCGCTGACGCTGGCTTGACTTCCACTTCTCCCCTCTCAACCCTCCCGTCCATGGCCGACCCCGTCTCCCAAGAGCTCTTCGCGCGCGCCTGCAAAGTCATTCCGGGGGGTGTGAACTCGCCGGTTCGTGCGTTTTCTGCGGTCGGCGGGGAGCCGATCTTCATCAAGGAGGCGCGCGGCCCGATTCTCGTTGGTGCCGACGGGACCGAGTACGTCGACTATATCGGTTCTTGGGGGCCGATGATCCTCGGGCATGCGCAGCCCGATGTCGTGGCTGCGATTCAGCGTGCGGCCGAGAAGGGTTCGAGCTACGGCGCGCCGACCGAAGCCGAGATCGCCATGGCGGAGCGTATTCGGGACGCCGTTCCGTCGATGGAGATGTCGCGCCTCGTGTCGAGTGGAACCGAAGCGACGATGGGCGCGCTTCGCGTGGCGCGCGGGTTCACGGGACGCGACCTGATCGTGAAGTGCATCGGCGGCTATCATGGCGGCGCCGACTACCTGCTCGTCAAAGGCGGAAGCGGCCTGGCGACCCTCGGCGAGCCCGATAGCGCTGGGGTCCCTGCAGCGATCGCCCAAACGACCGCGGTTGTGCCCTATAACGATGCCTACGCTCTCGAGCAGCTCTTCATCGAGCGGAGCGACGAGATTGCGGCGGTGATCTTCGAGCCCGTCGCCGGCAACATGGGCTGCATTCCGCCCGACCCCGTCTGGCTCGACGCGCTCCGCACCCAGACCCAGAACCACGGAGCCCTCCTGATCTGCGACGAGGTGATGACGGGCTTCCGGGTGGCATGGGGTGGAGCCCAGGCTCGTTACGACATTCGTCCCGATCTCACCTGCCTCGGCAAGATCATCGGTGGCGGCCTGCCTGTCGGCGCGTACGGGGGTCGCGCCGATATCATGGAGAAAGTCGCTCCGGTCGGACCGGTGTATCAAGCGGGTACCCTCAGCGGAAACCCACTTGCAGTCGCCGCGGGATTGGAAACGTTGGAGCTCTTGTTACGGCCGGGGGTCTACGACGATCTCGAGCACAAGGGCGACCAAGTCCAGGCTCTGATCGAGCAGCATGCGGGGGCGGCCGGAGTGCCGATCACCGTGCAACGGGTGGGCTCGATGTTGACCGCATTTTTCCGTGGGAAGCCTATCCGCAACTGGGACGAGGCGGCCGACACCGACCGCGACGCCTTTGGCCGGTGGCACGCCACCCTCCTCGAAAACGGTGTCTATTGGCCTCCCAGTCAGTTCGAGGCGGCGTTCGTTTCACTCGCTCACGATGCCGAAGCGTTGGCGGCGACTGGACGCGCGTTCGAGGTGGCGTTTGCTGCTCTGTAAGCCGCATAATAACAAGTAGTTGCACGCCTTCGACGGGCGCGAAACCAACCTTGACCCCACATCCCCTCGTGCTATACGCCGCGCGCTCTTCGAGCGTGGATCCTTGGAACTGTAGGGAAAAAACGTGCTGACAATGCTCCTCAACCGCGAACAACGGGAGCAGCTCAAGCAGCTGGGCAGCCTGTCGACGATTGGCCTCGAGTTGGGCCTTTCGATCGCACTCGGCTACCTCGGAGGCCGTTGGTTGGACGGCAAGCTCGGCACGGAGCCTTGGCTCCAGTGGATTGGGTTGAGCCTTGGGCTTGCCGCCGGCGCTCTAAGCCTCTACAGGGTCGTCCGTCGCGCCCAGCGGATGATGGAAGAAGAAGACAAGTCCCCGTGATCGACCAACTGAAAACCCATACTCCTCGTTACGTCGCCATCGCGGCGGTGGCGTTGATCGCGTTGGGGTTCTTGCTTGGCGGGACGACGGTAGGGCTCGGCGCGATGGTCGGTGGTGTCGTTGCCGTGCTAGACGCCTGGGCGCTCACCTGGCTCGCCGTTCGCGTCGTGTCTGGCGCCGGCGTCATGAGCCGTGGCTTTGCGGCAGTGCTCCTCGGCGGGAAGCTCTTCCTCTTGTTGGGCATTTGCTGGGCGCTGCTTGCACGCTTTGGCGTCGACCCCATGGGCTTCTCCCTCGGTCTCGGCGCACTGGTGCTCGGCATGCTGTATGGCGGTGCCGAGCTGGCGTCAAAAGAAGCCCGCGCGGCTCGTGAAGCGCAAGCGGTAGGAGAAGGGTGAGAGATGCCGCACGGCGAATCATGGTTTAGCTTCCTGCCGTTCTTCGATTCGTTCGAGGAGTGGATCTCGCGCCTGTTTGGCCCGAGCTACATGGAGCACAAGCCGCAGCTCGTGGTGCAACACGTTCTGGCCTACACCGTGGTGGTTTTCGGCCTGATCGCGGTCGGTTTATGGATTCGTCGACGCCTGCGAAACCCTGAAGAAAACATCCTGCCTGAAGGCAAAGTCACGTTTTACGGCTTCATCGAGTTGATCGTTGGCTCGACCTACAGCATGTCGGCCGACCTGATGGGCCCCAAGCCTGCAAAATACTTCCTTCCGCTCATCGGCACGTGCGCGCTCGTGATCTTCTTTTCGAACGCCATGGGTCTCGTGCCGGGGTTCCTCCCGCCTACCGACAATCTCAATACCACTTTCGCGATGGCGATCGTGATCTTCTTTTCGACTCACGTTTACGGGATCAAAGAGCACGGCTTCGGAAAGTACTTCGGCCACTTTTTCGGGCCTCCGGTCCCGTGGTGGATCGCCTGGTTCATCCGGCCGCTCGTGTTCGTCATCGAGCTCATCAGTCACATCGTTCGTCCGGTCACGCTCGGCGTTCGTCTCATGGCGAACATGACCGCTGACCACCTCGTGCTCACCATCTTCGTCGGTCTTTTCGCGGGGATGGGTATGGTGTTGCTGCCGGTTCCGGTGGTGTTCTATCTCCTGGGTTGTCTGGTCGTGACCGTCCAGACGTTGGTTTTTTGTCTGCTCTCCGTGATCTACATCGCACTTGCGATTCAGCACGAAGAGGAACACTAGGTTTCCCTCTCGGAAGAGGGGTTTTGAGGAGGCTCTCGAAAATGAAGAAAATGGCTCTACGACTGGTCGGCCTATTTGCGCCGCTTACCCTCGCCGCAACGGCTTTCGCACAGGACGCGGAAGGCGCGGAGGACTCGACGGCGATCGCCGGAAGGGCACTTGCGGCGGGGCTTGCCATCGGCATCGCTGCTTTCGGCTGCGGTATGGGTCAGGGTCGCGCCGCGGCTGCTGCCCTCGAGGGCATTGCCCGGAATCCAAACGCATCCGGTAAGATCCTGGTGCCCCTGATTCTGGGTCTCGCGCTCATCGAGTCGCTGGCAATCTACGCTCTCGTCATCGCATTCCAGCTGGCGCCGTAGGCTGCTGACCGCCTCAGGACGCGCCGCTTTTTGGCGCGTCCTGGCGGGCGACGACTCTACGCACCATAATCAGACGATGACGAGCGAGCAGAGCCCTAGTCCTTCGACCGATTCCCCGAAGCGCGGTGGAATCCCCGGTGCCGTGAAAGTCGGCGCCGTGTTCGTGGTACTGGTGAGCGCCGCTGCGTGGCTTCTGTCAGGTAGCAACAACCCTTTCGTGTACTCGAAGTTGGTAGACGAGGTGATGAGCGAGCCCGACTCCTTCGAAGGGCGGCGTTTGCGGGTCGAGGGGGAGCTACGCCAAGGCTCGATTCAGTTTCGCGAATCACCGTGCGAATGGCGTTTCGTCCTCTACAAAGAGGACAAGGAGATGCCTGTGCGCTTTCCGCAGTGCGTGGTGCCCGACACGTTTCGGGATGGCATGGGCATCCAGGTGACCGTCCAGGGCGAGCTCGGCGATGACGGCGTGTTCCTCGCGAACCAGGTCATCCCACGCTGCCCCTCGAAGTACGAGATGCAGCAACGCCTGGAGGCCGGCGAGGAAATGCCCTACGACCCCACCGCCAAGCTTCCGGGCCCAGGCGAAACCTAAGCTTCAGATCTGGTTGACCTGCTCGATGCGCTTTTCGTGGCGGGCCGTTTCTTGCTCGACCTGCTTGTCGAGGGCCTCGAGCTGCTTCTTTTGCTGCGCGACCAGGCGCTTTCGCCTCTTGTCGAGGGCGGCTATCCGGTTGTCGTGACGCTTGTCCTCGGCATCTGCCAGGTGTGTCTTGCGTTGGGCCTTGGCCTCTTCGGCTCTGGCTTTTTGCGCGGCCTTCCGAGCCTGAGCCTTGTCGGCCTTGACTTGCGCGGCGCTCTTGGCCTTGTCGGTGTTGGTTTCTTTGACCTCGACCGCTCCCTGGTCTTCGGCGCTTGCAGTGGGCGCGGTCGCGACCGCGACGCCAAACGTCAGCGCCAGCGCGATACACATCGATGAAATGATCCTCATGGTTTCCTCCCCTTGGGTGTGGACGCTGGCGAGCTGCCCCTCGTCCATAACCCCTTCACACTAAAGGGTTGATTGGCAAATCGAGCGGCTTCTTGACCCCCTAGGCTACACAACCGTACAGTGCTGTGCATGGGCTCAGTGGGGGGGCAAGTGGGGGGGCCATCGAGCGGGCAAACAGGCCAGCAAAAGCGGGCGTTTCGCCGCGTCGACAAACCTTGGGATCGGCCGCGCGGGGTTGCGGAAGTGCTTGAACGATGGGGGTCTGACGGCACCTGGCGCAACGTCACGTGGAGCCATGGGATTGAGGCGCAGGAGGCGAGCAGCGCACCGATGCCACCGGGGTTGTCCCCCTCTGTGGAGCGGGCGCTGGCGCAGCGAGGCATCGGCCAGCTTTATAGTCATCAGGCTCAGGCCTTCGAACTGGCCTCGGCCGGCAAGCACGTGGTTGTGGCGACACCGACCGCGTCCGGCAAGAGCCTCTGTTACAACCTTCCGATTCTTCAAGCGCTCGCTTCGGACCGAAGCGCCAGCGCTCTATATCTCTTTCCCACGAAGGCACTTTCGCGCGACCAAGAAGAGTCCTTGCGCCACCTCATGCGCGACGCTGATCTCGCCATCGGAGCGATCACGTACGACGGCGACACTCCGAACGATGCCCGTCGGGCGGCCCGGCAAAGAGCTGGCGTCCTGCTTACCAACCCCGACATGCTTCATGCGGGCATCATGCCCCACCACACGGCGTGGGCACGGTTGTTCTCGAACTTGAAGTACGTCGTCATCGACGAGCTTCACACCTATCGTGGTGTCTTCGGGTCGCACCTGGCCAATGTCGTTCGGCGCCTGCTGCGGATCGCGCGCTTCCATGGATCGTCACCCACATTCCTGTTTGCCTCGGCGACGATCGGCAATCCGCAGGAGCATGCAGCGCGGATTTGCGGTGAGCCGGTCGAGCTGATCGAGCAAAGCGGCGCGCCCACTGGGCCTCGCCGGGTCGTGGTGTACAACCCACCCGTCGTGAATGCCGAGCTCGGTATTCGGCAGAGTTACCTCAAGACCGCCGTGCGGCTCACGCAAGATCTCGTCCGGGCGGGGGTGCCGACGTTGGTTTTCGGCAATTCGCGCAATGGCGTCGAGGTCATGCTCAAGTATCTGCGCGACCGCCTAGCGCGTGATCAGATCGACCCTTCGGCGATCCACGCGTACCGCGGCGGCTATCTGCCCGACACGCGACGTCGCATCGAGGCCGCGCTTCGAGCAGGCGACATTCGATGTGTCGTCGCCACCACTGCACTCGAGCTCGGTATCGACATCGGAGCGCTCGATGCTGTGGTGTGCGCTGGCTACCCCGGGACGATGGCGGGGCTTTGGCAGCGCTTCGGTCGAGCCGGGCGGCGACGCGAACTTTCCCTTTCCGTGCTGGTTTCTTCGAGCAATCCGATCGACCAGTACGTCGCGCGGCATCCTCGGCAGTTGGTGTCAGCGCCGATCGAGCACGCTCGAATCGACCCCGACAACATCGAGATCCTGATCCAACACTTGAAGTGCGCAGCCTTCGAGCTGCCTTTCGAACCGGACGATGTCTATGGTGATGTTCCGGACGACGCTCTTGCGGAAGCACTCGACTACCTAGCCGACAACGGGTTCGTTCACCCGACATCCACGAGCGCTGGCTCGATCTATCATTGGGCGTCCGATAGCTATCCGGCCAGCGACGTGTCTCTCAGGAGCGCGAGCGGGGACAACTTCGTCATCGTCGATCTCGATGAGGATCGCACGATTGCCGAAATGGATTGGCGAAGCACCCACACGATGCTTCACGAGCAAGCGATCTACCAGCACGAGGGCGGTCAGTACCAAGTCGAGCGGCTCGACTTCGACAATCACAAGGCATTTGTACGCCGCGTGAAGCCCGACTACTACACGACCGCAATGACGCACAGCAAGGTCACGGTGCTGGAGCAAGACCAGGGCGCTACGATCGACCTCGACGAAGTGCCGCTCGAAGCTGCGCTAGGCGAAGTGACCGTCGTCGAGAAAGTCGTTGGCTACAAGAAGATCAAGTTTCACACCCACGAAAACGTCGGCTATGGCGAGGTGCACTTGCCGGAAATGCAAAAGCAAACGACTGCGTTTTGGCTGACCTTCCCTGAAGACTTCGTACAGAGTCAGCCTGAGCCTCGTGCTGTCGTCGTCGATGCGCTGCGCGGCCTCTCGAAGGCGATGCACGTCGTGGGTGCCGTCGGTCTCATGATCGACCCACGCGACCTCGGACGCACGTTGGGGAGCCGCACAGACGACGACGCGCCTCCCGGGAACGGGCAGGGGCGGGGGTATGATCCGACGATCTTTCTTTACGACATGGTGGCCGGCGGGGTCGGCCTCGCGCCCCGGCTGTTCGAGGAGCGAGAGGAGCTGCTGCGACGTGCCCGTCATTTGATCGAGAGCTGCGCGTGCGACGAAGGGTGCCCGGGGTGTATCGGTCCGGACGCGTCTGGCGACGAGGGACCTGAAGCGGCCCGCAAGCAATTGGTCCTAGATCTCTTGGATGCCGTTGGTGTCCGCGCGACTCACTAAAGCACGATGTCGATCAAACGAAGTCTCGCCCGTCTCGCACGTACCTCTCCCCGGAGGCTCGATGTCGCCGCCGTTCGAGGGGTGCTTCCCGGGCAAAGCATTCAGACCGAGCACGGTGAGCTCCACCTGATCGACGAGTATCTCGAGCCTCACCACCACCATGGGCGTGCTCCGATCGCAAACGCGCTCCGCGTTTCCTCTAAACGGTTGGCACAACTCGCCTTGGATCCAACCCTCGAAGAGGTCGACATCAGCCGCGCTTTGTTTTTCGACACCGAAACCACGGGGCTTGCGGGAGGGACGGGCACGGTACCATTTTTGATCGGTATCGGTTGGTTCGAGGACGAATCGCTCCGTATTCAGCAGTTGTTTCTCCCCGAGCTCGGGTACGAGGCGCCCATGCTTCACTGGTTTCGCGAGCGCGTCGCGCAGTGCTCGTGTCTGGTATCGTTCAATGGAAAGACGTTCGATTGGCCTCTCCTGCGCAATCGCTTCGTGATGAACCGCGTGCGTGCACCCGAGCTTCCACCGCACCTCGATCTCTTGCATTGCGCCCGTCGGATCTTGCGACGACGGCTTCGGTCGGTCCGCCTCGTCGAGCTCGAACGCGAGGTGCTGGGCATGTATCGGGAAGACGATGTGTCCAGCGCGCTGATCCCGCAGCTCTATTTCGACTACCTCGATGGCGGTGATGTCTCGCCGATCGCCAAAGTCATCGAGCACAACGCCAACGACTTGATCGCTTTGGCAGCGCTCGTGGCGGAGCTCGTTGCCCATTTCGACGAGGTTCACGGTGAGGACGACCCACGCGATCACTTGGCCTATGCCCGGGTGGCCGAACGCACGGGCGATCCAGGCCGTGCGCGCTCCTTTGCGCGGGCGGCCGCAGAAGGCGGGGGTGAAGCGGCCTGCACCGTCGAGGCGTGTCTTCTGACGGCTCGGATGGCACGACGCGGCGGGGACGTCGACGATGAAGAGCGAGCGCTGATCGATGCGCTTCAGGCAGCGGACGAGGACGAGCTTCGCGCCATCGTGCAGTTGGCGCTGAGCAAACACTACGAACACCGGCGTAAAGACCTCGCACTCGCGCTCGAGCACGCGGCAGGCACGGCGCTAGCCGAAGGCGATGAGGCGACCGAGCGTCGCATGGGGCGCCTCGAGCGTCGGTTGGCCCGCCAAGCCTGAGGTGCAGCGTGGTTACGCGGGGGGGTCGACTTCGATCTTGGTGGTCACCGAGTTGGCGACGAAGCAATGCTCGTGGGCCTGGTGGTGAAGCTCGTCGAGCCGCTCTCGGTTCGGCGGTTCGTTTCCCCAAGTGATCTTCGGCCGAAGCACGACCCGGGTGATCGCAACTCTCTTGTCGTCGTTTCGATTCATGAAGCCGACTGCAGGGTCTTCGTAGCCGTCGACGATGAAGCCATCGCGTGCTGCCAGCGCGAGGAAGGTCAGCATGTGGCAACTCGAAAGAGCTGCAACGAAAGCTTGCTCCGGATCGACCAGGGCGTCGTTCCCAAAGAACTTTGGCGCGGCAGAGGCATGCACCTCGCTTCCGCCTTCGAACTTCCAAACGTGGTCACGCGTGTATTCCTTGTGCGTGAATTCAGTGCCCTGGCGGTTCCAAACTATCGTGGCGCGGTGTTCCGACATCGATGCTCCTTCGAGCGAAAAGTCTAGTGCGGTTTGGTGCGCCGTCCACCCATGGTCTTCGTGGTCATGGTCGTGTGTCGTGGTCGTGCGCGACTGGCTCAGCGACACATTTGAGGATGGGGTCGGAGTGAATGAATTCGAGCACGAGCACGAGCACGACTACGGAGACGACCACGACACACGACCACGACTACGACTAGGGACACCCGCTAGCCGCCGGCTAGGGCGGGGGTGTCGATGTGGACCGGGGGGGGTGTCGTCGATCAGGCGATTTTCGAGGAAGCCTTCGGGGAGGGAGACTTTTTGGCGGCCGGCGGTCTTGCCGCGAGGGGACGCGCATGGCCTCGGGCGGGAAGGGTTCTGACGGGTCGGCGGCGCGGAGGACGTCTTCGAGCTCTGCCAAGGCGGTGACCTGCATCAGGCGCGCGCGGAGCTTTGCGCTGCCCCGGAAGCCTTTGGTGTACCAGCTGCTGTGCCGACGGAACATTCGCATCGCTTGATCCTCGCCCGCCCACTGGCACAGGAATGTGGCGTGCGCGATCGCAATGTCGACGACTTCTCCAAGCGAAGGAGGATCGCTCGGTTCGCGACCTTCGAACACATCCGCCAGGTCGCGAAAGAGCCACGGGCGTCCGAGGCATCCGCGGCCGATGACGACACCGTCGCAGCCCGTGTCTCGCATCATGCGAAGTGCGTCGTGTGCTTCCCAGATGTCACCGTTACCGAGCACGGGGATCGTTTTCACTCTTTGCTTGAGGCGCGCGATCGCTTCCCAGCGTGCTTCGCCATCATAGAGCTGGGCTGCGGTACGGGCATGCAGAGCCACCGCTGCACAGCCTTCTTCTTCAGCGATTCGTCCGGCGTCTTCGTAGGTGAGGAGGCTATCGTCGATGCCCATGCGAAACTTCATCGTCACGGGGACCTGGCCTGCGCTTTGGACTGCCGCGCGAATGATGTTGGCGAGCAGCCGAGGCTTGACGGGTATTGCAGAGCCACCGCCTTTGCGCGTGACCTTGGGCACTGGGCAACCGAAGTTCATGTCGATGTGGTCGACAGCCCCCTCGCCGACGAGCCATTTCACGGCTCTGCCGACGTAGTGAGGGTCGACGCCGTAAAGCTGAAGGCTCCGAGGGGATTCATCGGCGCCGAATTCGGCCAGCATGAGGGCCTTGGCGCGGCCCTCGACCAGCGGCCGGGCCGTCACCATCTCGCTCACATAAAGCCCGGCGCCAAACCGACGGCAGATCGCGCGAAACGGCCAGTTCGTGACCCCTGCCATCGGCGCGAGCACCACCGGCGGCCACACGGACAGACGCCCGATCTCGATGGGCGCGAACTCCCCAACCCCCGCGAGCGGCACCTCCCGATTCACCAAACTCTTATAAATCTCATCCATCAGATAGGCGATAGTGTGGGGGTGGTGGGGTAGGCGATAGTGTGGGGGCGGTGGGGCGGGACAAATTGCCGGGCCGCAGGCCCGACGTGAAAAAGGGTACATTCCCTTTCTAGTTCACGACTGCTAGGTGGCGTTGGCCGCTTGTGCGCAGGAGCTTCATGCGCCAGTCGACGCCGATGAGCTCACCGGGCTCCAAAGGTAGCCAGATGTTTTCGCCTTCGATGACTTCGCTCGAGAAAATCAGGTGATTGACGTAACCGCTCTCTGAAGGCGCCTCGCATTCGGGCGAAAGGCTCGGGCAGGTCTCTCTGTCACCGCATCGCGTCTTGTACGTCGACCAGAAGAGCTCTTTGCCTCCCTCTGCCGCTACCATCGTAGTGCCGTCTGTCACAATCGTCGTGAGCAGTGAGGGTTCCTCGTCTGGATCGGTGTCGCAAATGCCACGCGCATGGTCGAGCGTGGATTGTAGAGCCATCGAAGTCTCCTCGACCCCGATACGCCCCGATAGGGGACCGTGCTGCGCGAGGTGCGTGAGGAACAAGAAGAACAACACCTCGCTGTCGGTGTCCCCAAGAATGTACCGGCGAAGGCGTGGGGCCACCCGCTGCACTAGCTCCTCTCGGTGGTTTGCGAAGCCCCGAATGTCGCCGTTGTGCGCCATGACCCATTTTCCGTATTGAAACGGGTGGCAGTTGAGCACCGACAGCTCCCCGTTGGTAGCCCGGCGCACGTGAGCCAGGACCGTTTCGGAAGCGACGATGCCGCTAACCCGCCGAAAGAGGGCGCAATCGATCGCTGTGGTCGGGCTTCGGGTGATGTGCGGCGCGCCGTCAACGTAGAACGCAACCCCCCAGCCGTCCCGGTGGTCGGTGCTTTGGGCGCCAAGTGCGTTGTCGGCGTCCAGGAGGGATCGATGCACCTGGCTCTGAATGACGCTCCGGAAGCCAAACAGTCGACACATGACGCCACCATTCTGACACGAACCGTGCGTCGATGCCGCCTCCGCTGTTCAGGACGCATCCACAGTGTTAAGGTGCGCGCCCGTGGAGCGTTTTAGGCGTCTTTTCATCGCGAACCGGGGCGAGGTTGCGACCCGCATTGCCAGGACGTGCGACGCCCTCGGTATCACCCCCGTCTTCGGCGTGTCCGAGGCTGACCGGGATGCACCGTATCTCTTGGATCGCGAGTCGGTCGTGCTCGGGCCGGCGCGCTCGAGCGAGAGCTATCTTGCGAGGGAGCGCATCGTCCAGGCTGCGATTCAAAGCAACTGCAGCGCCCTTCATCCGGGCTGGGGCTTCGTCGCCGAAGATCCGCTGTTCGCCTCGTTGTGTGAGGCCCACGGAGTTACATTCATCGGGCCTCCAGCTGCGGTGATGCAGGAGCTCGGCCGAAAGACCCCGGCCAAGGCCGCGATGGCCCGAGCAGGTTTGAAAGTGATTTCTGGGAGCAACGGGATCCTGCGCGACGTCGATCACGCGGCTGAGCTCATCAAGTCGATCGGTCTACCCGTTCTTCTCAAGGCCGAAAGCGGCGGCGGCGGGCGCGGCATGCGGGTCGTCCGAGACGTCACCGAGCTCAAGGAGGCCTTCGATTCTGCCCAAGCCGAGGCGCGGGCCGCCTTCGCGGACGACCGGCTCTATCTGGAGAAACTCATCGAGGGCGGGCGCCACATCGAAATCCAGCTCCTGGCAGACAAGTACGGCCACGTCGTCCACCTCGGGGAGCGCGATTGTTCGGTGCAGCGCAAACATCAGAAGCTGATCGAAGAGTCACCGGCCCTCGTCCTCGACAATTCTGAGCGCGCCCGCACCCTCGATGCCGCAGTTCGAGCCGCCGGTGCGATCGGATACGTCGGTGCTGGGACGATGGAGTTCTTGCTCGACGGAGGCGGCGAGCTCCGCTTCATGGAAATGAACGCTCGGCTTCAGGTAGAGCATCCCGTGACCGAGATGCGAACCGGGATCGACCTCGTCGAAGCCCAGATCCGCATCGCGGCGGGCGAGCCTCTGTGGTTCTCGCAGGACGACATCGAGCTCCGCGGCCATGCAATCGAGTGTCGCATCAACGCGGAGGACCCATCAAATGCGTTTGCGCCGAGCCCCGGTGTCATCGAGCGTTGGGAAGCCACCGAAGCGGAGGGTATCCGCATCGACACGCACGTCGAAGGCGGATACGAGGTGCCGCCGCACTACGACAGCCTCGTATGCAAAGTGATCGCCTGGGGACGAGACCGCAACGCTGCCTGCGATCGCTTGGCGGATGCGCTTCAGAACATCCGCTGCGACGGCATCTCGACCACGATTCCGATGCATTTATCGGTGCTGGCGTCGGAGGAGTTTCGAAACAATCGGTACGACACGCGTGCCGTACCAGGGTGGGGAGACTAATGGCACACGTTCCGGTGGTTCCAATCGGCAAGGACCGTGAGGCGATCGTCGATCAAACAACGTTCGATCGCGAAGTTTCCAGTCATGAACCGCTCGTAGAAAAGCTCGACGCCAAAAGAGCGGAGGTCCAAGCGGGGTGGGGTCCAAAATATGTCGACCGCGTGCACGAAAAAGACAAACTCACGACTCGAGAACGCCTCGATCGACTGAAGGATCCAGGGTACGCGATTGTACGAAGTCGGCACCTTCGTCAACTACGGGATCGACTTCAACGGCCTCGAATCTCCGGCGGCGGGCGTCGTGACTGCGTTTGCGCAGATCGAAGGTCGATGGTGCGTTGTCATTGCGAACGACAACACAGTGGCGTCGGGCGCGTGGTGGCCGAGGACACCGGAGAAGATTCAGCGTGCTCAAGAGATGGCGCGGCGTCTGCGGCTGCCAGCGCTCTACCTCGTCGATTGCAGTGGGCTCTACCTGCCCGAACAAAGCAAGAGCTTCGCAGGGGCCAAAGGGGCGGGGCACATCTTCAAAATGAACAGCCTGCTATCCGCGGAGGGGGTGCCGCAGATTGCTGGTGTCTTCGGAGACTGCATTGCGGGCGGCGGCTACATGCCGATCATCAGCGACCGCGTCTACATGACGGAGCAGGCGTACATGGTCATCGCGGGCGCAGCGCTCATCAAGGGTGCCAAGAGCCAGCACATCACCTCGCTCGATATCGGCGGCCCGGAGGTTCATGTGCACCAGTCGGGATGCGCCGACGAGCGCGTCCCCGACGACGAAACGCTGATCGCATGCCTGCGGCGCGAGGTTTCCCGCCTGCCAACATCCGGTGCGGCATTCTACCGGGGCGGTGTCGAGTCGATGGAGCCGACTTACCCAACGTCGGAGCTCCGCGGTTTGATCCCAGTCGACCATCGGCAGGCCTACGAAGCGGAGGAAGTGCTCGCGCGCCTGTGCGATCAGAGCTTGTTTTGGGAGGTGCTTCCTTCGGTCGGTCGCGAGATGATCTGCGGTGTCGCCCGCGTCGGTGGGCTCTATGCGGGTTTCGTGCTCAACCGACAGGGTCTGATCGACGACCCAGAAGCTCCGACGGAGCAGCGGCCCGCCGGGATCCTCTACCGCCAAGGCATCGCAAAGATCAGCGCTTTCAGCCGAGCGTGCGACAGTGACGGCATTCCGCTGATCTGGCTACAGGACATCAGCGGATTCGACATCGGCGCCGAAGCCGAGCGGCACGGGCTCCTCGCGTACGGCTCGAACCTCATCTACACGAACAGCACGAACCAGACCCCGATGTTCACGGTGCTGCTCCGCAAAGCTTCCGGAGCCGGCTACTACGCGATGGCTGGACTTCCGTACGATCCGGTCGTGCAGCTCTCGACGCCGATTTCGCGGCTGAGCGTCATGGAGGGGCGTACCCTGGCGATCGCATCGTACAACAGCAAGCTCGACGACAACTTCGAGATCATCACGAGCGACCCCGAGGCACGCGCCGAGATCCAGAAGAAGATGTCAGAAGTCGAAGCGCGGATCGACGCCGATATGGATCCCTACATGGCTGCGCGGCAAGGAGATACCGACGAGATCGTTCAACTCGACGAGCTCCGCGACTGGCTGCGCGTGCTGGTCGAGATGAGCTACCAAAGCATTGGCTATCGACGCGTGAAGAACCCACGCATTTGGACGATGCACGACCTGGATGTGTTGATGAACGGGGGCCGTGCGTGAGCTCCGGATACGTGCTTCGTACGGTGCACCGGGATGGAACCGAAAACGAGCTCGCCTCGCCTACGGTGGGGATCTTCACGTCGATCGTGGCAGTCGGGGAGTTGGTATCGCCGGGGCAGGTCGTCGGCGCGATCGAGGTTCTCGGAGTGAAGCACGCACTACGAGCGCCCGACGGTGTGGCCGGTCGTGTCATGTCGAACATCGGAGAGGGTCGCACGAGAGTGCCGGTGCAATACGGCGATGCGCTCTTCACGATCTCGATGGGTTCGGAGATCGAGGTGACCACTTCGGCACCAGAGGAGGCTGCGGCCAGCGAGGCCGAGCTTGCGTTCGTGGCGCCCATGAGCGGGCGCTTTTACAGTCGGCCGTCGCCAACCGAGGCCCCGTTCGTCAACCCGGGAGAAACCGTACGACGAGGGCAGACCATCGGCCTGCTCGAAGTCATGAAGACTTTCAACCGACTCGTCTATCAGGGCGACGGTCTACCGGAGGTCGCCGTTGTAGATGCGATCGCGCCCGCCGATGGTGACGACGTCGTGCGAGGCGAGGTGATCTTGGCGCTGAGCACCCCCTAACCGGATTGCCCTCGGTGGGGCGTTCCCACTACAGTGCGCCATGGCCCATGCCACGCTCGGTGACCGTTCCCTGTTTCCCGATCTGGATAGTGCCGCGTATCTCGCACATGCGGCGATCGCACCCCTGTCGGCGCCTGTGCTCGAGCGGATCCGGGAGGTGAGCGCCGCGTACGCGCGGGGTGGGATGGCCGGCTTCGGGGAGTGGGCGCCGCGGCTCGGACAGGTCCGCAAGGATCTCGCAGCCCAGATCGGCGCGTCCTCGCGTGAGATCGCGTTCGTTTCGAATACCACGCACGGGGTGATCGACATCGCGTTTGGCCTTCGCTGGAGGAAAGGCGATCGAGTTCTGTTGTTCGAGGCCGAGTTCCCGGCGAACGTGACGCCCTGGCAGCAGGCTGCCGAGGAGTTCCAACTCGAGCTCTGCTGGCATTCGCTCGACCCGTTTCTTCGTTCGCTGGACGAAGGGCTCGCGGAGCTCGAGTGCGCCCTCGAACGCGGTTTGCGGCTGGTTGCGGTCAGTGCTGTTCAATACAAGACAGGCCTCCGAATGCCATTCGAGGAGATGGCGGCGCTCTGCCACCGATACGAGGCCGAGCTGTTCGTCGATGCCATCCAGGCCGTGGGCGCGACGCCGATCGACGTATCCTGCGGCATCGACTACCTCAGCAGTGGAAGCCACAAGCACCTCATGGGAGCAGAGGGGGCTGGATTTGTCTACGTCGCTGAGCGCTGCGCGAGCGACTGTCATCCGCGGCTCGCCGGTTGGCTGAGTCACGAGGACGCCGCCGAGTTTTTGATGCGCGACGAACCGAAGCTTCGGCACGACAGACCTCTCAAGATCGGCGCTCGGGCATTCGAGATCGGCACCACCAACGTCATTGGAATCGCTGCCCTGGGCGCTTCGGTCGAGCTCCTGAGCCAGCTCGGAGCGGGTGCGATTTACGACCACGTCAATGCGTATCTCGACCCGCTCGAGGAAGGCCTGCGCGCTCGCGGGTTCACGAGTTACCGCGCCCCGGCGGCTGCCGCTCGCTCGACGTTGCTCAGTGTGGGTACCCCTGACGGCGTGTCACCGACCCGACTTTCCGCCGAACTCGGTAGACGGGGCGTCGTCTGCAACACCCCTGACGGCCTTCTGCGCTTCTCTCCTCACTGGCCCAATCACCGCGACGAGGTGCCGGGGGTCCTCGAAGCGGTCGACCAAGCGCTGGCCGAGATACGATGACCACGAGGAGCGATCGGGGTTTTTGGGTCTTCAATGCGGTGATCTCGACCGTGGCAGTGGGCTTCCTCGGGTGGCTCTTGGTGCTACGCGAGGGGCAGGGGGTCGACGCGGACCTGAGCTTCATGCCCGGGGTCAACGCGGTGTTGAACGCCACTTCGGCCACCTTGCTGGTATTGGGCTTTGCAGCGATCCGTAGCGGCCGCCGCGACATTCACAAGCGACTGATGGTCTCGGCGTTCGTTGCGTCTGCCGTCTTTCTGATCGGCTACGTGATCTACCACTACGCCCATGGCGACACGCCGTACCAAGGTGTGGGGCCGTTTCGAACGGTCTACTTCACCGTCCTGATTTCCCACGTACTTCTCTCGATCGTCATGCTTCCTATGATCCTGACGACCTTCTATCTTGCATCACAGGAACGATTCGCGGCCCACAAGCGACTTGCGCGATGGACGTTTCCGATCTGGCTCTACGTGTCGGTCACGGGGGTGGTGATCTACCTGATGCTCCGAGCATGACAGCGACAGCGTCAGCGACAGCACCAGTGTCAGCGCCAGTGTCAGTGTCAGCGTCAGCGCCAGCGACAGAGTCAGCGACAGTGCTGGCGTCAGCTCTTCTTGAGGAGACGGTAGACCCAGAGGAGGAGGAGGGAGCCCGCGATGGCGATGACGAAGCTGCGGATATTGAAGCCTGTCACTTGGCCGAAACCAAGAAACGTTCCGATAAAACCACCTGCAACCGCTCCGACGATCCCCAAGCCCGTGGTTTTCAAAATGCCGCCGACCTCATCACCAGGCATCAAGACCTTCGCGAGTGCTCCCGCGACCAGTCCGAAAATCACCCAAGACACAATCCCCATTCAACTCCTCCTAGCGATGTAGTGTCGACCAATGGTCTCGGAAGGTAAAGGAAGGGGCGTGGCGAGCCACTAACCTTGAAATCCTGCTGCGCTGGCAAGCTCGGCGACTCCCGTGGCCAATCGTTTCGGGAGAAAGGGGCCTTCGTAGACGAATGCCGTGTAGACCTGCACGAGGGTGGCGCCGGCTTGGATCCTTGCCCACGCCTGGTCCGCGGTTTCGATTCCGCCGACGGAGATCAGCACCAGTCGATCACCTGCCCTGTCGTGCAATCGCTTCAAGACTTCTAGTGCACGGTGCTCGACCGGGGGACCGCTCAGGCCGCCGGCACCGCAACGTGCGACCTCGGAAGCATTGCTCTGGAGGCCGTCTCGCCGAACGGTAGTGTTGGTGGCGATCACTCCATCCAGCCCGAACTCGAGCGCAAGGTCAGCGACAGCATCGACGTCTTCATCCGCCAAGTCGGGGGCAATCTTCACGAGTAGAGGCACACGGCGCGTCGGGGACACTTCGTTAAGTGCTTCATGAACTGCCGCGAGCAAGGGTCGCAGCTTTTCGGTCGCCTGGAGGTCGCGGAGCCCCGGAGTGTTCGGCGAGCTGACGTTGACCACGACGTAGTCGGCGAAGGGGCCGACCCGTTTCGCGCTCGACACGTAGTCAGCAATCGCCTCCGATTCGGGAACGGCCTTGGTTCTGCCGATGTTCACCCCGACGATGGTTCGGTGCGGTCGGCGAAGGCGCCTGACGGCGTCCGCCGAGCCGTGGTTGTTGAACCCCATGCGGTTGATGAGGGCGCGGTCGCGTGGGAGCCGAAACAACCTCGGCTTGGGATTGCCCGACTGGGGTTGCCCCGTCAGCGTTCCGACCTCGACGAAACCGAACCCGAGCGATCCGAGTGCTTCGTAGCCAATCGCGTCTTTGTCGAACCCTGCCGCGAGCCCAATGGGGTTCGGAAATTCGAGACCGAGCGCGCGAACTCGCGAACGCTCCGTGTCCACCAACAACATTCGTCGCAACCAAGGCCCGACTCCGGGAATCGCGGCAAACCATCGCAGGAAAGTGAACGTGAGATGATGCGCTGCCTCGGCTGGCAGCAAGTAGAGGAGTGGGCGGATCAGGGCTCGGTACACGGTCCCCTCAACGGCCGAGCGCCGACCATACCGTGTCGTCTCCGAGGCGTTGGTCGATTCGGACATCGAAGGCCTCTTCGATCGGTCCGAGGATCCCCGGGTCCGTCTCGTGCATCGTTCGCAGCGCACCGCGGCATTGTGCTACCGCCTCGGCGCTCATGCGGCCGAGCGGCGCGCGAGTCGCCGAGCTGATCATACCGAGCCCCGCCATCATGGTCTTGAGAGGAACCGGGTTGCGGAACTTGTCGGTTACCTCGACGCTTTGGCCGTTGGGCAGGGTGCGAACATTCGCTACCTGGCAGGCGACGAGACTGAGAACTGGTGAGAGCGCGTCGGCAAGCCGATCGGTCTCTTCGATGTCGTTCGCATCTTGCGCGCGCACCATCGAGCTCAAGGCTCCCGGAACGAGGTTCGCCATCACACTGACGACTCCGGATGCCCGAATCTCCGGGTCTCGCATCATCACGAGGGTCATGTCGTCGTCGCCGGATAGAATGCTCAAGGCCGAGCCGGCGAGCTTGCGGTCGAGGCGCATGCGATCGAGGTCCCCGGTGGCCTCCTTGACGGTGGGTACGCGTTGCGGGTGGTTCAAGTGCAATACAGCGAGGTCTGCCGCGGAAAGCGCACAACCACTTCGACTGGGAATGATGTAGGGAACGACCGGAATGTCTTCCACCTCGTCCAGTATGCGCTCGTAATACTCCGTGCGGAGCTCGAGGCTGGACGGCCCGTTGTAGTAGCAGTCGACCAGTAGTGCTGCGGTCGCGCCAGCCTCCTTGGCGTGCGCCGTCCCCCGAATCGCCTCTTTCGTGTTGTTGCTCCCGGTCCCCGCGAGTACACCGGCTCGCCCTTCGACGGCCTGGACCGTGGCATCGATGACCGCGTCATGCTCCTGCCAGGATAGCGTCGGCGACTCGCCCGTGGTTCCGCATGGAACGACACCATCGACGCCCTCACCGAGCTGAAATTCGATGAGTCGCCGGAGAGCGTCGTGGTCGACCTGGCGGTCCGCCGAAAACGGAGTCACCAGGGCGGTCCAGACGCCATGGGGTCGGAATGTCCCGCTCATGCCCGGGACCTTAGCGTTTTTCGCCACAAAGGAAAGCGGCTTTGTACTTGACCCAAAACACAAAAAAGCCCACCAACGGCGGACATGGCAGCGGTGGCCGCAGCTCTGATCCTCGGCGCGTTCGTGCTTGCGTACCGCTTCTATGCACGATTTGTCGGCCAACGCATTTACGACGACCGCGAGGATTTCGTCACGCCGGCGCACGAGCTCGAGGACGGCGTCGACTACGTCCCGACACAACGTGCAGTCTTGTTCGGTCATCACTTCACGTCGATCGCGGGTGCCGCGCCGATCATCGGTCCGTGCGTCGCGGCGTACTGGGGTTGGGGGCCAGCGCTTGCCTGGGTCGTCCTCGGCACGATCTTCATGGGTGCGACTCACGACTTCGGCGCGTTGGTAGCGAGCGTGCGCGAAAAGGGGCGATCGATCGCCGACATCACAGCCGGGACCATCAGCCCGCGCGTTCGCATCTTGTTCATGTGCTTCGTGTTGGTGTTGGTATGGCTCGTGCTGGCGGTCTTCTCGATGGCGATCGCAGGCCTGTTCGTCAGTCAGCCCACCAGTGTCATCCCGATCAACGTTCAGATCATCGTCGCGGTCGTCATCGGATGGTTGGTTTACAAGCGGCGGGTGAAGCTGCTCGTTCCGTCCCTCATCGCCCTTGCCATACTCTACTTTTTCGTCTGGGTGGGGACCAAAGTGCCTGTCGATTTCGTGGCGATGGGCTACGGTCAGCGCACCGTCACGACGGCTTGGATCTTCTTTCTACTCGTGTACTCGGCGATCGCGAGCCTGCTCCCGGTGTGGCTTCTTCTTCAACCGCGAGACTACATCAATAGCCACCAGCTATTGGTCGGCCTCGGGCTTCTGTTCTTAGGTGTCCTGATCGCGCATCCCCACTTCGATGCGCCGGTCTTTCGGACGGCGCAGGAGGGAGCGCCGCCGATCTTTCCGATTCTGTTCGTGACGATCGCGTGTGGCGCGATCAGCGGCTTCCACGGGCTGGTCGCTTCGGGCACTACATCCAAGCAGGTCAATCGTTTGTCGGACACGCGAATGATCGGATACGGCGGGATGCTCGGGGAGGGCTCGTTGGCGCTGGCCTCGACCCTTGCCGCGGTCGCCGGCATCGGCTTGGTCGAAGCCTGTGCACTTCCGAGCCAAGGCGCCGTCGAAAACCTGAGCTGGGCCGTCTACTACGACAGCTGGGAGCATGCCGGTGGCAACAAGGCAGCCGCGTTCGTGCTCGGAGGGGGCGCGTTCCTCGAGGCGGTTGGTTTGTCGGCGGAGTTGTCGCGGACCTTGATGGCGGTCCTGGTCATCGCGTTTGCGGCCACCTCGCTGGACACCGCGGTGCGTATCCAGCGATTCATTCTCGCCGAGCTCGGTACCGCGATGCGCATCAAACCGCTTACCAACCCGTACATCGCGACCCTGGGGGCGATCCTCCCTGCGATGTATCTCGCGCTGGCGGAGACGCCCGATCCCACGACAGGTCAGGCGAAGGCAGTCGGCTGGGTGCTATGGCCGATCTTCGGCGCAAGCAACCAGCTTCTCGCCGGCCTTACCTTGATGACGCTGTCTCTCTATTTCTACGCGAGGAAGAAAAACGTGTGGCCGCTGGTGATCCCCATGGTGTTGGTCATGTTGGTCGCAGGCCTTGCGTTGCTCACCAATCTGCAAGAATTCATCGCGCAAGGGAACGCGCCTCTCACAGCCCTCGCGTCGCTCATGTTGGTGCTGCTGATGTGGATGGTGGTCGAAGGGCTGATCGCGGCGCGAAAGATCGCTCCCGGATGATCACCGTTCAGTCGGCGTCCTTGGGTGGGAAGCGCGTGCTGAATCGTTCCGCGAGGGCGGTGATCGTGAGCGACGGGATTCACGCCGACGTTCGCGGGGATGGCGGTAGCGTCGGTCACGAAGAGCCCCGGGTAGCCGAAGACTTGGTGATCGATGTCGATTACACCTGCCTCGGGCCCGGCGGCAATCGCGCAGCCACCCAGGATGTGCGCTGTGGCCGACGCGTTTCCGAGGCTTTCGAGAATGTTGTTGTGAGCGCTGCCGCCAATGTGCTCGGCTAGCCGGCGTGCCGCCTCGTTGGCCTCGGGGATGTACGCCGGAATGCCTCCACCGGGCCCAGCATCCGAGCGCAGCACTGACCTAAAGGGCCAAAGCAGCCGGCGGCTACGCCGAAACGTAATTTGCTTGTCGAGGTTCTGCATGACCGTGAGTACCGCGATGCGCTTGTGCCAGTTGTGCGCGAACAGTGCACGAAGCATCCGTATGGGGTGAAACACGATCGCCCCGATAGTGCGTAGAGCTCGGCCCAATGCTGCGGTGCCGTCGGTGAGAGGCCCCATGTACCAGCGCATGAAGTCGTATCCAGGCGGAAAGCGGTTCTGGGTGATGTGCGTGTGCGCATTGGCATAGAAGTGCGAGGAGATCGCGGCGCCATGCGTAAGATCATCGTCTGGATTTGGCGAAAGCACCGCGACGATCGACTCGCTGTTGGTTCGGACGACGTCACCCAGCCTAGGCGAAATCGCCGGCAACGTTCGGAGCTCGTCTCGGCACTTGAACAGGAGGTCCAGCGTTCCAACGACACCTGCAGCAACGATCACGCGCTGGGCGCGAATCGGTTGCTGCCGTTCCCGCGAGTGCAACGGGTTCACCGTTGTCACTTCGTAACCGCCGCCCTCGAGCGGACGGATGGAGACCACCTTTCGTTCCGGGAGAATCCTGGTCCCGAGCTTTTCCGCCAAGTAGAGATAGTTCTTGTCGAGACTGTTCTTCGCGCCGTCGCTACACCCCGTCAGGCAGCCTCCGCAGCGGGTGCAGCCGGTTCGCTCAGGACCCGCCCCATCGAAGAAGGGATCGGCTTCCGTCTTTCCCGCTTTGCCGAAGTAGATCCCTTGGGGCACGGGACCAAACGTATCGCCCGCGCCCATCGCTTCCGCGGTAGCGTGTAGCCAATCGTCCATCTTTCCGTGATCCGGGTTGACTGTTTGTCCAAGCATCGCTGCGGCGGTGTCGAAGTGCGTTGCGAGCTCTGTCTTCCAATCGACTCCAAGACCGGTCCAGGCTTTGTCCTCGAAGAACATGTCGCCGGGCTTCAACAAGACCGCCGCATACACCAGGCTCCCGCCACCCACGCCCACGCCGCCAACGACGCCGACGTGCTTGAAGAAGTGCTGCACGAAGAACCCGCGAAAGCCGATCTGCGGGATCCAAAAAAGCTTGCGGAGGCTTCGATCGGCGGCGCGCATGTCGTCAGGCGACACCCTTCGGCCTTGCTCGAGAACCGCCACTCGGTAGCCTTTCTCACTCAGACGCAGCGCCGGTACGCTGCCGCCGAAGCCGCTGCCGATGATGATGACGTCGTAGTGGTGTACGGGCTCGCCCTTTGCGGGAGCCGGGTCAACAAGTCCAGGCTTCATCTACTGCGACCGATCGACGACCGCCGCAGCGACAGAGTCGGACCACACGTTTACCGTCGTTCGGCACATGTCGAGAATGCGGTCCACCGCCAGGATGAGCGCGACGGCGCTCGTTGGCAGGCCGACGGCGTTGAGCACGACGACCATCATCACCATTCCTGCGTGAGGGATCCCTGCCGCGCCAATGCTTGCCAAGAGTGCCGTGACGGCGATGAGGATCTGTTGGGCTATGCTCAGGTCGATGCCATAGACCTGCGCAATGAACAGCACCGCCACCGCTTCGTAGAGCGCAGTGCCATCCATGTTGATCGTCGCGCCGAGGGGCAGCACGAAAGAGGCCACCTCGGGCTTGACGCCGGCTTCCTCCACGTTTTGCATGGTGAGGGGCAAGGTGCCGTTGCTCGACGCAGTGCTGAAGGCAGTCACCAGAGCGGTGGTCATCTTCCGGGCATATTCGAGGGGAGAGCGCCCTGCGATCAACCTCAAGATCAGCGGCAACGTGATCAGAGCATGAATCGCGAGCGCGATGAATACCGTCAGCACATACCAGCCCAACACGCGAAACGCTGCGGGTCCCTTGCCGGCCGCCGCGAAGAGCGTGAAACCGAACACGCCGATCGGAGCGAACTTCACCACGAAGAGCGTCATTTGCATCATCACATCGAACAGGCCCGAGAAGAACCGACGAACCACGCTCGCGTCCTTCGACCCGTGCGCGTGCTCACTCAACCCGATGAACACTCCGAGCATGAGCGAAAACGAAATGATCGGAAGCATGTCGCCCCTCGTGGCCGCCGCGAGCGGGTTCTTTGGGATGAGTGCCTGGAGCTGCTGCCAAAGCACGACCCAGACCCCGTCCGGCGCCTCGGTGAGCAAGGGCTTTGCGGCTGTGGCTCCATCTTCGAGAAGAGCGAGCTCAGCGCCAGCGCCGGGTTGGATGAGGTTCACGATGACGATGCCGGTCACGATCGCGGCGAAGCTCGTGGTCAAGTAGAAGGCGATCGCCCGGCCGCCGATCGAGCCCAAGGTTCGGAGATCGCCCATGCTGGTCACGCCGGTGATCAACGACGAGACGATCAGCGGCACCACCAACATCTGTAGTAGGCGCAAGAACAGGTCGCCGATGCCCTTGCCGATCAGGGCCACCTTGCTGACGATCTCGGTATCGACCATGCCCTGTTCGCCTGCCCAGTTGAGTCCGAGGCCCAAGGTGGCGCCCAATGCCATTCCGATGAGTATCCAGTGATGGAGTTGCAGTCGTTTCACGGGCGCGCATTATGCGGACGCCTCTCTTCGATGTAAAACCAAGCCATGACCGATGACAATCCCGACCCACACCCGCTCGAAGACCTGCGGGTAGCCCTCGATACGGTAGATCACGAGCTGCTCGAGCTGCTCGTGCGTCGAATGGGTATCGTGACGGATATCGCGGCGACCAAACGTGAACAGCGCGTCCGAATTCGCGATCTCGTGCGCGAGCGGCGCGTCCTCGAGGATCGATGCGCCCGCGCCGAAGAGCTCGGTCTTCCCACCCACAGCATCGAGTCGGTGTGGCGTCAACTGATGCTGATGAGCCGAGAGCGACAAGCCGCGCTGCGCGTCGAGGTACCGTTGGATGTGGAGCCCAAACGGGTCGCGATCGTCGGTGGCGAAGGCGGGATGGGGCAGTCGTTGAGCACCCTGTTCTCGGATCTCGGTCATGAGGTGTTGATCGCGGACCTCGACACGGAGCTCACGCCCGTCGCCGCGTCACAGGCGGCGGACGTCGTGATCGTCAGTGTGCCGATTCGGGAGACCCGTGCCGTGATCGAGCAAGTCGGTCCCCACGTGCGTCGGGAAGCGCTCTTGATGGATGTCACCTCGATCAAAGCCGATCCGATGGCAGCGATGTTGTCTGCCACCGAGGCGAGTGTGCTCGGCACCCATCCGATGTTCGGCCCGGGGGTCAACAGCTATCAAGGGCAGCGCCTCGTGATCTGCCCGGGCCGAGGAGAGGCTTGGCTCGACTGGGCACGACAGATGTTCAGCGCGCGTGGACTGGTGATCACCGAGGCGACCCCTGAGGAGCACGACGCCATGATGGCGATCGTCCAAGTGCTTCACCATTTCAAGACGCAGGTGCTCGGGCTCGCGCTGAGCCGTCTCGGCGTGACTCTCGAAGAGACCCTCCGCTTCACGTCGCCGGCCTACCTACTCGAGACCTACGTGACCGGACGCCACTTCGCGCAATCGCCTGAGCTATACGGCCCAATCGAGATGCTGAACCCGGACTCGGAACGCGTGGTCGGAGCATTCCAGAATGCCGCCACAGCCCTCGCGGATATTCTCGCGGCGGGTGACCAAGAGGCATTCGACGGAGTCTTCGCCGACGTGCGGGAGTTCTTTGGCGACTTCACCGACGAGGCACTCGAGCAAAGTGGTTTCTTGATCGATCGTCTCGTCGAGCTCAGCGCTGGCCGGTCTTCGACATAGCGTCGATTGACGCTCGGCGCCGCATCTGCGATGCCATCTCCCAAGGAAGCGACGATGGTGAAGGTTGCGATACATGGAGCCGCGGGGCGCATGGGGCAAAGCATTGCCACGGTCGCCGAGGGCGACCCGAACGCCGATCTCGTCGCCGCCATGGATCACCCGGACAGCCCGCTCGTCGGCCAAGATATCGCGAAGCTCACCGGTGCCGAGCCGCGAGGCGTGCTGATCACCACCGACGTCGAGGAGTTCCTGGCCAATGTCGAAGTAGTCATCGACTTCAGCACCGCGTCCGCGACCGAGAAGCTTCTCCCCATGTGCGCCAGCCAGCAAATCCCCATGGTGATCGGCACAACGGGCTTGGATGGAGCGATGCGCGCCGGTCTCGAGCGAGCCGCGGAGATGCTTCCGATCGTGTTTGCACCAAACTACAGCCAGGGCATAAACGCTTTGTATTTCCTCGCGGCTCGCGCGACGGAGCTTCTGGGCCCCTCGTTCGATGCAGAGATCGTCGAGATGCACCATCGCCACAAGGTCGATTCTCCGAGTGGCACTGCGGTGCGGCTCGCCGAGGTGGTGACCGCCGCGAAGAAGCTCGACGCCGAACACGCAGTGACCCACGGCCGCAGCGGCCAGGTTGGGGCCCGTCCTCGCGACGAAGTTGGCGTGATGGCGCTCCGAGGCGGTGACGTGGTTGGTGAGCACACGGTCTATCTCGTCGGTGAAGGCGAGCGGATCGAGCTGACCCATCGGGCAACCGATCGCTCGATCTTCGCGCGAGGGGCCATGCGCGCCGCCCATTGGGTGGTCGGCCGTCCGGCGGGCCTCTACGACATGGCGGACGTCATGGGGATTCCCCGCTAGGTACGCCACTCCGAGCATTTTCTGTTACGGTAGGGACGCCTTATGGATTGTCCTCAATGTGCAGCCGAGGTTCCGGCCGACAATGCGTTCTGCGGCAAGTGTGGCTACGCAATGCGTGATCAGGGCCCTCAACGCACTGATCAGTCGCGCATTCGTGTGCACGAAGCACCGGCGCCTACCGACGACGAAGACAGACACAGTCGCCCATCGTCACCCCGAATTCGAAAGCACACCGTACTTGGGATGCCGCCCGCGACCCGACGGCCGATCGACCAACCTGCGGTTCCAGAGCCTCGACCTCCACCTCCACCTCCATCTCCACCTCCAGCGTCGCTTGCGTCGGCCCGCTCCGCCCGAAGGACTCCACAAAAGACCATGATGGGCATTCCGCGTCCCGAGCTTCCCGATCCGAGAGCCGGCGAGCCCGCGCTCGATCCCGTGGTGCCAAGTGGGGCGCCCTCAGAGCCTCCGCCGGTCCCGGGGCAGGACCGACCGAGTCATCGCTCGCGGGCGCGCGTGCGATACGACAGCTCCCTCGAAACGCCCCTGGTGACGATGCGCAGGCGGCGCGCCTTCGGGGGCGTAGCGGTCCTCGTTGCGTTGGCGGGGGCTTGGCTTATCTATCGTTTTCTGAATGGCTAGTATCGCGCCAGACGGTCACGTCGTGTGCAGTGCTTGCGGGGAGAACAACCCTCCGGAGTCGGGGTTCTGCGGCAGGTGCGGGGAAGAGCTCGACCGTGGACTTCCGAAGCCGGGGGATGTCATCGCTGGCCGTTATCGGGTGGTGGCCCCGATCGGCCGTGGCGCGATGGGCATGGTCTACCGCGCAGAGCACGTCCAGATCAGCAAGGTGGTAGCGATCAAGCTCCTGCACCGAGAGCTCCAAGAAAACCCAGAGAACGTCACTCGCTTTCACCGCGAGGCCGAGTCTGCATCGAGGCTCAACCATCCGAACACCGTGCATGTGTTCGACTTCGGTAGAACTGAATCCGGCTTGCTCTACATCGTGATGGAGTACGTGGACGGTGCCGACTTGGGCAAGGTCATCGACAAAGAGGGCCCGATGCCATTCGGGCGCGTTGCGTATCTTTGTGCCCAGGTCGCCGGCTCTGTCGCCGACGCGCACGATGCCGGCATCGTCCACCGGGATCTGAAACCCGAGAACATCGTCATCACCCAAGGGCGAGATGGCGAGATGGCAAAAGTCCTCGATTTCGGATTGGCCAAGCTGTTAGAAGGGACAGCCGAGGTGCAGGTGACGAGCAGTGGGACGATCGTTGGGACCCCCTACTACATGTCTCCGGAGCAGATTCAAGGCCATGAGCTCGACGGGCGAAGCGATGTGTATGCGATGGGCGCGATCATGTATGAGTGCGTCGTCGGCAAGCCTCCTTTCGAAGCGCCGAACCCCGTCGGTGTCCTCACGAAGCACCTCTCGCAGGAGCCGCTGCGTCCTTCATCCCGATCGCCGCTCTCGGTTCCTGCGGAGGCTGACGAGATCATCATGCGATGTCTCGAGAAGGACCGCGATCGCCGCTACGAGTCCGCCGAAGCGCTACGCGGCGCACTGATCGGATACCTTTCGACGGTCGGGGACGACGATTGGCGTACGAGCCGCCTCGGGACTCGGGAAATCGGAAGCGGTACACGGCGCGTAGATTCGCTTTTCGAGCCCACGCGAAGGGGCTGGTGGGTGTTTGCGTTGCTGTCGGCCGCGCTCCTTGGGGTTGGGGGTTGGCACTACGCGACACGAGGTCCGTCCGAGCGGGAGCCGAACCATACCGAAGAGGACGCCAACCGTTTGGACGAGAAAACGGAAATGGAAGCGTACCTTGGGCAGCGTCTCGACGAGGGGACCGGTGATGTCGACCTATTCGCGATCGAGCACACGGGCGCCGAACGTCGATCCGCCATCGTGGAGGTGAGCTCGATTCCCAACATGGATATCACGCTCGCGCTTCTCAGAGCGGGCGAGCAGGAGCCCGTGGTGTTCACGGACGCACAGGGTCTTGGCGAAGGCGAACGGCTACCCAACGCCCCGATCGAGCCGGGCACGTACTTGATCCGAGTTCGGGAGAAGGTCACCGGTGAAGGGCTTCCCACCGAAAACGTCTCCGATGAGTACTACGTTCGCTGGGAGCTTCGTGACCAAGACACCGATTTCGAACGAGAGCTCAACGACTCGCTCGAGCTGGCAGAATCGCTCCCGCTCGGGATGGAACGCCGCGCATGGATCGGGTGGCCTGGCGATGTCGATACGTTCTGCTTGAGCGAGGATGCAGAGGGGGTGGTCGCCCAGGTAAGCGCGCTTGCGGGCGTGGACTTAGTACTCCGGATCGTCGATCGTCGTACCGAGCGAAGTGGAAAGCACGACGCCAAGGGGTCAGGGCGCGGTGAGACGACCAAGACCTGGCGCAACGCCAAAGCTAACATGCTGTGCGTCGAAGTGTCGGCCGACCCTCGCGACGAGCGGGGCGCCCCCGCGCAGCCCGACGAGACTTACGGGGTCCGTTTCATTGCGGCGCCCGGACGCTAGATGCGCATCGAAGACCTCGACTACGAGTTGCCCGAAGAGCTCATCGCGCAAGAACCGCTCTCGGAGCGCGATGCTTCGAGACTGATGGTCCTCGACGTCGGCCCGGGCGAGATCGGCCATCGCCTCTTCACGGATCTGCCCGTGTTGCTCGCGCCGAGCCTGTTCGTCTTCAACGACACCCGTGTCTTCCCTGCCCGACTTCACGGCCACAAGAAAACTGGCGGCAAGGTAGAGATCTTGTTGCTGCGCAAGGTGGAGGAACGCAGCGACAGGTGGCTTGCCATGGGTCGTGCGTCGAAAGCCTTGCGACCTGACATGGATCTGCTGCTCGGGGATGGATCGCTGCGGGCGAAGGTTCTTCGGGTCCTCGGCGATGGGCAGCTCGAGATCGAGCTCGAGGCGGCCGGTGACGTGGACCGCCTCGTCGAAGAGATCGGGGAGGTGCCTCTCCCTCCTTACATTCGACGGCCGGCCGAAGAGGCCGACAGGGCGCGTTATCAGACGGTCTATGCTCGCCACGTGGGGGCGGTGGCTGCGCCTACCGCTGGGCTCCACTTCACGAAGCACTCGATGGGCGCGCTCGAGGCGGCGGGACACCGAACCGCCTACGTGACACTGCACGTTGGGCCGGGCACGTTTCGCCCCGTACAGGTCGATAGGTTGGACGATCATCGCATGCACGAGGAGAGCTACGAAGTGCCGCAGTCCACGGTGGACGCGATCGCGTGCGCGCGTGCTGAGGGCCGCTCCGTGGTCGCTGTGGGTACGACGGTCGTCCGAACGCTGGAGTCCGCGATAGATTCGGATGGCAATCCACTACCCGGCATCGGGAAGACCAGTCTGTTCATCAGGCCATCGTATCGTTTTTGTGTCGTCGATCATCTCGTCACCAATTTCCACCTTCCGCGTTCGACCTTGTTGGCCTTGGTGATGGCCTTTGCAGGGGTGGACCTCACGCAGCGCGCATACCGCGAGGGGGCCGCTCGAAAGTATCGGTTCTATAGTTACGGTGACGCTACGCTGATTCGCGGGGCGCACTCTTGACACTCCCGACGCCCGGATTTTCGTTTCGCGTAGAGACCCTCGACGGGTCTGCACGTTGCGGCGTGTTCACGACGCCCCGTGCTGTCATCGAAACGCCCGCCTTCATGCCGGTCGGAACCCAGGCAGCGGTGAAAGCGCTCTCTCCCGAAGAAGTGGCGGCTACGGGCGCCAGAATCATTCTGGCCAACACGTATCATCTGTGGTTGCGGCCGGGCGCGGAGCTCGTCGCACGCCACGGCGGGGTCGTCGGCTTCATGAAGTGGCCGCATGCGCTTCTCACCGACAGCGGGGGCTATCAGGTCTTCTCGCTCGCGAAGCACCGGACCATCGACGACGATGGTATTACGTTTCGATCCCATCTCGATGGCGACGAATACCGATTGACGCCTGAGGAGGCGATGCGCGTACAGGCGCTGCTCGGCTCCGATGTGGCGATGGTGCTCGACGAGTGTCCACCCGGCGGGGCTCCCCGCGCGGACGTCGAGCGGGCGATCAAACGCACGACCGTGTGGACGACACGGAGCCTCGCGGCGCCTAGCGCGGAAGGGCAGGGGCGCTTTGGGATCGTTCAGGGCGGCACGCACCTCGATTTGCGTTTGTCCCACCTACAAACCGTGGGGGCTCTGGACGTCGACGGTGTCGCGCTCGGCGGATTCTCGGTCGGGGAGCCCATCGAGCAGATGTACGAGCTGCTCGCTGCGATCGGACCTCGGATGCCTGCTGACAAGCCGCGCTACTTGATGGGCGTCGGGACGCCGACCGATCTGTTGCGCGCGGTCGGCAACGGAATCGACCTGTTCGATTGTGTCCTGCCCACCCGTAACGCGCGCAACGGACAGGCGCTCACGTGGAGTGGCCGAGCCAATCTGCGCCAGGCTCGCCACTCCGACGACCACAGTCCAGTCGACCCCATGTGTGAATGTCCGACCTGCGCGGCGTTTTCGAGGGCGTACGTACGTCACCTCTTCAAGTCGGACGAGATGTTAGGGCCTCGCCTGCTGACGCTACACAACCTTCACTTCTACGGCGCACTGATGCGCAAGGCGCGCGAGATGATTCGTACGCAAGCCTTTGCATCTTGGGCCGAATCGACGATCCAACGCATGCGCGAGTTGGATGAAGTTACCGCGGCCGAGGGCTGAATCGAGAGGGGGCGGAAAACGCCGTTGACGACTTTCGGCGGGCGCGGTATGGGCCGGGCCTCATGGGACAGATCAAACGCGCACTTATCTCCGTCTCCGACAAGACGGGCGTGGTCGAATTTGCGAACGGGCTCGCCGATGCGGGGGTCGAGATTCTATCCACCGGCGGAACGGCGCGGGCGCTTCGCGAAGGTGGCGTACCCGTGGTCGACGTCTCCGAATACACGGAGTCCCCCGAGATCATGGACGGGCGAGTCAAGACTCTGCACCCACGGGTCCACGGCGGGATCTTGATGCGTGACACCGAGGACGATCGCTCTGCGCTCGGCGGCATCGGGGGCAAGCCGATCGACCTGGTGTGCGTCAATCTCTATCCATTCGAGCAAACCGTGGCACGCGGCGCGTCGCATGAAGAGACCATCGAGAACATCGACATCGGCGGCCCCTCCATGGTCCGAAGCGCAGCGAAGAATCAAGCTCGCGTGGTCGTCGTCACCGAGCCGAGTGACTACGACGAGGTGCTCCGGGCCGTGCGGTCTGGCGATGGTCCAAGCGCCGGGCTCCGCGCCCGATTGGCCGCCAAGGCCTTCGCCCAGACAGCGGCTTATGATGGCGCGATCGCCGCGTACCTGACCTCACAGGACAGCGACTCGAAGTTCCCCGGGGCGCTGACATTGAGCTTCACCAAGGCTTACGACGTGCGGTACGGAGAGAATCCTCATCAGCAGGGTGCGTTCTACATCGAGCGGAACGCACCTGCCGGGAGCCTCGCTCGCGCCGAATCCCTGGGCGCCGGCGGAAAAGAGCTTTCCTTCAACAATCTCGTCGATGTCGACGCCACGATCGAAGCGGTCCGCGAGTTCGACCAGCCCGCGGCCGTCGTCGTGAAGCACACCAATCCGTGCGGCGTGGCGCGTGCAACGAGCCTCGAACAAGCCTACCGGATCGCGCGTGAGGCGGACGCCCAGAGCGCGTTTGGCGGCATCGTGGCGTTGAACCGCGAAGTCGACGGGGACACGGCCAACGCGATTGCCGAAACGTTCATCGAGTGCGTGATCGCTCCTAGGTTTGCTCCGGAGGCATTGGAAAGGCTTCGCAAGAAGAAGAACCTACGGATTCTGGCGACCGGCGAATGGCTTCCGGCCGACTACGCGGCGCTGCAGTTCAAGCGCGTCGGCGGCGGTTTGGTCGTTCAGGATCGAGATGCAACGGGTCCGAGCGAAGTACGTGCAGGAAAAGTCGTCACACAGCGCGCGCCGACCGACAACGAGTTTCAAGCGCTCGATTTCGCGTGGCGCGTCTGCAAGCACGTGAAATCGAATGCGATCATCTTCGCAAAGCCCGACCGAACGGTCGGCGTCGGGGCAGGGCAAATGGCGCGCGTCACGGCCGTCGGCATAGCGTCGCAGAAGGCAGACGAGCTCTCGCGCGGCGCCGTCATGGCATCGGACGCATTCTTTCCTTTTCCAGACGGCATCGAGGCCGCCGCCGAGGCGGGCATCACGGCGGTCGTTCAACCTGGCGGATCGAAGGGTGACGACGCGGTGATCGCGGCTGCCGATGCGGCCGGGCTCGCGATGGTCTTCACGGGCGTCCGTCACTTTCGGCACTAGCGATGCGGATTCTCATCGTCGGAGGCGGTGCGCGCGAGCATGCATTGGCATGGCGTCTCGCGCAGGACCCGAAGGTCGAAGTCATTGGCGCACCCGGGAATGCGGGCATCGCGGCCATCGGCCGAAACGCCGACATCGATCCGACCGACGCGGACCGCGTGGTCGCGGTAGCGAAACAAGAGTCCGTCGATCTCGTCGTGGTGGGACCGGAAGCCCCGCTCGTTGCCGGAGTGATCGATGCCCTCGTGGCCAACGGGATCGATGCGTTTGGGCCTGATCGGGAGGCAGCGCAGCTCGAGGGCTCCAAGATCTTCTCGAAGGAGTTCATGGCGCGACACGACATTCCGACGGCCGGTTTTCGCGTCTTTGATGATCCCAATGCGGCCACGCGATACATCGAGGCGGCTGACCGTCCATTGGTCGTAAAAGCCGACGGGCTGGCTGCAGGAAAGGGTGTCATCGTGGCGAACACCGCCGCCGAGGCCATCGCCGGAGTCGACCGCATCATGCGCGATCGCGCTTTTGGCCATGCTGGCGATCGGGTGCTCATCGAGGAGTGCCTCGTCGGCCAAGAGGTCAGCTACCACGTCGTTGCGGATGGCCAGCGGTTCATTCCTCTGGCGCCCGCCCAGGACCACAAGAGAGCCTTCGACGGAGACGAGGGCCCCAATACCGGAGGCATGGGTGCGTATTCCCCTCCGCCCGTGGTGACGCCCGAGGTCGAGCAGCGGATTCTCGATCGCGTGATCGAACCGACGCTCGGGGGCATGGCGTCCGAGGGCCGGCCGTTCCGAGGGGCTCTTTTCGTAGGTTTGATGATCGTCGAAGGCGAGCCTTGGGTGCTCGAATACAACGTCCGATTCGGTGACCCGGAATGTCAGACTCTGGTCACTCGCTGGGGGGGGTCGATTCTTCCCCTGATCCGTGGCTCGGCGCAGGGGGACTTCGGCGACCTGAGCCCGCAATGGGAAGCGCCTGCGTCGCTGTGTGTCGTGCTCGCATCGGGCGGCTACCCCGGCAGCTACGCAAAGGGGAAGCCGATCACCGGCCTCGAAGCCGCCGCCGCACTTCCTCATGTGACCGTGTTTCACGCCGGCACCCGCCTCGAAGGCGACTCGGTGGTCACGTCGGGAGGCCGCGTTCTATCCGTAACAGCGGTCGGCGCGGACATCGACGAGGCCGCCGCCCGCGCGTACGAAGCGGCCGCCAAGATCGACTTCGAAGGGAAACAGCTTCGCCAGGATATCGGCTGGCGGGCGCGCAATCGCTGATGGATGACGTCGCCGCTCTCGTCCAAGTCCTATGCCGCGGCGGGGTCGTGGCCTGCCCCACAGAGACCTGGCTCGGCTTGCTGGCAGATGTCCGAGACGAGCGCGCGATCGAACGGGTGGCGGAGCTCAAGCGGCGGCCGGCCCACCTGCCGATGGCCTTACTGCTGCCGGATATCCAAGCGCTGGCTGAAGTCGCCGCTGAGCCTCCCTCGGCTGCCTCGCGGTCGCTGATGGACCAGCACTGGCCCGGCCCCCTGACAATCCTGGTGACAGCGGCTCCCACCCTCAGTCCTCGGCTCACCCAGGACGGAAAGATCGGCGTCCGGGTGCCCGGGCCGAGTCCCGCGGCCGAGCTCGTCCAAGCGTTCGGCCACCCATTGACCGCCACGAGCGCCAATCGGACCGGCGAGGCCCCCATGCGGAGCATCGACGAGCTATCTGCTGAGCTCCGGGAGGGGCTCGATGCTGTCGTGCCGGGCCTGTCTCCGGGTGGTCTCCCCTCGACCCTCGTCGATGCGACGACCGAGCCGATGCGGATCCTGCGGGCCGGGGCCATCGAGATTCAGAGGACTGGTCTTTGACAGGGGTGGCCGGGCTGCGTCACTCTTAGGCGCACGGAGGACTGATGGCTTTGATCGAAACCGAAGAAGCTGCACGTCGCTTGGCCAGAGCGATCTCGAGCGACCTCGCTCTCTACAACGAGGACAAGGTTGCGGAGGGTGTCAGAAACGACAATCTTTTTGACGTCATGAGCGACGAAATTCAAGAAGGACGTGACCTTTTCGAAAGCCGTGTCGCGCCCGCCCTGCTCGCGAGGAACCAGTACGATCGTGCGATCATCGACCTCCTGGTCCGCTCGAAGGCTCACGTCGAATCGCCGATGTGGTAGGCCACCTCTCAGAATGACGCGAACAAAGCTTTGCTTGTGGCCGGCGGTCTTGGGCTGGTTGGTTGGCTTGCTGGGGATGGCCTTCATCGGCTGCGACAACCAGGGTCGATCCGGGGGGTCGAATTCGACCCTCTTCTATGAGCGGCTCCCCGAAGCGTACGAGGTCTGTTTTTACCTGGGCGACGACTTGGCAAGCCTGATGCCGAGTGTGGTGTGCGACCGCGACGGAGAGACGGCCTATTCGTTCAATATCGACGTCGTGGGAGGAACCGGTTCAGACGGGGAGCCTTGCTCTTTCAGCATCTCCTGGGAAGAACCGGTTCCCGTCGGCGAAAACGGGATGTTTCGAGTGGTGATGGACGAAGATGCCGGAGACGTGATCTTTGCCGGCACGATCGTAGGCGGCTTGGCCGACGGGCTCGCGCGAGTCGAGACCGAGGACGCCTCTTGCGAAGTTCTTTGGTTCGCGAGCACCGGCCCGATTTGTCGCGAGAATGACCAGGCGATGTGCAATCTGCTCCTCGAATGCTGCGAATCGATCTTCCTCGTGCCACCGATTCTCGAGAATTGCCTGGAGGTCGTGGATCAATGTGACGGGGTGGTCTGTGAACAGGTGTTGTCGGGCTACACCCAGTGTCTCCAGCCGCCCCTGGCCGATCAGCCGGCTCTCAAAGAGGCGAGCGCCCGCTGAAAGTCTTCAGGCGGTTTGGTTTCGAAGCGCATCGGTTTGCCGGTGATCGGGTGAGAGAACGCGAGCAGGGTGGCGTGAAGCGCTTGGCGTCCGAGCTCGGCGGACACTCGGCGTAGCTTCGGGTCTCCGATCGACGTTCCGTAGAGCGGGTCACCAAGCACCGGATGGCCATGCTCTGCGAGGTGCACCCGGATTTGGTGCGTGCGCCCGGTTTCCAAACGACAACGCACAAGCGAGGCACCGTGCAACAGCTCGACCATCTCGACGCGGGTCACCGCGCGCCGCCCCCGATTGCCCTTGGACGTGAACTTCTTCCGATCGCCTGGATGCCGCGCATGGAAGGTGTCATACGTGACCGTCAGCGGTGCTTTCCCGAGCGCGATCCCGAGATAAGCCCGCTCGAGCTCGTGAGACTGGAACATCTCGACCAGCCGTTCGTGCGCCGCAGGGGATTTGGCAACGACCATCACGCCGCTCGTATCCTTGTCCAAACGGTGGACGATTCCAGGACGGATCGGGTCCGCGCCTCCGCGAACCTCCGCGTGGTGGAGAATCGCGTTCACCAGTGTCCCGTCGGGGTGGCCAGGCGCAGGGTGCACGACGAGCCCGGCAGCCTTGTTCAAGACGAGGAGGTGCTGGTCTTCGTAGAGAATCTCGAGCGGGATCGCCTGGGGCTCCGCGCTCAGCGGTTCGGGGGGCGCAGGATGAATCGTGACTTCGGCCCCTGCCAACGCCTTCGTCTTTCGGGAAACGACCTCGCCGGCTTGCTCGATGCGGCCCTGCTCGATCCAGCGTTGCAGAGCGCTCCGCGAGTACCCTGGGCAGTGTTTCGCCAGGACCCGATCGATTCGGTGCCCCGCATCGTCATCCGTGAGAACCACCACGGTCGGCGCCGGCGCCGACATCGACTAGTCGAGTCTCTTGATGAGTTGGTGGGCGTTTGTCTGCATGTCGATGTTCCGGAACACGCAGATCCCGAACTCCGGATTGAGCTTGTTGCAATGCTCGGCGATTTCCGCGACGGCGGCTTCGTCGTACCGTGACCGATGGCCCGCGGGTCCAGCGAGACGGATGTAGGTCATCTTCGAAGGGGGAGGCGGATCGTCGGTCAGCGGGTCGTACGCCGCGATTGCCGGGCGGTCGCCGCAGGCAGAGACGATGTCGCTCGGCTTCCACGCCTCCAGGTCGAAGACGATCGGAGGCATCTTGGCGGGCAGGAATCCTAGAAAGGCCCGAAGCACGGCTCGGTTCGCCTTGCCGTGTTTGAACTTCTCGTCCGCGCTGAAGATCACAGCCTTGGCCTTGAGGTCGTGGGCTAGTTCGGCCACCGCCTCACAGGTCGCCTTGTTTTCTTTGGTGCGCCGGAATCCAGACTCGCTCACGGATTTCGGCGCAACTACTGAGAAGACATATCCTTCTGGTGCCTCCCGGATCCATCGACGCACGGTACCGGCGCCGGGGATGGCGATCTCCGTATCCGAGATTTCCACCGCCGCAAACTCGTGCCAATAGCGGCTAACAGGAACTGGAAAACCCGAACAAGCGACCACAAACATAGCGGCGAAGTATACTGGTTTTGGGCCAGAAGGCCCGGCCTGGTTGCCTTTGGCGGGAATTCCGGATTCCGGAGGCGCCTCTGATAGGATCGCGGCCGTGTCGGATTTCGGTTTCGATGCTTATGCGCTTGAGGATCTGGATCCAGCGGGAGCCTCGCATCCGCTGGAGATCGCTCGCGATCTGATCGCGACCGGTAAGCCTCGATCCGCGCTCGAGGTCTTGGCCGAGCACCACAAGCGTCTCGCCGATGATCCGGGCTACCTGATGCTTTGCGCAGACGCATGGCGCGCGGCAGGGGATGCGCCGCGTGCCCAGCATGCGCTGCTCGGGGCGATTCGAATCGCGCCCCAGGACCCGCGTCCCCTTCAGCTCTTGGGTGACTTGCTGGTCGAGCGAGGGGAAGAGGTGCGGGCGCAGCGTGTCTTCGACAAGGCCCAGCGTCTCGAGCTTGCCGAGAGCGATGAAACTGCGGGCCTCGAAGAACCTAGCGGAGAGATGTCCGATGACCTGATCGCGGCCGCGGAGCGAGACGAGCGAACCCGGCATTCGGTGAACCCTCGCCAATTTCTTCTCATCGTGGCTGTCATTCTGGGAATAGGCCTGTTGATGTCTGGCGTCGCGCTGCTCGTGGCGCCCGCCCCGGAGGTTGCCAAGCCGATCCCCGAAGTCGAGGTCGCGCCGCGGTTGGAAGAGTCGGCGCCTGCGGAGCCAGCCCCGACCGAAGTCGTCTCTGAGCCGGCCGTGATGAGCCCCGACGCTCCCTTGGTGGCCGAGCCCGTCATCGAGGCGTCGAAGCCAACGCCCGCGGTTGCGCGGCGCGCCACCAAGAATCCCAAGCCGTCACCGCTGCCTCAGAAAAAGGTCGAGAGCCTACCCGAGCGGACCGAGGTCGATTCGGATGCCGAGCTGGCGGTCTCGACCGACGCCGCTGAGCTCACCGGGCGTGCCGATGCGCTGAACGCCCGTGGGCAACCCACCTCGGCCGTCAAGTTTTACCGTCGCGCGTTGGAGATCGACCCTGACTATGCGCCGGCTCTCGTCGGCATTGGGCGTAGCCTCCTTCGCGCCGAGAAGTATACCGAAGCGATGGCCAACGCCACTCGGGCTCTCCAGTTTGCCCGTGGAGTGGACGCGCGCCCTGGGCTCGAAGCGGAAGCGCTGTATCAGATAGGTCGGGTTCAGCATCAGCGTGGCAATGAAGACTCCGCTCGGCGGCTCCTCCGACAATCGATCTCGCTACCCCGGGCTCCAGCCGCGGCTTGGTTCTATCTCGGGGAGTCGCTGTCTCGGGACAACTCACCAGCGGCGCGGGATGCCTACGACCAGTACTTAGAGCGCAACCCCGACGGCCATTTATCCGATCGGGCCCGCCGCGCTATTCAGTAGTACACTCCCCGCATGGTGAAGAAGAAGAACGAGCGGCGGGACGCGCGCAGAGAACGTGCCAAGGCCGCAAAAGAAGCCAAGCGTGAGGCAGAGGCGGAGGCCCTGCGAACCAGGCAGCGGTGGCGTCTCGCGTCGATCGCCGTGGCGCTGCTGAGCATCGCTCTCGCGGCGCTCTCGTATTGGGTTTTGGACGACCAAAGGCTGGTGGGTGTATCCCTCCTCGTCGGTGGTGTGCTGTTCCTTCTGCTGGCACTCGGGACGCTCGGCGCCGGAGTGAAGCCACGGGATAGGCGCGGCGCCGGTTCGATCGATTTTGGCAAGCGGAACTGAGGCGAAGCCGATGAACGACGCGAAGCCGAAGCGCTGGGAAGCCGCGGAAGAGGGCATGGAGCTTCTCCACGCGGGCGAAGTCGATCAGGCGGTCACCGAGCTCTTGCGCGTGGCGCGCGAGGATCCCGACAACGAATACGCATTCCACTTCCTCGGCCATGCCTATTTCGAAAAGGAAGCCTATCCTGAAGCGCTCAAGAGCTACATCGAGGCGCTACGACTCGCACCCGAATACGTGGGGTCGATGATCGGTGCGGGTCAGACGCTTCGCATGATGGGCGAGTACGACCGCGCCATTCGCATGGGGCAACGCGTGCTTCGAAGCGACAAAGACGATGGGGATGCCCTTTTCCTCGTCGGGGCTGCCCATTTTCAGAAGGGCGAGAACCAGGCGGCGAAGCGCTATCTCGAGCACTATCTCGAGACTGGGCCAGAGCTCGAAATCGCGCTGGAAGTCGAGGGAATGTTGCAGGTCGTTCGTGGCGAAGTGTTGCCTTTCCCGGGCGCCGAAGACACGGTAGAAAACTGATAGGAGGCAGGAATGACTGCGGACCCGGCCAAGACGCTCGGATCTCGAGGCGAGTCAGAGAGCGACGACAAAGAGCGTGTGCGAGACGAGGCCAAGCAGTGGCGCGAACGGGATGTGCAAGCCGCCGTCGCCCAACACCCGCTCCGCAAAGAGAGGTTCGCAACACACAGCGATGAAGAGGTGCCGGACCTCCTGACCCCTGCTGATCTCGACGACAGCTACGCACGCGATCTGGGGTTTCCAGGACAGTTCCCGTATACGCGAGGCGTGCATCCGACGATGTACCGAGGTCGGCTTTGGACGATGCGCATGTTCGCCGGGTTCGGTACGCCGCGGCAGACGAACGAGCGCTTTCGATATCTACTCGGGCAGGGCCAAACCGGCCTCTCCACCGCCTTCGATTTTCCTACGCTCATGGGCTACGACAGCGATTCGCCTCGGTCCCTCGGGGAGGTTGGGATGGTCGGGGTGGCGGTCGACACCCTGCGCGACATGGAGATCCTGTTCGACCAAATCCCGCTCGACCGGGTAACGACCTCGATGACCATCAACGGGCCCGCCGCGGTCTTGTTGGGCTTCTATGTGGCGCTGGCCGACAAGCGTGGGATCCCCCGCGACAAGATCGGCGGAACCGTCCAAAACGATTGCCTCAAAGAGTTCATCGCCCAGCACGCCTGGGTGGTTCCGCCACGCCCTGCGATGCGCATCGTCACGGACAGCATCGAGTTTTGCGCGTCCGAGGTCCCTCGATGGAACAGTGTCAGCATCAGCGGATATCACATTCGTGAGGCGGGGTCGACGGCGGCGCAGGAGCTTGCATTCACGATTGCCGATGGCCTCGAGTACGTGAAGTGGGCCGTCGAGCGCGGTCTGGACGTCGACGATTTCGCGCCGCGACTTTCGTTCTTCTTCGACGTACACAGCGATTTCTTCGAAGAGGTCGCGAAGTTTCGCGCCGCCCGCCGCATGTGGGCCCGATTGATGAAGGATCGCTTCAATCCGAAGAATCCGAGGTCGCTCATGCTCCGGACGCATGCCCAGACGGCGGGCGTATCCCTCACGGCTCAACAGCCTTACAACAACGTGGCGCGAGTCGCGCTCCAAGCCCTGGCGGCCGTTCTCGGCGGCACCCAGTCCCTTCATACCAATAGCCTCGATGAGACGTTCGCCCTGCCAACCGAGGAGGCGGCAACGGTCGCCCTCCGCACTCAGCAGATCATCGCCGAGGAATCAGGCGTGACCAATACCATCGATCCTCTTGCCGGCAGCTACTTCGTCGAGTGGATGACCAACAAACTCGAAGAAGACGCGATGGACTACATCCGCAAGATCGACGAGTTTGGCGGTATGGTGGAGGCGGTTGAGCGCGGCTATCCCCAGCGCGAGATCGCGGCGTCTGCGTACCGACTTCAGCGGCAGATCGAAAGCGGCGAAAAGACGATTGTAGGTCTGAACAAGTACGAGCAAGAAGAGGAAGCCAAGATCCCGACCCTGCGCATGGACGAGTCGATTCAGCGCGAGCAGATCGAAGGCTTGGCGAAAGTTAGGGCCAAACGAGACGACAAGGAAGTCACTCGGACTCTCGCCTTGGTGCGCGAAACCTGCAAGACAGACGGCAATGTCATGCCCGCCATCGTCGAAGCCGCAAAGGCGTACTGCACCGAACAAGAGATCTGCGACGTCTTCCGAGAAGTCTTCGGACAGCACCAGGACCGCCCCGAGTTCTGAGGCGGAGACAGCGGCAGCGGCAGCGTCGGCGCCAGTGCCAGTGTCAGCGACAGCGCCAGCGTCAGCGTTCAGCGTCTCGAGCGTCAGGTCGACTTGCGGGTTCCGAATAGGCCCGAGAGAAAGCCCTCGCCACGCGACTTTCTAAGGAGCCACTGGGCCTTCTTCACGAGGGCGGGTCCCGGCAGTGCGCCAACTCGGACATCCACGATCTCGCCGTCGTTGACGAAGAGCAACGTTGGAACCGAGTGAATGTTGAAAGGCCTCGCCAACGATGCTTGGGTCGCTGTGTTGATCTTGACGAAGCGAATGGGCTCCTCGGCGAACTGTCCCGCGACAGCCTCGAAATGTGGCGCCATCGCCATGCAAGGCCCACAGGTCGGCGACCAGAAGTTGATCATCGCCGGGCCGCCCTTCTCGCTCATCAGCTCTGCGAGGTCGTTTTCCGTCTTCAATTCGTGAATCATCGCGTCACCCTATCTAGCACGAGGCCACCCAACGCGCTGGCGCTGAACACTGGCACTGGCGCTGACACTGGCGCCGACACTGCCGCTGCCGCTGAACGCTGGCGCTGAACGCTGACGCTGAACGCTGGCGCTGACGCTGAACGCTGGCGCTGGCGCTGTCGCTCGCGCTGCCGCTGGCGCTGATCCCAACTACCCGCCGGTCATTCGGATCCACATTGCCACCACCATCGCCGTCACCAAGATCGCCAGCCCCGCGATCCCTACCGCTTCCTCGATTCGTCGCAGTCGCTGCTGATTGTCGCTCCACGCGGGGGGGAGGGACTCGTCCTCGGGTGGTTCGGAGGGGAGGGGGGCGGGAGGGGGGATTCTTCGGCGTAGCGGTGGGTCGGGCAGGCGGGGCGGATCGTTTGCGACTCCTGCCCAGGGCTCTCTATCGGGAGCAGGGTCGTCATGGCGAACGCGCACGACCTTCGTGGTGCTGTCCGTCCGGCGTTTTCGAAAGTGACTAGGTCGTCGTCTCTTATCCCTGGAAGCGTCCGAGTCGTTTTCGGGGTGCGGCACCGAGTTCATTCCTTTCACCGCCCCCGGTCGGCTAGAGCGAGTATACAGCTCAGCGGTTCAGTGTCACTCGTATGCTCGACTTTTCGAGAGTTCGCTTACAATTCCGAAATGCGATCAGCAAATGCGGTAACAACGATCGACGGCGACTTCGAGGGGCGCGTCGTCCTCACTTGCGAACACGCGGGGAGCGCGCTTCCGAGTCCATGGTCGTGGCCGGAAGAAGACATGTGGCTGGTACACACACACTGGGTGTGCGACATCGGCGCGGACGTGTTTACGAAACGCCTGGCCGTGCTCCTGGGAGCCCCTGCCGTCCTTTCCAGGTTCTCTCGCCTGCTCGTCGATCCAAACCGACCTCTCGACTCCGAGACCCTGTTCAGAAAGGAAGTCGATGGTTTGCCCGTCCGGCTCAACGCCTCGATCGACGAGACCGAACGTGCGCGACGGATCGACGGCTTCTACCATCCCTATCATGCCGCGGTCAGCGAGATGGTCGGCAAGAGCAGCGCGGAGATCGTCTTTGGGATCCACACGTTCACCCCAAGCTACGAGGGCAACTCCCGAAGCCTGGAGGTGGGGGTGCTCTTCGACCGGGACGACGAGCTCGGCCATGCTCTGGTGGCGCACCTGAAACACGCGGGGTTCGCCGCTGCACCCAATGAGCCCTATTCGGGCAAGGAAGGGCTAGCGTACTCCCCGGTTCGCCACGCCGACGAATTCGGGCGACACGCGCTCGAAATCGAAGCGCGCCAAGACTTGATTCTCGACGAGGCGTTCGCAACGCGCCTAGCAGCGGCGCTTCAACGTTTCTTCTCGTAAGCTTGCGCACATGCAGCGACTGCGTTCGGAAAAGACGGGGGTTTCCTATGCCTCCACCGGTGAGGCCGATGCTCCATTGGTCGTGTGTCTGCACGGATTTCCCGACATTCCACGAACTTGGGACCCGCTCACCGATGTGCTCACCCGCTCCGGGTTTCGGGTGATCGCGCCATGGCTTCCAGGTTACGCGCCATCCTCGCTCGAAGGGCCTCTCGACCTGCCTGCAGTGATCCGTCGAATGTTGGCATTCATCGATGAGCTGTCGCCGAACGCGCCCGTTCGACTCGTGGGCCATGATTTGGGTGCGTTGATCGCGCATGGTGCGCTGTCGCAAAGGCCGGAGCGATTCCGTGCGGCAGCGATCCTATCGATCCCTCACCCGTTGGTACTCGAAGACAATATCAGCAAATTCCCACGGCAACTGCTCCGAAGCTCATACATAGCGTTCTTTCAGCTTCCAACGGTTCCGGAGAGGGTGATTCGCGTTCGAGACTTCGCGTTCATCGAGCGGCTTTGGAAGATCTGGTCGCCAGGGTTTGATCCCGGCACCGAATACTTCGATGAGCTCAAGCAGTGTTTGCGAGCGAGCATGCCCGCCCCGCTTTCGTACTACCGTTCGCTTCGCTCGCCGCAGGTTATCCGCGAGATCCGAGCCTCGCTAAGGACCGATCCGATTCCGGTGCCCACCCTCTACCTTCATGGCGAGCGCGACGGCTGCATGGGGGTGGAGCTCATCGCTGGCCAAGAGCGATACTTCAGCGCCCTGTTCGAAACCGTACGCCTCGTCGAAGCCGGCCATTTCCTCCACTTGGAGCGCCCCACCGAGGTAAACGAAGCCATCCAAAATTGGTTCTTGGCTCACTAGGCAAACGGGAGACTGTCCCCTTTTTTGGTTATACGCCGACGAGTGGGAGTTGGCGTCGCGGTGCGGCTTCGTCGGTGATGGGAACCGGGTACTTGCCACTGAAGCAGGCGTCGCAGAACCCTTTTCCGCCAACGGCTCGGTGCAGCCCCTCGAGCGAGAGATAGCCGAGGCTGTCAGCCGTGACATAGTCGGTGACCTCTTCGACGCTGTGGTGCGCTGCGATCAACTCTTTGCGGGTGGGGGTGTCAATTCCGTAGAAGCATGGCCAGTTGGTTGGTGGTGAGCTGATGCGCAGATGTACTTCGCTTGCGCCCGCGTCGCGAATCATTTTCACGATCTTGCGGCTCGTCGTCCCACGCACAATCGAGTCATCGACGACGACGATCCGCTTGCCTTTGAGAATGCTTTGGACGGGGTGGAGCTTCAGCCTCACGCCGAAGTGGCGGATGGACTGGGCCGGCTCGATGAACGTTCGACCGACGTAGTGACTCCGAATCAAGCCGAGCTCGAAAGGAAGGCCCGACCCCTCGGCATACCCGATTGCAGCAGCCAGCCCACTATCGGGAACCGGAACGACCAGATCGGCGGGCGCTGGTTGATCCGTCGCGAGGGCATGTCCCATACGCTTGCGGGCGTCATAGACGCTGATTCCATTGAATGTCGCGTCCGGGCGCGCGAAATACACGTACTCGAAAATGCACATGTGACGACGCTCGGGATCCGTGCGGAACGGGCGTAGGCTCTTCAGGCCCAAGCGGTCGATGACGATCATTTCGCCCGGCTCGACATCGCGAATGAACTCGGCTCCGATGAGCGTGAAAGCGGGGGGCTCCGAGGCGACCACATACGCATCGTTGAGCTTGCCGAGGCACAGCGGACGAAAGCCGTATGGGTCGCGTACGGCGATGAGCTGTTCCGGTGAGAGGAACACCAGCGAATACGCACCTTCGACCTGGTGCAATGCGTCTGCAACACAGTCGACCATGGTCTCTTCTTGCGAGCGGGCGATGAGGTGTACCAAGACCTCCGTGTCGCTGTCCGAGGAGAAGATCGAGCCGCTCTTTTCGAGCTGGTCACGGAGAGCCAGTCCGTTGGTGAGGTTGCCGTTGTGAGCTACCGAGATCGAGCCGTGCCCGCAATCGGCGGCCAGGGGTTGTGCGTTTTTGATGTGGCTGCCGCCTGCGGTCGTGTAACGAACGTGGCCGATCGCGCTCGCCCCGGGAAGCTTGTCGATGCGGTCGGCGGTGAAGACATCTTGGACGAGACCCATGCCCCGGTGGACGAATAGCTGCTCGCCGTTGCTCGAAACGATGCCGGCCGCCTCCTGTCCTCGATGCTGCAAAGAGTGCAATCCGAGGTAGGTCAAGTTCGACGCTTCTTCGGCGCCGAAAACCCCAAATACACCGCATTGATCATGAAAATGATCGTCGTCTACGTGCACGGCGCTTTCATAGCGCCGCGAGCTCATTCCGTCCATAGCTCCCGCATGCGAGTCGCGCAGGCGTGCGCTAGAACCGTTCCGGCATGCCGCGTGTACTCAAGCGAATCGAGTCGGTCGTTCCTCGAAGGGCTGCTGGCTACGGGGGCAAAGCCCGAGGTCTGGCGGCACTTGCGCGCGCGGGCTTTCCTGTTCCGGCCGCGTACGCCATGCCCGGTTGGGTAGGGGATTCGTTTTTTACCAGCGTGCTCGACGTTGCAGATCGTCCGCGTGCGCTTTTGCGCGAACCACACGTGACGGACGAACGGTTGCGGACGATTCGTGAGCGGGTGCGAAACTCCACGCTGCCCCAAGATGTCGTGTCCAGTGTGAGTGACGCTTTGCTAGCTCTGAGAGAGGAGGGTGCGGTGGGTTTCGCAGTGCGATCTTCGGCGACCCATGAGGACCAGGAGGGCGCGTCGGCGGCTGGGATGCACTCGACCCTTCTCAACTTGATTCGTGAGGACGAAGTGCTCGACGGCATCAAGATGTGTTGGTCCAGTCTCTTTCAGCCGCGAGTCCTTTCGTATCTGCGTGCGCTCGGCGAAGATGTTTCTGTTTCCGTCGGTGTGGTGATTCAAGCGATGGTGCCCGCAGGGGCCTCCGGGGTGTTGTTCACGTGCAATCCGCTTACCGGTGATGCGGGTGAAGTAGTCATCAACGCGGCGTACGGGCTTGGCTCATCGGTCGTGGATGGTCGGGTGACGCCGGACACCTATCGCATGGACAAAGCGACGGGACAGCTCCGCGACCGGGTTATCGGAGGCAAGGCCCAGCAGACCGTGCTCGTCCCGTCCGGTGGAGTACGCGAGGTGCAGGTGGCGCCAGAAGAGCGCGCGCGAGCCGTGCTCAACGAACATCTGCTTCTCAATCTGAGCGAGCTTGCAGGCCGTATCGAAGAGCACTTTGGGGGGAATCGGGACGTCGAGTGGGCGATTGCCGGTCAGCAGGTGTTCGTGCTTCAGGCGAGGCCGATCGTGGTGCCCCGTGCGCGGGGACGAAAAGGCTCGCGGCATGAGCACGCGAGGGACAGACGCAAGCTCGTGTGGAGCAACGCCAATATCGGAGAGGCGCTTCCCGGTGCGGCGACCCCGTTTACCTGGTCCGTGCTGAATCATTTCAGCGACCTCGGCTTTCGAAGGGCCTTTGGCGCGCTTGGTTGCACGGTGCCACGCGACGCGGAGCTGGTCGGCGACTTTCGGGGCCGCGTCTACATCAATTTGACCGAGCTCACGTCGATCTTGTCCCAGATCCCCTGGATCCACCCTTCCGCCCTGGTTCAGCTCGGCGGCGGCCGTTACGCTTCCGAGCTCGACGAGGTCGTTGCGCACCGGAGCTCGACCGGCTTCCTCCTGCGATTGCCGCAAACGGTTACGCGTTACGCACGCGAGAACTTTCGGTTACAAGCCAGGATTGCCGAATTCGAGGAATACTTCGCCGAGGAGCGTGTCCGTATGAGCTCGGTTGACCCGAGGCTCCTCGAGCCGACCGGGCTCGACCGAATGCTCAGCGACGTGGAGCACCTTCTCGATGAGACGGGTTCCGTCATGTTGGCTGCCTACGCGAACTTGCTGACCGCCACGCTCGTGTTGATCGGCATATTGCGAACGTTTGCACGCGATGAGAGCAGTGGGCTCTACCGGGATCTACTTTCGGGGCTCAAGAACGTGGATAGCGCGCGACCGGGCTTCGCTCTTTGGCGGATCGCCCAACTCGCAAAGAATGATCCCGCTGCTGCCGAGCGGATCCGTGAGACCGATCTGTCCAAGCTCTCGGTCGAGGAACTGCCCGACGGCCCAACGCGCGACGCACTTCATCGTTTTTTCGTGGAGTTTGGCTACCGCGGGGTTCGCGAGGCGGAGATCGCAGAACCGAGATGGGCGGAAGACCCGACGGTCATGTTTGCCGCGCTGCGCTCGCATCTTGCAGGCGATCTCGACCTCGGTCAGCGCGAGACGGCGCTGGCACGCACGAGACAGGAGGCGGAGGATAAGGTCGAGACGAGCCTTCCCTTTGCGCTTCGACCCGCCGTCCGACGGCTGCTCGATGCGGTTCGGCGATTCACCCGAATGCGCGAGCGTCTTCGCGGCAACGTGGTGGAGGTGCTAGGCATGTTCCGTCGTGTGGCGCTCGAGAGCTCGAGGCGAATCCTGGCTCGCGAACCCGAGGCCGGTCCTGACGCCGCGTTCTTTCTTTCGGTCGCCGAGCTTCGGCGCGTGCTTCGCGACGACAACGAGCGGGTAGCGATTCGCGTCCAGCGTCGCCGGCTCGAGTACGAGCGCAATCGGGCGCTTCCCGACCCCCCGACCACATTCGTCGGCTTCCCGCCCGATGACGCGGTGTCGATCCCAAAGGCGAGCTGCCTCCATGGCCTTGCGGCAAGCAGTGGGGTCGCCGAGGGAAGGGCGCGTATTCTCCGAGATCCGTCTCAGGCGGCCGAGCTTGCGCCCGGGGAGATCCTGGTCGTCGCCGCAGCCGATACGGGCTGGGCACCGCTGTTCCTGGCTGCGGCGGGTGTCGTGACAGAGCTTGGCGGTCCGTTGTCCCACGCGGCGATCATTCTTCGGGAGTACGCCGTTCCCGCTGTGGTCAACGTGGAAAACGCTACACGGGCTCTGCAGAGCGGCGAATGGATTCGCGTCGATGGCGATGCTGGGACCGTGGAGATCCTCGGTGCCTGAACGCCCAGCTGCGCAACCCGAGATCCTCCACCAGGACAATCATCTCCTCGTCGTGGCTAAGCCCCCAGGACTGCCCACCACCACGCCAGACGCGACCCAGCCTTGCCTCGTGAGTTGGGTGGCCTCTCAGCTTCCCCGAAACGCAACAGCGCACGCAACCTCGCGTCTCGACGCGCCGGTCAGTGGGCTCGTCACATTTGCGCTGACCCCGCGAGCGAATGCGCACCTGCTCGAGGCGCGACGCGCGGGCAGCTACGCGCGCACCTATCTCGGTATCACGACCCGCGACGTCTCGTTCACCGACCGTGAGTGGAGCTGGCTCATCTCGATCGACCCATCCAACCGAAAGCAGCGCGTCGCGGGACCTGGGAGAGGGGAGCGTGACGCGTTGACGAGGTGTGAGCTCGAGGCCCAGGCCGACTCGGCCGCCTTGCTGCGTCTCACGCCGGCGACAGGCCGAACCCATCAGATCCGGGTGCATGCCGCAAGAGCGGGCGTTCCGCTCTTTGGCGATCATGCGTACGGCGGGGACCGGCGGATCGTTCTATCAGGAGGAAGTGTCGTGACTGCGCGGAGAGTCATGCTGCACTGCGCGCGAGTCCGATTCCCCGAGGTGTCCGGGGGCGGCTTCATGGAGCTCACGGCGCCTGTTCCGCCGGATATGGTCGGGGTGTGGCGAGAGCTCGGAGGCGATCCAAAAGCCCTTTCGTAGTCGTGGTCGTGATCGTGCGTCGTGATCGTGCGTCGTGGTCGTGCGTCGTGGTCGTCTGACGAGTAGTCACAAGTTCATGAATCTTTGCAACTGCTTGCGAGTGTGTGGTCCGGCGCTCCTGAGATGGAAGCACCCGCTCGAGCGTGAACGCGGTTACCCCTTGGTTCGCGTCGGCGGTCGGAGCTCAAGAGAGGAGGAAGGAGGGAAAGCCTCTCGGCCAGCAGGCGAAGCCCCGGAAGAGAAAGAAGGACCTTCGGTCGGCGTGTGCGGACCCCTGATTCCTGAAGCTCAGTCTCCCGGCACCTCATCGGTTCGCACCAGCCCGTAGCGCTTCCAGCCTATGCTCGCGAGCCAAGTGCGGGGCTCGGCACAGGGCGGCGGCCCTGTCGCCCGAAAGACGTGGCCCACCGGTGCGCCCGAGCCAAACGGGTCGACCCACGTCGGAGCCGGCTGCGCCCGACTGAGCTTACGAAGATGGCGTCGGCGGTTGTTGAGCACGTAGGCCATGGCGTGTCGAACCTGCCGCGGCGTCCGGAGCTGTTCGACGTGATACCGATCGGTGAAGACGGTGCCCTGCCGGCGCTTGAGCGCCTTGTTGAGCGCCTTGCTCATGCGAATCGAAAGGCCCCTGCATCCCCCGCGAAAGCGACCGCCGGTGCGTCGCCTCGACGATCAGGTGAAGGTGCCCGTGCTGCACCGACCAGTGAAGCACCCGCATCCCAAAGCGACCCTGCGCCCTCGCAATCGACCGTACGACAGCCCGATAGAGCCGCGCGCTTCGAAGCCGAAGCCTTCGATCGACCCGAAGCGTCACATGCACTGGCACATAGTGAGGAAGCGCCTGCCGTGTCTCGTGGCCCACACACGAGCTGGTCTTCGGCCGACCGGCCCCTTCACGGCGCCCCCCATGCCGCAAGCCATCGAGGTGAAGCTGCGCCTCCCTTCGACGTCGTCTCCGACGTCGCTTGGGAGGGCGTTGCAACCGTTGTGTGCGCTCGGCCATTGTTTTGAATACCGCAGATATTAATCCAAGTCAAGGGAGATTCCCCAAAAACAGAGTGTACGGACCGGCTACATCGCTGGCAGCGCGAGCACTCCAGCGTGCGAAAAGGGGACTGCCTTGCCTTCAACGGCCAGGAACACCACGGACGACCCACACACAGTCTGCGCCCCTTCTCTTAAGCCCATGCCCCCGAAGCGGAGGCAATCGCGGTTGCGCCCACGCGCCTCGCGCGCCAGCGTTCTCTTGATGACTTGTGACTACTCGTCAGACGACCACGACGCACGACCACGACTACGTGTGCGTCGAGACGACGCCAACGACGAGAGGAGCTAGCTCTCGCTGCCGGTGGTTTCCGTCTTCTTGCTGAAATGCGCTTCGAGCTCTCGACGAAGCACTTCGAGGACGTCTTGCTGGAGCTCCAAGGGATGACGGATAAGCCGCTCGAGATTTCGCTGATATACGAAGAGCCGGCGCTGTTCGACATTGTCTTTCTCAGCCTGAGTCTCGTCGAGGAGAAGGGGGGTACGCGGGTCCACCCCTTCGGCTACGACCTCGAGACCGGGCAGATCCGTAACCATGATCAGATTGCCCTCGAGGCGCTGCGCGAGCTCCTCGGGGAGATCCCGGAGTGCCGCCTGGACGACCTTCTCGAATCTTGTGGGGGAGGGCGACCAGGGCGGTTGGGGAAGCTGACCGTCGAGGTGCCGCGTCTTCAAGAAGGCCAGCGATGCTTCGGCGGTGCGCCCCTGACGCTCGCGCAGGAGGCCGAGGTAATAGAGCACATCGGGTGATGCCTCAGGGTGCTCGGCGGCGCGTTCGATGAGCACGGCAGCCGGTTCGAGCTGGTCGAGCTCGAAGTGTGCGCGTCCGATCAGGAAATCGAGCTGCTGGTTTTCGAACGGCCCTTCGGGGAGGCCCAGCAGAAGTTCGGCGGCTGCAGCGCGATCGCCCTGCTGCAAGAGCGCGTCCACCTTGAGCACCGACGCGTCGGCGATTTCGTCCGCCGTCTGGCAGCTCTCGAGAGCCTGGTCGAGGATACGGATCGCGTCGGGGAAGCTCCCGAGCGGGTGAATCAGTAGCTCTGCGGCGTTGAGCATTGCCTCGAGGTAGTGCTCGTCGAGGTCGATCGCCTGGCGGTAGTGCTCGAGCGCAAGCTCGAGGTTTCCGTTGGCCGCGTGGATGTAGCCGATCAGGTTGTGCGCGTCCGGGGAGCCGCCGTCGAGCTCGAGGGTTTGTTCAGCGGACGCCATCGCGCCGCTCAAGTCGCCCCGCGTTACGAGCTCCCACCCGCGGTCGAGGTGGGCGCTCAAGCGATCCATGAAGCCTTCGTTTTGCTCGTTCATTATATGGCCGTGACGAAACTTACGTGGCGCGTTTGGGACGTCAAGCGGAAGCGTGCGCTATCATGCCAAGGAATGGCAAGGATTCTCACGACTGTCATAATCACTGCGATCTGCGCCTGTGTGGGCAAGCCGCTGCCGACTGGTCAAACGATCTCGATCGGCACTTCCGACCGGGGATATCTTCATCATGCGATCTCACTGCCCGATCGAGGGCAAGGGTATCGACGGCTGCGCCCAGGGGAAGAAACGCGCTACGGAACCGCGACCCTGATCGAGGCTATCGGGAGTGCCGCCAGGGCCGTCGCGGAAGCGTTTCCGGGCGGGTACCCGCTGCGTGTCGGAGACCTCTCGAATCGGCGCGGGGGCTTGCATGAGAGACATCTGAGCCACCGTGCAGGGCGGGATGCAGACCTCGTGTTCTACGCGCGCGATGCGGGAGGGATGGCAGCGCGCGGTGCCGGCTGGCTGCAGTTCGATCGTTACGGCCTGGCCGTGCGAAGAGACCGCGTGTTTTCGTTCGACGAAGCGCGGAACTGGCATCTGGTGCGAACCCTGGTGATGGACCCCCAGGCCCGCGTCAAGTGGCTCTTCTGCTCTAACGACATCAAGGCGCGTCTCCTTCGATATGCCGCGCGGTACGAGCCGTCACCGCAGGCGGTGTTTCGCGCGACTTGGGTGCTCCACCAACCGGTGCGCGGGGATCCACATGCCGATCACTTTCACGTGCGTGTCGGATGTGGTCCGTCCGAGCGAGCGCTAGGATGCCAGGAGCAAGAGCCGTTTTGGCCTTGGCTGAGCGACGCGGCTCGCAAAGCAGAAGACCACGCACAGACTGCTGCGAGTGACGCGCAGTTGGTCGGCTGGCTATTCTTCGAGGAGCATCCGGATCAGAGCCGCCACGTCTCCGGGGGAAGCATTGGCATCGCACCGCAACCAGCCACGATCGCGCGTCGCCAAGTCGACTAGCTTGCGGTGGTGGTCGGTCGCACCCCACAGCAGAACGCCCGAGCCTTTGGGTAGCTCGTGTGCCAGTGTGGCGATAGTCGACGGTTGCACTGAAGCTTCAACGCAGTCGATCACGACCAGTGGGCTCAGCGAAGCGGTGGCTTTGAGGTTGTCCAAGAAGCCGACGACGTCTTCGATCTGCTGGACCGCCGCCGCCTCTCGCAAATGCGCCTTAATTCCAGCGCATCGTTCCCGATTGCGCGTCGCGACGAAGACCATCGGCAATGCCGACCCGAGCGGTTGCACCCTCGGGTACTTTGACGTGTCCGTATCTGATTCGAGGCCCACCTCGTCTTTGGGTGAGACCCCCGAGTACTGGCGGTCGCGTCCCATGCGTTGGGTTGGCTCGCTTCGGCCTGCCCGACGATGCGGTGGCCGCGAAGCGACTTCCTGTGCAAGCGACACGAGCGGCTCCAGGTTCTTCAGGATCGCCTCGGCTGCTTCGTTGCCAAGGTAGAACGCGGTCGCCGTGCGCAGGTGCTTGTCGACGAAGGTACGGAGCGGCTCTCCTGAGGGAGGGACCTCGTGGTCGCGGGCCATGTGAAGGGCACGATGCATGATCTGGAGACGAACCTCGGGAGCGGCAACGGCCTCGATCGCCTCACGGATGATCCGCGCGATCGGGCTCTCGTTCTCCACCGAACCCTTTTCTCCAGAGGACGCACGTGACCTAGCTACCATAACACCATAATATTACCGTGAATTGGCTGCGCGTCCAACCCGCCAGGAGTAGTACCGGGTCGGCGCTCCATGATACAGCGCAAAGATGCTCGTGATGGGGGTCGACGAGAATGGTTTGGGGCCGAGGCTGGGTCCCTTGGTGGCCACCTCCGTTGTCCTGGAGACGCCCAAGTACCGTCGGGCGGCGCTATGCGACCGGGGCCTCGACCTGGGCCTCACAGACAGCAAGGAAACCGGGGGCTTCGGCCACATGGCCTTCATCGAGTCCGTGGCCTTAGCCCTGCTCGGGCTTCCACGCTCTGCTGACGATCTGCTGGACCGGCTTTCGCCCGCGTCGCGAGTCGAGCTCCGGGCCCGCTGTCCGAACGACGAGACCGCAGCCCAATGTTGGGCCATCGACCTTCCGCTTCCGGCCTTCGGCGGAGACCCCGCGCATGGGGCGGCTCTGCTCCGCAAGCTCGTCGGAAGGTCCAAGCTCAGGGTGGTTGACGTGCAAAGCCGACTCGCGTGCGCCGGAATACTGAACGCGCGGCAGGCCGCCGGTCAGAACAAGCTTGCGGTCGACCTCGACCTCTTCGAGGAGCTGATCATCGCGGCGCACCAACTCCACGGAGGACCGTTACTGGTCATCTGCGGGATGATCGGCGGCATTCGTGACTATTCGTCCCGCCTTCGTCGCGTTGACCACGAGCGTGTGGATAGCCTGCCTGGGCGCCGTGGCCAGCGTCGATACGCAGTCGAGGGCCTAGGAGAGATTCGTTTCGAGGTGGACGCCGACGCCTGCCATCTACCTGTGGCTTTGGCATCGATCGTCGGGAAGTACCTCCGGGAGATTTGCATGCTTCGGATCGGCGAGTTCTATCGTCGCGACGTTCCGGGTTTGCGGCTCGCGAGCGGCTATCACGATCCGGTGACCAGTCGGTTCATCGAAGAAACCCAGCCTTCACGCCGCCAACTGGGGATCGTGAACGATTGCTTTCGGCGTCACGCATGAGGTCTGTGATAGAAAGCTCCCATGAGCGACCGTGATTCGGTGCCCCGGTGGGTGCTATGGCTCGTTGTGTTGGTGGGCGCGGGCTGGCTCCTCTACACGCTCCGCGGAGTGCTCGCGCCGGTCTTTTTCGCGTTTCTGATCGCGTACATGCTCGATCCGCTCGTCGATCGCGTCGAGGGAATCCCGTTTCTGCGAAACACCTCGATCGCGCGCGGGGTCGGGATCGCAGTCCTCCTGCTGGGTGTTTTTGCGGTTGCTGCTGTGCTTCTGCTCGTCGTTGCGCCGATGGTGTTCGAGCAGATTGCGGGTTTCGTGCGGGGGCTTCCCGCGTTGCTCGAACGGAGTCGGGCCGCGTGGGCGCCAGTTCTCGCCGAGTACGGGCTGACGCTGCCCACGTCGCTCGGCGAGGCCCTCGAGGATTTGCAGCTCGACGTCCAAGAGGTCGTTGCGAAGAGCTACACGCCGGTTTCGGCGGCGGTGAAATGGCTTCTGGGCGGCACCGCTTCTGCCGTGGGCGCGATGGTTGCCGCGTTGATCGTGCCTGTCTTCGCCTTTTATCTCACATATGACTTCGACAACATCGTGGCGAGGATTGCAAAACTCATCCCGCCTCGCCATCGACCGGAGACGTATTCGTTCTTTGGCGACATCGACACGGTGTTGGGTCAGTTTTTCCGGGGCCAGTTCACGGTCATGGCGATCCTCGCCGTTCTTTACAGCCTCGGCTACGGGCTGATCGGCGTGCCACTGGCGCTTCCAATCGGGATCATGGCAGGCCTTCTTTCATTCATTCCGTACGTCGGGAGCCTTACGGCATTGGGCGCGGCGTTGCTCATGACGGCGCTCGATTGGCAGGGCTGGACGCAAGTGCTCTGGGTCACCGGCGTCCACTTCACCATTCAGGGTCTTGAGGGTTTCGTGATCACACCGAAGATCATGGGTGACACCGTCGGGATATCGGCCATCGCGGTCTTGTTCGCGTTGTTGGTGGGTGGCGAGCTCCTCGGATTCACGGGTGTCCTACTCGCCGTCCCCACGGCCGCGGTGGTCAAGGTCTTCGTTCAGCGCGTCGGTGCCCGGTATCGGAGCTCCGAGTTTTTCGTCGGCCCGGGCGGAGCCTCTACAGACGCTTCGGAAGACTAGAAACGTCGAGCGTAAGGGTGATCAGAGCCCCGTCGACGTGGATTTGCGCGGATCGCGCTAAGTCGACCAAGTAGGGTTCGACCGTGTCCGGCGGGGCTTCCAGCCAGACCTCCATCAGCGCCGCGTCGCGTCGCGCGACCTCGGAGTCAGTGACCTCGAGCAACACGGTGAGTGCCGTCGGGATCTTGGCCCGGGTGGTGAGCCCTAGACCTTCCACACCAGCTAAGGCCGAACCTCGGTCGTTGATCGCGCCGACCCGCTCGAACGCAGACTGCCAGCGGGGTGGGGCGACGAACACACCGGCGATGGCCGCATCGACTGCAACGCGCGACCAGATATCACGAAACCGGGTTTCTTCGACCAGCGGAGGGACCACACCGCGCTCGACGGCCATGAATTCGGCGACTGTGTCGGTGGATCCGGTGACGATGGTGCGGTCGTCGATCTGCGCCAGCGCACTCAGGCCATCGCGACTTCTGAGCAGCGATCCCGTGGAGGTTGTGACCCGGTCGATCGCGCCGCCTCGTGCCTCGACCAGGGTCCGATAGCATTCCGCAAGTGTCTCTGCGTCGGCGGTTCGACCGCGAAGCAGAAGTCCGATCGACTGGAAAGGCTTGCCCTCGGGTCCACCCACCCAGACGGTCGCTTCGCTGAGTGCGGCGAGTGGGGCCAGTCCGCACCGAGCTTCGATCTCGCTCAAGTGTTCTGCCGGTACGAACCAGTCGAAAAGTGCACGGGCAGACTTGCTCTCCGCTACCGCGGCGGCGTCGATGCGAAGCACGGCGCGGGCCGTCTTGGGAAGCTCGTGAAGAGCTCGTTCCGCCCGCAATGCTTTACCGTGCTGGTTGATCGCGTACAGCAGGACGACGGTCGCAATCGCGGCCACCCCTGCCACTTTCGTCGATCGAGACACAGGCTGAGCGTAGGAAGTTCTTTTCACCTAGCAAGCCCTCGTGCTAACGCGTGCCCCATGCCATGGCGCCGCATGCGGCTTCGCAACGCTGAGGTGCTCGCTCGCTGCGACGACCAGGGGGAGCTCGCCTCGAACGGAGATCGAGTCGAAATCCGCTACAAACCCAACGATGGGCGAGCGTACTTTGCCGGCGTCTCCAATCTGAGCCCAACCGCCGGTCCTGTCCAGATCGAGCCGGACTCGTTCTGCGGCAATGCCGAGCCCGTCAAGCAAGGGCAGAAGCCTTCCAAGAACAAAGCCGAGACCGTGCATGCGCCCGAGAAACCGGAGAGTGGCGAGCTTCTGGTCTACGCCGACGGAGCGTGCAGCGGGAACCCAGGCCCTGCTGGGGTAGGGGTGGTGGCGCTCTGGGACGACAAACGCCGTGAGCTCAGCGAGTACATCGGCGACGCCACGAACAACATCGCCGAACTCACTGGTGTCCTCCGAGCGCTCCAGTTGGCGCATGAGCTCGGCAAACCGCTTCGCTTGTACACGGACTCCAAGTACGCGATGGGTGTGCTGACTCAGGGTTGGAAAGCCAAGGCGAACAAAGAGCTCATCGCGGAGATACGAGAGTGGCTCGAGGGCCACCCTGACACGCAGCTGTTCCACGTGCGTGGTCATCAGGGAGTCGCACTCAACGAAGTGGCGGACGAGCTTGCCGTGGAGGCTGTGAGGAATCGCGTGTCTAAGGGCTGGGTTTCTCGTTGAGCCGACGGGCAACCTCTTTCAGCGGAACGAGTTCGTAGCCCGCCTCTTGGATCATGCCGATCACGGTGCGTATTACCGAGACCTTCTCGGTCCCCGGTCTCTTTAGATCCGGTCGATGGGGTGCGAGGGCCTGCAGGCCGTCTAGCGCGACGTCGGCGACGTCGAATCCATGAAGCTCCACGTGGATCAGATCCTGTCCCAGCATCTGCCGGGTCAGCGCTCGTGCACCCCTGTCGCCCCAGAGCACGAGTGAAGTGCCAATATAAGGGAGGCCCCAGGGCGTGACTCCGATCGGAATCTCGAGGAGACCAGCCCCTTTGCGCCAGTACGGTCGCCCTACTCGATAGGGTTGCTTCGAGGACCGTAAAACCATTGGCGTATCGACGATGCTGTGGCTTCGTCGACGCCTAAGCGCCATCAAGCCGAGCATGGACACTTTCGTTGCGTAGTAGCTCGGGCAGGGAAAGACGCTCGAATCGTACTCTGCTCCCGACACTTCGAGTACATCGAACATCGTGTCGCTGATGGTATAGCCGGGAGCTCGAAAGCCCACAGGACGAGAGCCGCACACTTCGCGAATGACCGACGCCCCGAGCTCGATGTCTTCACGGATTTCTTCGGCAGATCGGCGAGTCAGATCGTAGTGATGATGAAACGAGTGGTTTCCGATCTCGTGACCGGTCTCGTGCAGAGACGCGATGAGGTCTCGATTGTGCGTGCGGTCGAGGTCGGAGCCGATCGCAAAGAACGTGGCGCGGATCGACTCCTCATCGAAGAGCTCGACCAATCGTGGGACGCAACGGTCGTAGACGGCATGCAGGGCTGGGCCTTCCGGGATCTCGACACCGTGCACAGCGCCGTAGCAACCCACCTCGTCCAAGTCGACCGATATCGATGCCAGTTTTCGCTTCACCTCTTGATCCGAATTACGATGAATAGCTTAGCGAGGTTTCTTAGAACGTTGGGTACGCGCCGCACCAAGCCCACCGTTGGAGGGCGTTTTTCGAGCACACGCACCGGAATCTCGCGAACGTCGAGCCCGGCACGCTCTGCGCGAATCACGAGCTCCGAGGCGAACAGATCTCGATCGACGACGCAGACTCGTGCGATGGGTTGGAGCTTGCGCCGCCGGAACGCTTTGAGCCCGTGAGTGTCGGTCCCCCGGAAGCCAAGCGTCAGACGCAAGAGGCCGTTGATGACGTGAGTTCCGAGTCGGCGGATGAAGGGTCGTTCGTCGCTCGCTCCCCTCATGGCCTTTGAGCCAACGACCAGGTCGACAGGCTCCGTTTCGAGCATGTGGACCGACCGCGTGAAAAAATCGATATCGCAAAGGTCGATCTCTTCGCAAATGACGATCTCGCCTTTTGCATCGAGGATCCCGTCGCGGAGAGCCTTGCCGTAGTTGGGTTCGGCGGTGTGCCGAGAGCGGACTTGCTCGAACCGCTTGCTCAGCTCCGCGGCCACCTCCACGGTTTCGTCCGTCGACCCGTTTTCGGCGATGATGATCTCGTACTGCTTCCCGAAGTCACTGAGCCGATCCACCAAGTCCAGGATTGCGGCGTGGAGAATTGCCTCCTCGTTGTACACGGGGATGACGATGGAGACATATGGTTCGGCGCGCGACTCGACCACGGCAGGCGCGGCAATGTCTTACGCACGCAGCCAGACGTCAAGCTAAGTGGCAGACAATCGCGTGGGCGCGGTCGAGCGTTACGGGGAGCGGCCCGAGGCATGCTGGGAGAGCGGCGGTCTGGCCTTGCGCGATATTGAGCTCGGCGTCGTCGTTTCGAATCGTGACGCGCCCTGCGAGCACCGTCAGCGAACGCAAATTGTGGCTCGTGGGCAGCGTGGTTTCTCCGCTGCCGGTCAACCGTTTCATCCGGAAAATGGCGGAACGAAGTGGTCCCTCCCCGGAGATCAGAGACTCGAGATCGGCCTTCCCGTCGATGGCGGCCGGGCCTGCGCAGTGGCGAATGGTCTTGAGAAGTGAGTCTCCTCGTGGGGCCTGCCATCGCGTGACGTCGAGTGCGCGCGGTAAGTGAAGAGCGCGTAGCGCTCCCGAGGGATCCGGTTTCCCGTGGGGGTCGTATCGACGATTCCAGTCCCAGTAGCGGTAGGTGACTCCGCGCTTCCCGGGAGATACGCGTTGTGGCTCGAGCAGCATGACGCCTCGTCCGACCGCGTGTGGTGTCCCGGGCTCGATGACGAACATGTCACCGATGGAGACTGGGACAAACTGCAGCAGGGCGCTTACGTCATCCTCGCTGTCGATCGCTTCCTGAACGGTTTCGCGCGACACACCCTCTCGGAATCCGAGGTAGAGACCGGAATTGGGCGCCACGTCGATGATGTACCAGGCTTCCGGTTTTCCACTCTCATCAGCGCCCAACGCCGGATCCGAGTCTTCGGGATGGATCTGCACCGAAAGATCATCGGCAGCATCGAGGAGCTTGACGAGCAGAGCCGTCGACCCGAGGGAAGACTCTCCTCCGAGCAGAGCGGATGGGTCCGACCGTAAGACTTCATCGAGAGTCGGCCCCTCGATGACTCGGCTCGGAAAGTCGGGCTCGACCGAGAGCTCCCATGCCTCGCCCACCACGTCCGCGCGGACCAGCCCGAGCTCACCTTTCAAATCGCGAACGATTCCAGTGCCACCCCAGGGAGTCCGTCCGGGCGGCGTGAAATTGTCTGGACGCAGCAGAAGAGGCCTCCGCCAGTTTCTTGGACCTACTTTATCCCACATGTAAGGTGATCTTGAATCCTAATGGTAGCGCCCAAAGGAGGTTTGAGATGGGCTATTTGGGCAAGGAACGCCGAATTCATCGTATCTTCGTGACTCGCAACAGCGAATATCACGTTCGCCGGAACGTTTGCGTAGGGGTTCGGGACCGCCGGAGCGGAGAATGGCTGGCAGGCCATTTGGCGCTTCGAAGCACGGTTTCGGGAGGGCTGAAGTTTCACGACAGCGGAGCGATCAGCGCTTCGGAGGGGCTTCCTACGGTTGGCGAGTCGCTCTTCTTCATCGCGGCAGGTCGTGACTTGATCACGAGCCCCGTCCTCAACGTCGAACGAGCGCCGCGGCAGGTCGTTTACAACTACCCGATGTAAGCATCGGGAAAAGCGGGGTGCTATATCCCGGAGGGTGTCGTCCGAGTTGAGAACCATTCGTGTCGTGGCCGCCCTCGTGGAGCGTGACGGGCGCTACCTGATTACCCAGCGCCGCGAAACAGCGGTGCTCCCATTGCTTTGGGACTTCCCCGGCGGCCGCGTCGAGGACGGCGAGACCGATGAGGCGGCGCTCGCCCGCGAGGTGATGGAGCGTCTTGGGGTGAGCGTCCAAATCGGCCAGCTGATCTCGTTCGTCAACCACCCGTACGAGAAGTACGCGGTGGACCTCTACTTGTACGAGTGCGCGCTTCAAAGCGACTCTCTCAGTTGTCGCGCCGTCAAAGACTACGCGTGGGTCGCCTCGGACGAGATGGAAAAGTACTCGTTCACCCCCGTCGACGAAGCCTCGATGAGCAAACTCCTCGGCGAAGGCTAAACGTCGTAGAACATTGGGGGGCGCTGGCGGACAAACCGAAGCGCCAGGTCGCGTGCTTCGTCCGAAAGCTCTTCGAATTGGATGCCCATTCCAGGCTCGGATTCTGACGCGAAATCCAGAGGGTCGCGTACGAAACGCACGTACCCGTCGCACTCGAACTCGAAGCCACCGGGTAGGGTGACGAGCATCGACACGGACATGTCCTTGGCAAGCGCTTCGTAGGTGGCCAGGAAGACGCCACCATGGGCGATCTCGCCGGTAAACCCGACGTAGAAGTTCGATTGGGTCGTGGCGCCTAGATTGGCTTCGATGCGGCGCCGTTCACCGCTTGGCACGGGGGCCGGCGGAGGCAGCATCGACGTCGGGACGGCGGCCGCCGTTGGTGGCCCCGAAGGTGGCGACGAGATCACCGGGCGATTCGAAGGACGCACGCTGGCGGGCGGTCGGCTCGACCCTCCTGCCGGCGCGAGCGAGGATCCTTTGGGACGCCCTGAGTCTCTGGCCTCGGGCCGCGCGCTCGGCTTGTTGCTGAGCGGAAACAGCGTGCTGATGACGTCGGCGATGTTTTCCGTCGCGGTCAGGACACCATCGTACTGGTTCTTGACGTCTTGGAGGAGCGCCAGTGTCTGGCTCAGCGTCCCCAGAGCACTTTTCACGCCGGCCTTGCCGTCCGGTTCGGTCGACGCGTGCTCTGCTTCGAAGAGTGCCCCGATCGCCTGCGCGACGTTCTGGGTGATCGCGAGGACTTCGTCCGGAACGTCGGTTTCCTCTTGCAGTACCTCGAGTGCTTTGCCAAGCGATTCGCGAGCGTTCCGCGCGTCGTCCGCCCCTGAGTAACCCATCGTCGATCTTCCCCGCTTGCCTTGCTCTCAGGATACCGGGAGTGGTCCCTGGGTCAAAGCTCCCTGATGAATACGATCCGTGACCGCCCGGGGCCTGCGTAGTTGGGGACCTGGGTGCTTTCGAAGCCCATCGATTCGTGAAATCGGACGGGCCCCTCATGGCCCTCCGCCGCGAGGGACTTGATGCGCTTCATCCCCGCAGCCTTACAACGCTCGGTGAATTGCTCGTACAACCTCTTCCCGACGCCTCGCCGACGGTGATCGGGGTGAATCCCTACCAGGTGGACGTATCCGCTGGCAGCAGGGGCAGGAACCATCACACCCAAGAGAAAACCGATCACTTGCCCGTCCTGTTCGGCGACGAGGGCGTGCTCACCGAACTCGTAAAAAAACATCGGATCGACACGTCGCCCGGCGGGCCCACCCCACCACTGGTCGAGCACCGAGATGATATAGTCGAAATCGACTTTGGTAAGGCCCCTGATCTCCATAGCCCGAAGGGAGCGGATATCACGAACGCGGCAAGAACGCACGGCCCGATGGTGGCAACTAGGCCGCGCCAGGCACTGACGGCCGAAAGATGTAGCCCTGCTGCTGCACGATGCACACTCGGTTCGGCCCTGCGACCCTTGCTCGCGTGACCGCGATACTCGCAGCGTCTAGCAATTCGCTATGCGTGCGCACGTTTGCGCTGGGGTACAAGCCGACTCCGATCGAAATTTGAAGATCTATGCTTTCACCAGCCACGTCGAACGGCTTGAAGGCTACCTCCGCGACGATGCGGTCGGCGAGAGTCAATGCACGTGCCGGGGTCGTATTGCCCATCAAAAGACCGAACTCTGCGGTGCGAAACTGCGTCGCGGTGTCCGTCTCGCGAATCGTGCGCTCCAGCCGTTCCGATACTCCGTCGAGAACTTCGGTCGCGAAATCTGGGCCGCGTTCTTCCGCGAGCTTACGGAAATCGTCAACCGCGATGATGCAGCACGCTAGAGGTTCCAGGTGTCGCCGCGCGGTCTCGAATGCTGCTTCTAGACTCCTGTGGAAATGGCGATGGTCGGGAAGAGCCCTCAGCTGTTCGTGCATGGACGTATGTCGGAGCTTGCTTCGAGCGACCCGCACGTCGTCGTGGGCGCGCTTGACACGCAGCATGTTCTCTACACTCGCCACGAGCTCTGCATCGTCGAGCGGCTTCGCAATCTGGTCGTCCGCATCGGTTCGAAGACCCTGCGTCCGCCCGCCACGATCGTCAGGAGCAGTCAACAGGATGACCGGCAGGAATCGGCCCTCGGTGATGGTCTTCACCACTCGGCACGCATCGATTCCGCCGAGCCCTGGCATTCCCACGTCGAGAATCAACAGGTCGACGGGGCGCGCGCGAACCGCGTCGATAGCCTTCTGGCCGCCGTAGACCGGCACGACGTCCAGGCCGCGGGCCCGAAGCAATCTGGCGATGTGCTCACACGTGGCTCGATCGTCGTCGGCAACGACTACAAGCGCCGTTGAAAATGGTCGAGCGTCAACCACTTCCACAGGGTAGCGGAAGGACAAATGAACCGCGACCCTTCCCGTCGAGTTTCCCCCCGACCATTAGACGTCTATACTGGCAATCGAGAAACCGCAAGGACGCAAGGCCTGAATGGAGCTCAAACAGCAACTCAAACTATCGCAGCAGCTGATTATGACGCCGCAATTGCAGCAGGCGATCAAGCTGCTGCAGATGTCGAGGATGGAGCTCAGCGAGCTCGTGCAGGAGGAGTTGCTCGAAAATCCCATGCTGGAGGAGGGCGCCGAGGCGCGTGACTCTCGGACCTCGCCTTCGGAAGAGATGGAATCCGCTCCGCTAGAGCCGGGCGAGGCCAAGAAGGCTGAGATCGACTGGGAGCGCTATATCGAGAACTACACCCAGCAGGCTCCCATGCCTTCGATGCGTCGCAACGACGACGACATGCCCGGTCTCGAGTCGACTCTGTCGATCGCCGAAGACCTGACCGATCATCTCGGGTGGCAACTTCGAATGGGCGAGTTCATGGACGACGAGAGACGCTTTGCCGCGCTCGTCATCGGTAACCTGGACGACAACGGCTACCTCAAAATCGACGGAGTGGAAGAGAGCGAGGTCGTTCCACGTCTCTCGGCGGAGGCAGGGTTGGACTCAGAGGACGCCGAAGAGGTCCTCAAGATGATCCAGCAATTCGATCCGATCGCGGTTGCGGCCAGATCGCTCAAGGAATGCCTCACCATCCAGGCCAAGCACCACGGAATGGACGACCTGGTCCTCAACGTGATTGCTGACCATCTGCACGATCTCGAAACGCGGCGTTATCCGGCAATAGCCAAGGCGCTCGGTTGCCCGCTCGAAGAGGTGTACGACGTTGCGCAGATCATTGCGGAGCTCGAACCGCGTCCGGCGCGTCGCTTTCAGACCGAAGAGCCGCGCTACATCATTCCCGATGTCTACGTCCACCGGGTGGGCGACGAGTACTTCGTGGTCACCAACGACGACGGGATGCCCAAGCTCAAGATCAGCGGCTTTTATCGATCAGCCATGGCCGGCAACCCGAAGGCAAAAGAGTACATTCAGGATAAGCTCCGGAGCGCCCAATGGCTGATTCGAAGCATCGATCAGCGCCGGAAGACCATTGTTCGGGTGACGGAATGCATCGTCGAAAAGCAACAGGATTTTTTCGAGAAAGGCATCGAACATCTCAAGCCGATGATCTTGCGCGATATCGCCGAAACGGTCGGGATGCACGAGAGCACGATTTCTCGAGTAACCAGCAACAAATACGTCCATACGTCCAGAGGCACGTTCGAGTTGAAGTATTTCTTCAACAGCGCCATAAGGCGGGACCATCACACCGATATCGCCTCGGAAAGTGTGAAACAGGCGATCAAGAACATCATCGGGGGTGAGGACGAGAAAGCCCCATTGTCAGATCAGCGAATCGTTGAAATACTAGCTCAAGACGACATCAGGATTGCCCGTCGGACGGTTGCGAAGTACCGTGAGATGCTCGGCATCTTGAGCTCGTCGAAACGCAAGAAATACTTTTAGACGATGGAGGTTCGATGCGTATCAGCTACTCATTTCGCAACATGGAGTCCTCGGACGGAGTCAAGAATCACGCATCGGAGAAAATAGCCAAGATCCAAAAGTACATGAGAGCTCCGCTTCACGCCGAGGTGACCTTTTCGGTAGAGCGACGTTTCCATCGGGTCGATCTGACGCTGACCGGGGACGGCCATCAATACGCGGGCCACGGCCAGTCGGAAGACATGTACGCCACGATCGACCTCGTCATAGACAAGATCGATCGGCAGGTGCGTGACATGAAAGCAACGGAGACCCACCGCAGAAGACATAGCAGGGAGTCCGTGCGTAACATCAAGGGCTGACCCGACGGGCCCACCCGCGTTGCGTTCAGCTGGAGGGTGCGGTATCGCCTGCCCTCGATGTTGGCGGATCTGCTTCATCCCGAGCGAGTGAGCGTTGCCCTGACGGCTTCCGACAAAGAAGCCGCGCTGCGAGCCGCTGCCGCTTTGCTCGTGATGCCCGAGCGGGAGGCGAACGAAGAGAGCGTGTATGACGTGTTGATGGAGCGGGAGCGTCTCGCGAGCACGGGAGTGGGAAGCGGCGTTGCGATTCCCCACGGCCGCTTCGACGGAGTGGACGAGCTTCGAGCGGCCGTGGCCGTCTGCACGGATGGAGTCGACTTCGACGCGGTAGACGGTCTCCCTGTGACCATCCTGGTTGCCATCATTGGGCCGCGATCGATGCCACAAAAGCATCTGGCCGCATTGGCCGGGGTGTCTCGCGTGCTCCGAAATGACGCGGTTCGCGAAGGGCTGATCGCTGCGAGCGACAACGCTGAAGCATACCGCCTTCTCGTCGAATCGGTCTAGCAGACACCAGCGGGTCACTCGCGTATGATGTGAGCGTGACCCAACCCTCTTCTCCGCGACGCGCCGGCGACCTGGCCAGCATGCGCGTCGAACGCGGTATCACGGTCGCGCACTTGCTTGGCGAGCCTCGGTTGAGCGCGATGATGAAGCTCGTTGCGGGAAACGATGGCGTGAACCGTATGCTGAATCACCCCCGGGTCCAGAAGCCCGGTCTCGCATTGGTGGGCCATACTCATGGAGTCGTTCCGGCGCGTGTTCAGATTTTGGGGGAGACCGAGATCACGTACCTCGAAGGATTGTCGCCTGACGAGCAGGTGCGCAGGGCGGCCGGGCTCTTCGAGATTGGCCTCTCGGTCGTGATCGTTACTCGCGGCGTGGAGCCTCCTGCCGCGCTCTTGCAAGCCGCGCAGGAGACGGCCACGCCGCTCGTCGTCGCAGAGCTACGGTCGAGCCGCACGATTCAGGCGATCCACGCAGTCCTGGACTCGCTCCTTGCGCCCTCCGAGACTCGTCAGGGCGTCTTGATGGATGTCCACGGCATCGGAACCCTACTGTTGGGTCCTAGCGGTATCGGCAAGAGCGAATGCGCACTCTTCCTAGTTGAGCGCGGCCATCGATTGGTCGCCGACGATCAGGTGATCTTGTCGTTGCTACCCTCCGAGCAAATCGTCGGGCGAGCCCCTCCATTGCTGCGCAATCATCTCGAGCTCCGCGGTATCGGGATCATCAACGTTCGCGACTTATTCGGGGCGAACGCCGTGCGCGCCGAAAAGACCGTCCAACTCGTCGTCGAGCTGTGCCCTTGGGACTCCGAGGAGCCGTTCGACCGCTTGGGGCTCGATGATTCGGCGCTGGAGATCCTCGGCTTGTCGATTTCAATGCTGCGGATTCCCGTGCGCCCTGGGCGCAATATGGCGGTGATCCTCGAAGTCGCCGCGCGCAATCACATCCTCAAGGCCGCTGGGCAGCATGGCGCGCAGAAGTTCATCCAAAGCCTCATGGAAGAGGTCGAAGATCCGGATACCGGACACGAGCCATGACCGAACAACTCCACATCGTCGTCGTGACGGGACTCTCGGGGGCGGGTCGAAGCACGGCGCTCAGGGTGTTGGAGGACGCTGGTTTTTTCTGCGTGGACAATCTCCCGCCGGCGCTCGTCCAGGAGCTCCTCACGCTCATTGGGCGCGACGGAAAGCTCGAGCGGGTAGGGCTCGGGATCGACGTTCGAACTGGGGCGTTCTTGAGCGGCGTCGAAGAGACGCTTCAAGCGCTTGAAGATTCCGGCCAGCGCGTGGAGGTGGTCTTCCTCGATTGCTCCGACGACGTCTTGGTGCGCCGCTTCAGTGAAACGCGGCGCCCGCATGCCTTGGCTCCTACGGGCGACTTGCAAGCCGCGATCAGCAGCGAACGACAACGGCTTGCCGGCCTTCGTGACCGCGCTGATGTCGTGATCGATACGACGGAGCTCAGTGTCCACGACCTCAGGCGTCGCCTAATCGAGTACATCGGTCGCGATCCGACCGGCGCATCGATGGTGGTCCGACTGGTTTCGTTCGGATTCAAGTACGGAATCCCCACGCACGCGGATTTGGTCTTCGATCTGCGCTTTCTCCCGAATCCCCACTTCGTCGACGCCCTTCGACCACAAACGGGCATGGACCCAGACGTGGCCGCCTACGTATTGGAGGCAGCCGAAACGCGCGAGCTTCTTTCGCGTCTGGTACCGTTGCTCGAGTATGCGTTGCCCCAGTATGCGCTTGAGGGAAAGGCGTACTTGACGATTGCACTTGGCTGTACGGGCGGGCGGCATCGGTCGGTTGCATTGGCGGAAGAGCTCGGTCGTCGGCTGAAGAACAAGCATGAAGTGGTGGTTTCCCATCGCGATGTGGATCGAGCCGGCTCGTGAGCGGTGCCTTCGTTGCAACGGTCGAGGTTCCAAACAGGCTCGGCCTCCATGCGCGGGCTGCGGCGAAGCTCGTCGACCTCGCCAACCGTTACGAGGCTCATATCGAAGTGAGTAAGGACGGACAGGTTGCCGACGCGAAGAGCATCATGGGAGTTCTGCTGTTGTGCGGGCAGCGCGGCGCCAAGCTCACGATTCGGGCGCTCGGCGCCGATGCCGAGGACGCGCTCGAGGCGCTTTGCGATCTCGTGGCCGAGGGGTTCGGAGAGGCGTAGTGACTCGTCCGGTTCGAATCAGGGGTATCGCCGCTTCGATGGGGGTCGGAGTGGGTCCCGCGCGGCTGTCGGTTCAGGGACGCCAGGGGCTCACATACCGTCGCATTTCGGATGACGAAGTGGCGGAGGAGCTGAGCGGGTTCGAACGTGCCGTTGCCGCGTCTCGGGATGAAATCGAGCTCGCCAAACAGGAGCTCACCCAACAACACGGGTCGGCGTATGCCCCGATTTTGGATGTGTATCTATTGATGCACACGGATGCACTCTTGATCGACGCGATTGCGGACGAGATTCGCAGCGACAAGATCAACGCGCAGTGGGCCCTTGGCCGCGTCGTCGAACGGCTCAAAGCGCCACTCCTCAACGATGCATCGTCGTACTTCCGAGAACGAGCGAGGGATATCGACCACGTCAAAGAGCACCTACTCCGCCACCTCTCAGGGGAGCGTCGCGACAAAACGCCGGCGTGCGGCCCCGCGGTTCTAGTCGCGCACGACCTGACGCCTGCCGATGCGGTTCACATGCTGGCGCCGCCCACCGTGGGCCTCGTTACCGAGATGGGCGGCCCGAATAGTCACACGGCGATCTTGGCACGAACGTTTGGGGTCCCAGCTGTAGTAGGGACCGGCCCGCTTCCGGTGACGGTCGCCGAGGATGAAATGATTGTCGTCGACGGTTTCTCCGGAGAAGTTACGATCGGTGCCGCCCTCGACGAACAGCGCGTCGCGGAGACACGCAGAGATCGCTTTGTTTCGTTTCTCCAATTTGAGCGCACTACCGACGCTGTCACGCGCGACGGGGTTTCGATCTCGGTAGCAGCGAACATCGAACTACCGAGCGAGATCGAAGCCGCGATCGAGAACGGCGCCGAGGGCATCGGCCTCTACCGGACGGAGTTCATGTGCCTCGACCGCTCGGAACCCCCAACGGAGGAGGAACAAGTCGAGCTCTACCGGACGGTCGTGACGGCGGTCGCACCGAAAGCCGTGGTCTTCCGCACGTTCGACTGGCGAGGTGACAAACGGCTTCGGGCGCCCCGTAAGACGACTTCGCCGCCACGGGGCAGTACGTCTCAAGATCGTCAGGTCGGCTGGTTGAAGACCCAGATCAGGGCCGTCCTTCGAGCGAGCACGGAGGGATCGGTGGCGTTGATGTTTCCGATGGTCGCGACCCTCGAGGATCTCGAAAGAGCACGCTCATTGGTGGACGAGTGCAGGGGCGAGCTCGAGGACGACAGCGCGCGTCTAGCGTCTCTTCCGATCGGAATGATGGTCGAGGTTCCGTCCGCAGCGCTTCTGGCGGAGCAGTTCGCGGCGCGCGCCGACTTCTTTGCCGTAGGGACGAACGATCTCGTTCAATACACCCTTGGACTCGATCGCGACGATCATCGAGCAGCCGCGGCTGCTGATCCGTTGGACCCCACCGTGTTGCGGTTGCTCAGCCAGACGATCATCGCTGCTGGTAATGCCGACATTCCGTGTTCGATGTGTGGCGACATGGCTGCCGACCCCATTGGGCTCGGCGTGGCGCTCGGGCTCGGATATCGGAGGGTTTCCGTGCCGGCGAGCGTGGTACCCTTGGCACGAGCAGTCATTCGCAATATCGACCTCGCAACCGCGACCGAAGCTGCCGCAGAGGCGCTCGGTTGCGCATCGTCGAAGCAGGTCCGTGCCTTAGCGCTTAACCGCTTCGGCAAAGAGCTCGGAACACTATGGTAGGCGATTGACCATTGCCGCGAGCTCGCCCTCGCTTTGGTAGCCCGTGACACGCTCCAGCTCGTAGCCTTCCCTGTTGTACAAGATGTAGGTCGGGACGATTTCGATCTTGCCTAGTGAGCTCTGTCCATTTTCGATGATGCCATAGGGATTGGACCCGACGACGAACGGAGGGTCGAGGGCATGGGCCCACGCTTCTACCAATTGCGTTGCCCGGGGTTCGGACGCAACCCCGATCACCAGCACCTCGGGATGCTGTTGTACGAAGGGTCGAAGCGCTCTTAGGGATGCCTGACTCACCATATCGAAGGTCGCGAATACGAAGAGGAGCACAGGCGTCCCGCGGACGTCACTGAGCTCGAGCCAACGTCCATCCGACAGACGGATCCCGAGTTGCAAGCGTGGTCCTTGCGACTGGGACACCGTCTCTTCCCTGGAGGAACCACCCGCGCAACCGGTGGCCACCGCCAGTGCAATGCTGATCCCGCAGATACCGGTTTTGAAGAGACTGTTCGTGTTCATTGCGGCTGGGCGGACAATATAGCAAGAACCCGGAGGAAATGGATTCTATCGGTGAACGCTTGGAGGTGCTGCTCCGCGGCTGCGATTCAGCGCTGCGCCGTCGCCAGGATCCCGTCGACTTCATCCATCAGTACGACGATCCCGTCGACCAGGAGGTCGCCGGGTTGATAGCGGCGAGCCTCGCGTTCGGCAACGCCGTAGCCGCAAGGCGCAGCGTCGAGCGCGTGCTGTCAGCCCTTGGGGAGAGGCCAGCAAGGACGATCGTGGAGGCCGACCACGATGAGATCTTCGAGAGGCTCCGAGGCTTCGTCCATCGAATCTATCGAGACGAACATCTTGCTGTGATGTTGGGGTGCGCTGCCGTTCTGATTCGCGATCACGGGAGCCTAGGTCGGGCGTTTCTCGGTTTCTACGAAGGTGCGGGTGGCGATTTTCGGGAGTCGATGGCCCGCTTTGCCGATGCCCTTCGCTCCGATTCAAGCTCGCGCAGTTTGCGACACCTCGTCAGCGATCCTCGCGCAGGAAGCGCTTGCAAGCGACTCCTGCTCTACGCACGCTGGATGGTTCGCCCTGCCGACGGTGTGGACTTGGGGCTTTGGCCCATCGCCCCGTCGGAACTCGTGATCCCGGTCGACACGCACATTCATAGGATCAGCAGAAACCTGGGGTTCACCGAACGGCGCACCGCAAGTTGGGCGACTGCAGAGGAAATCACCGCTGCGTTGCGGCGCTATGATCCCGACGACCCGGTCAAATACGACTTCGCGCTGTGTCATCTCGGGGTCTCGCGGCAGTGCCCGAGTCGGCCAGACCCAATCAAGTGCGAGCGCTGCGTGCTTCAGGACGTTTGTAGCGTGTGGACTGGCGGCGCAGAAATTTCAAAGGACGCGCGGGTCAGCGCAAGAAGCCAGTGAGTTTCGGCTCTAGGGCGTGCAGGTCGGCAACACTCTCGACGTCGATGCCACGCTCGAGAGTATCCCCGGTGATCTGGACGAGCTTGTAGTCTTGGAGCGCCTTGAGGGCGGTTTCGAGCTTGAGCTTCGAGAGCGATTCGCGCCTCTCGATTTCACCGGCGAGGTACATCTGCTGGCCGAGGGCAAGCGTGCGCTTGTACCAGTCCTTCTTGGGAATCGGGCCATCGAGCACGATCTCCGCGCCGCGAAGTGCGAGAAGATAGCTCTCGAAGAACGTCTGTAGCATGAGGGCGTAACGCTCGAGGCGCTGACGGCGGACGCCTTCCGTGGCCTGCACTTTGCCATCTCGGATCTCGACTTCGCCCGCGCCTTCCATGGCCTTCAGAGCATCGTCGAAGATTCGATCGAAAGTCGCATCGGTGCGGAAAATGAACTCGTGTTTGAAGAGTCGAGAGAGTTGCTGCACCCGGTCGTTGAGGCGAGGAATGTCGACCCATTCTTCTCGGTCCACCAAGAGCGCCGACGCGATCAGCGCGCTTGGAACGAAGAAATGAATGGTCGTGTTCTGATAGTACTCGAGGGCAATGCGACGTTCGGAGTCGATCGTGTAGATCGGTTCGGTGCCAGTGTCGTGCGTGACGATTAGACGCGCGTCGATGAAGAGTCGAAGGGCTTCCTCGATTGTGTCCTCGCGAATGCGGCCGTCGGCAATTCGGAGCTGGTTCGCGATTGGTGCACCCATCGTCGAAAGCGTCGACAGCAAATCCTCGGACGTCGCAATCAAGGCAGACCTCGTCATGCCTCGTTTTCGATGGCTCAACAGCGCCGTCGCTACGAGAGCGGCTGGGGTGACGATCGTAACCTCGTTGATCGAGTGCATCACCTTGTGGGCGAGGGCTCGGACTGCGGCGCGCTGCTGGTTGGGGCTGAGCTCTTCGATGCTGTGAAGCCCGCTCGCCGACCGTTGAAGTGTGCTTTCGAGAAACTCGTCGAAGTCGATGATCTCTCCGAACTGCACGTAGATCCGACCCCACTTCGAGCGAAGGATGCTCGAGCTCTTGAGGAGATCGCCCACGTTTTCCGACTGCTTCTCGCCGCCCCCGAGCTCATGCACGAAGGAGCGCTCCTCGATGATCCGTTCGTATCCGATCGAGATCGGAACGAGACGCACTTTGGTCGCGGGAAGCTTTCTGGCGGATGCGAAAACCATCGAGAGCAGTCCGTACTTCGGCGGTAACGGCTTGCCCGTGCGCGAGCGTCCGCCCTCGAGAAAGAATTCGGTGGTGAACCCCTCAGCGAGGAGCTTGCGCATGTACGCCTCGACGAGCGTAGGGTAGAGCGGGTCGCCCTGAAAGTCGCGGCGAATAAAGAACGCGCCGCCGTGCCTCAGCACCGGGCCGATCGGCCAGAAGCTGAGGTTCTCCCCAGCGGCGATCAGCGGCGCCATGAGCGCGTTGCCATAGAGCAAGACACTGAGAATCAAGTAGTCGATGTGGCTCTTGTGGCTCGGCAGGAGGACGATGGACGAGTCTCGCGCGGCATGGCGAACCCGCTCTAACCCTTCCTTGTCCACCACCACGCCGTCGTACATCCGGGCCCACACCCAGCTGAGGAACCGATACAATATGTCGACGACGAAAGGAACCTGCTTGGCGCACAAATGGCGCAGGTGTTTGCGGGCGATGCGCTCGGCCTTGGCTCGGGAGATCCCCTTGCGAGTCGCGTAGTCCTGAATTTCGGCCCTGACCCGCGGCCCCCGCAGAAGCTCCTCCTGGATCCGGGCAGTGCTCTTTTTCATCGGGCCTAGGACGACGGCTCGGTCTCTCTCCATGCGGCGGAGGAGGGCGTATCTGACCTTGTCCGCTGCCTGGCTGTCGGTGAGGTCCCCGTGTCGATCGAGGAAAGCCCTCAGGTCGAACGGCTCGCCCGAGCGAAGCTTGGCGTTCCGGTAGTTGAGCAGGAACTGGCAAAAAACGCGGACGCGCCCTGGCCATTGGACCGGCCCGAACAGGAGATCGAGCAAGCTCGAGCTCGCGCTGCCGGGCTGCTTGCTCCACACGAAAGTCTGAGGAACCAAGAGAATCGGCTGCTCCGAGGAGCGCTGCTTGTGGACGAGCGTCTGAATGAGATCCACTTCGAGCTTTCGCCCACGCCTCGTTTGGCGCCCGAGCTGAGGAGGCCGACGCAAGAAGAGGAGCGCGCTGTACCCATCGCCCACGGCGCGCTCGAGTGCTTCCGCCTCGGGGATCTGCCGGCGCAGGCTGAGTCGCCGTTCGCCTTTGCCGAAAGGCTCGAGGATCCAGAGTCCGAGGTCGTTCACGAACCGTACCAACGGCAGCCCGAACTTCTTGAGCAAGAAGTCGAGGCACAGGAAGTCGAGAAACGAGAGCGACCGCATCACGTAGACGACCACGCCCTTGCTCGCAGCCTCTCGAACGCCTCGGCTCCAGTTTTCATCGACTAGGATGTGGGAGAAGAACCGACGGTAGAGCCACCGCAGAAACGCATTGGGGGCGTATGGCGCAGGCATCGATGAGCGCCGCGCAAGCTCCGGCATATCGGTCATGGGACTATCAGACACTAGCAGCGGCCCCCATGCGGTCGAGTATACGCCGCGCCCTCACACTATCGTCTAGAACTGGGCTCTCACCAGGCGGCGCTGCCCTGGGCGAAGGTCGACTGTATAGCGCCTTTCCTTACCCCCGTACCGAACTACCACCTCGTAGTTGCCCGCGCTGAGCTGGGCGGCGACGCCGGCTACGAGCGTGCCGATCCGTTTCGAGCCCCGGTTGACGGTCACCATTCCCGTCCCCGAGCCTCCCTTCGTCTTGATTCGAACCTCGAGAACCCCCGTCTGAAAATCGACGCGGACGGGCGTAGCTTTTCCGGTCGTCACGATCACGTCGACCTGTTTCGAGGGGTTGTCGAGTGTGCCGTCCAGCCGGACGGTCGCCCGCCATTTCCCGACCGGAACGGAGATGGCGGCTCCGCACGATCCTCCGGCGACCTCGCGGCTGTCGCGCTCGACCACGATTGTGCCACTTGCGGGCGTCCCGTTGGTCGTCACCGAGCAAGAGATCTGCCCGGTTTGTGCGTCCGCCGACATGGGAGTCCATGAGAGAGCGGTCGCGGCAATCATGGGGCCGAGCACGCTCGCGGTGAACGCACCATGACATTGCCCAGCTGTTTGGGTAAGGATTCTCACCTGTTACCCTTTTAGCCCAATTCGAGTCCGCCGTGGTCGGTCGATTGAAATCCAGGCTGAAAACCCAGCTTTCCGGCCTTCACTATCGGGCTGTGCCCGCTTGACACTGTAGGGGTCGGCGGCTACGAAACGCGCCCCGAAACAGGGGCTTAGGAGCGAACCATGGCTACCCAGAGTGCCAAAGCGTCAGAAATAGAGCGCAAGTGGTACGTCGTCGATGCGGCGGGTCAACCGCTTGGGCGGCTTGCGTCCAAAGTGGCGCACGTCCTGCGGGGCAAGCATCGACCGGAATACACCCCGCACGTTGACACTGGCGACTTCGTCATCATCACGAACGCGGCTCAGGTGCATCTCTCGGGCAAGAAGCGCACGGACAAGCAGTATCACCGGCATTCGGGCTATCCTGGCGGGCTCAAGTCCGAAAGCTATGGTCAGCTCCTCGAGCGGAGGCCTTCGTTCATCGTCGAGCGGGCCGTCAAAGGAATGCTACCTAAGAACAGCCTCGGCAGACAGATGTTCCGCAAACTAAAAGTATACCCGGAAGGGACCCACCCACACACGGCTCAGAAGCCTGAGCCTTTTCCGTATTGATCTCGAGAGATATCTTGCATGACACATTCTAAAGTCATCGATGGACGCCACTACGGCACGGGTAAGCGCAAGAACGCGATCGCTCGCGTTTTCTTGAGCTCGGGAGCGGGTACCGTGACCGTGAACGGTCGCACCTTCGAGAATTACTTCCCGCGCGAGATTCTTCGAATCATCGCAATGCAGCCATTCGCGACGCTTGCCAAGCAGGATCAGTACGACGTCGAGGTGAATGTGGTTGGCGGCGGGGTCTCTGCGCAGGCTCAAGCGGTTCGCCACGGCATCGCGCGGGCGCTCGTTGGCATGGATGAAAGCAACAAGCCGGCCCTCAAGCGTGCTGGTTACCTGACGCGCGACGCCCGTAAGAAGGAGCGTAAGAAGCCGGGCCAGCCCGGCGCGCGCAAAAAGTTCCAGTACTCTAAGCGCTGAGACCTTCGATTTGTGATTTCGAGCCGCGGCGCCAGGTGTGCCGCGGCTTTTTTGCTTAAGCTCGGACCTCGATACGTAGACAATGGACCCACCACCCCGATGAGGAAGTCGATACAATGACCTCGAAGACAATACGCGTGATCGTCGTAGGCGGAACCGGTTACACCGGAGCGGAGCTGTTGCGTCTCGTGCTCGGGCATCCGTCGATCGAGCTCGTGGCAGTCGTCGCCAACACGACGGCGGGGCGTTCGATTGCGGAGGTTCTTCCGGCTCTGCGAGGTGTCTTCGAAGGGACAGTTGAACCGTTCGATGCCGATTCGATCGCGGCCCGTGCCGATGTTGCGTTCTGCGCGCTTCCGCATGCGGCGAGCGCAGAGGCCGTGAGCGCTTTGCGCCAGCGCGGGGTAAAGGTTTTCGATCTCTCGGCAGACCTTCGTTTCGAGGACCAGGCCGTATACGAACGCCTGTACGGCGCGCATCCTGTTCCCGAGCTGTTGTCGGAGGCCGTCTACGGGCTCGTGGAGCTTCATCGCGAAGAGTTGAAAACGGCCGATCTCGTCGCCGTGCCCGGTTGCTATCCTACGGCCTCGACGCTCGCACTTGCTCCTCTCGTAGAGGCGGGTCTCATTCGCACGGACGGAATCGTCGTCGACGCCAAGTCGGGTGTTTCCGGCGCGGGGCGAGGCTTGTCGAGCACGACGCACTATCCCGAGACCGCCGAGGGCGTTCGTGCGTACAAAGCAGGGGTGCATCGCCACGGTCCTGAGATCGAGCAAGAGCTGAGCCGCCTTGCCGGGCGTGCGATTCGGATCACCTTTGTTCCGCATCTCCTCCCCATGACGCGAGGCATTCTCGTGACCTGCTATGCCGAGGCCATAGGCCCCCGGTCGACCCCGGTGCTCTGCACCGAGGCTGCCCGCGCGCTGTACTCTGGCTCGCCATCGGTGCAGGTGCTTGACCCTGGGGATCATCCCGACACGCTGTGGGTCCGCGGCTCGAACCGTGTGCACGTGGCGTACACCCAGGACCCTGGTACCGGAAAGATCATCGCGATGAGCGCGATCGACAACTTGGTCAAAGGCGCCGCCGGCCAGGCACTGCAATGCCTGAACGTGCGCTTCGGTTTGGACGAGGGCGCAGGATTGGGTGCTCCGGCCGAGTGGCCGTGACTCGCATTTTACACATCAGCGACCTTCATCTCGAGGACGGGTTTCCCGGTGTCCCTTGGACGAGCTTCGCCAACAAGCGACTCATGGGCCTGGCCAACTTGCAGCTCCGGCGGCGTCGGCTTTTTGCTCGAGCTTCGCAGAAGGTTGATGCGCTGGCGGACTTCGTAAGAGACCAGAGTGTGGACCTCGTCGTCTGCACGGGCGACTACACAGCGCTCGGAACCCACGCCGAGATCGCGTACGCGAGGCGCGTGATCGAGCCGCTCACGCATGCTCCGCTAGGGTTCTTCACGGTTCCTGGAAATCATGATCTCTATCTCGAAGACACTGTGCGCGCGGGTTGGTTCGACGACCATTTCGGAGAGTTTCTGCGAACGGATCTCCCCGAGTGCGCCGTCGACGGACCATGGCCGCAAGTTCGACTTCCGGTCGATGGATTAGCCCTCATTGCGGTCAACAGCGCGCGACCGAATCCGAAGCCCTCGTTCTCGAACGGCCGTATCCCGGACGCGCAACTAGACGCGTTGGCGCGCATCCTCGACGACAGGCGCGTTCGAGATCGCTTCATCATGATCGCGACTCACTACGCACCCCGACTGGAAAGCGGTCGGGCGGATAGACATCATCATGGGCTCGAGAACGCTGACGCGTTTCTCCAGATCAGTTGTGCCGCGCAGCGAGGGCTGATCCTGCACGGGCATGTCCATTGGCGCTATCGCGTTCGGGTCGCGGAATCGCGGCTGCCGCTCTTCTGTGCGGGCAGCACGACGCACGAGGGTCGCGAAGGGCTCTGGGTGTTCGACGTCGAAGAGCATCGTACGGTGGCCACTCCGGGTCGCTGGGATCAATCGCGCTACGTTCTCGAGTCAGATCAGGCCTCCGAGATCGTCGGGTAACTTGCCGTTGGAAGGCGCGCTCGCTTACAAGCGAGGCATGGCACTGCGCCAGTTCGGGGCCAAGCGCGAAGCGCGGCAGGCGGTTCGACGCCTCATAGACCTGGAGTGCGGGGTTTTCTCGGACATCTGGGGTGAAGCGATCACGCACCGGGTGACCGATGTGAGCGAGGACGGGCTCTGGATTGAAACCGACTTGCTGCTCGAGGTGGGAAGCGAGGTCACGCTTAGATTCTATCCCCCGGATTGGGAGGAACCACTCTACGTCGCAGGCCGGGTACAGAGGGTGGAGCTAGAGCGTAGCGCCAAGCAAGCGACCTCCATCGGCATGGGGATCGAGTTTGACGCGCTGCGAACCGACGAACGTCGTCAGTTGACGCAGAGTATGCGGTGCTTGAGAGCCGACGCTTCGTACATTTTGGATCAGCGCACGCTCGTCGGAGTCCCTGTCGGACCTGACGAACCTATGGAACCTTTGGGACCGGTGCCAGACCCATCGAGAACGGTCGTGGGTTGGTCCGCCCCTGCGCAACCGCTCTCGAGCAGGCCGGTACGAAAGGCTCCGGAGCGTGAGCGGCCGAAGCCCGATCCCGACGCGCCGGCGTTCGAGGGAGGACTGGACCTCGCAACGTCGGTATTCGCTTCTTCGTCTTCCGACTAGCGCACCTGAAGCACGCCAGCACGAACACGGTTCACTCCGTCGTTCGGCCCGGACACGACATCGAGACGCTTGTCCCCTTTGAATAGCCCAACATAGATCTCGTAGTCGCCGACTGGGTAGTTCGCGGGAACCGTAAGCTCTTGAGGGTCCACGATCAGATCTCCTTTTTCCCAATATTTGATCGGGTACTGGCCGTCGACCGGAACGTGGTCGCCATTCATCCGCTGTCCGTACCCGTCGATGTGGACAAAGACCTGATAGCCCTTGGGTGGCGTTCCGATGACCCGCCAAAACCACGTCAGCGTGAAGCGTTGCCCGGCGCCAACGTAGTCGCCCTCGGGCAAGTCGAGATCGTACCCGAGGAGCTCGACCTGGTCGGCGAAGCTCACGTCGAGTGGGTGTTGAATCTCGGGAGCCTCGGTTAGCACATGGTCGGCGATGAAGTTTCTGTTGGGCCGTCCGTCCACAGGGTTGGCTGCGACGAGAAGAAGACGCGCGTTCCGTCCGTCCGCAACGTAGAGATGACGCCCCGTCCGGCGGCGGTAGTCGCGATTGAGCCTCGCCAGTTCCTCCGACGGAATCACCGCCCAACTCTGTCCCTCGTCCTCGAGGTAGTCGATCAGCTTGGACCGCTCCTCGATCTCCTCAGTGGGTGCCTCGGTGTAGTACCGTGCGGCAGTCGACGACGATCGATACGAGGCGAGTGGCTCGCCACTGTCCCCGGCGAGCTCTTCATACGCGTCATAAATGGCCTTGGGCGAGAAGTGTTGGCTCAGTACGGGTTGAAGTGACGTGGTGACGTATGTGGCGACCACGAGTCCGCTGAAGAGTACGGGCAGCCCCCGGGCGGCTCCAAGTCGACTGTAGGCGTATCGCAACCAAGGAGCGCCGAACAGCAACACCAGAAGCAGAATCGGCAAGAAGAACAAGACGCGCCCGACACGCACCACGACAGAAGCGAGGCGGAGGTCCGCCACGAGACAGAGGAAGCCAAACACCAGGCAGGCGAGGAGAAGAAGCGCGGTGATGAGCAACCAACCGCGCTCCACCGGTCCTCGCGCCCATTGACCTCGCACCCATACTTCGACACGGTGCGCGTCTGGTTTCTTGGCGGTCGCAGGGCTGACGAGCAGGAGGCATAACGTCAGGGCGGCGAACCCAAACACCGCCGCCCAGGGGCCAGCCGTCCGGACGACCTTGGGAACGTCGAGCCCCTCCACAGCGAGGCCGCGAAGCGCACTCTCCGGGTAGAGCGCATAGTCCCGGGCCAGCAACGCCGTCAGGAGCACGACGGCCACCGCCGCGGGCCACCTGGGCATCGGCTCGTCGCTGATCTCGAATAACCAGAGCGCCACGACGCCGGCAAGCGGAACCACCGCGAGGTACGCGGGGATGCCGTAGCGCGACGCGAAAAGGGTCCATGCGACGTAAGCGAACGCCGTCCACAACAACAACATCCACCCGAGGTCTTGCGCGTCGGTGTTTCTGTTTGCTCGCGGCGCCAACACCCACAGAGCGGCTACTGGAAGTGCCGCACTCCAGGGTGCGAAGCCATGAAAAATCAACTCGAGCGCCTTGTCGTAGGTCGGGGGATTCCCGCCAACAGCGCCGGCTCCAATCCAGAGGCTGAAGTCCGTGGTGTCGCGGATCACCGCTCGGATCACTCCTGCGACTAGGGCTGCACCGGTGGCGACGATCACCCAGCGCCCCAGGGGATCGCCGCGCCTCTCATCGGTGTCCCCAGCGAGCATGCTCCACACCCCAACCGCGAGAAGTGGGGGCAAAGGGCCGAGCAGCACGCCGCTTGCGAGCGTGCTGGCGCCGATACCTCCACCGAGCCACGCGTACGACGTCAGTCGCCCTCGACTGCTCGCGACCTTCGTGCAAGCACGAAACGCTGCGAGCCCCACCCATGTTTGGGCAGCAAAGCCGATGCCTTCGCCCATCATCAAACGGACATTCAACAAGAAGAGCGGTGAAGTGCCGAGAACGACGACCGCGATGACCGCGGCGCGACGGCCGGCGTACCGGCGTACCAACGAGAACCCTAGAATACAGGTCAAGAGCCCCCCGAGGACTCCGGGAAGCCGCCCAGCCCACGCGTGGACGCCAACCGCCTCGAAGCCCGCGCCGATCAGCCAGGTTCGGAGGATTGAGCCGTGCGAGGTTTCGATACCGGCGTCTCGAAAGGTACGCGCGGCCTCGGCTGTCTCGAGCTCCCAAGGGTTCCAGATGCCGAACGACCAAATCCCCCAAACGAGCAGCAGCGGGATGAGCGCAACCACCAACCGTTCGAATGCGACGGATCGGTTCAACACCGCGCGCAGCCTAACCCTGGCCTAGGGCTCAGTCCATGATTTCGTCGACTTGCTCGACGAGCGGTTCGTCAGCGCCCGCCACGAGCTTGGGCGCCTCGGCGATGCTGCTCAGCTCGGCCTTTCGTTCAGCGATCACCTCTTGGAACGCGGGTAGGTCACGTGCCGCCATGCGCAGGCCCGGTCCGTTCAACTCGGTGATCGGATCGATGTACCGGCTGTACTTCTTGAGGCCAAAATGCAGGTGCGGCCCTGTTGAACGACCGGTCGAGCCCACGAACCCGATCAACTCGTGCTGCTTCACGCGCGTGCCGCGGCGGATTCCGCCTTTGATGCGGTGCAGATGCGCATAATAGGTTTCGAAGCCTCCACTGTGACGGATGGCGACTAGATTTCCGTTCGGACCCTTGCGTCCAGCGAACTTCACTCGGCCATCCGCGGCAGCCCATACCGGGGTGCCGGCGTGTGCTGCGTAGTCGATCCCGAGGTGCGGCATCGTTCGCTTCAGGATCGGATGAAAGCGTCGCGGGTTGAAGCGAGACGAAAGACGGTCGTAACGAAGCGGAGTGCGCAGCCAACCCCCCTGCATCGCGCGTCCGGTGTCGTCGTAGAATTGCCCGGATACGTTAGGTGCTTGATAGTAGAAGGCCTGGGTCTTACCCGTTCGCTGGCCGTCGTATTCGAGCGCGTGTATCCGGCCGTAGCGCAAAAACTCCCCATCGACTCGTTCTTCATCGACGAGGATTCGAAAGACGTCCCCCTTGCGCGCTTGCAGTGGGAAGTTGATTCGGCCCTCGAATGCCTCGGTGAAGAAGGCGGCGAGGCCGGCGGGAAGTCCGATCTCCACTAGGCCATCACCGATCGAGGTTTGCACCGAGGCGGCCCGCGCGATCGGCGCTCGTTCGACCTTGATGCGGATCTGTTCGGCACGAAAGAGTCCGTTTTCGCCTCGAGAGACTTCGACGAACTCCGTGGCCGAGGGGTGATACTCGAAATGCTTCAGCGCTGCGTTTTCGTCGCGCTCGACCACCAGCTTGTGCTCGGGACGACACCGCCGGAAGTCGACGATGTGTTTCAAGGCTTGCTCGATCTGATTGCATTCTTCGGCCTCGAGTCCAGCGTTGAGAAGCGCGCCGCGGAAGCTCGGTACGCTACCAAACAGAGTCTCGTAGCGAGCGTTGGGACGTGAGCGTTGGAGGGCGAGACTCTCCTCCAGACTGAGCTCTTCCTCGATGCCGCCGTCGGAATCCGTCACCGCGATGCTGTCGGTGGCCGCTATTGCGAGCGCCGCCGCTTCCCCGTCCGTGTCGAGGCCGGCTTCAAGCCATGCCCAGGTTTCCGGCAACAAGCTCCGGACGAACCAGACGAACACGAACCCGAGAACGGCGGCGCCTACGACCCCGCTCACGACCAGCCGCTTGATACGTTGGGCACGAAGCTCGCCCGGCAAGAGCGCCATCTCCACCGAAGGGAGGGGTCGCAGGAGGGGCTTCTTCTCGCTGCTCGGATCTGCGCTCATCGGACGCTCGATTTATCAGCGGCTCGGCAAATACGCAAAGCCGCCTTTGCGGGGCTAGCCCCGTGGACTGGCGCGAAGCGCCGTTTTTTGCGGGGTTGACACCCCTGAGGGTCAGGGTTAAAACGCCGCTTCCACCGTGGGTGGTCATCAACAACAGGCGCGTAACTCAGCGGTAGAGTGCCGTCTTGACAAGGCGGAAGTCGGCGGTTCAACCCCGCCCGCGCCTACCAGGTGATCGGGAGCTTCGGAGATCCCTCGAGACGCCTCGGTGTGTCGAAAGCCGAAGCGCGCGCCTTGAATCGCGACACCTCTGTCCTTTGCTTCGAGGCATCGCTGAGTTGTTGTGGTAATCTCGGCCACAGTGGCCGAGATATCGAACCTGCTTTCCAAACGCGACTACAAGAAGCTCCTCACCGACCTTCAGCGCATCATCCGCGAGGGTAAGGAAGAAGCCGAGCGCGCTGCTGCTCAGGCTCTCATCGAAAGCTACTGGTCCATCGGCAAACGCATCGCGAAGGAAAAGCTCAACACCCGTGCGCGGTACCACAACGCGATCCTCGGCGACCTCTCCGCAGATCTGAGCATCGATCTCCGCACCCTCCAGCGCACCGTCACCTTTTACCAAACCTACAAACGCCCCCCGCGCATCGAAGGCTTGAGCTGGGCCCACTACCGAGTCCTGATGCAGTTGCAGGACCCAGACGAGCGCACCTTCTACGAAGACCTCGCCATCGACGACGGCCTCTCCGTTCAACGCCTCACCGCCGCCATCCAAGGCGACCATTACCTCAGTGCCCTAGAGCAGCCCGAAGGCAAACACCTCAAGCTCCCACGCCCCACCGACCCAAGCTACCTCTACAAAGCCGAAGTCCGCGACGTCGTCGACGCCGACACCCTCCTGCTCGACATCGACCTCGGCTTCGAAGTCATCCGCCGCCAACGAATCCGCCTCGCCCGCATCGACGCCCCCGCCCGCGACACCCCCGAAGGCGCCCGCGGCCGCCGCTACGTCCGCGAACAACTCGCCGTCGCCCGCACCGTCATCGTCAACACCCACCAGTCCGACCTCCACGGTCGCTACGTCGCCCACATCTTCTACGCCTTCAACAACCGAGGCATCGAACCCACCTTCACCAACGGCCGCTACTTGAACCAGGAGCTAGTGAACAAGGGCTTCGCAAAACTGGTTTAGGGCCGGAATTCCCAGCAAAAAGAACCCGCCGCACGGCCGCCGCAACTTTGATACCCACGTCCACGCTCGCTACCTGGGAAGGCTTGTGCCGCCGTGGGATGGTCGATGTGTACCTGACACCGGTCGACCCCATCCAGTGTACTATTGGCGCCGATGACGAAGAAAGCAGGTTGGGCACTGGGCATCGGGCTTCTGGTCGTGGCCGTCGTGTTGGCGGTTCTGCTGAGCCCGCGAGCCGAATTCTTGGTGGGCGGGGCGATGGTCAACGTCGGCTACCGGCTTCAGGACCGTCTCAGCAAATTCGATTTCGTACACGACGAGTCGATCACCCCTGACCAAATCTGGGAGGAGCTCGAACGTCAAAATGAGCTCGCGGCCGGCGTGCGGGGCCTCTTTCCCCGTACCGTGCGGCATCCCGTCGTGGCGATTCTCGCCTGCATGGACGCGCGCATCGATGCCAGCGAGCTCGTCGGAGACACCCGCCGCTATTACTACGTCGTTCGCACGGCGGGCTCTGTGCTCTCGCCGGCTGAGCAAGAGATGCTCGAGCTTGCGGTCCTCAACGGTGTGAAGATCATCGTGCTCACGACGCACACCGACTGCGCGGCAGAGGCCGCAGCGGCCGACCCCGAGATGAGGGAAAAGTTCCCCGCGTTGATCTCTCTCATGGACGAGCGCGAACGCCGGATCGAAGAGTTCATGGCGCGTCCGACGATTCGTGACGCCATCGCGGCCGGCAAGCTCAAGATCAAGCGCGGCCGCATCGACACGACCACCGATCGGCTCGTCGTCGAAGAGGTGCACGAGGACGCGCACTGAAGGCACCTGTGCGGGCGACTAGGAGACCGGGGGGATACACGCCGCCTCCGCGTCGCTTCTAGTGCTTACCTAACCTAGATCGCGCGTTTCCTGCGTCGGTCGAGGAAGCGCAATTCGGTGACGCTGCGATTCTCGGCCGGCAACACCGCTTCCTTCTTGCCGCCCTTTTCGAAGAGGTCACGCTTGCAGGCCAGACCGGTGATGACCGCGCCGGGAATGATCATGATCCACGAGACCATGGCGATCTTCTCTTTCTTGGAGAAGTGGCAGTTCGCGGCGGAAGCCTGGGTGGGAGCGAACCACAATGCGGTCGCGAAGACGGCTCCCAGGAAGAAGAGTTGAAAAGCCTTGCCCATGTCCGTTCCTTTCGTTTGGCGCGAACGTCCTTACTGACGGCCTTTTGGCACGATCCATGTGCCTAAGCTAGGAGCGTCAGGGGAAGGACGATCAAGACTTCCCAGGGACGATTTCAAGTGACACCTAGCGCTCGCGAGGCTCGGGCAAGCCAAACAAATTCTGCGATCACGTCATTTGTCGGACCGATCAATCGTCGATCAATCTGTTTCGGCCGACGGCGACCAACGGCCCAGCATTCATGACAATATTTACCTGAAGCAGGTGGCGGCGCCTTCGATGCGTGTGCTACGTGCGCTCGGAGGTCACCTGACCTGCCGAAACCTCACGCGTGCGTGCGGCGGCGAGTTGCTTGTACTCCTCGAACGACGCCTCGAGGTCTTCGACAAACTCGTGAACGTCGGGGAAGCCTTCCCAATCGGCGTTGAAGCCCCAATGCAGCCCACCATTGTAGCTGATGAGGGCGATGCCGAGGTTCTGGGTTGGCGGGATTGGAACCAAGGGATAGATGGCCTTCATCGGCGCGCCGAGCATGTAAAGGGGGAACGCCGGCCCCGGTATGTTGGTCACCACCACATTGTAGGCGCGCCGCTTTATGGCGCCCCGCGAGATCTCTAAGATGAGGCGCTTGGTCGTCAGGTCGGCCACGTCTTCGAGGAGCTCTGCACCTGCCGTTTGATTGGACTCTTTCTTCAGCGCGGTTGTGATGACAATGACCTTCTTCAGCCGTTCGATGGGGTCACGCTCGGACACTGGCAGCTCTGTTAGCAGCATCGCGACCTGGTTTCCGGTCGATCCACCGCCGGGCTTGCGCGTGTTGACCGGGAGAAACGCTCGAAACCCTTCCATCGCGTCCACATCCGTATCGCGTGCCTCGAGGAAGCGCCGGATGGCGCCCGTCGTCGTCGCGAGCACGACATCGTTGATAGTGCCCCCCAGCGCGTTCTTGACCGCCTTCGCGTCGTCGAGGTCGAAAGAGGTCCAGTCGAAACGACGATACGGGCTGACGTCGGGCGCTGTAAAAGGGCTTCGCGGACCGGGCTTGATCCCCGAACGGAGCACACCTATTACACCTCCAAAGTTTTCCCGAATGCGCGGCCCGAAGTGCGAAAGCTTGCGGAGACCATCGATGCGGTGCTTCACCTCGCCTCGGAGAAGCTGCGTCCCGCTTGGAGCCGGGCGGGGGTTCCATTCTTTCGGCTCTTTCTCCGTTGCGGCCGGCGCCATTTGCAGCAATGCCTCGAGGAGCCCAACACCCGCCACGCCATCGATCATGCAGTGATGCGCCTTAGCAACGAGCGCAAACTGGTCGTTTTCTATGCCTTCGACGATCCAGAACTCCCACATTGGCCGGCTCCGATCGAGGCGTTGCGAGAACAGTCGACCAATCAGTCGCTTGAGTATTCGCTCGTCGCCGGGAAGCGGAAGCCTAGTGTGGCGCAGATGGAAGTTAATGTTGAATCGATCGTCGTCGATCCAGACCGGATGACCCAGTCCGGGCACCCACGCCAGCCGTTGCCGATAGCGCGGCATCGTCTCCAGCGCCGCCAGTGTGTATCTGGTGATGCGCTCGATATCGAGCCCGCCGTGTTCGAGCGTCAGGGGTTTTGCATCGAAGAGAAGCGCTGCGCCCACGTGCATTGGCGCGGTCTCGTTCTCAAGGTCTAGAAAGACTGCGTCGAGCGCGCTCAAACGTTCGTAGAATGTGTCCGCCATCGTGGGATGGTGAGGATACGCGCCTGCCCCCCGGGACACCAGCTCTGGTATCGTTAGATACTACAAGAGACCGCGGTGCCAGATCGATAGCCAGTCCATGGACCAGGCGGCAAGTACGTGTAGCGCCGCTCCCCACCAGATCGAGTTGCTGCGCAGGCTCATAGTACCCAACGCGAAGCCGGCAATGACCGAGCCGACGGCCTCGGGCAGGGGCTTGCCGAAGTGGATCATCAGGTAGGGCATCATCATCACGAACACCGAGGCGAAGCCCAATCGAGCCTTGAGGCCGTGGACGAGGAAACCGCGAAAGAAGAACTCGAGAGCGACGAACTGGAGCGCGTAGAGAAGCTCCCAGCCGATGAAAAAGGGCCACAGTGGTTCGCCCTGCTGTAGAGGGTAGTACGGGTACTTGCTTTGAAAGCCTGCACCGAAGGAGGCGGCGAAGAGGACTGGCATCATCACAGCGCCCATGACCAGGTAGGGACCCGTGTACTTGCCGATGCCCTTGATAGACGCGCCGAAGTCGCGCACCCGCTTACGCAGGATCAAGCGGATCACGAGGATGGGCACCCCGGCGTAGGCCACGAGCCGGGCGATGACCCAGTAGACGCGGCGGTTGAAACGCAGGTCCGAATGCTCGTGCATGGCGTAGTGAAACTTGCCTGACAGCGACTCGAAGCCCAGCAACTGCAGCAAGGTCTCGAGCCATTCGCTCTGGTGGGGTCGACCCAAGAAGCGCACCATGAGCAGGGAGAGCATGGCGGTGAGCACCACGACTACCAGCTGCCGGTCTAGGGCATCCGGGCCGTGATCTCGGAGGGCAATGCGCGCTTCGGCGTCTATCTGGGCACGGGTCCCGAGGACGTATTTGGTCCAAATGCCCCGTAACACGCCCGAACTATGGACCCACAACACCGAAACAGGCAAGCCTCGTTCCCCGAGAACCTTCGCAGGTTACGGCGACTTCGTTGTAACCGCTCGTATCGAACGCTGACTTGGTACCCCATATTGCGTGGTTCTATGCATTGAGCTACCCCTTGCGCCCTAACCACCAGGAGATGGCTGGTCTTGAGCTCGAGCCACATACTTCGGTCCTGCGACCGATGACGAAGGAAGCGACAGGGCGTACCGCGCGCGACTCTGCTCGAGGCGCGCGGAGACTTGGGCAAGGACACCGTTGCCGTCCCGGGTCGACGGGGTGATCTACGACCTTCACACCCCGCTCCCCGATGGGGTCACCGAGGTTTCCCCAATCGGGGCTCACGACGAAGATGCGCTTCGGGTGATCCGGCATTCGAGCGCCCACGTGATGGCCGACGCGGTTCAACGGCTCTTCCCGGGGACCAAGGTTGCTTTTGGCCCGGCCACCGACGATGGCTTCTATTACGACTATCAACGTCCGGACGGGACCTTCTCCGAGGACGATCTTCGCGCGATCGAAGAAAAGATGGCGGAGATCATCGAAGCGAACAGCCCGTTTCGAAGAGAGGTCGTGACCCGCGATGAGGCCCGTGAACTACTGAAGTCGCTCGACGAAGGCTTCAAGCTTGAGCACCTCGAGCGGCTCGAGGATCCCATCTCGCTCTACAGGCATGGCGAGTGGGTTGACCTCTGCGAAGGGGCCGCATGTTCCCTCGACAGGCTTTCTCAAAGCGGTGAAGCTGACCAGTGTTGCGGGCGCCTATTGGCGCGGAGATGAGCGCAACCCCATGCTGCAGCGCATTTACGGGACCGCGTTCGCGTCCCCGAAGGCGCTCCGAGCTCACCTCAAGCAGCTCGAGGAAGCGAAAAAGCGCGATCACCGAAAGCTCGGCAAGGAGCTAAAGCTCTTTGCTTTCCATCCCTACGCGCCAGCATCGCCGTTCTTTCTTTGCCGCGCGGCTCGATCGTCTACAACCTGCTCGAGCAATACATTCGTTCGCTCTACGCGCGCTATGGCTACGACGAGGTGATCACCCCGCAGATCTTCGACAACGAGCTCTTCCACAAGTCCGGTCATCTCCCGTCATACGCCGAGAACATGTACATGGCCGCCACCGTCGAGAATCTCGAAAAGCTTCAAGCGAAGGCGCAGGACAAGACTCCGAAGGACGCTCACGAGTGGGCGCTTGCGCTCGAGGAGTCGCTCCGCTTCGGCGTGAAGCCAATGAATTGCCCGAGCCACTGTCTGATCTTCGCGATGACTCGCCGAAGCTATCGCGAGCTTCCCAATGCGCATGGCGGATTTCGGCAGGCTCCATCGGTTCGAGCGAAGTGGTGTCGTGCAAGGGCTGACTCGGGTTCGAACCTTTTCCCAGGACGACGCACACATTTTCTGCACGCTCGATCAAGTCCAAGACGAGATCAAGAGTTTCCTCGACCTCGTCCACGACGCGTATCGTGACTTCGGATTCAGCGATGTTCGCATCGTCATCGCAACGCGGCCGGAGAAACGGCTCGGTGCCGATGAAATCTGGGACCGGTCCGAGCGAGCTCTCGAAGAGGCGGTGAAGTCCAAAGGCTTGCCCTACGAGATCGCCGAGGGGGAGGGCGCCTTCTACGGCCCGAAGATCGACTTCCATCTCAAGGATGCGATCGGCCGATCATGGCAGCTCGGCACGATCCAAGCCGACTTCAATCTGCCCGAACGCTTTGACCTCACCTACACCGGCGAGGACAACAAGCCCCACCGGCCCGTCATGCTTCACCGCGCGATTTTGGGGTCGATAGAGCGGTTTTTCGGCGTCCTGACCGAACACGTAGGCGGGGCATTCCCGGTTTGGCTCGCTCCCGAGCAAATCACCTTGTTGACGGTGAGTGAGAAGTTCAACGACTATGCCCGGAACGTGCGGCAACAGCTCAAGGACCGAGGTTTTCGAGTCTCTGCTGACCTCAGCGGAGACAAGCTCGGCGCCAAGATTCGCCATGCGCGCCTGATGCGGATCCCGTATCTGGGCGTGATCGGCCAAAAGGAAGTAGAAGGGCAGGGCTTGGCCCTCCGCTCGCGAGACGAAAACAAAGACCTCGGGTTCGTCCCGTTGTCCGATGTGTTCGGCCGCCTCGAGCGAGAGAACCGTCCCCCTTCGGCCATGGATTCAACGAGAGGAGATAGTCATCGCTAGACCGCGCTTTGGACCACGTGATCGCCCCCGGGATTTCGGCCCGCGGGTGAACGCTCGCATTCGAGTGCCTGAGATCCGAGTGATCGGAGCCGACGGCAAGATGTTGGGAGTCATGAACACCGACGAGGCCCGTCGGACGGCTCGAGATTTGGATTTGGACTTGGTCGAGGTGAACCCGAAGGCCACCCCGCCGGTCTGCAAGATCATGGACTTCGGCAAGTTCAAGTACGAAGAAAAGAAGAAGCAGGCCGATGCCCGCAAACGGCAGAGTCAGATCGCCCTCAAGGAGATCAAGCTTCGTCCCAAGACCGACGATCACGATCTAGACTTCAAGATGAAGCATATCCGCCGGTTCCTCGAAGAGGGGAACAAGGTGAAAATCACCGTTCGCTTTCGCGGACGGGAAATCACGCATCCTGAAACGGCACAGCGGCAAATCGACTTGATCGTCGAGGCGGTCGAAGACATCGGCGCCGTTGAAACTTCCGCAAGGCTCGAGGGCCGCACGATGACAGCCATCCTCGCCCCAAGAGTCAAAGTCCAGCCAGCCCGCGACGCTGGCGCTGGCGTTGACGCTGGCACTGACACTGGCGCTGACACTGGCGCTGACGCTGACACTGGCGCTGACACTGGCGCAGAACGCTGACGCTGAACACTGACGCTGGCGCTGGCACTGACTTGCGTCTAGTCTCTCCCGATGAAGCCATACGGCCCGAGGGGGGTGTCGGTCCGTATCGGCATCTTGCTGACTGCGGTTCTGATCTCCGGCAGCGGCAACTGCGGGATGCAGTCGCGTCACGATTCACCCTCGATTCTGAACGAGGTCGAGCTAAGGGCGCCCCCGATCACGGAGAAATTTCACCGTTGTGCCGAGTTCACCGCGACGCGGCGCCCGTTTTTCGGCGAGCTCCACGTCCACACGACCTATTCGCTCGACGCCAATCTCGAAGGCACGCGATTGACGCCGCGGGAGGCTTATCGCTTCGCGCGGGGGTTGAAGGTCACGCCTCCCGGGGGTGACCGCGCAATTCAGCTCGATCGGCCCCTCGACTTTGCGGCGGTCACCGATCACGCGGAGTTTCTTGGTTTTGTCGCGGCCTGCGCGGATCCAAACTCCCAGGCCTACGGAAAGAAAGGGTGCAAGCTCTATCGAAAGCATCCGGACTGGGGCCTCCTCATCATCGACGCACATCTCACGGACGAGGAGAACTTCCACAACCCGCCTAGGGCGTGTGGGGACGCTGGCGAGCACTGTTACGTCTATCGAGAAGCGATGTGGGTCGACCTCCAGAACGAGGCCGAAGACGCGTACGATCGCAGTGACAAGTGCCGGTTCACGTCGCTCGTGGGCTATGAGTACTCTGCGTCTCCATCCGATGGCACGGTTCATATCGGCAAAGTTCACAACATGCATCGGGTCGTGCTGTTTCGGAACTCGATCGTACCTAGGGTGCCCGTGGACTTCTTCGATGCTGCTCACATCCAGGACTTTTGGGCAGGGCTTCGACGACACTGCACGGATCTCGGCAATGGTTGTGACGTGCTTGCGATTCCCCACAACGCCAATCTGAGCGCTGGCCGCATGTTCGACGACAGGATCCACAGTGGGAAGCACGACAAGCCTCCTTTCGATGCCGACTACGCGAGAGAGCAAGCCACGTTCGAGCCGCTGATGGAGATCTATCAGCACAAAGGGAGCTCGGAATGCCTACCCGGGCAGACCTCGGGCGACGAGCTCTGCGGTTTCGAGATTGTGCCCTACGACAACCTTCGCGCTGCGATGATGGACAAGACCACAGACGTGAGCACGGTCGACACGATGCGTTACGGGTTTGGCGAAGGGCTCCGATACCAGAAGGAGCTCGGGGTCAATCCCTTTCAGTTCGGGATCGTCGGCGGCACCGACGGGCATCTCGGGCTTGCCGGCAACGTCAACGAGGCGCGTTTCCTGGGCGGAGGGGGGGCGGGGAAGGGCCACGTTGGCGAAAAGGCGGCCACATTTCCGGACCGTGTGTACTTCGGGCCTGGGGGGATCACGGGCGTGTGGGCTGAAGAGAACTCACGAGAAGCGATCTTCCGCGCGCTGCGACGCAAGGAGACGTTTGGCACGAGCGGGACGCGTATGACGGTACGAGCGTTTGGAGGCTGGAACCTTCCGGCGAGCTGGTGTGAGCAACGCAGGCGAATTGAGCTCGGTTACGAGCGTGGCGTTCCCATGGGGGGTGTCATGACGGCGGCTCCAGCCCCGCATGCGCGTCCGATGTTTGCCATCGAAGCCGTCGCCGATCCCGGGACTACGGAGTTGCCGGGCGCGAAGCTCCAACGCATTCAGATCGTCAAGGGGTATCTCGATGAGGAAGGCGAAGCGCAGGTACGCGTATTCGACGTGGCGGGCAACAAGGAGCTCGGCCACGATCTCGACCTCACGACCTGCGACCCGAGCCCCGACGGGTTCAACACGCTCTGCACCGTGTGGGGTGACGATACCTTTCAGGCCGACCAGCACGCCTACTACTACGTTCGGGCGGTCGAGGTTCCGACCTGTCGCTGGAGCACGCGAATGTGCGTCGAACACCACTACGACTGCGAAAAGCAGAAGCGCGAGATCGACAAACAATGCTGCGCCCAGTCCGCCGGGCTCCACCCACGCAACTGCGCCAAGGTGGTCTGCGACGACGATCACCTCGACGATCCGTGCTGCCAGCCGACGGTCGTGAGACCGGCCATCCAGGAGAGAGCCTGGGGCTCCCCGATTTGGTACACGCCGTAGACAGCGGCGCTGACACTGGCCACTGGCACTGGCGCTGACACTGGCGCTGGCCCTGTCGCTGGCGCTGCCACTGTAAACCCCCCGCTTGACTCCCCCCCCGCACGCGCTAAACCGGGGCCCTCTCCGCTTCCTTGCCGCGGGTGCCGCTGGCCTGGGAGCTTCAAGTGAGGACAGTCGAATGCCCAAAATGAAGACAAGACGTGCTGCCGCCAAGCGGTTCAGAAAGACCGGTGGAGGGCGGATTCGTCGCTCCACGGCCGGCAAGCAGCACATGATGCGTGGTAAGTCTGCGAACCGACTCCGGAAGCTCAAGAAGAACTCCTTGGTCGACCATAGCGACGAACCTCGAATCCGGCGTTTGCTTCCTTACGAGCTCTGAGACTTCTAAGGAGAACGCCATGCCTAGAGTGAGACGAGGGTTCAAAGCCCGCCGGCGCCGCAAGCGCTTGCTCAAGCACGCCAAGGGTTACTACGGCGCACGCCGCAAATCATTCCACGTTGCGATCGAACAGGTCCACAACGCATGGGAAGACGCCTATCGCCATCGCCGGACCAAGAAGCGTGAGTTTCGCCGCCTTTGGATTGCGCGCATCAATGCCGCCGCGCGCGCCAACGGCCTGAACTACAGTCAGTTCATCGCCGGTTTGAAGCGTTCCGGGATTGGGCTCGATCGCAAGGTCCTCGCGGAGATCGCTGTCGCCGATCCCGGCGGCTTCAAGGCAGTCGTCAACGCCATCGAGTAGATCGCTCTGGACGCGCGATGGCAGAGCCTGATGCGGTTCAGATATTCGAATACGGACTTACCGAAATCCGTAGTGCGTACGAGCATGCGCTCCGCGATGCGACCGACGAGCCAGCTCTTCGCCTAGTCAACGGTCGTTACGTGGGCCCGCAAGGCGAGCTCACCAAGCTCCTCAAGCTCATGCCGAAGCTTCCGGGTGACCGGCGACGCGAGCTCGGTCAGCGCGCGAACACGCTCAAGCAAGAGATCCAACAGACTTTCGACGACGCGCTCGAAAGCATTCACCGTCGCGCCCGCGAAGCCGAGCTCACCGGTCTTTCCCTCGACGTGACGCTGCCGGGGCGTTGGCAAATGCCTGGCCGGCTGCACCCGATCACGCGCATTCGCAACGAGGCGATCGAGATCTTCACGTCGTTGGGCTTCGACGTGGCCGATGGTCCGGAGGTCGAGCTCTACGAGAACTGCTTCGACAAGCTCGGCTTCCCCCCGGACCACCCTGCAACGGACGAGCAGGACACCTTTTTCATAGAAGGCCACCAAAGCTCCGGGCACCACGGCGTTCTCTTGAGAACCCAAACCTCGACGATTCAGATCCGCGAGATGAGCCGGCGTGAGCCTCCGCTGGCCATCGTGTCGCCAGGCGCGGTGTACCGTCGCGACGATGACGCCACCCACTCACCCATGTTCTTCCAGCTCGAGGGCTTCCTCGTCGATACGGACGTGACATTCGCCGAGCTCAAAGGCGTGCTGACTCTTTTCCTGAGGCGGCTCTTCGACGAGCACGTGGGCGTCCGCTTTCGCGCGAGTTATTTCCCATTCGTCGAACCGGGCGGCGAGGTCGACATGAGCTGCGTATTCTGTCGTGCGTGGGAGGACGACAAAGAGCGCACGGCGGCGTGCCGCGTATGCAAGGGTAGTGGGTGGATGGAGATCCTCGGCTGCGGAATGATTCACCCAGTCGTGTTCGAGAACGTGGGGTACGACCCCGAGAAGTATACTGGCTTCGCTTTCGGGATGGGGCTGGACCGGATCGCGATGCTCAAGTACGGCATTCCGAACATCAAGCTTCTGTACGACAACGACGTGCGTTTCCTGTCTCAGTTTTAGGAACGACCATGCTGACTTCATTCCGCTGGCTGCAAGAGCTCTGTCCCATCGAGGCCGACGTCCACGAGGTGGCCCATCGCATCACGCAGGCAGGCTTGGAGGTCGAAGCGATCGAAGAGAAGGGCGCGAACCTTCCCGGCATCGCGATTGCCGAGGTGCGCACCAAAGCCCCTCATCCGAAGCGCGCCAAGCTCACCCTTGTCACGTTGTTCGACGGCGAGGCAGAGCATGAAGTTGTGTGCGGCGCCGCGAACGTGCCTGAGCCGGGGGGTCGCGTCTTGTTTGCGCGCCCCGGGGCGGTTCTTCCGAACGGCCTACGGATCGAGTCGCGCAAGGTCGGAGGAGTCGAATCCTCGGGCATGATCTGCAGTGAGGCTGAGCTCGAGATCGGCATCGATCCGGAAGGGATCTTCATCGTGGACGTCGAGAACACAGCCTTGCCAGGCGACGAGGTCGCCGGCGCCCTCGATCTCCACGATTTCATTCTCGACATCGGCCTCACTCCCAACCGACCCGATTGCCTAGGTCACGTGGGGATCGCCCGCGAAATTGGGGTCCTCTTTGGCAAGCCGTGCGAGCCCCGCAGGGCCGCGGGTCCGCGAAGAACTTTCGCTGCGCGAGCCTCCTTCCAAGAGGACCAGCCCACGGTCGATCTCCTCCCTTTGTGGGACAACGAGAGCGAGCCGCTCGATGCGCCGGGCCTCCCAAGCATCTCGGTCGAGATCCTGAACGGAGATCGCTGTCCTCGGTACGGCGCGGCGCTCGTCTCGGGCGTGACGGTGGCCCCGTCGCCGTTCTGGCTCCGGTACCGGCTTCACAACCTCGGCCTCCGTGCGCTTTCGAACGTCGTGGACGCCACGAACTTGATCTTGCTCGAATGGGGACACCCAATTCACGGCTTCGACCTCAACCGACTTCGCGGTTCCAGAGTCGTCGTTCGACTCGCGACCGAAGGCGAGATGATGCCGACGCTCGACGGAGTAGAGCGCACATTCACGGCCGACGACCTCTTGATCTGCGACGGTGAGGGGCCTGTCGCCGTTGCGGGTGTGATGGGCGGAGCCCACAGCGAGATTCGAGACGACACCAAAGACATCCTCATCGAGTGTGCGTACTTCGACCCGCGCTCGATTCGTCGCACGTCTCGCCGACTTGGCCTCCACACCGACTCCAGTCATCGCTTCGAACGAGGCGTCGATCCCGAAGCCGTACCTCGGGTGTTGGCCAGTGCGGCTTCACTCATTGCGGAGCTAGGCGTCGGAGCCGCGGCGACCACGGCCATCGATCGGGTCGCCATCGCCCGCTCTCCGAAGTCGATCTCATTCCGGCCCGCGCGAGCCGCACAGCTCTTGGGGACGCCGATCGAAGCCGACGAAAGTCAGCGCATTCTGGAGGCCCTCGGCTGTCGTGTCGTCGGAAAGACCGGCACCAGCCTCACACTAGATGCGCCGAGCTGGCGCCCCGACCTCGGTCGCGAGGTCGATCTCATCGAGGAAGTCGCACGCGTCCGGGGTTACGACGAGATCCCTACCGCTGTGCCACGTGTTCGCCCATCGGAGTCGGGGACACCGGAGCGATTGCGTTTCATCTCGGCCCTGCGCAGTGCAGCGGTCACCACAGGTCTCTACGAGGCCGTGAACTACGGGTTCTTGTCGCTCGACGACCTCCAAGAAGCGCGCGTGTCCACCGATGTCGTCGCTCTGGCGAATCCGCTGTCCGAAGAGCGCTCGGTGATGCGCACCTCGTTGATGCCCGGCCTCACCGGTGCCGCGACTCGAGCACAGCGTCATGGCGCTACCGAGGTTCGCCTCTTCGAGCTCGCGCGCACCTTCCATCCGAGCGACGACGTCCTTCCGCGAGAGGACACCACCTTGGCGATCGTCCTGGCCGGGGATCGTCCTGGCTGGATCGGAGGCGATCGATCCTTCGGCTTCTATGATGGCAGGGGTGCGGTGGAAGCGATTTTGGACCGGGCGATCGGACAGGAGCCCGACATCGCACTGGGGGACGTGCCAGTGTTCATGCATCCCAAGCGATCGGCGGTCATTTCGCTGGCCTCACGGCCGATCGGGTTCGTCGGAGAGATCCACCCTGAGGTCGGCGACGCCCTCGGGCTTCATGGCCGCGTAATTTACGCCGAGATCGATGTCGCAGTGCTCCACGCTGTTTCAGAAAAGCTCGGTCCTCCGCAAGCAGACGAGCTTCCCAAGTTCCCAGCAGTCACACGGGACATCGCGATGCTCGTGCGCGAAGAGTTCACCGCTGGGGAGATCGCCGAGGCGCTGTCTCAGGCATCTGGCGGCCTGACGGAGTCGGTCCACCTTTTCGACCTCTACCGGGGTGACCAGATCCCCGAGGGCCACCGGAGTCTCGCGTTCCGAATGACGTATCGAGACCCCGAAAGCACGCTCACCGACAAGCGGGTGGACAAGGTGCATGCCAAGGTCGCGAAGCTCGCACGCGATCGTTTTCAAGCTACCATCCGCTAGACGGATTCCAGCGGGTGTGAGAAAGCGCACTTTTCTTCGGTCGAATCTTCGCCAAACCCTTGAGATTCAAACCTATTCATGGTTCTCTGGCGCTGACCGGGCCCCTGGAGGAAGAAACCGAATGACCAAAGCCGAAATCATCGATGCCGTCTACGAGAAGGTCGGGGGTTTCTCGAAGAAAGAGGCGGCTGAGGTCGTGGAAGCTGTATTCGACACGATGAAGGACGTGCTTGCTGAAGGGGAGAAGATCAAGATTTCGGGCTTCGGAAACTTCGTGGTGCGCACCAAGAAGGAGCGCATCGGCCGAAATCCACAGACGGGTGCCCCAATCCCGATCAGCGCGCGGCGCGTGCTGACGTTCAAGCCCAGCCAAGTGCTGAAAACCGTGCTGAATCCGCACCGCACGCAAGAAGAGGAGGAAGCGGATGCACATCAAAACTCATAATGAGTGGGTCCTATGACGCGGCGTACGCAACTGCCTGACAAACTGTTCTTCAAGATCGGCGAAGTCGCGGACATAATAGGGGTCAAGCCGCATGCACTGCGCTATTGGGAGACGGAGTTTGCTGCCCTGCGCCCGAAGAAGACGCGGGGTGCGCATCGGCAATACAGTCGCAGAGATGTCGAGCTCGCGATGTTGATTCGCCAATTGCTCCACGACGAGGGCTACACCATTCCTGGCGCCCGAAAGCGAATCCGCGACCTCGGTCGGCACCAGCGAAACAGCCCGCCTGAGCCGCGGGCAGCACGCGAGGTAGCGCTTCGAGCCGAGCTGCTCGGCTTGCGTCAGCAGCTTTCGGACCTGCTCGAGCAACTCCAGGTAACCGAGCAGCAACCCGTCGACTCGAAGCCGGTCCAGGTGACGGTCCACAAGGTCGTGCCGGTCACGACTCAGCACAGCCCTGAAGCGCCATAAAACCGAATCGCTGAGCGCTGACGCTGAGCGCTATTGAGGGAGGGCCGGGGGGCTCTTGCCCTCCGGTCCATCCATGGTCGGGGCGACTGGATTTGAACCAGCGACCCCCTCACCCCCAGTAAGGTGCGCTACCAAGCTGCGCTACGCCCCGTCCACCCTCGTTCCCGAGGGCACGCGACTCTAACCCAGCCCCCTCCCCGAAGGCAACCCGACAGCGATGTCAGCGCCAGCGCCTTACACGCACGCCGTCGGCGGGCTTCGTTGGTATTGATGTTGCTCACCGAGGGCTTCCGCGATAGTCCGAGAGAGGCATGTCCGACCGCCCACTTTTGTTGGTATCCAATGACGATGGGGTCGACGCGGCGGGCATTATCGCGTTGCGCGAAGCCTTGGCGACCTTCGCAGACGTTTACACCGTTGCTCCGGAGACGGAGCAAAGCGCGAAGAGTCACTCGATTACGCTTCACCACCCCCTTCGATTTCGTGAAGTCGAAGAACGCATTTGGGCGGTCGACGGCACACCGGCCGACTGTGTCTACGTTGCGTTCTTTCTGAAGGACTTGCTTCCACGCAGGCCCGATCTGGTGGTCTCGGGGATCAACCACGGCCCGAATCTCGGCAACGACGTTCACTATTCGGGGACCGTGGCTGCTGCACGAGAGGGCGCGCTCCGTGGAGTGCCCTCTCTTGCTCTCTCCAACTCTTCGTCGGACATGGAAGGCGCGGCGCAATACGCCAAACGATTCTGCAAGCAGTTGCTCGAGCTCACCGCTCCAGATGGGCAAGCGGTCTTGCTCAACATCAACTTTCCCGCGCGTCCGCCGAAAGGCGTTCGGGCCACCAGGCTCGGATTCCGTCTCTACTCGGATGACGTCGAGGTGCGCGACGATCCTCGGGGCCGGCACTATCTGTGGATCGGCGGCCCTGGCAAGGTGAAACACGAACCTGTCGAGGGCGCCGACACCGAGGCCCTCGACGACGGTTACATTTCGGTGACCCCGCTGAGCATCGAAGCCACGCTGCCGGACCATTTTGGCGTGGCAGCGTACATTGCAGGGCCCACGCAGGAACGGTGAACAGATGAGTGACAGCCGAATCGACTATCTTCGCGCGCGTGTTCGTGACGTCCCCGACTTTCCCAAGAAGGGCGTCCTCTTCAAGGACATCACGCCTCTCCTCGCGGATGTCGAGGCCTTTCGGACGAGCATCCAACTGATCGTCGAGCGGTTGGACGGAGAACGCACGGACGTGGTCATCGGGATCGAATCGCGTGGGTTCATGTTTGGTGCGGCGCTTGCCGACAAGCTCGACGTTGGGTTCGTGCCTGTTCGCAAGCCGGGGAAGCTGCCCGCCGCGACCTATCGCGCGGAATACGAGCTCGAATACGGAACTGATGCGCTCGAGATTCATCAGGACGCCCTGAGCGCCGGCCAGAGGGTCGTGATCGTCGATGATCTGATCGCCACTGGCGGTACTGCAAGAGCCACGGGTGATCTAGTAGAGCAGTGCAGTGCCGAAGTGGCCGCTTTCGTTTTCCTGATCAACCTCCGCTTCCTCAAAGGCGAAGAAAAGCTCCAGGGTCATCGAGTGATCTCCCTCCTCGACTATTAGGGGGTGTCGATCGCGGCCGTCGTCGTGATCGTGATCGTGTTTCGTGGTCGTGGTCGTCGCCGTGGTCGGGTCCGAACCGAAGCAACTCACGCAGCCCCTAGAGCCGTCGGGCCCCACGACCACGACACCCAGCCTTAGGGACGCCACGAAATCAGGGACATCCCCTAGTGTGCAGGCGAAAATCTCTCGCACACTAGAACCAGTTGGGTTTCGCTTTTAGATAGGAGTCCTCGTTGGCTCGACAGAGCTCGGCGAGGACCGCGATCCTCGGGACCTCGGTGCGGATCCAGTACTGGGCGGCGGCTTCCGTGCCGTGAAGGCGCGCTTGCTGGGCGGGTTCGTCTTTGAATCGCGTTCGTGCTGCCGCAGCCATCCGCAGCCACTGCCAAGCCACCACGAGGGTCGCCATCATGTCGAGGTAGTCCCAGCTATGGCCGAGCATGCCATCGGTGTCGCCCGCCATTCCACGCTGCCCAAGCTGCATCGTGATCGACGTGACCACCTTGGTCGCGTCCTCCACTGCATTGCAGAGCTGTGTGTCGCACCCCGCCGCACGGGCTTGCTCCACCGCGAGCGCGATCTCTTCGCCAAGCGCCTTCAGGGGTGCGCCGCCCTTGGCGAGGACCTTACGGCCGAGGAGATCCATGCTCTGGATGCCGGACGTCCCTTCGTGCAGCGTGTTGAGTTTCTGGTCGCGCATGTACGCTTCGGGCAAGTACTCGCTGGTGTACCCGTAGCCACCGTGGATCTGAATTGCGAGCGTGTTTACTTCGAAGCCACGTTCGGCCGGGAAGGTCTTGGCGAGGGGTGTCACTAGGTCGAGCAAGAGCTGTGCACGCTCTCGTTCCGACGCGGGGCCGTGGCGGGCGAGGTCGGCATAACGGGCAGCCGTCCCGAGGAGGGCAAAGCTCCCTTCGACGATCGCCTTCTGACGCAAGAGCATGCGTCGGACGTCGGAATGCTCGACGATCGGGACTTGATCAGCCCCGCGATCTCCGAGTCGACGTCCCTGTCGACGCTCGATCGCATAGGTGCGCGCCTCGTGATAGGCCGCAGAGGCGGTCGCAGCGGCGTTGACACCGATCATGATGCGTGCCTCGTTCATCATCTGAAACATGTAGCGAAGGCCCTGGTGCGGCTCTCCAACCAACCAACCGCGGCAGTCGCCTACATCGCCAAACTCGAGAGCCAAGCTCGGCAGGCCTTTCCATCCGATCTTGTGGATGAGTCCCGCGATCGTGACGTCGTTCGACACCAGGTCGCCGTTCTCTAGCCGGAGTCGCGGAACCGCGAAAAGCGAAATGCCCTTGGTGCCGCTCGGAGCCCCTTTGATACGCGCGAGAGCGAGATTGACCACGTTTTCGGTGATGCTGTGATCCGCACCGGAGATGAAGATCTTGCTGCCCTTGATCAAATAGTACCCATCGTCGGTCGGGGTCGCCGTGGTGGTGATGTCACCCAGGCTGCTTCCCGCCTGGGGCTCGGTCAGCGCCATCGTTCCCGTCCACTCGCCCTCGTACATCGGGGTCATGAACCGTGCCTTGATCTCCTCGCTTCCGAAGGCTTCGATCAGATGTGCCGCGCCGTGCGTCAAGCCAATGTAGCCGTAGGCACTGAGATTCGCCGCCATCAGGTACGCGGTCGCCATCGTGTGCACCAAAATCGGGATCTGCTGGCCACCCACGGCTTCGGGGCGCGTCGCCGTCAGGACGCCGACCTCCACCATCTGTCGCCACAGATTCGGAAGTGCCGGGTGCGTGACGATCCGACCATCGCGAAACTCCGGCGGCTCGTCATCCATTGGTTTGTATGTCGGGAGCAGGTCCTGTCGGGCGAGACGCCGAACGCTGTCGAGGAACAGGTTGAACGTCTCCTTCGAGTGGTGCTCGTAGGCACCGAGTTCGCAAAGCGACTCTGCATCCAACACGTCGTACAGCAGGAAGTCGACTAGGCCGTCGTCGATGAGGGGATTGGTCTGCGCAGACATGTCACCCGAGTTGATCCATGGAACGCAACTGTTGTGCTAGGCCACGCGCGCGCGCGACCAACGCGCCAAGCTCTCCGTTCAGCCAGCGGTCTCGAAGTTTCGCGATCAACAGACCTCGCTCTTCGCGGAGTCGGGCGTGGAGCTCGAGGAAACCGGTCCATTCGGACATCGACGCTTCGCGCCTGGCTCGATCGATATCGTTGCTGCGAAGTGACGCTTGGATGCGATCGCCGCGCTGTTTCATCGACGGTTCGAGGGCATTGTCAATCTCGCGCATCAGCACGTGAATGTCGTTGAGGTCCCCCAATAGATCTTGGAGTCGCTTGCTTTGTTTCACTACCTGCTGTGCATCGTTCACGTACGGACGCAAGGGCTCGAGCAGGTAGCGCAGGCGTTTCCCCGAGATGCGGCTGTCATGGAGCTTGTCCGCGTCGTCCATGCTGGCGATCTGTCCGAGGGTGACCAAGAGATCCGTGGCGTGAGCCTCCGTGAGGTTCGCGACGCATCGAGCGAAGCTGTCGTGTGGGTGTTCGGACAGAAGATTCTGCTCGCTCCGCATGATGGCGAGCCGTTCCTCGAGCCTTTCGGCGGTGCGTTGAAAGGAAGCCCGGATTCTACCATCCAAGTCGTCCGAACACCGCCGGCGTTGCTCGAGGAGCGTCGCTGACAACCAGTTGAGCCCCGCGAGATGCTCGGGTTGCAAGGTCGGCTGCTGCTTGGTGAGCCAAGCAAGCGCGACCTCGGCCTCGCGGCCGGCACCGGTCGCGCGCTGAATCCTTTTGAGGTTCCGTCGGTCCTTCGGACGAACGGCCCCCTCGAGTTGGGGTCTGTAGGCCCGAAGCACGCTGCGCAGTCGTCGAATCGCCACTCGAAAATCATGAAGTGCCTCGCGATCGAAACGATCGTCCAACCGACGCTCAGCAGCTACGGCCGCGCTCAGGCCTTTGAGCGCGAGGCGGCGCGCGGCTTCCTCTTCGCTTCGCCACAAGAGGTCGTCGGGCAGCGCCCTGCGCCGCCAGGGTTTCCGCTCGCGACGCATCGACGGAAGCTTCGCGATTCTCGAAGTGAATTCGTTCTCACGGGCTGCGGAACGCAAGGGCACTGCGAGAACGGGGGTCGGATATCGTGGCTTGCCAGAGATGGGCGCCTCCTGGGAGTCAGTTCAACAGACCTAGTACAGCTCGGTGTCGCGGGTCAACCCATCGTCGCCTTCCGCGCGCCGCATGCTATACGCTGCCCCCAAAGCCCTCGTAGCTCAGTAGGATAGAGCAGTGGTTTCCTAAACCGAAGGTCGGAGGTTCGAATCCCCCCGGGGGCGCTGAAAAAACCAGGGTAAAGTCACTCACCGCTCCACACCGAAAACCCTTCCATACCGGTATCCATACCAACCGGGAACGGATGCGACGGTGTCCATACCAACGCCCGCAACACGACGGTTCACCGCTCCCACCTCCTGTGCTTCTCGGTGTTGGCGGCGTGCTGTGCACTCGCGCTACGGCTGCACCTCAAACGCCCCCACGTCGCACATTGAGCCGCCCGGCCGTGGTTCGCCGCGCTGGTCCTCGTTCACCTCGCACATGTCTGCGGGAATCACGTCGATGGCGACGCTGCCGGGCAGAAGCGCATGGGTTTCAGTCGGACCGCCGTTGTCTTGTAGCGGGCCGAGGTTCAGTTCCTCGCCGCTGACGTTGACCTGGTCGCGCTCCTTCCGCGCCTCTAGACTCCACGCGTCAGACTGACGCTCGCGAGAGGCGTGAGCAGGGTAGGTCTACTCTGCCCAGCCGCTTTTATCGATCAGCTTTGCTACACTTCCCCTGAGCATCGGAGGAGGCCGGCCGCTGCGCAGTCCTCTTGGCTGCCGACGTCGTCTTGGATGCAAACGTTGTAAGTACTCTCGCATTCCCCTGCCAAGGACGACACCTCGCAGGCGTTGCACACGCTGGACGCGCCACCGTTGCCGTTGCCGTTGCCGCCGTCGTCACCGCAACCGAGCACCGACATGGCGCCGGCCAGCACTGTGATCAAAAAAAGTTTCTTTAGCCTCATAGCCTCTTCTCCTTCATCTGGGGTCTGACGACTCCTCCCACCCTTAGGCCCCCGCTCTACCACAGGGCTCGCGATCTCCTAGTTGGAACAGTTGGTGACGGTGCAGTTACCGCCGTCACACTCGCCCGAGCAGTCCGAGAGCACGTCCCCAGTTTGCGTGCAGTTACCGCCGTCACAGCGGAAAAAGCAGTTGGCGATGCCCTGACAGTCTTGGGTGCATCCCCCGCCCGCCACGTCGCAGGTGGATCTGCAGGTGCTTCCCGACTCACAGATGTGAGAGCAAGGAGGGGCCGTGCTGTCGCACGTGAACGAACAGATGGTGCCGGAGGCGCATGTGCCGTTGCCCTCGACGGGAGTCACTCCACCGCCCGTACCACCAGTGCCGGCCGAGCCTCCGGTACCGCCCGTACCACCAGTGCCGGCCGAGCCTCCGGTACCGCCCGTACCACCAGTGCCGGCCGAGCCTCCGGTACCGCTCGTGCCACCAGTGCCGGCCGAGCCTCCGGTACCGCCGGTGCCACCCGTGCCGCCCGTGCCACCGTCACCGCCCGTGGCGCCCATGCCGCCCGTGCCGCCAGTGCCGTTGCCGCCGGTGCCGTTGCCGGCGGTGCCGTTCTCGTCGTCACCGCAACCGAGCACCGAAAGGGTGCCGGCCAACGCCGATATTAGAATCATTCTTCTTGTCTTCATGGCCACCTCCAGGCGATGGGCGAACGGTACTACCGAGTCATGTTTTTCGATAGCCGTCGTTTTGCGGCCCGTAGCCTGCTGAAAAGGCGGATTTTGCTTCCGTTTTACGTTCAGGGCGTGGGCGTGTATCGAGTGCGCGTAAATGGTCGTTGTGCGAACTTCACGCCGGAAGAAGTGCCACAAGATGGCCTCGCGGAGTGCGTCGTTCGTTGCCGCGCTCATCGCAAGCCGCCGATTTCGCCCCGAGCCATCGCATCGGCGTTGCTCGCCTCACGCGCCATCGCCCCGATTTGCCTATTCAGTCGCGCCAACTCTACCAACAGCGCCTCGCCCTCAAACTCACTGGCGCGTTTCATCTTCGCTTTGACCTCAGTGATGCGCTCCTGCAATGGTCGCC
>PVMK01175941.1_pt1 | contig 103724 bp, 97 predicted proteins | sample 1853481 | NCBI WGS metagenome assembly PVMK01 (sample SAMN08533507, study PRJNA380276) | Marine sediment metagenome, whole genome shotgun sequencing project.
GTCGGTCCCGTCTTCTTCCGGTTTGGTCAAACCCAATTTATCCAGCAGTAAATCTTCTGCTTTCTCCGTGGCCTTCTTCACAACCTCACTCTTCATCAGTTCACCAAGGTCTACGCCAACCGACGGCGAGGCTACGGCACCGGTCACGGTCAGAGGTATCATCAAGCCCTGCAGGCCGGCCAGGTCTTCTCCATCGGGAAACACCGGCTTCTCATGAACGCGCGCCTGAAAACGAAAATTCAGATTTTCCTGGGCGATGTTAAGCGTGCCGTTGCCATTGAGTCGCAGGAACGGAATCTGGGCCACCAATTTTTTGGTGTTTAATACGCCATCTTTGATGCGACCGGTGAATGTCAACGCTTCTATGGGCGTCTCGGGCTCGGCACTCTTCTTCGGACCCGGCTCGCCTTTCAGCAGTGCGCGTGCCCTTCGAATTTCATACCAGACATCGACTCCTTTATAAACGCCGTCGACCAAATCGAATGCAACATTGCCATTCAGCGATTTGATGATTTGCCTGTCCGTGCGGCCGACACCCTTCCCGGTGAAACTCGCTTCCAGAACGCCTTCGAGATTGCTCGTGTCGGCCAAATCGGTCAGCAATCCCGCCGCCTGCACCTTTGTGACCGACTGTTTGAAATTGACGGTCGGCTTCTTCCCGGTGACATTGATCGTGACCCTGCCGCTATAACGCCCGCCGTAAAGATCAGCGGTCATCGGATTGAGCCGGATGCGCCCTTCGGAGGCCCTAATCCTGGCGTTAAGGTTCTCGAGCAGTAACGCGTTCATCGTCAACCGGCCGAGCCGGATACGCCCGCTGAAATCGAGTTCCCGCACGGTTTCGACTGGAACCTTGGTCGGCCCGGTTGACCCACCCGTTTTCTGCGCAGTGGGTTCCTGTTCCGGCGCCAGGTAACGGTCGATTGCGAGTTGATCGGCAACAAAGTCGAAATTCAGGCCCGATTGATCCAGATAGTTAATCTGCAGATCACCCTCGATCGTTGTGTCGTCGAGGCGAACCGTCAGTTCATCAACCGCGAGCAATTCCTTGCCCATCGCCCAATTGGCCGTCGCTTCGAGACGCGACAGGACCTTCGGATCGCTGGTCTTGATGTCCGGCTGGTCCAGTGCGCGGAGCAATTCGCGGGGCGACAGGGGTTCGAGACTCACCGTACCTGAGAATTTGGGGGCACCATCGATAATCGTGCCGCTCGCGACAATGTTCACGGTGGAACCAACCGCGGTCACTGAGGCGCGTTGATTTCGGATTATGAGGTTGCCGCTGTCGATATCGAATTCGACCGCCTCGGTCTGTGCCGAAAGCGTGAGACCATCACCCGGCAAGTCGGCGCCTTTGACCGCCAGGTCGGCCTTCACATTCGCCAGAGCCACGTTCATGGCGTCGATATCGAAATCGACCGCCTCGGTCTGTGCCGAAAGCGTGAGACTATCGCCCGGCAAGTCGGCGCCTTTGACCGCCAGGTCGACCTTCACATTCGCGAGAGCCACGTTCATGGCGTCGATATCGAAATTGACCGTTAACGACGCGGTTCCTTGCACCGACATATCGTTCGCGACATCCGTCGCGTCAAACGCGATTTCCATATCTATCGGCTCACCGAGGCTGACCGCGCCCGTATGCAAATCGAAATCATCCAGCCGATAACTGGCGCCAGTCATCTTATCCTGAAATGTTATCCGCGCATCATTGATCGCGAGTCCGCCGGCGGAAAACGGGGGCAAGGCGGGCATTGAACCATCCGGCGCCGCTTCGACCGGTTCGGTGGTCTCCCCGGTTGGAAAATCCCAGTTCGCCGATCCGTCCTCATTGCGAATCAGCGTCAACTCGAGTCCATCGAGACCGATATCGCCGATGACGATCTCCTGGTCGGTCAATAATGGCCAGATTCTCAAACCGAGCCGGATCGACTCGACACGCGCGAAATCGCCGTCCGGAAAACTTTCAGGATTGCTGAGTCGGGCCCGTTTGACCTCGACTCCGCAACAAGGCAGCGTATCTATCGAAATATCACCGTCGATAATCAGGGTTCGACCAGTCTGTTCATAAACTGCATCGGTCATCAACTGCTGATAATCGTCCGGGTCAAAAACCATCAGCACGACGACGATCAGCAACACGAAGACCAGCAGCAGAACGGCAACGCCGCCAAATACGATCTTGATCAGCCCTTTCATAGGCCTATTACAGCACTGTGTCGAACAACAACCAACTCGAAATCCTCCGCCAGAATCGGCCGCTTCAAGACAGCTCGCCTCCTGGGTCGAGTAACGCCCGCAAATGTCGCTTTCGTGCCGCGGCAAGCCACGGTATTGCGCCCAACGGCGGGCAACATCTCAGGAGATCACGCCGCCAACCCGCCAGGTCCCAGTGCCAGCATATTATAAGAGCGAGGACTACAAGGGTCAGCACTACAAAAAATGCGCGCCAAAACCCCTCCGACCAGAAGCCACGCCACAAAACGACATGATCGAGTTTCTTGCGCTGCAACCACGGCAATTGACGATAACCGGGCACATCGTTATACCCGGCAATTTCCCGCCAGGCGACCAGCCAGTTCGGAATCGCGTTTCGATACGTCATACCGCCAGCGAATCACGGACCAACCTCCAAGCCAATTGACAAATCAGCGACGTTTATAGAGGTTCTGGAGCGGGTGATGGGAATCGAACCCACGTCATCAGCTTGGGAAGCTGAGGTAATAGCCATTATACGACACCCGCAAGATGTCTGGTTTCCGGAGATTCTACAGTCGGACAGTGTGACGAGTCACGGTCGAGTGGTAGAGGAATGGGTTCCGGGTCGATTCGTCCAATATCTCCAAAAAAAGCCGGGTTGACGGGATTACAGGTATTGCCACCTGATTTCAGACTCACTGAGAGGTACATGGGGAATAAGCCCTTCCATTTCTGTTAAAGGCTGTTATAGTGCGCTCCGTCATGGCGCACCTCGGTCTGCGCCATTTACTCCGGCCCTGCAATTCCGCGGTTGCCGGAACCATTCAGATTTTCCAGCCTGGGCCGAACCATGCGCGGTAAATACCCCGCAATCGGGTCAGGCGATCTTGGAGTAAAAAATTAATGTTATTTGAAGAACTCGGCCTGTCGGCCGAATTGCTGCGTGCGATCGATGACCAGGGTTACCGTGAGGCAACCCCGATCCAGCAGCAGGCTATTCCACTCATTCTAGAAGGCCGGGATGTCCTGGCCGGCGCCCAGACGGGTACAGGCAAGACAGCAGCCTTCACGTTGCCGTTATTGCAGCGACTGCAGACGTCTCAAACCAACGGGCAGCGCAGACGCATTCGCACCTTGGTACTGACACCGACGCGCGAACTTGCCGCACAGGTCAGTGAGAGCGTGCGCAGCTACGGCCGTCACCTGCCGTTCAGAACGGCAGTAATCTTTGGTGGCGTCAGCATAAAGCCACAGATCTCGAAATTGCGGAAGGGCGTCGACATCGTCGTCGCCACACCCGGTCGCCTGCTCGATCACGCCCAGCAGAGAACCATCGATCTGTCCGGCGTCGAAATACTCGTGCTGGACGAAGCCGACCGAATGCTCGACATGGGATTTATCCGCGATATTCGCAGGATTCTCGCGTTAATGCCGAAGCAGCGCCAGAATCTGCTGTTCTCGGCGACGTGCTCAAACGAAATCAGTCGCCTCGCAGCCGATTTGTTAAACGCACCGACGGAGATTCAGGTCGCGCCACGAAATACGACCGCGGACAGGGTCAGACAGATCGTGCATCCGGTGGACCGGCGTCGCAAACGCGAGCTGCTGTCGCATCGAATCGGTGCGGAAAATTGGCAACAGGTACTGGTTTTCACACGCACCAAGCACGGCGCCAATCGCCTTGCCGAACAATTAACAGACGATGGCCTCAAGGCTGTCGCGATCCACGGCAACAAGACGCAAGCCGCGCGCACACGCGCACTCGCGGACTTCAAGGCCGGGGCGGTTCGGGTACTGGTCGCCACCGACATTGCCGCACGCGGACTCGACATAGACCGGTTGCCGCACGTCGTTAACTACGAAATGCCCAACGTTCCGGAGGACTACGTGCACCGAATCGGGCGCACGGCGCGTGCCGGTCAGGAGGGTCATGCCGTATCATTGGTCTGTATCGATGAGCAAAGACTGTTGCGGGATATCGAGCGCCTGCTGAAATGCAAAATCGAAAAAGAAATTATTCCTGGCTACGAACCGGATCCACGTATCAAGGCGGAACCGATTCTGAATGGACGTTCGCAGCGGCGCAATGGCCCGGGGGCCGGCAAAGGTTCACGTAATAAACCGCGATTCGGCACTCCGAAGGTTCGTGGCAGAGAGCGCAACCGATCATCGGGCCGTCAGCGGCGTGCCGTTTAATTCAGGAATCAGTTTACACATCGCTTTAGAAGAACTTCACTCGTAATACTTGAGATACTTTTTTGCGTATTTAGCCAACTTTGAATTGCCGGCATTCTCCGATACTTCGACGATTGTTGGTTTGTACGCCTTTACTCGTGATCCGCTTAAGGCTTTACACATCCACGCAACCGTGTCGATAAACAAGCTGTCGTTATTGACTTCGAGATATCTTGCGCGAATTTCGGCATCGAGAATATCGAGCAAATAAGTATCATAAGAGTGTGTATTGTGAACACGTTTCGCGCCAATACGCTGTAACTCCAGATCATCACTCCTGAGCATGTTGGCATATCGATTGATCTCGTCGGACTTCGACGAATCCCGGTTCGATGTATCAGAAATAATCGGATTCCACCGGGCATAGTTATCGAGTTGCACGAGACTGTTTTCGGCGTGCCTCCTGATTTTCTTCTGCGGTGAGTCGCTCGCGACTTTTTGCAGCGTCGCCCGATATTTCTCCTGCCCTGAGCAGGATAAGGCCCTGGCAAGCCAGGCCGTGTCATCGATAGCATATTTGTTTTCTACCGTGAGGTATTTTTCGAGCAACGACTGTTCAATCAGATCGAATAATCTCGGGTCGGAGAGGCCCGCCCAGGCCAGATCTTTCGCGGCCTGCGTCTGCTGCTGAGAATTACCGTCCGTGAAAATCTGGATGTATTCGTCCAGACTATCACTGGCCGCGGGTGCGGCAGATAAAACGAGTACACAAAAAATAAGCGTGGAACACAGGTGTGGCTTTGACATCATTTCTCCTTTGAGGCTCCGCAGGAGCCTGCCAAACCGCTTTTATCGTTCGATCGGGTCGAAGTAATCTATGCCCAGCCCCGGCCGGGGTCAACAATGGCAACGCATCAGGCAGTTTGATCTCGCTATAATCAGTGCGTAATGGGCCTTAAACACTAACATCTTAATATGCGGCCAGGTTTTCTCTCCGCTTTCCTGTTCTTCAAGCTGCTCCTCGTGCCGTTTTCCGTCACGGCTGCAATAAGTGTTGAATTTGAAGGACTTGGGGAGACGTTGGAAGAGAATGTGCGGGCGCGGGTCCAGATCGAGAGACATGCCGGAGACGCGCGGCTATCGGCACCGGCGGCGCAGCGGCTGGCCGAAACGGGCAAACAGGACATCGCAGATGCGCTGACACCATTTGGTTTTTACCAGCCGCGAATCGACATCGCGCTCAGGGCGGGCGACGACGACTGGATCGTCCATTACACCATCGACCCGGGACGCGCAGCCCTGATCGAATCGACAGAGATCCTCATCACCGGCCCGGGTAGAGATGACCCGGTGCTTTACAACGTCATAGCCGAAACCGACGTACAGGTCGGGGCAACACTGGTGCATTCGAAATACGAGACGCTGAAATCCGCCCTGCTGTCAACCGCGACGGGACGGGGATACTTCGACGCGCGACTTACAAAACAGCAAATGATTGTCAACGTTCCGATGCAAAGCGCGGCGATATACCTGACCCTGGAAACAGGCTCAAGGTATCGAATTGGCAAAATCGAGATCTACCAGGATTTTCTGAACAGCAAGATCGTAGAACGCGCAATCACTATTGACGAAGGCGAGTACTACGATACCGAGAGATTGCGCGAAACCGAGTTCCGCCTGATCGACAGCGGATTTTATTCGGGCGTAGAACTTATTCCTGACCGGAGTCGTGCCGAAGGCACTATCGTGCCACTGGTCATCCAGCTCGAACCGACAAAAAAGAACCGCTTCACCGCTGGAGGCGGATACGCGACCAACACGGGGTTCCGGGTACGCGGCACCTGGGACCGGCGCCTCGTGACCCGTCACGGGCACAGCATGAATTTGGCTGCCAGGATCGCGGCGATTCGTCAGGATATCGGTTACCGTTACCTGATACCGATGGGACCCGAGGCGCGGATTACGCTCTTCACCGGGCTGATCAACGAAGAACTGGGCGATACGACCAGCACACGATCCGATTCGGCCGTGGTCCACAGCAAACTCTGGGGCAAGTGGGACCGGGATTTAATGGGCTTGATCAGGGCGGAGCGATCGGACATCTCGGAAATTACATTCGATGACTTCAGCCTGATTCCCGGTATGCGCCTGACTCGCGCGACGTGGGACCAACTCGGAAGGCCCGATGAGGGTTACAAGGCCACGCTGGAGATACAGGGCTCAGGAAACGCGCTGGGCTCGAGTACCGAGTTTCTGCAATTCAACTCACGGGTGGCCGCATATATACCGATGACCGACCGGCTGCGCTGGTACCTTCGCGGCCAATTCGGTACCACTGCAGTCCATGATTTCCCGAGTCTGCCCGCTTCGCAGCGATTCTTCGCCGGCGGCGACGACAGCGTGCGTGGCTGGGGATTCAACGAATTGAGCCCGACCGATCCGGACGGCGCCCTGATCGGCGGCAAGCACCTGATATTCGGCAGCACCGAGCTCGAGATCGACCTGCTGCAAAACTGGAGCGTGGGTGTCTTTTTTGACTTCGGCAACGCCTTCGACGATTTCGGCGACCCGCTCGAATATTCGGCGGGAGCGGGTTTTCGCTGGCGCTCGCCGCTGGGGCTCATCGGTATCGATATCGGACAGGCACTCAGCGAGAGTCGGAGCCCGCGCCTGCACATCGCCATAAGGCCAGACATGTGACCTGGCGCCGATTAACATTTCTCGCGGTATGTGCGGCGTTGCTCGCCGGTGTGGGGGCGTTGCTTTTTTCTACGCCGGGCCTTCGACTGCTGACGAATATCCTGCTGCCGGAGGGCACCCATATCGAAGGCGTGTCGGGCCGCCTGGTTGGGCCCGGAAGAATTATGGGTATCGAATGGTCATCGGAAAAACTTGACCTCGAAATCGGGCACATCGCGTGGGGCACCAGCCCTTTCTCATATTCTGATCTCGGGCGTACGAATCGATAACATCGATCTCGCAGCTGTCGAACTGGAAATGGTCGAGGAGTTTATGGTCGTCGGGAAGTCAATCCATATCGATTCAATTCAGACAACGGTGTGGGCCGGGTCTAATGGCATCAGCGTTGAAAGCCTGGAAGTCGTCGATGACCTGATAGTCGCCTCGGGTAAGTTCAAGATGGCCCAAGGTCCGGAACTTGAAATTTCGGCAGACCTCGAATGGGCCATTGACACCGGCGATGACGCCAAATGGCAGGGTCGCAGCGCAGCGAATGGCGACCTGCAGATGTTGACTATCAGCACCCACGTCAGCGCACCAATCCAGGCCTCGATCACGGGGTCCTTGCACGATCCTGCAGGAGATATCCCGAGCTACGAACTCGCTCTGACGGTTCCACCTCTGCAAGACGCCCTCGGCATAGATCAGATTAACGGCCTTAGCGCCGACATGCTGATCCGGGGTACGGTCGCCGAAGTTTCGGCTGAAGGGCAGCTGAGTTTGCCCGCCCTGATCGATGGTCCGGCCAAATTAAGGGTAGACGCCACCAGCACTGGAGAACAAATAGATCTGGACTGGACCGTCACGCTGCAGGATTCCGTCGGGGCCAGCGGCACCACCAGCATAGATTTGTCGGGCGACGGCCCGCACTTCAGCGCTCAAATGCAAACTCAATCCGTGCCGGCATCTGTATTTCATCCGGATCTCTCGGGTGCGTTCTCCGCAGATCTGAATTTACAGGGTCGGATGAAACCCGAACCTTTTGTGGAGATTCAGCTCACTGCGCTCGACGGCACACTTAACGGGCAGCCCCTGTCGGGTTCCGGAAAATTAGCGGCCGGACCCGATGAGATACGAATCTCCGATCTGGATCTGGCCGTCGGTGAAAATCATCTGAGCGCCGATGGACTGCTTGGAGAGAAAATCGATATCGACTGGCAACTCGACGCGCCGCGAATCGGCGACCTGCTGCCCGGCGGCTCCGGCACGATTAAAGGACGCGGAAGTCTTGTCGGCGCACTGCTTACGCCTGCAGGCGAGGCCGATCTGATCATTGCAGGCTTCTCCTGGCAGGATTTACAAGTCGAAGCTGGCCGGCTCGATGCCCGGTTCGATATTGCCGGCGATGTCATCGAGGTGTTTGAAATCGAACTCAGCGGCGTCCGGTGGAGAGACTGGACCGTCGACCGGATCGATGGCGATGTTCAGGGCACGCCGAGCGATCATGCGATCGCGTTATCCGCCGAAAGCGGGCCGATGCGGGGTGAGTTGAAATTGCGCGCCAGCCTGTCGGCCAATGAGTGGAGCGGCCGGGTCGATGCGATAAGGGTGACCGAACCCATCGTGGGAGAATGGAAGCTCGAGACCCCGGCCGCTTTTCGCATTGGTGCAGAGGAGCAGCATCTCGAACTCAGTTGCCTGCGGTCCGGTCAGGCTCAAGTCTGTTTTGCGGGATCCAAGGCCAACGTCCAGCCGGCCCAGCTGAATGCGAGCATTACAAATCTACCCGTCGCAACATTCTCCGAATGGGCGGCCGAGGGATACCAATATGACGGCGAATTGACCGCGAGTGTCGATGCTCGATTTGACGGTGAAGGGCCACCTGTCGGCACGATGCGAATGAGTCTCGATGGGCTGGTCATTTCTGATGCATTGCTCGGTCAACCGATCCTGGACGACACCAGCGGGACGCTGTTGATCACGTCCGGCGATGAATCGATCCGGGCGGAACTCGACCTGGCATTGCCGGCCGGTGACAAACTCGAGGGCCGGTTTCAGACTGGCCATGAACCAGACGATGCGCTGACCGGATATCTGCGGGGACGCATCGCCAGGCTCGAATTCATTCCGCTACTGTTTCCGCAGGTTGCGCAAGTCGACGGCACGATGGTGATCGACGCAAGTCTGGACGGTACCAGGTCGAGTCCGGTAATGGAGGGACAATTATCCGTGGCAGGCGGCTCGGCGCAGTTGCTCGATCCGGGAATTACATTGCGTGATATCGAACTGAGCGCGAACGCGGATGAGCGTGCATTAAATCTTCGGGGCGGCGCTTCATCGGGCGAGGGCTCGGTGAGTCTGACCGGTGAGCTGCGATGGGGCAACCCACTTGTCGGTGAACTGCAGATCACCGGAGAAAGTTTTCGAGTCGTTGACCTGCCACCGACGTTCATCGACATATCACCCGACCTGACGCTGAAGTTGAGCGGACGCAGTATCGCCATTCGCGGCGACGTCTTCGTCGATCGCGCCAACCTTGCACCGATCGATATCGGAATGTCTGCGAGTCCATCTGCCGACCAGATATTAATCGGCGTTCCAGAGCAGGCATCCGAAGAGCGCTTCGACATCGATACCGATATCTCCGTTCGACTGAGCGATGAGATCGCAATCGATGCGTTTGGGCTGACCGGCACGCTCAGCGGGAATCTGCAAATTCAACAGGCTCCCCGCCAACCTGCTCGCGCGCGCGGAACGCTTGCCGTCAAGAACGGCTATTTCAGCGCCTATGGAACGAATCTCGATATCGAGCGGGCCCGACTTATTTTCAGCGGTGGATCGGTCGACAACCCGGGCATGGACGTTCGCGCCGAGCGCTATGTGGAATCATTGATGGCCGGTGTCGAGGTCCGGGGTACGTTGCAAGACCCGCAGATCCGGCTGATATCCGATCCGCCGATGACCCGGCATAAATTGATGGCTTTGCTGGTAAGCGGACAGCCGCCGAAGAACCTGGGTTCGGCGAGCGACATGGTGGGGATGTCGAGTGTGGGCACATCCTCCCAGGGCGCATTACTCGGGTTCGACGTGGGCGGAATCTCGATCGGTATCAATTCCGGAGCATCCGGCGAAACCGGGTCGCCAGAAAAGTACATTGACTATCTGAACGAATTGACCCTTCGCTATCGCGTGTCCAGAAAATGGTCGATTGAAGCCTCGCGCGGCCTGCAGGACACGAGCGTCGACGTCATCAGAATAATTCGCTAGATGAGGCCTGATCATTTGACTCGCAAATCCGCGGAACACAGGTTTATCGAATCGTTTGCGACCCGGCTCGTCGATGCCGCGCATCGCCACGCGTGGTGGTTCATCGTGACATACGCACTCGTCACCGTGTTTGCGCTCCGGTATACCGGCACCCACCTCGGAATAAACAGCTACATCGAAGACATGATTGCCGAAGATCTGCCCTGGCGGCAGACCTTTATGGATTACCACGAGGCTTTCCCTCAGTACGTAGATAGTCTGCTTATCGTGATAGATGGTTTGACGCCTGATCTGGCAAAGGAGGCGCAATACGCCCTTGCGACGAGACTCGAAGTTGATGAAGACCCGTTCGTCGTAAGCGTATTTTTGCCCGGTTCCGGCGAGTTCTTTGATCAATATGGCCTGCTTTACCTCGAAATAGAAGAACTCCAGAATCTGTCGGACAAAATTGTCGAACTGCAGCCCGTACTCGGCATTCTCGCCAACGATCCCGGATTGCCGGGACTCGCCCGGGTATTCAGACTGGCGGCGGACGACGCTGGCAGGAGTCCGTTGACCGGGCTCGAGAAGCCGCTGATGTCATTTGCCAAGACTTTTTCGCGCTCGGCCGAGAACCGGTTTTACCCGATGTCCTGGCAAAGTTTGCTCACGTCCGGTGAGCACCGAGCGCCCGCGAAGAGGCAGATTATTCTGTTAGAGACACGCCGTGATTTCGAACGGTTTCTACCGGGCGGTGCCGCGATCAAGCGAGTACGCGAACTCATCGCTGAACTCAAGCTCGACGCCGACCACGGCGTAACAGTCAGGCTGACCGGACAGATCGCCCTGGAACATGAAGAACTGCAAAGCGTCCAGAAGGGCTCGGTGTGGATCGGAATGTTGGCCTTGTTGATGGTCAGCGTCGTGCTGATTTTTGCGTTCAGATCGGTACAACTGATCATCGTTTCACTCATTACTCTAATTACCGGTCTGATCGGCACCGCGGCATTCGCCGCATTCGCGGTCGGCGACCTGAATTTGATATCGATCTCATTTGGCGTGCTGTATATCGGCCTGGGCATCGACTTTGCAATTCACTTCTGTTTACGCTATCGGGAGCTCATTGGTGAAAATCGTCCCAAGAGCGACGCATTGCGGGAAACGGCCGGAGACGTCGGCAGTTCCCTGGTATTTTGCGCACTGACTACGTCTGTTGGGTTCTTCGCGTTCTATCCGACGGATTTCATCGGCGTCTCCGAACTGGGCCTCATCTCCGGCGTCGGAATGTATGTCAGCCTGCTAGTCAGTCTCACACTGCTGCCAGCGCTTTTGACGGTTTGGCCGGGAAAAATCGAGCCGGTTCAGTCAGTGAGTACTTTTCGATGGAACCCGGTAGCAAATAAACAGTACGTTCGTGTCGTCCGCGTTGTCTCCGTCTTGTTAGGCCTGCTCGCAATAACCCAGATTGATCGATTGAGTTTCGACAATAGTCCGATGAATCTCAGGGATCCGGACTCTGAATCCGTATCCACGTTCGAGGAGATTCGATCCGACAACCTGACCACTCCTATGGTCTTGAGTGTCCTGGAACCCGATCTTGAAGCCGCGGAGAAAAAGGCCGGCGAGTTACGGTTGCTGCCGGAGGTCAGCAGAGCTTTGACAATAACGAGCATGGTGCCGAATCGTCAACAGGAAAAAATCGCCGTGATTCAGGACCTGGAACTCATGCTCGGCTCGACACTTGGCGATGGCGCCGACTCCACGGCCAGCGAGAATATCCAAACCCGGCTCGCAGCGATAGACAGTCTTGAAGATAGCCTTTCAATACTGGAGTCATCCGCATCGGTAAATGATTTGCGGGTGAATGATTTATCGGCGATCGGTGATCTTCGTCTGGCCGTCGAACTTTTCAGGTCCCGGACCGAACGCATGGATCCAGCGCATCAGGCGATTTACCTGGATCGTCTGGAGACCAATCTTTTCAGCGGTCTTGGGCCGGCATTGCAAAATTTACGCTCCGCCCTGACCGCTGAAGAAATTCAAGTGGAAAGCCTTCCGGTGAACATACGTTCCCAGTGGAGGGCCAGTGACGGACGCTACCGGGTCGCAATTTTCCCGAGCGATGACCTGGCCAACAGGGAGTCGGAGGGTCAGTTCGTTGCCGGTGTCCGCGCCGAGGAACCCAACGCCACCGGCATACCGGCAATCGAATTCGAAGCCGCGAAGCTGGTCGTCACATCATTCCAACAGGCGCTGACAACTGCGCTTCTCGTAGTGTTCACGTTGCTCTTGCTACTGATGCGAAATTGGCGTGACCCGGTGCTCATCATGATTCCCATTCTACTCGCGACCGTGTTGACGGTGGCCGTTATGGTCAGTCTGGATATGCTGCTGAATTTCGCGAATATCATTGCGCTGCCCCTTCTGTTCGGAATCGGCGTAGACAACGGTATTCATATTGTCCATCGCTACCGGGTCGCATTGCCTTCCAGCGAAAACCTGATGGCAACCAGTACCGCTCGCGCCGTTTTCTTCGGAACCTTAACCACTATCGCCAGTTTCGGCAGCCTCGCTTTGTCAGCGCATTACGGAATGGCCACGATGGGCAAGCTACTTACGATCGGAATGCTGATGACACTAATAACGACGCTGATCGTCCTACCCACGTTGCTTTCGGTTTCAAAGGCAGCTAATTCGGAGACTTGACTCAGCGCGGCGTGTAGCATTTGCTATCGTGTAACCTGTCGCATGTCCGGTTGGGAGAAGTTCGCATGAAGTTCATATCTGTTTTATTTGTCACTCTCATCGCTGCACTGGTTTACGCGGTCTCGATCTATAACAGATTGATCAAAAACAAGAACCTTGTCGATGAAGGCTGGAGTGGGATCGAAACTCAGTTGAAGCGCCGGTCGAACCTGATCCCAAACCTTGTGGAAACCGTCAAGGGATATGCGACTCACGAGCGCGAGGCACTCGAAGCGGTGACGAGCTTGAGGAATCAGACGATGTCCATCAGCGATATTGGTGAGCGCGGGCAAAAAGAAGGAGAGCTTACGGCCGCTCTTGGCCGACTGTTTGCTGTCGCGGAAGCCTACCCGGACCTGAAGGCGAATGAAAATTTTATCAGCCTACAGGGTGATTTGAGTGAGACTGAAGACCAGATTCAACTCGCCCGCCGTTATTACAACGGGACCGTTCGTGACATGAATATTCTGGTCGAGTCTTTTCCGAGCAATATTGTCGCTAACAATTTCAATTTCTCGAAAGCGGAATTTTTCGAGATCGATAATGAAATGGACCGCGCGGTTCCGAAAGTCACTTTCAACAGCTAATTCGCAGATCATGCCCATGTTGGCACGATTCATCGTAATTTCCTTTTTTTCACTGGTGCTATCGCTCGGTGTTTCGGGCGCCGATGCCGCTGAATTGATTAATAATTTTTCCAGCGATATCACGATTAACGACGACGCATCACTGCTGATTACCGAAGTCATCGAAGTTGTGTCGGAAGGCCGTGATATCCGGCGTGGCATCTATCGCGACCTTCCGACAACTTATGAAGATCGCTTTGGGAACCGGATTAAGGTGACTTACCAGGTTCTGGAAGTAGAGCGAGACGGTGAAGTCGAGTCCTATCGAGTAGAACCGCTTTCGAACGGAATTCGAATCCGCATCGGCCAGGCGGAACGGTTTCTGAGCAACGGGCCGCATAGTTTCCGGATTGTCTATCGCACCACCCGGCAATTGGGATTTTTCGATAGCTTCGATGAGCTTTACTGGAATGTTACCGGCCATGGCTGGGGTTTTCCGATACAAACGGTGACAGCGACCGTACACTTACCCGGCGGAGCCAAGGCGGTTCGCAAGGCCGGCTATACAGGGGTTATGGGGGCAACAGGGTCCGACTACCGATCCGACGAGACGAATGGAGTCTGGACCTTTGTAAGTACGCGTGAATTGGCGCCCGGTGAAGGACTAACGATCGCGATTGGCTGGCCAAAGGGCTTTGTGCGAGAACCGACCGGTAGCGACCGATTGGGCTGGTTCATAGAGGACAATCTGGTGACCGGGCTCGCAATTGCGAGCACAATTCTGATCTTTTGCTATTACTTTCTGGCGTGGCGCCGCTTCGGCAAGGATCCAAAACGCGGCACGATATTTCCGCGCTTTCAGCCACCCGCCGGCCTTTCGCCGGCTGCGACTCGTTTCATTCGCTTGATGTCATTCGACAAAAAGGGCTTTTCGGCCGCCCTGATCAATATGGCCGTCAAGGGATACCTGACAATAGAAGAAGACGATGGAGCCTACAGCCTCGTCAAAGCAGAAGACGCTGATTTCGATGTTCTGGCTAATGGTGAAAAACGAGCCGCAAAAAGAATATTTGCTGCGGGGAATACCATGGAGCTCGACAACAAGAATCACGAGATCCTGGGTAAAAGCGTGAATAGTTTGCGGGAAAGTCTGAAGGTCGAGTATGAGAAAGCCTATTTCAAACACAATACAGGTTTGTTTGTTATTGGCGTCGCTTCGAGTGCGGTATTGATCGTGCTCAGCGGATCGCTCGGCAACGACCCAGGTCTATTTGTTCGCGCCATGATCCATGCTGGCTTGGCCAGTGCTATTGTGTTTATCGTGTTGCACTTCTGGGGCGACGACAGCGATCCCACCTTTAAAGCTGTCCCGTTCAAGTCGGTAAACTCCAGGGCCTTAACTATAACGGTACTGAACATCATAATTTTTGGCACTATCGTCGCGATCCAAAGTATTGCGGCTCTATCGATTTCACTATTTTCAAATGCCATTCAGTCCATCTGCTTCGCGATGCTCGGTGGACTCAATGTAATTTTCTTTTTTCTAATGAAAAAGCCGACATTGGCCGGTCGTTCGATCATGGATGAGATCGAGGGCTTTCGCCAATACCTGAGCGTGGCCGAAGAAGACCGGCTCAATCGGCTGAATCCGCCCGAAAAGTCGCCGGAGCTGTTCGAACGCTATTTGCCCTATGCCCTGGCACTTGATGTCGAAAATGAATGGAGCGAAAAATTCGCCAGAATATTGATACTGGCAAGCATGAACCCGTCAGAAAATGGCTACCACCCGCACTGGTATCGAGGCCGCTCATGGAAGCCCGGCTCCACCAGTTCTTTCAGTCGGAATCTCGGCTCCAGTCTCGGCGCTGCCGTTGCATCATCGGTCACGGCGCCGGGCTCCAGTTCCGGCAGTGGCGGTGGTGGATTTTCCGGCGGTGGTGGCGGCGGCGGTGGCGGCGGCGGCTGGTGATGAACGAAAACTTGTCGTCGCGAAGAACGATTCGCAGTTTCGTCCGCCGCTCGGGACGCCTGACACCCGCACAAAATAAAGCGATGACGACTCTATTACCGAAGTACGGCCTGGATTACCGCGAGACCCCGATGGACCTTAACGCAGTTTTTGATCGCCGGGCACCTCACATCATGGAAATCGGTTTCGGCAATGGTGAATTACTGGCCGAAATGGCGGAAGCCCGCCCGGAAGCTGATTTTATCGGCATCGAAGTCCATGAGCCCGGTATCGGACGGTGCCTGATTGAACTCGAGCACAGGGAACTGACCAATGTCCGCGTTATTTGTCACGACGCCGTGGAGGTGCTGCAAAATAGTATTCCGGATGGATCGCTGGACGGTGTCTATCTTTTTTTTCCTGACCCGTGGCCGAAAAAGCGCCATCACAAGCGTCGCATCGTGCAGACTGATTTCATTACACTGCTGGCCCGGAAAATCGGCGCCGGCGGATTTTTTCGTGCCGCGACAGACTGGGCTGAATACGCAGAACATATTGAAACTACAGTTGCCGGCAATGATTTATTCGAGGCCGCGGAAATTGCACCGGAAGACCGGCGTCAAACCAAATTTGAGCAACGCGGCAAACGTCTCGGCCACGCCCTATGGGAGCGCGCGTACCGGCGTGTTTGAGGCGTATCCAGGTATACCCAACGGCGGTGAAATGCGCTATAAAGTCTCTGAAGCGATGATAATCGCAATGTATTTCACCTGACTGGATCGACCGAAACCATGGGATAGCTTTCCCGGAAGTGGGTCACTGGTATCGACGATTGAACGGAAATCTGTTCGAAGTCGTAGCAGTTGATGAGGCGGGGCATACTGTTGAATTGCAGCATTTTGATGGCACCATCGAAGGGCTGGAATTGGACAATTGGCAGGACATCGACATTGAGCCTGCACCGGCGCCAGAGGACTGGTCGGGATCGGTGGATATTAATATAGAAGATTTACCCGATCCCGAAAACGGCCCTCGAAACGTCTGGCATAACCCGCTGGAAATCCTCGATCGCTACGAGTAGTCGCACCGGTTCTTAGTTCGCCTGGCGCAATGCGAACAGCGCTTTAGGTCATGCTGTGTCAAATTCACCATCAATTATCGGCCCGGCATCCCGCAAAGAAGCGGGTGCGACAACCAGCACGCTGCGATCGGAATCAATTCTCGATTCAAGTTGCATTAATTTGTGACCGACGCAAGGTCCGAACACGCAAAGGCCTGACGTGAGGTCGAACAACGCGCCATGGGATGAGCAACGGATCGACTCCCGGTCGTCGGTCAGAAACACATCCGGCAGCAGGTCGAGTGGATGACGTTGATGGGGGCAAACATTCGCATAGGCAAATACCTCCTGACTTTTGCGCACGACGAAACCGCGAAACGGCCACTCGCCGTCACCGACAAGAAACCCCTTCGCCCCGGGATCTGGGAGTTCGTCAAAATGACAAACAGGCCATTCGGACCAGCCGCGCAACACACTGTTACTCACGCTGCACTGACCTGCCTGCGGCTAACAATGATTGCGAGAATAACCGCCGGTATGCCCATGCCCGACGCGTAGATAAAAAAACTGAACCAGTCGATTGACTCGACAATGAAACCGGAAAAACCGCTGACGAGTTTGCCTGGCAAGGTCATTAGCGAAGAGAACAACGCGTATTGAGTTGCCGTATAGGCCGTATTAGTCAGACCGGAAAGATAGGCGATAAAAACAGTCCCGGTAAACCCCGCCGCAAGATTATCGGCGGATATCGTGACGACGAGAAACGATAAATCCGGCCCAAAAACCGCCATGGCTGCAAAAAACAGGTTTGTCACCGCCAGCATGACGGCACCGAATATCAATGGGCCGGCCAGTTGGTACCGTGCGACCGCAACGCCGCCTAACGCCGCACCAAATAATGTTACGAAAACCCCGAAGACTTTCGTGACCGTAGCGATCTCGGAAAGAGAAAAGCCCAGATCAATGTAAAAGGGGTACGCCATCACACCGAGCACCATGTCGCTCACCCGGTAGAACCCGATAAATGAAAGTAGTACGAGTGCCCAGTAACCATGTCGTCCGAAAAAATCCGCGAACGGGCCGATGACCGCGCTCCGGAACCACTCGCCAAACCTGAACACCCTACGTGGATCGTCTGCCCGCTCGTCCGGAAGTTCTTCCTGGTTGACCTCTGGTTCGGAAATCAGCATGACCGTCAACATGCCGACGCCCATCATGATCGCCATAATGAGGTAGGCGAACTGAAAAGAGATGAAATCGGCGATATAAAAAGCGAGTGCGCCCGCTATCGCCTGCAGTGCCACCCGATAACCAACCTGGTAGCTCGCCGCCATAGCGCCCTGGCCCTCACGCGGCACTGCCTCGATCCGGTAGGCATCCACGACGATATCCTGGGTGGCTGAACCAAACGCGACCAGCAGCGCGAGCCATGCAACGCGCTGCAGGTCCGCTGACGGATCCGCCGACGCCAATGCAACCAATCCAATCATCACGCAGACCTGGGAAGCCAGCATCCAACTGCGGCGACGGCCCAGCCACCGCGTAATTCCGGGCAACCGAATACTGTCGGTCAGCGGAGCCCAGACAAATTTCAGGGAATACAGGATCCCGACCCAGCCGAACATGCCGATTTCGGATAACCCAACCTCCGCGGTCCTGAGCCATGCGAGCAAGGTGCCGGCCACCAATGGAAATGGAAGGCCGGCCGAGAATCCGAGAAATGCCATCGCCAGCACCCGCGGATTGCGATAAACCTGCAGGCTGGCGCGCCAGGTACGCGGCGGGCTATGCAATATCATAGTCCATGATCAGAGGCGCATGATCGGAAAACCATTTGTTCTTATAAATCCGTGCCCGCAGCGCCGTATTTTTCAATGATCCGGTCAACACCTGGTAGTCGATACGCCATCCGACATTGTTTGCCCGCGCCTGACCGCGGTTGGACCACCACGTGTATTGATCCGGATCAGGGTTTATCTCCCGAAACGCGTCAATAAACTCACGTTTTCCGAATAGTTCATCCAACCAGGCACGTTCCTCGGGCAAGAATCCGGAGTTCTTCTGATTCGAACGCCAGTTTCGCAAATCAACCTGCCGATGAGCGACATTCCAGTCTCCGCAAATCACATAATCACGACCATTTGCACGGATGTCGTCCAGATACTCATTGAATTCATCGATAAACCTGAATTTCGCGGCTTGCCGTTCTTCGCTCGACGACCCGGACGGAACATACAACGAAACGATGCTCAGTTTCCCAAAGCGAGCTTCGAGATAACGACCCTCCGCGTCGAACTCCGTCGAACCAAAACCGCGAAGAATCTCATCCGGCTCGCGGCGGGCATAGATAGCGACCCCGCTGTGCCCTTTTCGCTCAGCATCCTCGTAAAAACATTCAAAACGACGTGGATGAAAGACAGAATCTTCCAATTGATGAATCTGGGCCTTTGTTTCCTGGATACATACCACGTCTGCAGCCTGTCGCGACAACCACGTAAAAAACCCCTTGCGCGCGGCAGCCCGAATGCCGTTCGCATTAAGGGTAATGATTCGCATAAATCAACTCCTGACAAACTATTTCACGGATGCTAAAGGCGGTGTACGATACTGTACCAGAAGCTTTCCACCGGACCTCTATATCAGTAGCGATGCGTGCCTATCAGCAAGAGTTTATCGAAATGGCCCTGGAAATCGAGGTCCTGAAATTCGGCGAGTTTAAACTCAAGTCGGGGCGAGTCAGTCCATATTTCTTTAACTCGGGTCTGTTCAATACCGGTTATGCCGTCGCCAAACTCGGCCACGCTTACGCGGGCGCTGTTGAGAACATCGACTTTGAGTTCGACATGCTGTTTGGACCAGCCTACAAAGGCATACCCCTGGTTGCGTTAACCGCTGCAGCATTGGCGGAGCACAACGATATCGATATTCCATTCTGTTTCAATCGCAAAGAAGCCAAGGATCATGGTGAAGGCGGTGCTCTTGTCGGTGCACCGATAAACGGCCGGGTATTGATATTGGATGACGTCATTACGGCCGGGACTGCGATCCGGGGTGCCATCGATATCATTCAGCGTGCGGGCGGCGAGCCGGCCGGCATTCTGATTGCGCTAGATCGCCAGGAACGCGGAACCGGCGAGCTTTCGGCCGTCCAGGAAGTACAACAACATTTCGGCATCCCGGTTGTCAGCATTCTGCAGCTCGATGACCTTATTGATCACCTCGAAACCAGTGAAGAATATGGTGGTCACCTTGGTGAAATTCAGGCATACCGGGAGAGATACGGGATCCAGACCCGGGCCCAGGCGCCAGCCTAGACCGCGTCCACGGTATCGCGAAAAAGCCGCTAATTCCGGCGCCACCCAGCCCGGAGATGCCCGAAACCGGAAGTGGTTCACTGTTTTTTGAACCCTCAAAACCAATAATCCAACAGCACCAGGCAGATCAAACCAATGGGTTGGATATGGGTCACTCGCCGAGAATTCTTGCACTGACGTTTACGCTGTTCATACTGACCGGCTGGAGCCAGAGTTCAGTCGCCGGACAGGTCTATCGTTGGATCGACAGTGAAGGCACGGTGCATTATGGCGACTCCATTCCTCCCGAATATTCCAAACGTGATCGGGATATACTGAACGAGCACGGCATCAAGATCGGAATGCTGCCGAGAGAGCTGACGGAAGAAGAGCTCGCCAACGCCCAGCTGGCCGCAGAGCATGCCGAAGTCGAGCGACTGCGCGTAGAGGAACTCCTGGAACGCGACAACATCTTATTGAGCACCTATCTTTCCGTTGAGGAAATTCAGGCGCTTAGAGATCGTCGTATTGAACTCCTGGACGGGCGAATTCGTGTTACCGAAATTTATCTATCAAGTCTTCGATTTAAATTGACGAAGCTGCAAAAAGACGCATCTCGATTTCAGCCCTATAACTCGGACCCGGATGCTCCGCTGATACATGATTGGCTGGCCAAGGAACTTGCGAATACACTGAATTCTATTCTTGTCTACGATGAGACTCTTAACAAGAGTCTCTCGCAACAACAAAGCGTGATTACAAAGTTCAATACAGATATCGAGCGTTTTGTAGAGCTAATGAGAGTTAATTAATTTAGCTCTGGCCGGTATGGCCAACCCTCCGGCGCCCCTGTCGCTGCTGTCAAACTCCTGCACAACCTCGAAATCGGCCTGGACGACCGGAACAAAAACCATCTGTGCCAGGCGATCGCCCGGATTGATCACGAACGATTCGTGGCCACGATTCCAGCACGATATAAATACCTGGCCCTGATAATCAGAGTCAATCAAGCCGACGAGATTGCCGAGCACAATTCCATGCTTATGGCCAAGGCCGGAGCGAGGGAGAATAATTGCGGCCAGTGAAGGGTCGGCGATATAGATTGCCATTCCGCTTGGAATGAGCTCGGTTTGTCCGGGTTCCAGGTTGACCGCATCGTCAACGCAGGCCCGCAAATCGACACCCGCGGAACCCGGCGTCGCGTAATCGGGTAACGCAAACTCTTCACCCAGACGGGGATCCAGTATCTTCAGTTGTATGGGTGCGCGTGACATGGAACTCGTGATCAGGACACTGCGGGTCGACGGATTGATTGTGGCGCCTTGGTGGCCTCACGATACCGTTCTGCAATGAGTACGACCAGCCGTTGCGCCAATTCCGTCTTCGGCATCCGGGAAAAGTCTTCGCTCCCGCCGGGCCATAAAACCAATACGCTGTTGTCATCGCGATCAAAACACAAGTTATCGCCAACCAGGTTGGCGATAATCATATTGAGTTTCTTATTCTCCATTTTCCCGCGAGCATACTCTTCCAGCCGTTCCGTTTCGGCGGCAAATCCTACGGTAAACGGCCCGGGCTGTATCGCTGCGACCTCGGCAAGTACATCTTCCGATTTCACCATTTCCAGGCGCAGCGTGTCCGCATGCTTCTTGATTTTATGTTTCTCTACGCCTGCCGGCCGATAATCCGAAATCGCCGCAGCGCCGATGTAGATATCCGCGTCCCCAGCCCTGCTTAAAGTCGCCTCGTACATTTGAGCGGCTGTCTCGACATTAATCCGTTCAACGTTCGCGGGCGTCGGCAACGTAACCGGCCCTGCGATCAGCGTCACACGTGCACCTGCCTCCGTGGCGGCCTGCGCAACCGCGAAACCCATTTTTCCGGAACTGCGGTTGCTGACGTAGCGAACCGGATCGATCGGCTCGCGGGTCGGCCCCGCCGTCAACAAAACATGCAGACCATCGAACAGCCCGGACAGACTACTGAGCTGTTCCGCAAACAAGCGAGCCACGAGTTCCGATGGCTCGACCATGCGCCCCGGACCCACGTCACCACAAGCCTGCTCTCCTTCCGCTGGTCCAAAACAGCGGACGCCACGTGCCACAAGCGTTTTAAGATTGCTTTGTGTCGCCGGATGCAGCCACATCGCCTGGTTCATCGCCGGGGCCAGGACGAGTGGCGCTTTTGCGGCGAGACAAAGGGTCGTCAATAGCCCGGACGCCGTTCCCGACGCCAACTGCGACATTATATTGGCCGTCGCCGGAGCCACGACGATCAGATCCGCCCATCGGGCCAATTCGATGTGCCCCATCGCCTCTTCCGCCTCGTCGTCCCACAGGTCATTACGGACCGGGCGATCTGATACGGCCTGAAATACGGTAGGCGAAACCAGTTTTTCGGCGCTCGGGGTCATGACCACCTGAACCTCGGCGCCACGCTCACGCAGCCGGCGGACGATCTCGGGGCTCTTATAGGCCGCAATTCCCCCGGTTACGCCGAGAATGATTTTGGGCTGCTGCACTTTTGACATAAGAAATATGGATCCGGATCCCGAATAGATTACCGCAAACTTTCTGGCCTGTCCGGCGGATCTGCGGGCTGTATCTGTGATTCGGACTTCGGGTTTTGGACCCACCGGTTTGTAAGCAGCTCGGGCAGATTCGCGCCTTTGCGGAACCACGGCGATCACGGACAATCACACCGATGAAAATTCCGACGATAAAAGATTGGCCCGTGGGTGAGCGGCCCCGGGAAAGGCTGATTCAATCCGGCGCGGAGCACCTTTCGGACACCGAGCTGCTTGCCGTACTCCTCGGTCGTGGCGCGCCGGGATTGTCGGCCGTCGACCTGGCCCGGTCTCTGCTAACCCATTTCGGCGGTATCCGCGGCGTACTGAGTGCACAGTTTGGCATCTTGCAGGCGATTCACGGAATGGGGCCCAGCAAATCAGCAGTCCTGATCGCAGCCCGGGAATGCTGCTGCCGCTATCTCGAGGAAAAATTGGCGCCGGGCAAACGAATCGGGTCTCCGACAGACAGCACCAACTTTTTGCTCGCCCGTCTCAGAGACCGCCCCCACGAGGTGTTCTGCTGCATGTTCCTCGATAACCGACACCGGGTTCTGGCCTTTGACGAGCTTTTCCGGGGCACGATCGACAACACGACTGTCTACCCGCGCGAGGTCGTCAAACAGGCGCTGCAGCGCAACGCAGCAGCTGTGATTCTGGCCCACAACCACCCGTCGGGCGTGGCTGAGCCCAGCGAGGCAGACCAGCTGATCACCCGTCGAATAAGGGATGCACTGGATCTCGTGGACGTTCGTTTGCTGGACCACTTCATCGTCGGGGACGGGGCCTGTGTATCGCTGGCCCAGCGCGGCCTGCTGTAGTTGGCCGCTCGGCAATGGACTGGCCCTGCCGTGGCCGACCCCGGCCGGGGCTTGTATCAGATCGCCGAGATTGGTATAACAACGCGCCTTTCGCCGCATGGGCGGCTAACTGTCTGATTTCATTTTTTTAGAGGTTCATCATGTCCCGCGTCTGCCAGATCACAGGAAAACGGCCGGTAGCCGGCAATAACGTGTCTCACGCGAACAATAAGACGCGCCGTCGCTTTTTGCCGAACGTTCACGCCCATCGGATCTGGGTTGAAAGCGAGAAGCGTTATGTAAAATTACGGGTTTCGAACAAGGGCCTGCGGATCATCGACAAGAATGGCATAGACCAGGTTATCGCAGACCTCCGCGCCAGAGGCGTTAAGGTTTAGGGCCTGCGTGATCGAATCGTCAAGGAGCTAAACGATGCGCGAAAAAATAAAACTGGTTTCCTCGGCAGGTACCGGGCACTACTACACGACGACAAAGAACAAGCGGCTGCATCCCGAAAAGATCGAGATTCGCAAATTTGATCCGAGAGTTCGCAAGCACGTTATCTATAAAGAGGCGAAAATAAAATAGACGGCGAGTTGCCACCGCGAGTCGCCCCCCACGAATTACCCCCCCCGAATAACTGATTTCCGGGGTACAAAAAACCCGCCGTTTGGCGGGTTTTTTTCATCTATTGCTGATTGCACTCAGGTCGGTTGTGGGAAGATAGCCGCGCAAATTAGCAGAGAAATCATGCAGCACATCAATACCGCTCGCCTCGGCCTGGTTACACCACTCCTTCAATTGCTTGACCAATCGCTCGTTACTGACATTCGCCTGTGCCCAAAGATCCAGTAATTGCTGTCGATACTCATGCACAGTTCGCAGTGCGGAATTATCAGCGAGCAATGCTGCGAGCTTGCGTTTCGCCACATCATCCAGCAAGACCGGGCCGGCGACCAGTAACTTACTTGCCCGCTTCAGCAAAGTATTGCCGCGGTCCGCGCGTTTCTCCACGCGCAGCACGGGTAAAGTCACCTTTCGCGTGTACTCCCGCAATACGTGCATCCGGTTTTGCAGCACCGCCGTCAAGGTGGCTATATCGACCGAGCGCGGATTCCCTCGCCCGGATCGGAATTGTCGCTAAACGCCTTATTCTACAAAGGCCTAAGGCGCTCAGAATTTTTATGTACAACCAGCCGATATCGAATTCCCAGGGGCGTACCGAAAATTTTGCACTGGTCGGAAAGGCATGGTGATTATTATGCAGCTCTTCACCGCCTACCAGAATGGCTAACGGTGTCAGGTTCGTCGACGTATCGTCTGTTTCAAAATTCCGGTAACCCTTGGCGTGACCCAGACCATTGATGACTCCGGCAGCGAATACTGGCATCGCCAACATTTGAATGGCAAAAACGGTGATGCCGGGCAGACCAAACAAAACGACATCTATCATCAACATCGAATAAATTCCCAGCCAGTGCGACCGGGCATAAACGTTGCGTTCCAACCAATCGTCGGGGCACCCGCGACCATACTTTTCGAGTGTCTCGACGTTCAGCGATTCAATTCGATACAACTCGGCGCCTTGCAGCATCACTTTCGACAACCCAAAGATTACCGGGCTATGGGGATCACCTTCACGCTCGACCATCGCATGGTGTTTGCGGTGGATAGCGACCCACTCCCGGGTCACCATGCCGGAACTCAGCCAGATCCACAGCCGGAAAAAGTGCCGCAGAACCGGGTGCAACTCGATGGCACGATGTGCCTGATCCCGGTGCAGATACAGAGTGACCGCCGCCATCGAAATCTGGACCATAAAAAAACTGGCCAGGACATAGCCCAAAAAAGACGGATTCAGCACTCCGTACAGGTATTCAGTCATCGCTCTAACCCTTGGCTGGAAGGATAATCCAGTTGAACTATAGTAAAGCAGGGTAACGGCTCATACGACATATGTCATATATTGAGGCCATAATTGTAAACATATGCCCGAATTACCAGAAGTCGAAACCACCCGAAAGGGGATAGCCCCTCGATTGCTGGGACACAGCGTCGAACGGGTGGTCGTGCGTGATCGGCGGCTGCGTTGGCCGGTCCCGGCAGGCCTCGAGACCGATCTAACGGGTCAGCGCATCACGGCCGTGGACCGGCGAGGAAAATATCTGCTGTTGCGAACGGGCGGCGGCACCGCAATTGTCCACCTGGGCATGTCGGGTTGTCTGCGAATCGTACGGGATCACGTTGCGCTCAAGAAACACGATCATTTTGATATCCGATTGGACACCGGCGACATTCTGCGTTTTAACGATCCACGCCGATTCGGCTGCCTGTTATGGACAACGGACGACCCCGCGTCACATCCATTACTCGCCGGCCTGGGGCCGGAGCCACTGAGTGCCGAATTTAGCGGCGCATTCATGCATGCCCGGAGTCGCCAGCGCCGAACCGCGATTAAGCCCCACCTCATGAACGCCGGAGTGGTTGTCGGTGTCGGCAACATCTACGCGAACGAGGCATTGTTCCGGGCCGGTATTCATCCGCAACGAGCCGCTGGACGCATAGCCCTGGGTCGAATGGAGTGCCTCGTTACGGCAGTCAAAGCTGTCCTGCAGGAATCGATTCACGCGGGCGGCACCACACTAAAAGATTTTTACGGCAGTGACGGCCGACCCGGCTATTTTCGTTACGACTTGCGGGTATACGGTCGGGGCGGACAACCCTGTGTCCGATGTGATTCGCCAATAAGGCAATCAGTGATCGGTCAGCGTTCGACGTTTCATTGCCCGCGCTGCCAACACTAACCTTAGTAGACGCGCCCTTCTCCGAGACCCCGTGGATCGGACACCGCTTCGACCTTTCCAGATGCAAAATCCCAGGTCACGACGTTCATATTCCCGTAAGCACGCCGTCCCTGATTCAGCTTGTGGCCGCGGTCTTGCAGTGCCTTCGCCTCTTTCATGGAAAATGCGCCGTCCTCGTAGTCGACCTGATCCGGCGTAAATTGATGGTGGTAGCGCTTCAGGTCGACCATTTGCTGAGCATCAGCGCCATCCATCCAGGCCATTGCCGCGAGCAACACCATCGTAATGATGCGGCTGCCACCCGGTGTGCCGAGAATGGCGATGCCCCGGCCGGATTCCAGAAAAGTAGGCGACATGCTCGAGAGCATCCGCTTGCCGGGTGCGACCGCATTAGCGGAAAACCCCTGCAAATCGAAGTAATTCGGCAGCCCCGGCTTGATCGCAAAATCATCCATTTCGTTATTCAACACCAGTCCGGTACCCGGCGCCATGAAGGCCGATCCATACCAGGTATTAATAGACATTGTTCCGGCAACCCGGTTGCCGTCTTTATCGAGTACAGAAAAATGAGTGGTCTCGGTGCCCTTGTCGACCGGGACTTGCAATCCGGCCAGCGCATCGCTGGGCGTCGCTTTGTCAACACGAATCGACATTCGCTGCCCGGCCGCATAAAACGGATGCGTTAACCGATCGACAGGGACCTCGACGAAATCCGTATCCCCGAGAAATTCCGCACGGTCGCGATACGCACGACGCATCGCTTCTATGATCACGTGCTTGCGCGACGCACTGTCCATAGCGGAAAGGTCATAACCACTCAGAATATTCAGTATGTTGGCCAGGGCAACACCACCCGATGACGGGGGCGGAGCAGAAAGTATGCGAACACTGTTGTAGAAAAAGGCAATCGGGTCGCGCTCGATGACCCGGTAGTGCGCAAGATCATCGGCTGCCCATATACCGCCGGCCTCCTGCACACCTTGCAAGAGCAGGCGCGCCGTTTCGCCTTGATAAAATCCCTCGAAACCGTCCGTCGCAAGCCGGCGAAGCGTGCCAGCCAGATCAGGCTGGCGGAGTATCTCCCCTTCTTCCAGTGGTTTACCTTCCGGATAATAGATTTCACCCAATGCGGGCCAACGATCTGCGGTGCTGCGCCGGAAACGAATACCCATCAACATGCGCCGGTGAACGGGGACTCCCCTCGTTTGCATATCGAATCGCCGGGGCCAGACTTGTTGCGAGCGGCAAACGGCCATAGCGTCGAGCCAGGTGGACCAGCCCGGCCGCCTGGCCCGGAATTCCCGACGCCAGTGGTCCATTGAATGAAGCCCGGTCGACGGGCTGTCCATCACTGTCCAGATACATGTCGGCAGTCGCGGCAGCGGGAGCGACTTCCCGCGCATCGATGAAAGTATCGGTTTGCGTATCAGCGATATGCAACAGCCAGAATGCGCCCCCACCAAGACCGGAGGCATAAGGCTCGACCACACCGAGTGCCGCGCTGATTGCAACGGCGGCATCGAAAGCGTTGCCGCCCGCTTCGAGAATCTCGTAACCGGCCTGCGTCGCGAGCGGATGTGCGGTCGCAATACCAGCCTGGCCGGGGCCCAAAGCAGCAAACGCCTGCGGAATAACGACGAACAGGCACCAGATAGCGGCGCTGAACACACTTCTTTTTATCATAGGGTGAATCTATTCAGTGTTTGCAAATCGTTCCCGTAGAAGTCGGGCTACATGCGGGTCAACAAAATCAGCGACATCGCCACCAAGAGAAGCGACCTCTCTAACCAAAGTTGATGAAATGAAAGTATGCTCATCAGTCGGCGTCAAAAATACTGTTTCGATCTGGGCCTTGAGGTGCCTGTTCATATTAGCAAGCTGAAACTCGTACTCGAAATCCGTGACGGCCCGCAATCCGCGAATAATCACGCTGAGATGATGGCTGCTCGCATATTCTACCGTCAGACCTGAATATCCATCGACAGACACATTGCTCAATTTTGATAATACTCGTCGTGCTAACTTGATACGCTGTTCGAAATCGAACAAAGGAGTCTTTCCGGGGCTCTCCGCCACGGCCACAACGACAGTATCGAAAAGCTGCGCGGCACGACGAACAAGCTCCAGATGTCCGTTGGTGATCGGGTCGAAAGTTCCCGGATACATGGCGCCAACTGCCAAACTCCTGACCTCCTGCTTTTTCCAGCTCGAATTAAGTCCTACGGGACTCAAGGTTTTCTTGACTGCGGGTCTTCTTAACCCTGGGTCTTCTTAATCCAGGGTCTTCTTCACTCAGGGTCGCTGCGCCAGGGCAAACCGGACTTCCCCGGCCACTTTTTCGCGAAACACCTGCCAGCCCAGTGGCAGTTTGGGTAGTTGGCCGCGCTTACGCATCTCGATGTAAATGTAGGCTCGGTCTTGCAGCCAGCCCTCGTCCAAGAGTTTACACAAATTTTCCATGTCGATGCCGGTGAATGGGGGATCGAGGAACACCAGGTTGAACGCCGTTGGCTCGCCGCCCAGAAACCGGATAGCATCGCTGTTCACGACCACCGCATTCTCACACTCAAACCTCTTTATTACCTGCTCCAGGTCGTCGGCCGCGATCCGATGGCGCTCGACAAACCAGGCCTCAGATGCTCCGCGGGACAGCGCCTCCAGGCCCAGTGCTCCGGTGCCGGCAAAAAGATCCAAACAGCGCATCCCATCGATAACCGGAATCAACCAATTGAAAAGCGTCTCGCGTATGCGGTCCCCGGTCGGGCGAATATCTGAACCGGCATGGACCGAAATGCGTTGACCGCGCCACAGTCCACCCACGATTCTGATGTCCCCTGGCCGGCTTGATGAATTTTTCCCCGACATTTGCGTCATTGTAAAGAAAATAACCTGACAATTTTTCGAGGGTCTGACCCCAACCGGTTCTCTTGCTACCATGCGCGCCATGAGTAAAGAAGGTTTTTTCAGCCGCCTCCGGCGGCGCCTGACGGGTGGCAAAGGCCTGGCCCTGCCGTTAAATCTGGCGGGCCGAAAGCTCGATGCTGAATTGGAAGAAGAGTTGGAGACTCAGCTACTGCTCGCCGATGTAGGTATCGACGCCACCCAGAAGATTCTCGATGGCCTCCGGCGACGTATCGGTGGAAAATCTATAGGCGATGAATCAGAGGTACGGCAGGCGCTTCGCCAATCGCTCGAGGAATTGTTAGAAAAGCGGGCCAGCCCGCTCGTTATACCGGAAAGTCAGCGGCCCTTCGTAATTCTTGTCATGGGCGTCAACGGTGCCGGCAAGACGACAACCATCGGCAAGCTCGCGAGTACGTTTAAAAGTCAGGGTCTGAGCGTAATGCTTGCCGCCGGCGATACTTATCGCGCGGCGGCAATCGAACAACTGCAAGCCTGGGGACAACGCAATGAGATTCCCGTGGTCGCTCAGCAACCCGGGGCTGACCCGGCCGCCGTGATTTATGACGCTCTTGAATCGGCGCGGGCCTCCGGAATCGATGTGCTTCTTGCCGACACCGCGGGCCGGCTGCAGAACAAAACCGGACTGATGCAGGAACTCGCCAAAATTGTCCGCGTTGCGGGACGACTGGACCCTGACGCGCCCCACGAAAAGATGCTGGTGCTCGATGCCAGCCTGGGCCAGAACGCCGTCAACCAGGCGGTCGATTTTAATGAAGCCGTGGGCCTGACCGGTATTACGATGACCAAGCTCGATAGTGGCGGAAAAGGGGGCGTCCTGCTCTCGATCGCCGAGCGTCTCGACGTGCCCTTCCGATACATTGGTGTCGGCGAAGATATTGCGGATATGGACGTGTTTGATGCCAGGCAATTTGCATCAGCCTTGGTAGAGCCGTCTCAATCAACTTAGTCATTCGACAGGCATATGATTCGATTTGAAAGTGTCACGAAGCGATACCGTCGAGGCCAGGAGGCGTTGACGGACGTCTCGTTACAGATCGATCCGGGCGAGCTTATTTTTTTAAGCGGTCGTTCCGGCGCCGGCAAGAGTACCTTGCTCAAGTTGATAGCACTGATTGAACGACCGACCCTCGGCCAGGTTTTTGTGGACGGTCGCAACATCGGGCGACTGCCCGATCGTCAAATTCCGCGCCACCGACGCCAGATCGGGAATGGTTTTTCAGGATCACAAGCTCCTTGAGGACCGGTCAATTTTTGAGAATGTGGCTTTGCCCATGATCATTGCCGGCTATTCCCGGCGAGAGATACGCGGCCGCGCAAGCGCCGCCCTCGATCGCGTGGGTCTGCTCGACAAAGAACGGAGCACACCGAGCATGTTATCCACCGGTGAACAGCAGCGGGTCGGAATTGCGCGGGCAGTGGTCGCGCGTCCGAAACTTCTGATCGCCGATGAGCCGACGGGCAACCTGGACCCGGAATTGTCTCTGGATATCATGCGACTGTTCAGGCGATTCAATGAAGTCGGTGTCACGATGCTCATCGCAACACACGACCTTGGGCTGCTGGATCAACTGGACGGCAGAAGAATTGTACTGGCCGATGGCAAAATACAATCCGGCACAAATAGCCATTAACGGCGCCGAGCTATGACATTTCTTAAAAACTATCTGACCCGTCACGCGCAAAATTGCGTTGGGTCGCTCGGTGAAATGTCGAGGCATCGGCTTTCGAGTGCATTAACGATAGCCGTGATCGGTATTGCGCTCGCGATGCCGTCCGCATTGAATATCATGGTTAATAGCGGCCGGGCACTGGCGGGTGGCTGGGATACGGTCCGGGATTTCTCAGCCTATCTGCAACCGGGTACGAGCTTCGAGGACGCTGAACGACTCGGCGACCTGATTCAAGCCATGGATATTATCGAGTCCGTAACGTTAATTTCTGCCGATCGAGCCCTGACGGAATTTACAGCCGATTCCGGGTTCGGCGAGATCCTCGGTGCACTGGATGACAATCCGCTGCCACATACCGTGGTCATCCGTCCACAGGCCGATGCGCCACCGGAAGCGCTGAATAGTCTGGAGCAGGAACTCATCGCGCGATCCGATGTGGACATGGTAAAGCTCGACACCGAGTGGGTTGCGCGTTTGAACGCGATTCTGGATCTCGCGCGCAGAGCGATCTGGATCGCGGCAGTCATGCTGATCGGCGCAGTCATCGTCATCATCGGCAATACGACCCGGCTGGATATTCAGAATCGACGGGCGGAAATCGAGGTATCCAAACTCCTGGGCGCCAGTGATGGTTTTGTACGACGGCCGTTTCTGTATATGGGGTTCTGGTATGGAACGCTGGGCGGTTTCTTTGCATTGATTCTGCTAACCGTCAGCCTCTGGCTGCTCAGTGGTCCGGTAGACCGGCTCGCAAGCCTGTATGGCGGCGGTTTCGATCGGCCAGGCGTCGACCCAGTGACTTTCTTGACGGTCCTCGGTGGCGGTGTCCTCGCTGGCCTCGGCGGCGCCTGGTCCGCCGTCGCCAGACATTTGTCGGCGATTCAGCCGAAAGTCTAACTAATTGTTTATTATAGATAATATTTGTTCTTACCTCGGGAACCAACGGGGTTCTTAGCACTCTAACTCCGAGAGTGCTAGAATTCGTGCCCCTGGAGATAGAGTCAGATGACAGCAGCAGTGATAACCCAGCGACATAATTTGATCCCTGTCGGACCGACAGGCAGTCTCGATGCGTATATACAGACCGTGAGGGAAATTACGGTTCTGAGCCGCGAGGAAGAGGAAGAACTCGCCCGCCGGTTCCGCGAGCACGATGATCTGGATGCGGCGCGTAAGCTGATTTTTTCCCAGCTCAGATTTGTTGTGCATATCGCCCGTGGTTACAGCGGCTATGGATTACCTCTCGGGGATCTGATCCAGGAAGGCAACCTCGGACTCATGAAGGCGGTGAAGCGCTTTGACCCGGAGGTTGGCGTTCGACTCGTCTCTTTCGCGGTTCACTGGATTCGCGCCGAAATTCACGAGTATGTTCTGAAAAACTGGCGGCTTGTAAAAATTGCGACGACCAAAGCACAGCGAAAACTGTTCTTCAATTTACGCGGTGCCAAAAAATATTTGGGCTGGTTATCGGCCTCTGAAACCGAGGCTATTGCGAACGACCTGGGCGTCAGTTCCCGGGAAGTTACCGAAATGGAGAAACGACTGGCCGGTACAGACATGGCCTTCGACGGTGCGTCGAGTGATGACGAAGAGCACAATTTCTCACCCGCCCAATATTTGCCAAGCCCGAATCCGGATCCAGCGGAGATCGTTGAGACCGACGATTGGCAAAGTCAGGCCACCAATCGGCTACAAGGTGCATTAGGCAAACTCGATGAACGCAGCCAGGAAATTCTGCGGGCACGTTGGTTGACCGATAAAAAAGAGACGCTGCAAACTCTCGCGAGACGCTACGGTATTTCGGCCGAGCGAATTCGTCAGATCGAACAGCGGGCGATTGGAGCGCTTCGCACTGAGCTCACAGCCGAGTAACCCTCTACGCCAATATCCTACGATTGGTGAACTTCGTTCGCCGGTATCTCCGATTTACCCGCATATTCGTGCCGACAATATCGAAGCACCGAAAAACTAGTCTCGATACCCAATGATCGCGGCGAACGCCTATAGTCATCGTGCAATTTGGCGTATAGCCGGACCGATGATCATTTCATCGATCTCAGTTCCGCTACTCGGTCTGGTCGATACCGGCGTGATGGGGCACCTTGATGATGCCTATTATCTGGGTGCAGTCGCGGCCGGTGCGACAATATTTAGCGTCGTGTTCATGGGTATGAATTTTCTGCGCATGGGCACGACAGGGCGTTACCGCGCAGGGCTTTGGCGCCGGAGACAACAGCGCCGTTCGCGAAGCTCTTGGTCAATCGATATTGACCGCCTTGTTTATGGCAGTCTTGATCATCGCCATACAAAGCCCCTTGATCGAGGGGTCGTTAAGATTGCTAGCCCCGAGCCAGGCGGTGGCACATTACACCAGAGAGTATTTCAGCATCCGAGTCTGGAGCGCTCCCGCGTCTTTATGCAACTTTGCTCTAATCGGCTGGCTGCTTGGCATGCAAAACGCTCGCGGCCCTCTCCTGATATTGCTCGCTGTAAACCTGACAAACATCCTGCTCGATCTCATATTCGTATTGCTACTCGGAATGACCGTTAGCGGCGTCGCGATTGCAACCGTTATCGCGGAACTTGTCGGAACAGCTACTGGCATATATTTCGTCCGCAAGGAATTGGCACAACACACCGGCACATGGGCAGGACTTAATTTCTTCGATCCGTCCCGTTATAAACGGCTCTTTCGCATTAACGCGGCCTTGTTTCTCAGAACGATGTCATTGATGTTCGTTTTCGCCTTCATTACGGTACAAGGCGCCCGCATGGGTGACTTGATCCTGGCCGTCAACGCAGTACTGATGAATTTTCAACTATTTCTCTCCTATGCCCTGGACGGGATCGCCCATGCCGCGGAAGCGCTGGTAGGAAAGGCTGTTGGAGCGAGGGACCACTCCGGTATGATGCTTGCTGTCCGAAGGACGCTGCAATGGTCTCTTCTTTTCTCACTGAGCTTTGTTCTAATCTATTGGTTAGCCGGACCAACAATTATTGACCTGTTGACCGATATTGATTCTATTCGTGTAACCGCCTATGAGTACTTGCCCTGGCTGATCATCTCTCCAATTATTTCGGTATGGAGTTTTTTGTATGATGGCGTCTACGTTGGTGCGACTCGTTCAAAGGAGATGATGTTCGTCATGGCCGTCTCTGCGTTTCTGGTTTTTTTGCCCGCATGGATTTATTTCGACACACTCGGCAATCATGGACTTTGGCTTGCTTTCACGTTGTTTATGGCCGCACGGGGGCTGGGCATGCATATCTGGTTTCGTCGCATAGCGTCGAAAAACTATAACCGAGTCTGAACTTTTGCCGGGTCAATGGCAGGGAATAAACATGTCTGACTTCGATAATCCATGGAAAACGCTGAACACCAGGGAAATTTACGATAACCCGTGGATTCGGATTACCGAAAGCAAGGTCATCAACGCATCCGGGAATCCGGGGATATATGGAAAAGTCAGCTTCAAAAACGTTGCCTGCGGAATAATCCCACTGGACCAGAATGGAGAGACCTGGATCGTCGGCCAATTTCGGTACACCCTGGATGAATACTCATGGGAAATTCCGATGGGGGGTGTTGCAGTCGGAACAAATTTGCTGGCCGGCGCGAAACGCGAATTGAAAGAAGAAACTGGATTAACCGCAGAAAAATGGGAACAGATTTTGCGAGTCCATATCAGTAACTCGGTCACTGATGAAGTCGGTTTTGTATTCGTGGCCGAAAATCTCGAGTACGGCGAGCCGGATTTCGAAGATACGGAGAAAATACAGATCCGGAAACTGCCTTTCGGGCGAATTGTTAAATATGGCTACCGGCGGACAGATTACGGACGCACTGAGCGTGGCGGGAATACTAAAACTGGCCGCCATACGGCAAGGCTAAGGCCTTTAGAGTATTCTTAGCCCATGTCGCCGATACGTATTTCGACAACCAGTCTGGCAGGCATCTTGCTCTGTCTGTTCGTTTTTATCGTCCATGCAAGCAGCCATCTGGGCGATAGCGTGGAAGGCCGGGTCATCAAGATTACAGACGGGGATAAGGTTACGGTTATGCTGCCCGATGGCAGCAAACTAAAAGTTGAGCTGGCTGGAATCGACGCCCCCGAGAAAAATCAGCCGCACTACCAAATCGCAAATCAAGCGCTGTCTGATAAAATTTTCACAGAGGATGTGCGAATCGAAATTGAATCATGGAAGAGAAGTAGCCTGGTGGTCGGCAAGATCGTGCTCGACGGCGAATATGTGAATTCATGGATGGTCGCTGAAGGTCATGCATGGGCGTATCCTCAGGATTCGGACAACCCGGAACTCATGGAAATTCAGCGGACTGCAAAAGCGGGCTACAGGGGCGTATGGGCATTATCAGACGTCGAAAGAGTACCCCCCTGGGAGTGGCGGCAGGGAAAGCGAATAGGCACCCGAGATTACGCGATACCGGCCAAAGCCTATAGCTGTGGAAGCAAGAACAGTTGCCGGGAGATGACGTCCTGCGACGAAGCCAGGTTCTACTTGCGAGACTGTTTTTTACTGCGTCTCGATGACGACAAGGATGGTACGCCTTGCGAATCGCTTTGCGACTAGTTTTTATTCGGACGGGGTCTGACTTTAAGATCGGTCTGATTCGCGACTGGAATCACTTTTAGACCTAGCCGGCTGCCGCCCCCATGGCGATACCGGGTGCCGGCAGCGTACTGCAACCACGCAAGTACTGATCAATCGATCGCGCCGCTCCGCGGCCCTCATTGATCCCCCAGACCACAAGGGATTGCCCGCGACGACAATCACCTGCGGCAAAAATGCCCGGCACGGAAGTCAGAAAATCGCCATGCTCGGCTAAATAATTCGAGCGGCCGTCGAAAGGTATATTGAGCGCCTCTGCGACGTAAGGCTCCGGGCCCAAAAATCCCATGGCCAATAACACCAGATCGGCTTCCAGAGTTTTCTCGGTGCCTTCAATTTCCGACATTCCCCATCGTCCGGCCTTCTTTACCCATTTAACTTCGATGATTTTCAGCGCTTTTACATTTCCATTACCGTCATCGATAAATTGCTTCGTGGCGACGGAGTAGGTCCGCGGATCGCTGCCAAATCTAGCGATAACTTCTTCATGGCCATAATCAGTACGTAAAATTAGCGGCCACTCCGGCCATGGATTATCCGCCGCACGTTCGTCCGGGGGCTGCTGCAGCAATTCGAGATTCACCATGCTCCTGCAACCGTGTCTCATCGCCGTACCGATACAGTCGGTACCGGTGTCTCCTCCGCCGATTACAAGTACCCGCTTGTCTTTCGCGTCGATGTACTGACCATCCTCGAGGTTACTGGCCAGCAGACTTTGAGTAGTCGCAGTCAGGAAATCCATCGCAAAATGAATTCCATTCAGTTCTCTGCCCGGAATGGGCAAATTTCTTGGCACAGTCGCTCCGGTCGCAAGCAGTAACGCGTCGCTCTCGGCGACGAGCTTTTTCACATCGACCGAACGCCCGACATCGGCTCCGGTTTCGAATTTAATCCCAGCGTCTCGCAATAAATTGATTCGCCGCTCGACGATCTGCTTGTCCAGCTTCATGTTCGGGATGCCATACATTAGCAGGCCGCCGATCCGATCCTCGCGTTCGTAAACGGTCACGCTGTGGCCCACCTTGTTCAGCTGATCCGCGGCTGCCAGACCAGCGGGGCCCGAACCAACGATTGCGATTTTTTTACCGGTTCGCTCAGCGGGTTGCCCGGATGTCACCCACCCTTCGGCGAAACCTCGATCGATGATCGCATTTTCAATATTTTTTATCGTGACTGCCGGCTCGTTTATGCCGAGGACGCACGAGCCTTCGCAGGGGGCCGGACAAGTGCGCCCCGTGAATTCCGGAAAATTATTTGTTTTGTGCAGGCGTTCGAGCGCATCCTGCCAACGATCGCGATATACGAGGTCGTTCCACTCGGGAATCAGGTTGTCGATCGGACAACCCGGGGTCCGCCTGGCAGAACGGCACGCCGCAATCCATGCACCGGGCGCCCTGAATTTTCAGCTGCTCGGGATTGTGCTCCGTAAAAACCTCATCGAAATCGGCGATACGTTCGACCTCATCCCGGTAGGGCACGGTACGCCGCGGATATTCCTTGAATCCAGTGGGCTTGCCCATGATCTACCGTCCCACCGCGGTCGATTCACCGGGCTGTTCTTCATGCAGGACAGATTCGACCGACTCATCGTGCTTCTGCCGCTCTGTGATTACCCGTTTGTAATCTATCGGCATGACCTTTATGAACTTTGAACGCGCCGATGGCCAATCACTTAAGATTTGGCTGGCAACCTCCGACCCGGTGTAGTTCGCATGACAATCAATCATCTCGAACAGTTCGGCAACATCATCGTCGGTTTCCACGGGATCGAGATCGACCATATCCATGTTGCATTTGCTGGGGAACGTCCCCTCCGGGTCCAGGACATAGGCAATGCCCCCCGACATTCCGGCAGCGAAGTTCAGACCCGTCGATCCGAGGATGACGACCCGGCCACCGGTCATGTATTCACAACCGTGATCACCGATTCCTTCAACAACTGCCCGCGCCCCGCTGTTGCGAACGCAAAATCGTTCGGCCGCCCGTCCCCTGAAGAATGCCCATCCCCGGGTCGCACCGTAAAGAACAACGTTGCCTACGAGCAGGTTATCTTCGGCGATGAACGTGCTCTTCTTCGGCGGATAAATGATCAAACGACCGCCCGACAAACCCTTGCCGACATAGTCATTCGCATCGCCTTCGAGTTCGAGCGTCACGCCGTGCGCAAGGAACGCACCGAAGCTTTGCCCGGCCGAACCGTTAAACTTGAAATGAATCGTGCTTTCCGGCAATCCGCCTTCGCCCCACCTCTTCGCGACGTGATGACTCAGAATCGTACCCACGGTTCGATTCGTATTGACGATCGACAGTTCCTCGCGAACCGACTCGCCCGAGTCGAGCGCACCGGCCGCAAGATCCAGCAATTTGTTATCCAGTGCCTTTTCAAGCCCGTGATCCTGGGCAATCGTGTGCCTCACCTCGACGTTTTCATGCAGCTTTTGTGCCGGCGCGAGAATCGCCGACAAATCGAGGCCGTCAGCTTTCCAGTGACCCACCGCTTTTTTCGATTCGAGGACGTCGCTGCGGCCAATCATGTCATCTATCCGACGGAAGCCTAATTCGGCCATGATCTGCCGGGCTTCCTCGGCAACCATAAACAGGTAATTCACGACATGTTCGGGCGCACCGGCAAATTTGGTCCGCAAGATCGGGTCCTGAGTCGCGATACCAACCGGACACGTATTCAGATGACATTTACGCATCATGATGCAGCCCATCGTCACGAGCGGGGCCGTCGAAAAACCCATTTCCTCGGCGCCAAGCAATGCTGCGATGACAACGTCACGACCGGTTCTTATACCGCCGTCAGTCTGCAATACGACCCGGCTCCGCAGGTCGTTTAAAACCAGCGTCTGGTGGGTTTCGGCGATACCGAGTTCCCACGGCAACCCCGCGTGCTTGATGCTCGTCAACGGCGAGGCGCCGGTTCCCCCGGATTCGCCGGAAATCAGAATATGGTCCGCATGGGCCTTTGTGACGCCCGCTGCGACAGTTCCGACGCCGACTTCGGCGACGAGCTTGACGCTGACACGGGCGCTCGGGTTTGAATTCTTCAGATCGTGAATCAGTTGCGCCAGATCCTCGATCGAATAAATATCGTGATGCGGCGGCGGACTGATCAAGCCGACGCCCGGCGTCGAGTAGCGAATACGGGCGATATTTTCATCAACCTTTCGTCCAGGCAACTCGCCGCCCTCGCCCGGCTTGGCGCCCTGGGATATCTTTATCTGCAGTTCGTCGGCATTAGTCAGGTATGAAATAGTTACACCGAAACGTCCGGATGCAACCTGCTTGATCGCCGATCGTTTCGAATCACCCGAGGGCAATGTCTTAAAGCGCTCCGGGTCCTCTCCACCTTCTCCCGTATTGCTTCTGCCACCCATACGGTTCATTGCAATAGCCAGAGTCTCGTGGGCCTCCGCAGAGATAGAGCCGAAGCTCATTGCGCCGGTACAAAAGCGCTTGACGATTTCGCTGGCCGGCTCAACCTCTTCGACCGAGACCGGCGGGCCGGCGACACCCGGCTTTAATTCGAGCAATCCTCGCAGTGTTCGTTTATCGGCATTGCTGTGTTCGGCAAATCGGCGGTAAGCATCCGCATCGTCGTTGCGCGCCGCGATCTGCAACTCATGTATTGCTGTCGGGTCCCAGGCGTGACGTTCTCCTGCGCTGCGCCAATGAAACTCACCGGGATTTGGCAACGACGGTGTCCTGTCTTCCGGACTGTCGGGGTAAGCCAGCGCATGCCGGCGCCGCGTTTCCGTCTCCAGCACATCGATTCCGACACCCTGTACACGGCTGGCTGTGCCCGTGAAACATCGATCGATAACCTCGTCGGCCAGTCCCAGCGCTTCAAAAATCTGGGCGCCCTTATACGAATGCAGCGTCGAAATCCCCATCTTGGCCATGACCTTCAACATGCCCTTGGCCACGCCTTTACGATAGGCTGCGACGACGGCGTCGTCGTCCCTGCATTGCGTCCGTGTCGAGTTGTCCTTCCCGGCGCGCCTGCCACAGAGCTTCAAACGCGAGATACGGGTTTATCGCGTCAACGCCGTAACCGGCCAACAGGCAGTGGTGATGAACCTCCCGGGCCTCGCCCGACTCCAGAACGATCCCGATCCGCGTGCGCTTCGCGCGCCGAACAAAATTATGATGCACGGCGCCGGCAGCCAGAAGCGAGCTGATCGGTATACGCGATTCGTCGGTCGCACGATCCGATAGCACAATGATGCTGAAGTTTTCGTCGAGCGCACTGTCCGCCTCGGCGCAGATCCTGTCGAGCGCCTCGACCAGACTTCCATTCCGATCGAACGTTATATCGATCGTTCGCGCTCTCCAACCACGATGATCCATATTTTTGATCGCCGCGAGCTCTTCATTGGTCAGTATCGGGTGAGGAATAAGCAATCTTTGCGCCTGCTGTTCCGTCGTATCCAGGAGATTTCCCTCCGGCCCGATATAGCATTCAAGCGACATGATGATTTCTTCGCGGATCGAATCGATCGCCGGATTCGTGACTTGCGCGAAAAGCTGCTTAAAATAGTCGTAAATCATACGCGGCTTGTCGCTCAGACAGGCCAGCGCCGAATCGTTACCCATTGAACCGACCGGGTCACGCAATTCCTGCACGATCGGCAGCAACATGAATTGCATGGTTTCCGTCGTGAAGCCGAAACACCGCATTCGGTCAAGCAACGTGTCTGCCTGGAATGCAGGCACGGCAAACTCTTGCTTCAAATCCGAGAGCTGAATCCGCTGTTGTCTCAACCAGTCACCGTAAGGCCGATGAGCCGCAAACTCACGTTTGAGTTCGCTGTCCGGAATGAGTTTTCCGGCCTCGAAATCAATGAGGAACATACGGCCCGGCTCTAGGCGGCCCTTGACCTTTATGAGTTCCGGATCGACAGGAAGCACGCCGACTTCGCTCGCCATGATGACGCGGTCGTCATGGGTCAGGTAATAACGGCTCGGACGCAGCCCATTGCGATCAAGTACGGCGCCGATATAACGGCCATCCGTGAACGCGATGGACGCCGGACCGTCCCAAGGTTCCATCAAACAAGAATGAAATTCGTAAAACGCGCGCTTCTCCGCGGCCATCGATTCCTGCTTCTGCCAGGCCTCCGGGATCATCATCATTATGGATTCCTGCAAAGACCGGCCGGTCATCAACAAGAACTCCAGCACGTTATCGAAGCTCCCCGAGTCGGAACAATCGGGTTCCGCAACAGGGAAAAGGCGCTCGATGGATTCACCGAACAGATCACTTCGAACGACGCCCTCGCGCGCCGCCATCCAGTTCATGTTTCCGCGCAGGGTATTAATTTCACCATTGTGGGACATAAAGCGATTGGGTTGCGCACGATCCCAGCTCGGAAATGTGTTCGTCGAAAACCGCGAATGAACCATTGCGAGATGCGTAGTGAAGTCCGGATCATTCAGGTCCGGAAAAAAAGCCATCAGCTGGCCACACGTTAGCATCCCTTTGTAAATAATTACCTTCGTCGACAGGCTGCAAATATAAAAAGACTTCGCCTGATCCATGTCCGGATCGTTACGCAGCAAATGCGTGGCACGCTTCCGGATCAGATAGAGTTTTCTTTCGAATGCATCGCCTTCGAGGCCATCGCCGGCCGAGATAAACAGCTGGTCGATATGGGGTGCGGCAGCAGCAGCAGTCGGACCGAGATCCGCCCCCGTCGGATCGACCGGCACGGTGCGCCAACCGACGAGGTCCTGACCCTCTTCAGCACAGATTTCACCCAAAGCCTTCTTGCAGCGCTCGCGCTGGTCCGGGTCGGTTGGAAGAAATACGATGCCCGCAGCGAATCTGCCCGGCTCCGGCAGATCGGCGCCGAGATCCTGGCGTGCGACCTTAGTCAGGAATTCGTGCGGCAGAGCGGTCAGAATTCCGGCTCCATCGCCCGTGTTCTGTTCAGATCCGCGCGCACCTCGGTGATCCATACTGCGCAAGACCCGGGCCGCATCCAACACGATCTGGTGGCTGCGCTCGCCCTTGATATGCGCCACGAATCCCACGCCACAGGCGTCCTTTTCCAGTTCTGGACGGTAAAGGCCGCTGGCATTCGGAGCATTCTGCAGGACTCGCAGGCTCATGAGATTCAAATTCCCCCTTTCATATCGCTGCTCAATCCAGTCAATAATACGGTCATAGTTGCCCCTCGCGTGAGGGCAGCGCCACGCCTCTTGCGCTCAATACAGGGTGTCGCGTCTAGTCTGGGACAGCCGTAACTCTTTGTTTTTAATGAGTTCTTGGCGTCAATTTGGGGGAATCACAGAGTCCGCCCAGAACTACGTATTATAGGACAGTAGAGGCACCTAGCTCAATGGGCGCCGCCGATTTGCGCGACCTGTCCGCCCTGGAGCCTAACTGTGAAACTGAGCCCTGACCGGGTTTTCGGTTCATGCCATCATTAACCGATGAGTAAATCTGATATTCAATGCGTCCTGGACTTCTGGTTCGCAGGCAGCGGCATGGATTCTCCCCGGGTCGACAGTCGAATGGACCGTTGGTTTGGTGTGGACGATAGCCTCGATCGTCAGATCAGGGAGGAATTCGGCGATCTCGTTCGGAAGGCATCGGACAACAAACTCATGGATTGGGCTGAAACTCCGGAAGGATGTCTCGCATTGATCATCCTGTTGGACCAATTTCGTCGCAATATTTATCGCGGTTCCGCCGAAGCATTCACCCTGGACTACATGGCCCTGAAGCTCTGTATAGACGGGACGATTGCGGGCGATCACAAGAGCCTTACGGCGATGCAACGCCTGTTTTTCTTCATGCCCCTGCAGCATGCGGAATCCGCGGCAGTGCAAAAAAAATCTGTGAGCATTTTCCAGGCACTCGCGGAAGATGCGACGGATACTTTGCGCGAAACATTTTTGACGACAGCTCAATTTGCGGAGTTGCATCATGATATTGTTGTAGAGTTCGGCCGGTTCCCACATCGCAACAAAATTTTGGGTCGGCAAAACACGGATGCCGAGGCTATGTACCTTACGAGCGATGCTCCGGCTTTTGGTCAGTCTCAGGAAAACCGGTAATTTCTCACGCGCATTTCAAGCGTCTCGCCTCAGGAGTCTTCAATGCATTTTCAGCCCCCGCGTCGAGTCGCTATCGTCGGTGGTCGACGCATTCCCTTTTGCCGTGCCCACACCGATTTCGCCAACTGCTCAAATCAGGACATGCTGACAGCGGTCCTCAAGGACTTGGTGCAGAAATTCAACCTGGCCGGCGTTGCGCTCGGTGATGTTTCTGCAGGGGCGGTAATCAAACACTCGCGGGACTGGAATCTGGCGCGAGAAAGCGTTCTCGGTAGCGGACTGGCGCCGGAGACGCCGGCCTTTGATTTGCAGCGCGCCTGTGGAACCAGCCTTGAAGCCGCGATTCAGATTGGCAACAAGATTGCGCTGGGTCAGATCGACGCGGGCATTGCCGCCGGAACCGATAGCATCAGTGACGCTCCGATCGTGTATCCGGATGAATACCGGTACCTGCTGCTGAACAGCTTTCGCGGCCGCTCTTTCGGTGCGCGCGTTCGGCCCTGGCTGGGTATTCGACCGCGAATGTTCAAGCCCGAACTGCCTGGTGTCGTTGAACCGAGGACCGGACTGAGCATGGGCGAGAGCACCGAATTGACCGCCAAGGAGTGGGGCATTACGCGGGAAGCGCAAGATGAACTGGCCGTCAATAGTCACCTTCATGCCAGCGCAGCCTACGACGAAGGGTTTTACCGCGATATCGTCACGCCATACGAGGGCGTGGCGGAGGACAATAATATTCGGCGCGACACATCACTGGAGCAACTCGCGAAACTCAGACCAGTCTTCGACCGTAGCGATTCCGGCACCATGACCGCTGGTAACAGTACACCGCTGACTGACGGAGCTGCGGGCGTGCTTTTGGCCTCTGAAGAATGGGCCCGGGCTCGCGGATTGCCAATTCAGGCCTACCTTCGCTACGGCAAAGTTGCGGCTGTCGATTTTGTACAAAAGGAGGGCTTATTGATGGCGCCGGCCTATGCAGTATCGAGCATGCTGGCCGATGCAAACCTCACTTTGCAGGATTTTGATCTGTATGAAATTCACGAAGCCTTTGCCGCCCAAACGCTGGCCACGCTCAAGGCGTGGGAGTCGGCGGAATTTTGTCGCGACAAATTAGGCCGTGACGAACCCATGGGACCGATCGACAGAAAACGGCTGAATATTAAGGGCGGAAGTCTTGCGATCGGTCATCCGTTCGCGGCAACCGGTGCCCGAATTTTGGCTGGGCTGGCAAAAATGCTCGAAAGCCGTGACGCAGGAAAAGGGCTGATCTCTGTTTGTACAGCGGGCGGTATGGGAGTCACCGCCATTCTGGAGAAGTAGATCGGCGCCACGCGGAACTGCGTTTATGAATACCTTTCTCAACACTCTGAATTCGATTCTCTGGCACCCCTACGTGCTATTCCTGCTGCTCGGAACCGGCATCCTATTTACGTTCTGGAGCGGATTCTGCCAGTACCGGGCGTTGACCCATGGCATCCGTGTCACTCGCGGCATCTATGACAAGCCAGGCGATCCGGGTGCGATCAACCACTTTCAAGCCCTCACAGCCGCGCTTTCGGCAACGGTGGGCCTGGGCAACATCGGCGGTGTAGCGCTGGCCATAGCCCTGGGTGGACCCGGCGCCATATTCTGGATGTGGGTCGTGGGTTTCTTTGGCATGGCGATAAAAACCACCGAAGTCACGCTGACCATGTTGTACCGGAATACGGATGACCCGGATAACCCGCATGGCGGACCGATGTGGGTTATCAGTAAAGGGTTGAAGAAACGATCGCCGGGACTTGGCAAACTCGGGCGTGCCGTCGGTGTCGTCTTTTGCGTAACCTTGCTGATATCCACGGCGACGGGCGGAAATATGTTTCAGTCCTGGAACGTCGGCATGATCACCGAAGAGTATTTCGGCGTGCCGAGTATGGTGTCCGGCGCCGTGCTCGCGGTACTTGTTGGCCTCGTGATTATCGGCGGGATCAAGCGCATCGGCGCAGTCACCGGTCGTCTCGTGCCCTTCATGCTGGCTCTATATATGCTCGGCGGATTGTACGTGCTGGGCGTGAATTTTCGTTCGATTCCGGAGATTTTTTCACTGATCTTTACGGCTGCATTCTCGCCCCTCGAAGCGAAGGGTGCGTTTCTGGGCGGCACCATGGGATATGCATTTCTATTTGGAATGAAGCGCGCTCTGTTTTCGAATGAAGCCGGACAGGGCACGTCGCCGATCGCGCATGCGGCGGCGAAGACCAGCGAGCCCGTGCGCGAAGGCATCGTGGCCGGACTGGAGCCCTTCGTCGACACGCTCGTCGTCTGTACGGTGACTGCGCTGGTTATTCTCAGCACCGGGATCTGGAACCGGGGTCCGGAGGCACAGCTGGTCGATACTCCGCAACTCGTACAACTCGACGATCACAGTTGGAGTCTCGATACGGTCGCGGCGCCAAAGCGAAACTCCGGTGTTTGGGAACCCGGTGATCGGATATTCATCACTATCGAAGCGCATAAAAACGCACAAAGCGGAAATAGTTTGCATCACCTCGATGGCACTGTCGTCATCGACGAAGAAGGCCGGTTGCAGATGGAATGGGACAATTTCAACAGCCACGATATTCCGCGCCTGACCGGCCCGGGAATTTATGCAAGTTACGTCGGGGCGACGCTTACGGCGAAGGCTTTTGATTCCGTCATCCCCGGACTCGGAAAATGGCTGGTCACGATAGCGGTATGGCTTTTCGCCCTGTCGACGCTGATCTCGTGGAGTTACTACGGGGAACAAGGCGCGGTTTTTCTCGCCGGCGAACGCGCTGTTCTACCGTATAAAGTGATTTTCTGCATTCTCACTGTCGTGGCGACGTTGGGTTTCTTTGAAACCGATGCACAACTCGATAACCTGACCGGGGCAGGGACCGGCGTGATGCTTTTTGTCAACGTCCCGATTATGTGGCTGTTCGGACGACAGGCGATGATCGCATACAAGGATTATTTTCGTCGTTACGAATCGGGGCAAATGGGCCCCGGGCACAAACCGCCGTCGCTTGATGATCTGATTAGCGGTCGCGACGTGAAATAGCGTTGGTGCTGGCTCTACAACGCAAACAAGACAAGTGCAGGCATCGTCAAAAACGCGAAAATAGTAGAGATCAGGATCGCACCGGCGATATCCTGTGGATGCCTGTCGTATCGTGCCGCCAACAGGTAATTGAATACAGCCAACGGCATGGCGCTCTCAATAATAACCACCCCGCGCATCGTACCGGTCAGGCCGAAAAGTTCCGATACTCCGACACCGACGCCGAACCCCAAAGCTAAACGAAACACAGCCAGGCTCAACGCAATGCCGGGGCGACGAACCCGAAAACTGGCCAGGGAATACCCGAGCGCCAGCAACATCAGTGGAATCGCGAGTCCGCCAAGCAGCTGGACCGTGTTCGCCAGGGTTTCGGGTAACGGCGTGTCGGTTGCCAGCAGGGTCACTCCAATCAACGCCGCATACACTATCGGTGTCTGAATCAGGGTCTTCCAGGCCGATTCTCGCCCCTGGACCAATGGACCGAATACAAACTGCGTCACCGAATAAACAAGGTAAATAGCGATCGCCAGACCGAGGCCTTCGCTACCAAATGCAAACAGGCAGAGCGGCAAGCCGAGGTTGCCGGTATTCCCGAAAACGACCGGCGGGAGAAAACTACGTAAGGGTTGCCGGGCGATCAGCAATGCGGCCGCGCCGATCAGACTACAGGTAACCAGTATCGTAATTGCAATCAATAGCATGGACCCGAAGGCCTGTGCGTCCACGTTCAGGCCGGTGATTCCATTCAGAATCAGGCATGGCGATCCAATATTCATGATGATGCGGGTCAGGAACTCCCGCTCGAACGGCAAGCCGGAGCGCGCCCATGCGTATCGAGCAGGGCACATATCATGACGGGCGCGATGATCGGGATGAGCGGTTGATACAAGTCTTCAGTGCCTGTAGAAAAGGGGTCTGATCCCAGCGCTTATATCACGGAGAATCACATGGGCGAAATGATTGAGCTGACGACTTCCGACGGACACAAGCTTGCCGCCTATCGCGCCCACCCCGACGCCGCGCCAAAGGCCGGGATTGTCGTCGTACAAGAAATATTCGGTGTCACCGGCCACATTAAGCGCGTCACGGATCAGTTCGCGTCACACGGGTATCTTGCGATTGCGCCGAGTTTATTCGACCGGGTGCAGTCCGACGTCGTCCTGGAATACACGGAAATCGAAAAAGCCCGGGAAACCATGCAACGCCTTGATCTCGACGATACGGTTGTGGATATGGCGGCCGCGGCCGCCGCTGTTCGTTCGGCCGGGAAAGTCGGTGCCGTCGGGTATTGCTGGGGTGGCGCTATCGCCGACCTTGCGGCCTGCCGCATCGAAATCAACGCCGCCGTCGCCTATTACGGACGCATGATCGTGGAATGGCTTGATCTAAAACCCCGCCTGTCCCGTGATGTATCACTTCGGCGATAAAGACCAACTGATACCGTCCGAAATGGTGGCGGAAATCCGTGACGCTCGTCCCGACGGTGTTTTTTATACCTACCCGGAGGCCGGACACGGTTTCAGCTGTGATGAGCGGCCCGACTATCGTCCGGAAAGTGCGAAACTCGCGCTAGACCGCACGCTCGATTTTTTCGGAGAAAACCTTTAACCGGTCGGATCGACGCGACTCGCTCAGACAGTTTCGTCCGCGACGATGTTTTCCAGGACACCGACCTGATCGATATCGACCTGAATCCGGTCGCCCGGTTTCAGCCACCGCTGTGGATCGCGCGCAGCCCCAACCCCGCTCGGGGTGCCGGTGACGATGACGTCGCCGGGTTCCAATCGGCAAATGGCCGATAAATACTCGATCATGGCTTCTATGCCGATACACAGATCGCCGATATTACCCTGCTGCATGACTTCGTCATTGATTCGCGTTTGCAAATTCAAGACGGTTGGATCGGGAATCTCGTCGATGGTCGTAAGCCACGGTCCGAAAGCCCCACTGTGACGGAAATTTTTTCCGGCGGTAAATTGCGAAGTATGCCGCTGAAAATCACGCACCGATCCATCCAGAAAACACGCGTATCCAGCAACATGCTCAAACGCCTGCCCGGCACTCACGTGGTGAGCGGCGCGCCCGATAATCACGGCGAGTTCCCCCTCGAAATCATATTTCGTCGATGCCGCGGGCCGAATGACGGAATTTAAATGGCCGACGATGCTGTCGGGGAACCGTATAAACAGCGCCGGGTACGCCGGAGGTTCACGGCCCATCTCCTTAATATGCGCCAGGTAATTCATGCCCACACAGAAGATTTTTCCTGGATTCGGAATTACGGGGTCGAAGGAAACTGCATTCACACCGAAAGATCCACCCCCTTCCGCCGATTCCAAAGCTTGCGGCAATGCTCCGGCGGCGATCACTGATTTTAGATCCGTGTATTGGTCCTTGAATTCATCGGTCACTGCCTTAATAGCCCCGCCGTCAAAGATTCCATAACCCGGCACACCTTTGACTTGAAAACTGCAATACTTCATCTGTAACCCCTGACAATCTTTTCAATTACCGCCCAGTAAAGTGGTCATCGAATCAAAAGTAAAGTTCTGACCAACGGCGTTCCGCTATTATAAACGAGCAGTGCGCACCCAGAATAAAAAAACAAACTCGTGAAACCGGATAGCAGTGGCCCTCGGCTCACCCAGGGAACAGTCGGCGGTGCGATCCGCTCCCTGATGCTTCCGATGCTCATGGGCATGGTCGCTCTGATCTCCTATAACATCGCGGACACCTATTTCGTCGGCCAGCTCGGCACGTTGGAGCTTGCGGCGATCAGTTTTACCTTTCCGGTGAGTTTTATCGTCGGTGCCGTGACGATGGCTTTCGGAATCGGCACATCGTCGGTCTGCGCCCGCCTGTTTGGAGCCGGTAAACGCGAAGACGTTGAGCGCGTCGCAGTTCACGCGATGCTACTGGGAATTGTGACCGGACTCGTCGTCGTCATCACCGGCTTGCTGACGATCGATCCATTGTTCACGCTCCTCGGCGCCGATGAGACGACGCTTCCGGTGATTCACCGGTATATGCGAATTTATTACTGGGGCGGTATTTTTCTCGTGGTTCCGATGATCACGAACTCTGTATTGCGGTCGTCCGGGAATGCCAAGACTCCGGCCATGATCATGACCTTCGCGGCCGTGATTAACATCATCCTCGATCCGATTCTGATTTTCGGACTCTTCGGAATGCCTCGGCTCGAAGTCGAGGGCGCGGCTATTGCGACTGTCCTGGCAAATGCCGGCACGATGGTCGCCTCGATTCTGGCGATCGTGTTCAAGGAGCGCCTCGTCACCTTCCGGGCCCTTTGGCCTCATCTGATCATGGATTCATGGCGGCGTATTCTTCACGTCGGGTTACCCGCGATGACCAGCAGCCTGATCGCTCCGATAACGACCGCCTTTATTACTTATCAGGTGGCTCAGTTTGGCCAGGAAGCCGTCGCCGGCTTCGGCGTTGCGTCTCGCGTCGAAGGGCTGATGCTGATCGCGGTGTTTGCAATGAGCGCCTCGATGACGCCGTTCGTCGGGCAGAATTTCGGCGCCGAGAAATATGATCGCGTTCGGGACGGTGTGAAGTGGGGTTTCCGGTTTTCTTTAATATATGGCCTTATCGTTGCCAGCGTATTGGCATTGACTTCCGGCATCATCGCGGGGGTTTTTACCGACGATCCAAAGGCGATCGCGGCCGCTAATTTACACTTGCGGATCGTCCCGCTGAGTTATTTTGCGCTCGGATTGGCTATGTGCGTCAACAGTTCCTTCAATGCAATCGGAAAGCCGATGCCAGCAATGTTTGTTTCGCTGACCAGGACGATTCTGGTCTACGCGCCACTGGCATTCATACTCGCAAATTTATTCGGTCTGGTGGGCGTCTTTGCCGCCGCATGCGCCGCGAATCTGATTGCCGGCGGAGTGGGTGTGATCTGGTTCCGCCGCGTCCTCAAAAAGACCGTCGCTGAGCAGCAGGCGGTCCTTGCAAGTTAATATACCTCGTTCCTCGGCAGACTTGCTTCTTGCCCTTATATCGTGCGCTGAAATATCAGTGACGTATTAATTCCACCGAAAGCAAAGTTGTTGCTCATGACAAATTCGTTAGACATTTTTCGCCCATCATCAACGATATAGTCCAATTCTCCGCACAAAGGATCTATATTGTCCAAATTGATGGTCGGTGCGTACCAATCCCGGTTCATCATTTCAATGGTCATCCATGCCTCCAGGGCACCACACGCGCCGAGCGTGTGCCCCATGTAGCTTTTCAATGAACTGATAGGTGTGTTTTCACCCAGAATCTGACTCGTTGCCTGGCTTTCTGCAATATCACCGTGGTCGGTTGCCGTGCCATGCGCGTTTACATACCCGATGCTGGCGGAATCGATTCTGGCATCTTCGATTGCACGTTCGAGACAGCGTGCCATTGTTTTCTGATTTGGACGAGTCACGTGTGCGCCGTCGGAGTTAGTGCCAAAACCAATGATTTCGGCATAGATATTTGCGCCTCTGGCTTTAGCGTGATCCATCTCCTCCAGAATTAGCGCCCCCGCGCCTTCACCCAGAACCAGGCCGTCCCGATCCCGGTCGAATGGTCTGGGCGTGGATTCCGGTGTATCGTTCTTCGTGCTCGTCGCATACAGCGTATCGAATACAGCGGCCTCGGTAGGACTCAACTCCTCCGCGCCACCAGCAATCATGATGTCCTGACTACCATGACGAATTGCCTCATAGGCGTACCCGATGCCGTGACTGCCGGCCGTACATGCGCTGCTGGTTGGAATAACCCGGCCCGTCAATCCAAAAAAGATGCCAATATTGACAGCCGCCGTATGACTCATCATTCGCACATAGCTCGTCGCATTCAATCCGTCAGTCGTATGCTCCATCAATAATCGTCCGAATTCGAGCAACGCGTCGGGACTGCCGGTTGAAGAGCCAAAGGAAACACCGGTAGCGCCGGATTTGATGGCCGGATCCCCTTCGAGCCCTGCATCACGCAGAGCGAGTTCGGCCGACCGTACCGCCAATGTCGCAACTCGCCCCATGCTGCGAGTCTGCTTTCTCGTATAGTGTTCCGGCACCACGAAATCCGTGACCGGCACACCCAGTTTGGTGTTCAGGCCGTCATAGACTTCCCATGTCTCCATCGCCACGATCGCACTGCGCTTCTCGCGCAAACGGACCTCTACTTCATCCCAACTCGAGCCGAGCGGTGAAATCGCACCGAAACCCGTAACAGCGACACGTCCGGTCACGTTAACCCCCCATCGACGGTGATGACCTGCCGGGTGATATAGGATGCCGCGTCAGAGCAAAGAAAGCCCGCAACACTTCCAACCTCTTCAGGGGTGCCTAACCTTCTCATGGGTATCATTTTCAAGATTTGCTCCCGCGGAAGATCCGCGGTCATATCGGTTTCAATCAATCCCGGTGCAATACAATTGACCGTTATTTGTCGTTTGGCCAATTCCAGCGCCAGTGCTTTGACTGCGCCTATTATGCCTGCTTTCGCGGCACTGTAATTCACCTGTCCGCGGTTGCCCACTAATCCGGCAATCGATGAAATCGCGATTATTCGTCCAGGCTTTTTGCGGCGAATCATCGGCATGACAACCGGATTTACAACGTTAAAAAATCCATCCAGGTTTGTCCTCAGAACCGCATCCCAATCGTCGGCGGACATGGCCGGAAAAGCATTATCGCGGGTAATTCCGGCGTTACAGATGACGCCATAGTAGGTGCCGTGGTCCGCGATGTCCTGCTCCAGGGCGGCCAGCGTCTCGTCCCGGTTTGACACATCGAACCTGAGCAACCGGGCCCCTGCTCCAATACTTCGGACCTGTTCGGCCGTGGCCAACGCCGCCGCCTTATTGCTTCCATAGTGCACGACTACATCGAATCCACCCCCCGCAATCGACAGTGCTATTCCACGACCGATACCGCGGCTGGCACCGGTAACCAGAACTGTCTCGGTCATCGACCCGACCTGTTCATAACAGAATCTATTTCATCACTCCCGTGAGTTCGACCATAAACCATCAATCGCGCCGTAACGATTGTATTGGGGCTGCCAATGGTGCAATCAAAAGCGCCGAGACTCTTATCGAGCACATCGAGCTCCGTCACCCTGATTTTCAGATCCGCGCCATCCGGAAAAGCCGGAACATCACTTACATAGTTGCGGCATCCGATCAAAAGTCCCAAGCGGACGTCCTCCTCTTCCTTCTTGGCCCTCAGGCCCGAAAGGGCCGCGATTGACTGAGCCATATATTCCAGACCGACCCATGCCGGGACGCCGACACCCTCCTGATATAGCGGCACGCCAGGCTCAATCCTGACCTCGGCCAGAAGTCCCGTCTGACAAGACTCAACCACCCGATCGATAAATATCATAGGGCTCCGGTGACATAGCAGTTCTGCTACCGGCCGGGTGTTGACCAACACGCTTTGAGTCATCTCAGCCGTCGCCCACCACCCTATTTAGCCGCTCGATTAACACATTCGGAGAACCCACACACAACTCTCCCGAACTGGCGTCTACTGCAACCTGGGTTGTGTAGCCCTTGGTCAGTTTTTCTCCTTTTTCGTCGTGAATTTCATAGGCGATTTTTAACCGGTATTCGGATTCAAGCAAAGTCGCACGAACCACGATCTTCTGATGATAGTAGATCGGCCGAATATACCGGACCCGCGTATCAACAACTGGCCAAACGTAGCCGGATTCGGCCATCCGTTGATAACCGTAATCAAAAATATCCAGTAACGCACAACGGGCAAGATCGAAATAACGAAAATAGTTGCCGTGCCACACAACACCAGCGGGATCTGCGTCTTGATAAGGGACTGTAACGGAAACAGTTGCGGATAATTTCTCGCCAAATTTCTCATCAGCGTTCATATATTTTTCGACCGATACATTGCGCTCATCAGCCTCGGTAACCGGACTAACATGCCGAACATTAATTTCGTATGCGTCAGGCTGATTAACAGGTTATCTCTGATCAATTGAAAATGCGACAGACCGCGCGCAGGATACTCGACTCGAGTCGGGATATATCTGATCTGTTGGCCGTTCCAAATCGACCTGACCAGGATTTCAATATCAAATTCCATGCGTCGGCCGATTCTCTGTCCCTCGCAAATATCGAGAAACGGCGCAATCGGATAAACTCGAAATCCACACATCGCATCTTTTATCGCACCGGAAAGAGTTTCGAGCTTTGTCCACCATAAAGTAAATTTTCGGCCATAGAGGCGGCTTTTTGGAACGTCTTCCCCGAAAACCGCCAGCCCCGAAATCAAAAGGTCCGGATACCTTTCTGATTCCGCCATCAGTCGCCGTGTATCCGCAACACAATGCTGACCATCGGCATCGATCTGGATCGCGTGTGTAAACCCTCTGTCACGGGCAATTCGAATCCCGTGGAGGACCGCGGCACCTTTTCCGGTATTCGACGGGATGCGCGACAGCATTATCTCTGAGCGTCTGGCGGTCATCGACCGAACGGCCGCGTAACTTCTCTCCTCACTTCCATCATCTACGATAATTACCGGCAGTTCTATTTTCTTGATTTCCGACAGAACATTCTGGAGTTGTTCGTCGTGATTAAAATGCGGTATGACAATGCAAAAATTATTTGGCATCAGGATGAGAATGCGAGCGTCCCTTCCGAGTGCGTTACAGGTTGGCTGGTATAACTAAATTTCAGACGTAAATTCTTCCATCCCAAAGATAACTTTAATTCGGATTCAGGGGGTATGACGACCTTAAATTTTAGTCTGGGCATGCCGACAAATTTTCTCGGGTCACATCCCAAATCTCGCCCGTAATGGACGGCCCAATCGACCTGCACAACGGCGGGTAAAACCGGTTCCCCTGGGAAATGACCGTCAAACCACAAGAGATTTGCCGGTAGATAGAGCATCAAATCCAGGGAGTCTGGTCTGACCTCCCGCGACAAAACTGTCGGATATCGTGGCGTTACGTGAGACTCAGTCATTCAGATTTTCCTGGTGCCGTCTTCATGCCCGGATCGACGCATATAGAATTGGCGGAACATATACTCAGACGCGAATATCGCTCCGATAATGATGTAGGAAAGAAATCCATTGTAGATTGTCCATGCGCGCATCGATCCGCCTACGGCGATAATGGCGGATACAGCCGCATTTATCGTAAAGAAAATACACCAGAGGATAGTCACCGCGCGGGTATACGAAATCGAACGACTGTTCACGACCATCCCTGCAGCCGTTGCGAATCTTTCGATCATGGTCGGGGGGTGAATCAGGGTTACGCCGAAAGCGGATAACAGGCCGAGGCTAATGAATGTTGGGTAGAGTTGCAGGATGACCGCATTGCCGGTCCATTTCAGCGCCGCCAGAAAAATCCCACCGGCAACCAGAAACACTATTGGGGCCCATCGATTTGCCCGAATCAACGGCGATAATCGGGCTGCAAGCAAAATGAACAGAATGACACCCAACCATTCGACACCAAGATTATCAATCAGGAAATAAACGGAAAATGGAAAAATCAGAACCGCGGCCATCACCAGATAGCGACCCAGTGATCCAACCCTCACCAAATTCATAGATTCTCTAGAATTATTACGACATCACCTACCGTCCGGACTTTCTTGAATTTGTCAGGCGGAATTCGCTTACCGGTGATTTCCTTGAGCCTCACAATAAGGTCAATCGCATCTATGCTGTCAATATCAAGATCTTCGTAAAGATTTGCGTCAGGAACAACGGCTTCCGGGTCGATTTCAAATTCCTCGGCCAGTACTTTTCGCAGTCTGATCAGGAATTCGGATTCTGGCCCTGTGGGCATTACTGCTGCCATGATTTCCTTTATCGAGCTTCCTGTTGCCTGCCGCAACTGTGATTGACCACGGCGATAATTAAATGAATTGCCTCCTCATCATACCGCAAACCATCTCCCCCTCAAGGCTAACTCGATTGAGCCAGTTCGCGCAGTTGCGACTTAAAATAGCTTTCCAAAAACCTATTAAAAAACCGAATATTATGGCGTTCATCGGTCCCGCCGCCGAGAATATCCCTGGGCAGAATCTCAGGCTGTATCGCGACAATGAAATGAACTTTCCTCGCAGGGACCCGGTACCAGGGATCGGACTTGGTCAATGTCTTCGGGTCACATTTAATGAGGACCGGCAAACACAGGCAGTTCGAACGTACCGCGATTGCCGCTGCACCCGCCTTGAAGGCCAGTGATTCTCCTGGCACCGTCCGGCTGCCTTCCGGAAACAATATCAGTGAACGACCCTCGTTAAGCCGGGCGATCGATTGATCGATGAGTGCGCCAGGATCCGTATTGGAAATATAATCCGCGGCATGTAATAGATGACGCGTGAATGGGTTGTGAAGTAGCCTGTCTTTGATCACGCAATCCGCCATCGGAAATTTCGCCAGCAAGAAAGCAACATCGATTAGAGAGGGGTGATTAGCGATAATCAGATAGCCTTGATCAGGTTTTACATTTTCGAGGCCGCGGATCTCGTAGCGTAATACGCCAACACATCGCATGTACCCCACAAAAGCCTTCATCGCAGCTCCGACAACCGACCGGGCCCAGAGACGCCGCCGCTCCCGATTTCGTACAAATACTGAAATCAGGGGTAAAACCAGGGTGCCCAGAACCAAGCTACCAATACCGAACCAGGCGAAACTCGTTGCGGTGCCCAACCAACGAAAACAGTAGTTAATTATCGCCATAGAAAACCAAACAAATCGCTCTAGTTCCGGATATTTATTCTGCCATACCCCAAAGCCTTTAGTAGAATGACGTCGACGGGTTTCTTGCCTACATCGGAATAGCGCACTTTGCGAATTACAACTCCAGGTCATCCTGCCACTGATGGAAATCGCCCCTCAGTAACCGTCTTGTTATTTCGCCACGACGAATCAGACAACGCCGTAAAAAGATCGGTGAATAACCGGGTTCGAAAGAAACTCGGCGCATCCTTAATGCGTACTGCTCTGGCGCAGGAAACGAGTGTCGATGCGTGGCGCTGGACGATTGGCAATCAACCGTCGGGCCAACCGATGATCGCGTCCGGCCCGCACAGCGCTTCGCGGACAAAGATCAGCCTTTCCCATTCAGGGCCCTTTTTTGCGGCAGCGGCTTCCTCATGTGATGCGTTGGGAGTCGACATCGAAATCGTGCGAAAGAGACGGTTCCGGGAGATTGCCGAGTACTCGAACTGGCCCTCGTCCACATGGGACAATGCCGCCGACCTTCCGGCGAGCCGGTTTTTTCAGCTCTGGACTCTATGGGAAGCGACGATAAAGGCGACCAGCAACCACGTCGATATCGATAAAGAGCGGTTGTTCGCCAGATTAGTTAGACGGACTTCTTCCGGACAGCCCTCGTCCCTAAGCCACAATAAATGGAGCGTGCGAAGCTGGCAGTGGGCGGACGAATGCTGGGTCACTGTTGTCGCGCGTCTTCCGGAAGCGCCCCGGATACGCCTGTATGAACTGAACTCTTCTCCGCTGAACGACCGTAATCTTGATCTTCGACGCATTGATGATCCTTCGGATATTCTGATCTCATCGCCAGATACGGCCGGAGCACAGGCACTGCGTTAGCAGCCAGTCCCGGGAGATCACCTGAATGCAGCCTTATTCGATCAGCGCTTATACCCTGACCTGCGCGGCTGGCGCTGGAATGGCTGCGATCCAGGATTCTATAAACGACTCCCGAAGCGGGCTAAGTAACGCATCATGGCCTGGCTGCGATTTCCCGACCTGGCTCGGCCGGGTAGCCGAACTCGATGATGTCCCAGCGCTGGCGCAGCGCTGGGACAGCCGAAATAACCGACTCGCGAACCTGGGCCTCCAGAATGACGGTTTCATCGGCCATGTCGAAGACTCGATACACCGATTCGGAACCGAACGTTGCGGCATCATTATCGGCACGAGTACATCGAGTATTGGTAGAACCGAGGAAGGCTTTCGGTCGCTGAACAACGACAATCGCTTCGAACAAGAATTTATTCAGCCGGATGTTCACAATCCACATTCGACGGCGGCCTTTATTGCCGACACGCTCGGGATTGGCGGGCCGACGATGACGATCAGCACCGCCTGTTCTTCCAGCGCCAAAGTTTTCGGAAGTGCTGCCCGCTGGCTCGACTGTGGCATTGTCGATGCCGTTCTTGTCGGCGGTGTCGACAGTCTCTGTCTCAGCGTAATTTATGGCTTTCATTCGCTTCAGCTGATCTCTGCCACCCCCTGCCGCCCGTTCGATCAAAATCGCGACGGGATTAGCCTGGGCGAGGCCGCTGGCTTTGCGATCGTCACCCGCGACAAAATCAGCGACCTTCCGATTTCTCTTTTGGGCTACGGGGAAAGCCTGGATGCCTACCATATGTCCAGCGCGCACCCGGACGGACTCGGCGCGAAAATCGCGATGCAAGCAGCGATCGATCGTAGCGGGATTTCCTTCGATCAGATCGACTATCTAAATTTGCATGGCACCGGCACGCGGGTTAACGACGCCGTAGAAGGAAAAATCTGTGCTGAACTATTCGGTGACGCTACCCTGGTCAGCGGAACGAAGGGCTGGACAGGACACACCCTGGGCGCGGCCGGAATATCCGAGATCGTTCTTTCCATTGATGCATTACAGACCGGTCTTGTTCCCGGTACGCTGAACCTGGAAAATCCGGACGAGTCACTACAGCTGTCCATTCTTATGCCAAACGTTAAAACAGACATCGGGACGGTGATGTCCAATTCATTCGGGTTCGGCGGCAATAATTGCAGCGTGATCTTCGCTGTCGACTCCCGATGAACCTGGAGATAAGGGGAATCGGACTATGGGGTCCCGGCCTCTATAGCTGGAACGATTTTCTGACGAGTCGAAATAGCGATTTCGATAATTTGGCCGAATCGACACCGGTGCCATCAGCGAAGTCTATTCCGGCAAGAGAACGCCGGCGCGCGCCGTTACCGGTCAAGCTCGCCATTGAGACCATCGGCCAGGCCTGCGCAATGGCCGAAGTTGAGCCGGGTACTGTGGCAACAGTTTTCTCATCGGCGATGGGTGACAACGAAATTACAGACTATATCTGCCGCGCTCTGACCGGGCCGGAACGATTTCTGTCGCCGACGAAGTTTCATAATTCCGTGCACAACGCCCCGTCCGGATATTGGTCGATTGCTGCGCACAATCGGGCGCCCAGTGGTTACGTTGGCGGATTCGAGGATAGTTTTCCCATTGGCCTGCTCGAGGCTGCCACACTGTGCATAGCTGAGAAAAGGCCGGTCGTTCTCGCAATATACGACGTGCCTACTGTGGCTCCGTTAAATGATATTTGTCGTATAGAGGATTCTTTTGGAGCGGCGTTTGTTCTTGACTCCGACAGTCATTCCAACGCCTGGTCGATCGAAATTTGCTGCAGAGAGGGGAAATCCACACGACCAAAAATGCACAGCACCGTCCTGCAAAATATCTGCGAAAGAAATCCGGCTGCGCAATCACTCGCTCTTCTCGAGGCTATTGCAAAAGGCGACCCTGCGGTGCTGTGCTGGCCGACCGGCAACGCAACGCACCTGGAGTTGAGTCTCAAGAATTAGTTGGCCGGGTATTTGAGGCCAATACGAGCCAATGCAAAATTGATGCAGACACCTACGGCAACTGTCACGCCGATACTGTGCAGTATCGGCACCGATGACATCGCCAATACGGCGAACGCAAAAAAAGTAGACAGATAACAAATCGTCACGGCATGTCGGGTATTCCGTAAACTGGCGCCGCTGTTCTCCGTCCGACTGAAAAACAGCGCGTAATCCAACCCTAACCCGCCAACCAGCACCACCGCGATCAGGTTAAATAGCGATAACTGACCTAGAATCAGCGTCGTCAGGGCGGTCGTCATTACCAACGAGCTCAACAACGTCCCGATCACCCAAAGCAAACGGACATTGAAGCCAATTTGATTAAGCAGCAATAGTCCGATCAAACAAAACCCCAACCCGAGCATGCTCACGGTTCGGAGCCGGTATCGCTCGACCAGGGACTTGGACGCATCCTTGAGATCAATTAACGTAACCCCCGGTTTTTGCCGGTCCAGAATTTTTCTAAGACGCTGCGGGTCTTCCAACCCATGCACCATAATCAATGACATCCATTGTTTGCCGTCGAAATACAACGCGTTACCAACAAAGGCACCGAGTGTGGAACCGCGAAAAGAATCGGCCGTTAGCAGGGTCGTCGAATCCAGTAAACTACGGACGTCTTCCACAAATGGATCGAACGCGTCTGATCGCAGTGGCGTTCCGTCTATCGCCTGCACCACTCGGGCTGCAAGGTCCTGAGCCTCCGACAACCGTGCCCGCCGGGTACGCTGAGTCGCCTGGCTCGGCAAGATCGCCGTTACCAGCTGGAAATTCTTTAACACGCCATCCCGGACCGCATCATTCAATGTTGATTCGAGTGCCTCGGTCTTGAGCAGAACTTCCTCTTCGCTCCGTGCTGATACTGCCAGCAGGTTGCGGATATCCGGTGCGCCGAATCTGGCTCTAAGCGCTCGGTCACGTTGCAGTTTTTCCGCAGAAATCGGCGTCAAAGAGGCGAGGTCATTCGTCCAAATACTATCTTCAGAGACGGTCAGGAACGCGGCGGCCAGAACCAAAATGATTAGCCAGGCTCCGTGTCTCAAAGTCGGGTTGTATGCAGGCCCCTGATTCGGCGGACTGTCTTTGATTTCGGCCCCCTCGAGCAGGCCGGGTAATAAGGATCGCGTCGCATACAGTGCGCCCAGCAACCCCACGGCCGAGAAACATCCGAGCTGTGCAAGCCCATGCGATCCTGAGAACGCCAGAGTCGCATAGGCGATGATTGTGCTGAACGCCCCAAGGCGCATGGTTGGCCAAATGAAACTAATATTTCGAGGGTCAGCCGAATGTCTCGTGTGACTTAAAACATGCAACGGATAATCAATAGCAACACCCAAAAGCGTAAAGCCGAATGCCAGCGTAATTCCGTGTACCTGCCCAAACAGGGCCGCGACCGCGGCGAGCCCCATCAATGCACCAAGAAACAAGGGCAACCCCGCCAAAAATAATATTCGCGTACTTCGATATACGACCAACAGAATCAGCGCGATTGCCGCTGTGGCCAGCAGGCTTCGATTGCGGGCCTCGGCGCTAATTGTCTCCTGCAGCTCGAGACCGTATATGCCGACGCCATTCAACAGGGGGAACTGATTCACCACCGCAAAAACGGCACTTCGAATTGTCACCACGGCATTGCGTTGAGCGGCTGTCTCGAACGCCGGTGCGGCCGTTTCGGCGATCAAATACACTTCCGATTGCCCCATGTTGGTCCAGGCGTCATCCCGCATTAAGCCTGGCCAGACCAACTGCTGCATGACCGTTACGCTGGTCAAATAGGGGTCCGACGAAATGAGATTAAGGACATCGTCATCGGACACCACCGCCATGTCAGCCAGCCGCTGCTGAACGACGGCGCGAATACCGGCAACGGAAATGTCGATGTCGCCCATCAGGTAACGATTTCGCCACACTTCAGGTGGAATCGAATCGACACCTATTTGTTCCTGTCCGTTAACCACATTGGAGAACAATGAGGTTTTCTCAAGTGTTGTTTTTATAGACTCGCTTATCTTCGACGGAACGGCATCACCCGCAACTGGCACCGAGATGAAAATCAGTTGAGACCCGGGACCTTGACCCAGCCGGTCAACCAGCACTCTCTCCGCATCGGATTCCGGTTCAGGCAAGAAATACGCCAGGTCAACCGTGATATTCAATCTTAGAGCGATCACTATAATGGACACGATCGCCAGCCCGAGCCAGACCAAATGCGCTACCGACAGTTTCCGGCGATCAACCACGCTCGTCATCAACCAGAATCAGGGTTACCGAACGACAACTCCTGCCATATATCTTCTGATTGCACCGTTCGAACGACTGTCACGCGCGTTTTCTTACCCGTTATTATCATCCGCTCCAGAGATTTTTCGAGACTGGTGTCTGTGGGTATCAGAACAATAGACCAGGTATCACCAGTCGATAACGATTCGACATCGAATAGCGCCATTAGCGTAACTACGTCCCTATTCAGAAGCGCATTTAGCCCGGTATAGAATTCCACGAGACCTTTTTTTCGCTTGAGCGGCAATCGCCGCGTTTCACCGTTTCTCTCTATTTCAACCGCAGCGCTGGAGATTGTAACCCGCTCTTCAAACGGACTCGTAATGTGCTTCGATAAGCTACCGGGCACCGAAAAATCAATTTCGCCCGAAAGAACCATTGGCTGCTCAAGCAGCGCATTTTTTCTGAGCTCAACAAATGGTATTACAGAACTCGCTGGTGTCTCGACTCGAGAAAGAATCTCTATCGCGGCGGCTTCAAATGTATTCACTTCGACAGCGTTTTCTTCCACGCCAGCCGCTTTGACATTAAACGAATGCACTCCAGGCACGAGTATGAGCCCAAGCGCTATCAGGAACGGCTTGATCACTCGCCTCCGTCCTTCCAGAAATCATAGAAATTGAACCAGTTGCAGGGTTCCTGCCGCGCGTATCGGGACAGGCGATCGACATACTGCTGCACACTGTCCCGCAATCCCTGATCCCGGTTTTCCCGCGGCAATACAAATTCGTCCGAAATTATTTCGCAGTACACCTCATACTTTCCGCGAACATACAACGGAAATATGCAAATTACCGGTACCTTAAAGACCGCCGCGATAATAAAAGGGCCGACCGGAAACCTGGCCTGATCGCCAAGGAATTCACAGGACAGGGTTCGATCGCCAGATTGATAGCGATCTGCGAGAAACCCGACCCATTCTCCGGATTGCAGAGATTCAGCGATTTTTAGACCTAGAGCCGCAGACCCCTGTTCGGAGTCAATGATTGCGTCGGCGAGATTGCTGCTCAATGCCTCGAGTTGTTGAATAAACTTTTCATTAACGCCACGATTCAGGATGACCCGAATGACCACGTCATCGATCTCTTCACCCAGTACTCTGGCCGCTTCGAAAGAACCCATATGTGATGCCAGAATAATCCCTCCTTTTTTCTTTTCCACAAGTTTTCGCAGCCGCTGGACACCATGCACATTGACTGGAATTTTATCGCTGTAACCAGTCAGGAAAAAAATCCTGTCCGCAGCGACCCGTGAAAACGTCAAAAAATGGTGATAGACCAGCCATGAAGAGACGGGGCTCTCGTAGACGCGAGTTAAAAACTGTCGGGAAGCCAGACGCTCTTCCCGGCGAAAAATGAAAAAATACGATGCGACCGGGACCAAACTCAAGTGTGTGACAGTCCGCCCTAAATGCTGTGCGATCCATACAATGATCTTCAGGGCAGCTGTGCTACCGCCTTCGGGCTGATCACGCCAGGCAATTGACATATTTAATGTGTCGGCTCAAACGATACTCATCCTGTACCGATTCGATACCAGCCAGGTCACGACTTCTCTACAGTCATCTTAATAAGACTCAATAACTCATCCCGGCGCAGTTTGCCGGTTTCCGAACGTGGCAGTCGTGGAACCATCTTAATCGGTCTGGGGACAAACACCGGATCTATGGACTGTGCGAGTTCCTGCCGGATTTCATTCACGTCTCTGGACTTCGAGACGACCAATGCCGACAGACGACCCGATTCAAACCCAAATGCTTCGGGATCGTAGATTACGCCGTCGTCTATGCCGTCGATCGACAAAAGCCGGCTATTCAGCTCACCGAGCGACGCGCGTTTCCCGGCAACTTTCACCAAGTCCTCGTTTCTTCCCCGCAGTAAAAAACTTCCGTCAGGCTGGAAAATCAGCGTATCGGCGAGTTCAATGATTCCTGCAACGTGGCATGCGGATATTTGAACTTTTGGATCCCTTCGCACGACGTGAAATTCCCTCATGAATTTCCAATGAGCGTCCCGCGTGGGCCACCGGTAAGCCAATGCACCGGCCTCACTGCATCCATAGATTTCAAAAACAGGCGCCGAAAACTGCTGCTCTACGTCGCGAGCAAAATCGATATCGAGCGGAGCCGTAGCACAGAGCACTGTATCGATTGTCGGAAAATCAACGCCCGAGTTCAGCATCGCCCTCAGGTGCAGGGGCGTGGAAATCAGTATTCGCTTTCCCGAGGTCCGCCCCAGGGCCAGCCGGATATCCTCCGGGAAAAAGGTTTCACCTGAATAAGTCATTGTGTTCGACACGAGGCAGAGCATTACCGACCATTCCAGCCCATACATATGCCAAGGCGGAACCGTCGCAATAAAATTGCAGGCCTCGATGTCGTCGCCGAGCAAATACGCGCAGTTAACCAGTGCTCCCGTTCTCAGTGCCCCCCAGGTTTTTGGAATCGGTTTGGAGGTACCGGTACTTCCCGACGTAAAGACGACCGCGGCGAGTTGATCCTCTGGAATATCAGGAACGATATGGATGGCCCCAGATGGTCGTGATTTGCGCTCAATTTTAATAATCTGCCCTTCACACCCTGAAATTTCCCGATCACATATCACATAGGCATCGGGATAGGACTTCAGAGCTTCCGCAATCATTTCGGGCTGATGCCCCGCCAGCAAAAGATTACATTGTCCGCGCCGAATGACTGCGGAAAACGCCACCATAAAAAGGTAACGATCAACGCATAAGTTTATGGCATGTGAACTCTCGGGAAACTTATTCGCCCAGGCCTCGACATCGCGAAGAAATGTTCCGCACCCGATTGCCTCGCCTTCCGAGATCGCGATGACCCCATCGAGATCCCGCGAGATCAGTTTACTCTTCATACTGATTTCCGAGACTCAGCCAGCCTGAACACTTGACTGGTTCATCACATAATCCGACAGGCTTCGTAGAGTTGCGAATATTGATTTTGTTTCTTCATCTTCTGCCTTTAAATGAACACCATATTGTTGAGCAAGCGCGACCGCAATTTCCAGCGCATCGATTGAATCCAGGCCCAGGCCGCCATCGAACAATGGCTGCTCAGGCTCAATTTCCTCCGGCTTAACGTCTTCGAGATTCAGTATGTCGACAATCATGCATGCAAGCGTGTGTTCGTCCCGGGTCATTTCCCCCATTTTTTAATTTCCTCCGAAGGTGCTTTTAAGTCCGGTCGAATTATCGCATGGGTACCGAGACGAGTAATGCCCGTACTCCACCCTATTTCAGACTTTTCCGCGTAACAAAATTTACCCTGCTTCAGGAGAATCATGTCAATGTGCTATCTTCTCGAATTGATTAAATTCATCCGTATTTTCTCTGAAATCCCGAACTTCATGGCCGCTAATTCGTCCGTTTTGAGCCTGACTCTCAAGGTGGCCCCAGGGCCCCATCGTCAAGAACTTCTGTCCCCCGGAATATATTTGGCCGTATTTCTCAGATTTCGATTTGAATGCGCCCAGGATCTGGAGTTTATGGTTTTCCGGCTACAGCCGCGATCGGAATGTTTGACTACAGTCCGTGTGATCCCGAGAAGAAGCGAGTGAAAATAGCATTCGTGTCGGGTAACAGGGAGCGATTGCCCGATGCGGTCATCCCCATCGGCTTGCTCTATTTAATGGCCAATACGTCTGACGATCACGAAAAGACTCTCATCGATCTTTGCTTCGAGCCCGAACCCAAAATTGCACTGAGCAAAGCTCTGACGGATCTACAACCGGATCTCGTTGCATTGGGGATGCGTAATATTCAAAACAATGATTATTCGGGGTTGTCGGACAATCTCAACTATTACGCAGACCTGGTTCGAGTGGCACATGAATCTTGTAACGCGCCCGTCGTGGTCGGTGGCTCGGGGTTTAGCGTCATGCCCTCCGAACTCATGGATCGATTAAACGCCGAATTCGGGATCTCCGGTGAGGGTGAAGAGGCTTTTCCAAAATTACTCACTGCGATTGAAGAGGACAATCACGGGCTGGACCAGATTGGAGCTCTCTACTACCGCGTGAAAGATGGCGTTCAACACAATGATCGCCCACCCGAGTTTCTGGATATGAACACTCTGAGCATGCCGGATCGAAGGCTCGCAGATTCTCGCTACTATCAGAAATACGGCATTGATTCGATTCAAACGAAGCGCGGGTGCCCGCTACGATGCAACTATTGCACCTATCCCATCATCGAGGGCCGGATCGGGCGAGTTCGTGATCCTGTCGCGGTCGTCGACGAAATGTTCAAGGCGGTGGAAGACTGCCCGGAGCTGGATCATTTTTTTATAGTCGATTCGGTTTTCAATCTTCCGAAAAGTCATGCCAAAAACGTCTGTCGCCAATTAATCCGGCGTGACTGGAAAATTCCCTGGAGTTGCTATGCAAATCCACTGGGATTCGATCAGGAGTTCGCCGATTTAGCACACGAAGCGGGATGCGCGGGTATGGAAATCGGATCAGACTCGGGCTGTGACCACGTTTTAGAACGACTCCGCAAAGGGTTTACTATCGATCATATTCGCCGGCTGCACGAAATATGCTTGTCCGCGGAGATTCCCGACTGCCACACCTTTATTCTGGGAACAGAAGGTGAAAGTCTTGACGATGTCAAAACTACGATTGATTTTATTACAGACATGGACCCCTTTAGTGCAATTATAATGATCTGGGTCGACGATTATGAAGCCCTGGATCCAGCGCTGCGCGACCGGCGCATCAGATTGCGGAAACAGGTCGAGGGCCTGCTGCAGGAAAACCAACACAGGTATCCTCACTGGAGCATTCCGGCGCTCGGGATAAATTTTGATGATCGATTCTTTGATCGGCTGCGCGAATCAGGACTATCCGGGCCTTTGTGGCAACACGTTCGCGGACCAAGGCGGCCACACTAGCGGTTTATCTCAACTGTTGTGCAAGATTTCCCGAACGAGGCTGCGCAGATCATCCGGATACGCCCATGCCTCCGGAACCATGTTTTCGTGTAGCCAGTTCATGACCGAGTCCGGATCGTACTTGCTCTTGGGAACCATGAATTCCTCAAGTCGCCGGGATATTCGCCGGGACTCTTCCGGGGTCACCCGCATTCGACCATTTCGCCGTCGACGGTCTTTGGGGACATGCTCATAAGCATAATCGAATATCGCTTCCAGCATTTGAGCAGAGCGCTCGTTAGTGCGTTGAGAAGACGGTAAAGAAAAAAATCTATCGTATAACTTGCGTGCTCGATATCCACGCAGTGATACCATTTTATTGTTTTTCATTTTTCTCCGGCAAACGTTCTTATTCTTTTGCGTATTATAGAATACTTTACGAATGGCCAGCGATCATTTTTAGTGGCATGAATATGTAAAAACGGTCGGAGTAACTCTTCTTCCACTTGCGGATACCGGTCTACGCAATTTCTCTAATCAGCTATCGCCACGAAGCTGATCCAGAATCGCCTCGTTCTCAAGCGTTGACGTATCCCCTGTAATCTCTTCGCCCCGGGCGATGACCTTCAACAACCGCCGCATAATCTTGCCGGAACGCGTCTTCGGCAAATTGTCTGCAAACCGAATGTCATCCGGCTTTGCGATTGCCCCGATCTCCGTTCCAACCCACTCGCGCAACGCCTGCACCAATGCCTCGGCCTCCTTACCCTGTGGACGGCTGCCCTTCAATACGACATAAGCCATCACTCCTTCACCTTTAACATCATGTGGAAAACCCACCACCGCAGCTTCGACGACCCGGTCGTGAGCCACGAGAGCTGATTCCACCTCCATCGTGCCGAGACGATGCCCGGATACGTTCAACACGTCATCGATCCGGCCCATCATCCAGAAATACCCGTCCGTATCCCGGTGCACACTATCGCCCGCCACGTAATATCGATTGTTGAATTTCGCCCAGTAGGTTTCGATATAGCGCGCGTTGTCACCCCAGATCGTTTGCAACATCGATGGCCAGGGTTTCTTTATGACGAGGTACCCGCCTTGATCGGACGCGGTGATCGGATCACCGTTTTCATCGACAATATCGGCGTCTATACCCGGGATCGGCATCGTGCATGATCCGGGCTTGGTCGCAGTGACACCCGGAATCGGTGTAATCATGATCGCGCCCGTCTCCGTCTGCCACCAGGTATCCACAATCGGGCAGCGTTCCGCGCCAATCTCCCGGTGATACCACATCCATGCCTCCGGATTGATCGGTTCACCTACCGTACCGAGCAAGCGAATTGTTGTCAGATCAAACTGCGCCGGAATGTCATCACCCAATTTCATCAACGCACGAATCGCCGTGGGCGCCGTATAAAATATCGTCACGCCGTGACGCTGACAAATACTCCAGAATCGCCCGCCGTCGGGATACGTCGGCGCACCCTCATACATGACGATCGTAGCGCCTGCCGCTAACGGACCATACGCCACATAAGTATGCCCGGTAATCCAGCCGACATCAGCAGTGCACCAGAAAACATCACCGTCGCGAAAATCAAAAACCCATTGATTGGTTATTTTTGCATTCAGCAAATATCCCCCGCTCGAATGCTGAATTCCTTTCGGCTTGCCCGTAGATCCCGACGTATATAGAAGAAACAATGGGTGCTCGGCTGACACGTATTCCGGAGCACAGGAGTCGGCCTGGCCTTCTATCGCATCCGACCACCAGATATCCCGACCGGGCTGCATAGAAACACCACAATCCGCACGCTTCAGAACAATCACTTTCTCTATCGAGTCGCACCCCTTGGCGAGCGCCGCATCCGTTGCCGCCTTCAACTCGATAATTTTCCCACCCCGATGCCCTCCGTCGGCCGTAATAACCATTTTCGCGCGCGCATCCATAATGCGATCGCGCAGCGAATTTGCAGAAAATCCGCCGAACACGACCGAGTGTATGGCGCCGATTCTCGCGCATGCCTGCATCGCAATGACGGCCTCCGGCACCATGGGCATATAAATCACGACACGATCGCCTTTGGCGACACCCTGATCCTTCAACGCGTTGGCAAACCGGCAAACTTCACGGGTCAGCTCGCTATAACTCAGACGACGCTGGTCACCCCCCTCGCCCTCGAAAATGATTGCGGTTTTATCGGGTTGGGTGTCCAGGTGCACGTCGAGGCAGTTGTAGGAGACATTCAATTCTCCATCGGCAAACCAACGATAATTTGGCGCATCGGTCGCATCGAGCACTTCCGTAAACGGCTTATGCCAATGAATCTCATCCCTGGCGAGTCGAGCCCAATACGCTTCGTGATTTTCTTCCGCCTCTTTATAGAGTGCTTTGAGATCGTCGGGTTTCAACCGGGCTTTGGATGTAAATTCACTGCTTGGCGGAAAAACCCGTGTTTCAATCAGAAGGGAAGAGATACTTTTGTCATTCATTGAGTCAGGCCCTGTGCTTTGATTTTTTGTTCTTCTACCGCAATAGTTTGTCGAAAATGGTCATCGTCTGATCGAGGTAGCTGGCGCCGAATAAATTCAGATGATTCAGTACATGGTAAAGATTATATAGATCGCAACGATATTCAAATCCTGAATCCAGCGGCCATGCTTCATTGTAAGCGGCGTAAAACCCGGGCTCGAATCCGCCAAACAGTCGTGTCATCGCGATATCGGCCTCCCGGTCTCCGAAATAGACCGCCGGATCGAAAATTACCGGCTCCCCATCTTTGAGCGCGCCCCAGTTGCCGGCCCAGAGATCGCCGTGTAAAAGAGAGGGCTCCGGGTCATAATCTTCAAAAAAATCAGTTAGTTGCATACACAGCTGTTCGCCTCGCTCGCGAAGCCGGTGGCCATGGCCGTTGCGCACGGCCAGATCGAGTTGCGCGCCAAGCCGCTGATCCCGATAAAAGCTGATCCAATCGTCCTTCCATTGATTGACCTGGGGCGTACTGCCGATGGTGTTGTCCCGGTGCCACCCGAATGCGGGTGCACGCGTTCGGTGCTGCCTGGCCAACAGGCTGCCAAGATGAGCGCCTGCAGCCGAGGATTTGGCACCTAGATCGAGATACTCAAGTAACAGGAAAGCAACGTCACCGACCGCGGCGCAATCGAAGACCTCCGGCACGCGCACGGTAGCTGCCGATTTCAGTTCGGACAACCCGTCCCTTTCGGCCTCGAACATTTCTCGTGCCGACTTGGCGTTCAACTTCAGAAAATATTTCAACCCGTCCCTGGTTGACAATTCATAACTTCGATTGATGCTGCCGCCGGAGACCGGGGAAATTGTGCTGCGATCAAGGTCACCGATTGACGCCGCGATGTGATTAATGACTTCGTCCGGAATCATTCGCCCGGGAAACTCCAGTCTGACTAAAACATGTTTACGATGCGCTGAGCCTGCCGTCGCAGGCCGTCTCCGAAACCGGCCCCATCGTAAAGAGAATTGAGCCCGTCAAGATCAGGCATCTGTCTCGCCAACGCCTCCTCATGACTTTCAACCGGCACATCGTAACGAATTTGGGTCAGCTGCCGGGACATCGTGACTTTATCTTTGTGCTCGGCCAGACGCGCTCCGAGTTTTCCGGCGCCACGGACCGGCAAGTCCGCGACTTTATGGAGATTCTCGTATAGCTCATCGATGGAGTCGAAATATTCGAGCAACGCACAGGCGGTCTTCGGCCCCACGCCGGGTGCCCCGGGGATATTGTCGACGCTATCACCGGCCAGAGCCAGGAAGTCAACGACCTGCTCAGCCCGAACTCCCATTGACTCCGGCACCTGATCGTATCGAACTTTCCGGTCACCCGCGTAATCCCACATGATGTCGCCCGCCTGCAAAATCTGCAGCAGATCTTTGTCACGGCTCAGAATCGTGACGCAATGACCGGCCTCCCGCATTCCAGCCGCCATCGTGCCAATGAGATCATCGGCTTCGAAGTTCACATTTGAACAATCCATGATGCCGAGCGCACGTGTGATCTCGCGGCATTGTTCAAACTGTCGCTGTAACTCCGGAGGGGTGGGGTCTCTGTTTGCTTTGTACTCGGGATAAATTTCGTTACGAAAATTTGTGCCGGATTTCACATCAAAAGCAGAGGCCACGAAGTCCGGCTGTACCGATTCCAGAAATCCACTGAGAAAACGCGCGTAACCGTAAACAGCGTTCACCGGGTTCTGGTTTTCGTCCATCATCGTATCGGGAATCGAAAACCATGCTCGAAAAATAAAGATGCTTGCATCTATCAGGTAAATCACTGATTAATACCCACGTTCCATTAATAAGGCACTGACGGGATGATCCGGGAAGCTGGTTAGAAAATTCCGGATCGCGGCACCCGACGCCTCGACCTGGTTCGAATCATAAAGCGCTAATATCTCTTGAAGCTGATTTTCGGGGACAGTGTACCGATCTTTTTCCTGCGCCATGGCCAGACTCGACGACTTATCCTTCCGTTCTTCTGCCATCTCGGTCTCGGCCATCAGATTTGTGGCACCCAACGCCCGAACCGGAATTTCCGATTCGAGGTACACGCGGATCGTGTCGATCATGAGCCCCAGATCGTCCGGTATCGCCGGAGCCGTCATCGGTATATTACGTGCAAATTCTTCCCTGGCGGCGGAATCCTGAACCCCTCGCCCGGCCACCATCGCAGCCGGTTTCTCCGCTTTTAACTGCTCGGTTTGCCGAGGCGCGGCGGCCCGTTCCGCTTCGATTCTGCCGGGGGCCAGCGTGTCAGCCGAAGCGGACGCCTGGTCTTCATCGGAAATTAGCCGGCGACGCGCGGGATCCGCGGAATTGCTGCGAGAGGACTCAGAAATTTCGGGCTCACTGACCATATTCATGACCAATGTAAAAGACAGCATGATAGTGGCGGCAATGGCCAGCGGCACCATCCAACGCCTATTCGAATTTCGGGTTTCCAGCGATCGAACTTTGGTCGCGCGTTCGGCTTCTGCAAGAATGCGCGCATCGAGTTCCGGAGGCGGGCCCTCATCTCCGAGCGCATTATAGTTTTTCGATACCCGCGAACGACCACCGAGAAACTCATCGAAATCTTCTTGACCGGGCTTTCCGGGATCTCGATTCTGAGGATCGTTGATTCGGGAGTCGTCAGTCATGTCGATTCTTCGGTCTCGAGTAAGGCCTGGCGCAATTTTCGGACGGCATAGCGTAAACGGCTTTTCGCGGTTTCTGAATTGACGCCGGTGACCGACGCGATGTCAGCCAGGCTTAATCCGCCTTCCTCACGCAGGATGAAGGCCTCCCGCTGATCGGCCGGCAGGTCCGCGAGCGCTCTTCTGAATCGGTCCACCAATTCCAATTGCTCAACGTGATTGCGCGGATCGTCTCTGGAATCGCCGGGGATTTCATCCGGATCGATGCAACCCGATCCGTCGGCAGTAACCGGAGTTCGCCCCTGACGACGAATTTCATCTACATAACAATTGTGCGCGAGCCGGTACATATAGGTCGTAAATTTGGCGGTTGGCTGATATCGATCCTTTGCCCGGATAATTTTAGTCCAGACTTCCTGGAACAGCTCCGCAGAGCGCTCGTGTCGCATCCCCCGGCGCAAAAAATACCGGTACAAAGGGCCTTTATGACGTGTATACAAGACCTCAAATGCGGCAACGTCTCCATCGCGGTAGCCCAACATGAGTGTCCTGTCGTCCGGTTCCTCAACCATGGCCGGCAGCATAAGCCAGCCGGCCAGGTGAGGAAACTGCTCAGGACATGACTTCAGCGGATTTCTTAGCGCATTGCACGAGAAACCGGCTGATCAGCGGCGGCAAGGCTGTCTGCAAGCCGCACGAGGCCAAGAAAGCCGCTTCGGTATCCATGCACGTCTGCGCCGCGGGCTCCCGTCGCAAGCTCAGTGACCTCGGCAAAATCATAGGTACCCAGATAATCGCCCCCTTTCAGCAGCTGGCCGAAAGCCGCCACTGATGCCGCAAACTGCAACTCGCCGCTGGCGTCACGAATATCATGAACATCGCTACGCAGGACTGGCTCCTCGATCAGTTTACTGACATCTCCGTCAGGCGCTTTGTAGCGCAGACGAACAAATGCGATTTCGCTGTCGCTGATATTTTTTACGGCAACCGCCTCCGGCTTTGAAGCAGCGTAGCGTAAAGGATCAATCAGGCGTGCGGAGCTACCCCTGAGGGTCAGTTCATACAATGCCGTCACGGTATGACCCGCGCCGATTTCTCCGGCATCGATTTTGTCATTATTGAAATCCTCGCGTCTGAGCATCCGGTTTTCATACCCAATCAACCGGTATTCGGCGACAACGTCCGGATTGAACTCGACCTGAATTTTGACATCCTGGGCAATCGTCTGCAGCGTCGAGCCAAGTTCGTCGACGAGTACTTTTCGACTTTCAATCAGGGAGTCTATGTACGCGTAATTTCCGTTGCCCGAATCGGCCAGTTGCTCCATCAAGCGGTCATTATAATTGCCAGTGCCGAATCCAAGTGTGGTCAGGGATATGCCGGTCTTTCGCTTGCGTTCGACCAGATCGATCAGCGCTTCGAAATTGACTGTCCCGACATTAAAATCACCGTCAGTGGCCAAAAGGACGCGATTGATTCCGTTCTCGATAAAGCCCTGTTCGGCCATTTGATACGCCAGCCGAATACCGCTCGCACCATTTGTGCTGCCGCCGGCGCTGAGCCGGTCCAGGGCACGCAGTATTTCCACCTGCCGGTCACCGGAAGTGGGTTCGAGAACAACCCCGGAGGATCCGGCATACACGACCATCGAGACCCGGTCCTCGGTCCGCAGCTGACGCGTCAACATTTTCAGCGCGTTCTTTAACAGCGGTAACTTGTCCGGGGAACTCATGGAACCGGAAACGTCGATGAGAAATACCAGGTTCGCCGCCGGCCGATGATCAGCAGGCACTTCGTACCCCTTGATACCGATCTGCATGAGGAGCTTGTCGGCATTCCAGGGCGTCGTTGCAACTTCGGTCGTGATCGAAAACGGCCGAGCGGTATTTTCAGGAACAGGATAATCGTACGAAAAGTAGTTGATCAGTTCCTCGATGCGAACGGCATCCGCCGGGGGCAGGCTTCCCGCATTCAGAAAACGGCGCACATTCGAATAGGCGGCCGTATCAACATCGATGCTGAACGTCGAAACCGGATGACGTGCAACGAGCTTCACCGGGTTTTCATCAAGGTGCGCGTAATTTTCCCGGTCGATGGGTTCTGTGGCCCAGCGGGTAAAATGGTCGCAACAGGCGCCTTCGACTTTGCCCGCGACCCGGTTTGCGAGTGGAACCATGGGCGCCCGGCTCATAACGGCCAAGCGGTCCTGGCTCATCGACTGGCGGCCTAATACGTCAATCGCCGAGTTTTTGACCTCCCGATGCGATGTCGGATTGTGCGCCTGGTTGCTCTCTTCGATCAGCTCCGGTGTGGGTTCAACCGCTGCGACGGACTGTTTATCCTTCTCCGGGTCCGTTTGCACAGCGCACCCGACGGTAATTACCGCGAAAAAAACCGTCACGCATAATGCTCTGGGCGTGTACAGCCACTCTTGTAAATATATATGGGCTTGATTCTTCATGTCGTCTTAACCTCCATAGCAGGCAAATAGTGGGTTTCGGAGGGTATAAACGACGCAACGGGCCAAACGGGGTTAAACCAGGGAGCAAAATTTCCTCGGGTAGAACCACCTCTGGCCCGCGATCTATGGAAAATCTCCAGCGCATGGCTTACGGGGGATGTTTCTGAGACTGTGGCCCGCAGGGATGCGGGCCCCAAGCCTACATGGACGTATTTACGGCGGGTCTCAGAAACATCCCCCGTAAGCCATGTGCTGATTCGTGTATCGGAGAGCTATTGGACAGCGGTGGCGCTAACCCCAATCTTGCGTACGCCATCGCGCAATGGACTCGACCGGGAAATATGCGCGAGCAAAAACTCCATTTGATCGGCCAGTACCCTTGCGGCCCTTTAGATAGATGTACTCGGCATAGGTTGGCGTAAACGGAACTGCGATTAACTGCATACCGGCTTGCTCGGGTGTATGGCCGCCCTTGTGGTTATTGCACCTCCGGCAGGCCGTGACGACATTGCGCCATCGGTCCGTTCCGCCCTGGCTCATGGGGCGAACGTGATCGCGAGTCAGATCCCGGGTCTGAAACCGGCTGCCACAATACATGCACAAGCCGGCGTCGCGCTTGAACAAAGTCTTATTATTCAGAGGAGGTATAAAGCGGTTTCGACGTTCAGCGCCACGCGGGGTATTGCCAACGGTCGCGATAATCGAATTGACTTCGACGAAACTGCGCAGGCCCGATGCCGCATTAATGCCGCCGTGAACCCGGTACAACATCGACCCGCAGGTATAGGCCACTTGATCGCAGTGATAGAGCCGGACCGCGTCCTGGTAATCAATCCACTCCAGCGGCATGCCTGCGATATCGGTTCGCAGAACCTGCTGTGAGAAGTCCATAGGTTGTTCTTGAATCGGCATCAGCCCAAACCACCTTTCTATAACTACGTATATACCGAATTGCTTAATAAAAATCCAAATTTGAAGCACATTTTCTTATATCATCACGCCGCAAATCAGGACGAAGTCCTGCCAGCCAGCCGATCAGCAGAAGATTCACGTTCAGAGCATGAAAATAGGCGTCCCGAAGGAAATACACCCCGGTGAAAGACGAGTTGCGACGACCCCCGAGGTCGCAGCTCAACTGCAAAAACTCGGATTTTCGCTCGCCATCGAATCGGGCGCCGGGGCCCAGGCCAACTTCGCGGATTCGGCGTACGCGCAGGCCGGCGTCGAAGTGGTCAACGACACCCGCGCACTGTGGGCCGACAGCGATATCATCATGAAAGTCCGTGGTCCGCAGATGAATCGGGCGCTCAATGTCGACGAGCTGGATCTCTTGCACAAGGGGCAAGTCCTGATCAGTTTCCTGTGGCCCGCACAGAATCAGGCGATGCTCGACTCGCTCGCGGCCAAAGGTTTGACGGCCATCGCGATGGACAGTATTCCACGCATTTCTCGCGCCCAGAAACTCGATGCCCTGAGCTCGATGGCGAACATCGCCGGCTATCGGGCCGTCGTTGAAGCTGCTCAGCACTTCGGCCGATTCTTCACCGGCCAGATTACCGCTGCCGGCAAGATTCCGCCCGCCAAGGTGCTGGTCATCGGCGCCGGTGTCGCCGGACTTGCGGCGATTGGTGCCGCGAAAAGTATGGGCGCGATCGTGCGTGCTTTCGATACCCGCCCCGAGGTCAAGGAGCAGGTCGAGAGCATGGACGGCGAATTCCTGTTGCTGGATTTCGACGAGGAAGGTTCCGGGCAGGGCGGATATGCGAAAGTCATGAGCGATGAGTTCATCGCCGCCGAAATGGCGCTGTTCGCCGAGCAGGCCAGGGACGTCGATATCATCATCACAACGGCGCTGATTCCTGGCAAGCCGGCACCAGAACTGATTACGGCCGAGATGGTCGAGTCGATGAAGCCGGGCAGCGTCATCGTGGACCTCGCGGCCGAGCAGGGCGGTAACTGCGCACTGACCGAACCCGATAAGGTCGTCGAGAAACACGGCGTGACGCTGATCGGCTATACGAACCTCCCGAGCCGGCTCGCGGCACAGTCGAGCCAGCTCTATGCGTCGAACCTGCGTCACCTGTTGTCCGATATGTGTCCCGATAAAGACGGCAAGCTGGTCGTCGATATGGAAGATGAGGTCGTGCGCGGCGCAACCATCGTAAAAGACGGCAAGATCACCTGGCCGCCGCCCGCCCCGAAGCTCTCCGCGGCACCACCGAAGCCCGAGCCGGTCGTCCCACCGAAGCCTGAAGTCGAGAAAAAACCCGGTGTTCTCGGCCCGTTGATGACTTTCGGGTTCGGCGCACTCGCGTTGTTCGGCCTCGGACTCGTCGCGCCGCCGTCCTTCATGGCCCATTTCACGGTATTTGTCCTGGCCTGCTTTATCGGCTACATGGTCATCTGGAACGTAACGCCGGCATTGCATACGCCGTTGATGAGTGTGACGAATGCAATCAGCAGCATTATTATTATCGGCGCGCTATTGCAGGTCAGCTCCGGCCAGACCTGGATCATGTGGCTGGCTGGCATCACCATTCTGATCACCAGCATTAACATTTTCGGCGGCTTCGCGGTCACGCGTCGCATGCTCGAAATGTTCCGAAAGTAGGAGCCATCATCATGCCTTCCGGTCTGGTTATGGTCGCCTACGTCGGTGCAACCATTTTATTCATTCTCGCGCTGGGTGGGCTCAGCAGCCCCGAGACTGCCCGGCGCGGCAACCTGTATGGCATGATCGGCATGGCCATCGCGCTACTCGCGACGATTCTCGGCGCGGTCACGACCGGCTACGGCATCCTTATCGGCGGCTTCGTCATCGGCGGCGCTATCGGCCTTACGCTCGCCAATCGCATCCAGATGACGCAGATGCCCGAGCTCGTCGCGATTCTCCACAGCCTCGTCGGGGTGGCGGCCGTGTTCGTGGGTTTCGCGAGTTTTTCGGACCCGGATTCGAGCCTGCACTTTACCGGGGTCGAAAAAACGATTCACGATATCGAGATATACATCGGCATCCTGATCGGCGCCGTCACTTTTTCCGGCTCGGTCATCGCATTCGGGAAACTGAGCGGCAAAATCAGCGGCAATCCGTTGCTCCTTCCGGCTCGTCACTGGTTCAACCTCGGCCTCCTGCTGATCACGATCTGGGTCGGTGTTCAGTTTGTCGATCAGTCGGCCACCGGCGGCGGCATGATGCCGCTATTGATCATGACCGCCCTCGCGCTGCTGTTCGGGATACACATGGTCATGGCGATCGGCGGCGCCGACATGCCGGTCGTGATCTCGATGCTGAACAGCTACTCGGGATGGGCCGCGGCGGCTACCGGGCTTCATGTTGAGCAACGACTTGTTGATCGTCACCGGCGCGCTCGTCGGCAGCAGCGGTGCAATATTGAGTTACATCATGTGCCGTGCAATGAACCGCAGGTTTCTCGCGGTGATCGCCGGAGGATTCGGCACGACCAGCGGTGCCGCGCCGCTGGCGGCGAGATTCAGGGAGAGGTCGCTCCCATCGACACGGCAGAGACAGCGGAGCTGCTCAGGAATGCCAAAGAAGTCATGATCATCCCGGGATACGGTATGGCCGTCGCCCAGGCGCAGCACACGGTCCATGACATCACCAAGGCACTGCGCGCGAAAGGCGTCAACGTGCGCTTCGGTATTCATCCCGGTCGCGGGCCGTATGCCCGGGGCACATGAACGTGTTGCTGGCAGAGGCAAAAGTGCCTTACGACATCGTGTTCGAGATGGATGAGATCAACGCCGATTTCCCGGATGTCGACGTGTCTCTCGTCATCGGCGCGAACGATATCGTGAACCCTTCCGCGCTGACCGATCCGGACAGTCCGATCGCCGGCATGCCGGTACTCGAGTGCTGGAAGGGCGAGACCACGATCGTACTCAAGCGGAGCATGGCGACCGGCTACGCCGGCGTTCAGAACCCGCTGTTCTTCGAGGACAACACGCGGATGCTGTTCGGAGATGCCAAGGAAAGCCTCGATAGCGTATTGTCGACGTTGTAGCATTAGCGCCGCAGTCGGGTCGACCGACACTTATGCACACGGAGCCAATTATTGCGGGACCTTACACGATGTTTAGGTCACGCAAACTCAGCTGTCTAACATAAGTTATTGAAAAATAATGATATTCATTGTATCGATCAAAATTTAGGCAGAATGATAACCAGTGATTAGCAATGCGGTATACCCGTTCTTTCTCGCCGGTTTTCCACAGAGTTATCCACAGAATTTGTGGACAACTGTGTAGCCGTTAGAACGATACGGCAAATATCTTGAATTCGGACCGCGTATTTGAGGTTGCACTGGCCGCGCCGGTCATGCAGCTGTTCGACTACCTGCCCCCCACCGCCGAAAGTCCTGCCGGGATCAGGGGCCAGAGAATTATCGTACCGTTCGGCAAGAACACCCGCGTCGGCATGTTGGTCCGGATCAAGGGCGAGTCGTCGATCGCGCGGAATCGTTTGAGGCGCGCGACTCGGATCATCGACGTGGAACCGCTACTCGATGAAGAGATTATGACGTTGCTCGAATGGGCCGCCCGCTATTACCAGTACCCGCCCGGCGAGGTATTTGGCGCCGCGTTACCCGGAATTCTGCGCCGGGGTGGCGCCGCCCGCACAACAGAAACGTGCTGGACGATCACCGTCGACGGCAGAAAGGTCGAGCCCGATGACATCAGGAAAAAAGCGCCAGTCCAGTCCAGAATACTCGAACGTGCGGCCAACAGCCCCTCCGGTCTGATGAAAGATCAACTGGCTGACTGCGGCGCGAGCTGGCGTCAAAGCGTCAGCGTCATGGAAAGCAGAGGGTGGCTCGAACGATCGGAGCAAGAGGCGGCGGCGAGCGCGCCGGTCGATGTTTGTGACCAACCGCCGACACTGACCGATGCGCAGGTCAACGCGGTTGACGCAATAAACCAAAAGACGGGGTTCACTGCGTTTCTGCTCGAGGGCGTGACCGGAAGCGGAAAAACCGAGGTGTATCTTCGGGCGATAGAGGAACAATTGAAAAAAAGGCGGCAAACGCTCGTCCTGGTCCCGGAAATTGGATTGACACCGCAACTGGTCGAACGCTTTCAACGGCGTCTGGATACGAAAATCGTGGCGGTCCATTCCGGACTCAGCGACGGCGAACGAATGCGCGCCTGGTGCGCAGCACGGGACGGATCCGCCGGCGTTGTTATCGGCACCCGATCGGCAGTTTTCACGCCACTGCCCAGGCCCGGGCTTATTATTATCGACGAAGAACACGACAGCTCGCTTAAACAACAGGATGGTTTTCGTTACTCGGCCCGGGATCTGGCCGTCTGGCGCGCCCGGCATCTGGACATCCCCGTCGTACTCGGTTCGGCCACGCCGTCCTTCGAATCCCTGGAAAACATTAACGCGGGACGCTACCAGCGCCTCGAACTGCCACGCCGTCCCGGAAACGCAACGCATCCCAAAATATGGCTCATCGATTTACGCAAACAACCGGTAAAAGATGGCCTGACCGAACCACTGCGAAACGCCATATCGCGTCATCTCGATGCCGATGGACAGGTTTTGCTATACCTCAACCGCCGAGGTTATGCGCCGAGCTTGCTGTGTACGTCATGTGGCTATGTCGCCCAATGCCGCCGCTGCGATTCGCGCATGGTGTTACATCAACACAAGCGCAAACTGATCTGCCACCATTGCGGCGCCGAACGCACGGCGATTCAGGACTGCCCTGAATGTAACGGCACATTGTTCGCAGTCGGTCAGGGTACGGAGCGCCTGGAAGCGGCGCTGCGGGAACAGTTCCCCGATCACGGCATCGTCCGGATCGACCGTGACACAACCCGTCGAAGGGGCGAGATTCAGCGACGACTTGAGTCCGTGCGCTCCGGTGCCTCTCGACTGGTACTCGGGACGCAGATGCTGACCAAGGGGCACGACTTTCCGAATGTCACGCTCGTCGGCATCATTGACGCAGATCAGGGTTTGTTCGGCACTGACTTTCGCAGCAGCGAACGGCTGGCCCAATCGTTCATTCAGGTTGCCGGGCGGGCCGGGCGGGCAAACCGCGCCGGCGAAGTCTATATTCAAACTCTTTTTCCCGACCATCCCCTGTTAACCCTTCTGGTCAACCAGGGTTACCGGCCATTCGCCGGTGAGGCAATGGCGCAAAGACGTCTCGCCGGTTGGCCGCCATTCACTTACCTTGCACTACTGCGTGCAGAGTCGGTCCAGCGACCGCCCGTCTTCGATTTTCTTAACGCCGCACGGGATGTCGCCTGTGAAACGGCACCGGCCGATATCGGGATTCTTGGCCCGGCCCCAGCGCCGATGGAACGCCGCTCCGGGCGATTCCGGGGTCAGTTGTTGATTCGTGCAAATAGCCGGTCGAACATGCAGCATTTCCTGAACGATTGGCGCAGTCGTCTCGACGATTTGAAGTCGGCGAGACGCACGAGATGGTCGCTCGATATCGATCCGGTCGAGTTGTTCTAGACCTGGGTCGGGTATCATGCCGGGCTGCTAGAATGCGCCCATTCCCCGGACCCGGCTTAATATTTTCTGAGTTGACATGAAAGAGCATATCGAAGAACTCGTCGCGGCTGCTATTGCGGCGCTTCCCGGTATCGATAAGCACGCGGAAATATCGACTCTACGGCCGGTCATCGAGCGCACCCGTGACAGCCGGCACGGCGATTACGCCTGTAATATTGCAATGCAGTTGGCTCGCCCGCTGCGTCAAAAGCCAAGGGATATCGCGCAGACAATTCTCGACTGCATGCCAGCGTCGGACCTGGTCGAAGCGATTGAAATAGCCGGACCCGGATTTATCAACTTCCGTCTGAGCCCCCACGCGTTTCACGAAGAACTGAAGACCATAGTCAGGCGCGGCGAAGACTATGGCACCAGTGATCTGGCGTCGGGGAAAAAAGTCCTGGTTGAATATGTTTCGGCAAACCCGACAGGTCCGCTGCATGTTGGCCACGGGCGGCATGCTGCCTATGGGGCCAGCGTAGCCAACTTGCTCGAGGCGACCGGGCATGCCGTTCATCGTGAATACTACGTCAACGACGCCGGGCGGCAGATGGATATTCTTACTCTCAGCGTATGGCTACGCATGTTCGAGACCGTGGGTATCGATACGCCATTTCCGAGCAACGGCTATCGCGGCGATTACATCGCGGACATCGCACGTGGGGCAGCGCAGGAATTTCCCGAATCCGTCACTCCGGAACAAGCGCCGCCTGAGGACGATCTGTCCAATGACGGGTCAACCGACTCGCCGGACGGCGATGCGGATATTCACCTGGACCGGCTAATCGACCTCGCCCGAAATACGCTGGGGGCTCAGACCTTCGATGCGATACTGCGTTTTGCACTCGATGCGATCCTCGGTGACATACAAAACGACATGGCCGAATTCGGCGCCGCGCCCGACCAGTGGTTCTCGGAACAAAACCTTATGAGCAGCGGCGCGGTCAACCGCGCGCTACAGAGAGTCAAAGAAAACGGTAAATCCTACGAAAAGGACGGCGCCGTATGGTTTCGCGCCACGGACTACGGAGACGAGAAGGACCGGGTCGTCGTTCGGGACAATGGACGCACGACCTATTTCGCATCGGATATCGCTTATCACCTGCAAAAGCGTGAGCGAGGTTTCGATTTAATGCTCGATATTCTCGGCGCCGATCACCACGGTTACGTGGCCCGGGTGCGCGGCGGGCTGGAAGCCGTGGGTGAGCCGCCGGATTCTCTCGAAGTTGAACTGGTTCAGTTCGTCGCATTGTTCCGTGGCGATGAGAAGATGCAGATGTCGACACGGTCTGGACAATTCGTCACGCTGCGCGAACTCAGGGATGAAGTTGGCAACGACGCTGCGCGATTTTTCTTCGTATCACGCTCCAATGAACAGCATCTGGATTTCGATCTCGATCTTGCGAAAAGACAGACGAACGATAATCCGGTCTATTACATCCAATATGCGCATGCCCGTGTCTGGAGCGTCATGCGGGAACTGGATGCGCGCGGTTTTTCCTGGACGGCCGATCGCGCCGCACCCTTTCTGCACCGGCTCACGGAAACTCCGGAACATGCATTGATGCGAAGTTTAGCGCGGTATCCGGAGATTATTGAATTGGCCGCCAGACAACGGGCGCCGCAGCATATCGTGCACTATTTACGCGATCTTGCGCAGGATTTTCACACCTACTACAACGCCCACAGGTTCATTGTCGATGATGATGAACTACGCAACGCCCGCATCTTTTTGATCGATGCCGCACGACAGGTGTTTGTGAACGGCCTCGGAATCATCGGCGTGTCCGCGCCGCAGGCAATGTAACGGATTTGCGTACCTATGGCTGACCGCAAGAAAACCAAACGACGAAAAACCAGCCTTAAAACCCGCCGTTCTGCACCCCGCCGAACGCGCCCTGCTAAGAAGCAGTCCATGCCCGGCTGGGTATGGATGTTGTTCGGCCTGGCAATCGGGTTATCGGTAGCAGGCACCATCTATATACAGGACCGGCAACTCCGTACGAACACTACAGCCCCAAAGTCACCCATACCTGCAACGGTGAAATCGAAGTCGCAGCAGCCTGCGCCAAAGGCCAAGCCTGAACCCCGCTTCAAGTTTTACGAGATGCTGCCAAATTTCGAAGTCGTTATTCCCGAGGAAGAGGAATTTGCCCGACCGGATGTTCAACAACGTCCCGTTGATTCTCCTGGAATTTACGTACTTCAGGCCGGATCTTTTTCGAACTATGCGGATGCCGATCGGGTCAAAGCACAGCTGGCATTGCTTGGCATCGTTTCCAGAATTCAGAAAATCAGCATAGAAGATAAGGTTTATCATAGAGTCAGAATCGGACCGGTGGAGGATCTGGAGCGTCTCAATGGGCTCCGTCAGCAGCTGCGCCAGGCGCGGGTCGAGGCCATGGTCATTCGTGTGGGCGAATAACGAAACATTATCCGGCACGTCGGTCTGTCGACGGTCGGCTTGGTTGTTCCTGTTTTTCCTCGGTGGGTGCGGCACTGGCGTGCAACAAACCGGCTCGGAACCCGGCGCGCAACCGGTATCCCCTGCGCTTACGGAAACCGGCATCGAGCAGCCCGCTGAGCAATCGGCTGATCCGACGGCCGATGAGCTGGCGGCCATACGCATTGCCGAACTGGCCTGTGTCCGTATCACTGTCGCTGCCGCCGGCGACATCATGCTGGGCACCGATTTTCCCGAGAATCACCTGCCCGACGACGATGCGATCGGTTTTCTGGCCGATGTCGCGCCCACTTTCCAGAGTGTGGACATCGCATTCGGTAATCTTGAAGGTGTCCTGATGGATGGCGGGGAACCCGTAAAGGAATGCGATAACCCGGATGCCTGCTACCTGTTCCGCTCGCCGGAACGCTATGCAGAACGGTTGGCGGACGCGGGTTTTACGGTCATGAGTCTCGCCAACAATCACGCACGGGATTTCGGCGAAGCGGGCCGGACTGCGTCGATGGACGCGCTCCAGGCGGCCGGAATCAAACACTCTGGCCGGCACGGCGACATCGCAACCTGGCCTCAGGGTGCGGTCAAGGCGGCGTTGATCGCGTTCGCCCCGTTTAGGAAATCAAATTCGATGCTTGACATCGAAGCCGCGACACAACTCGTGCAAACCTTGAGCGCGTCGTTCGACGTTGTCATCGTGTCCTTTCATGGCGGCGCTGAAGGTATCGGTGCGGACCGCATACCGTTTTCCGTCGAGTACTACTATGGCGAGGACCGTGGCGATGTCGTTAAATTTTCCCGCAGCATGGTTGATGCCGGAGCAGATTTGATAATCGGGCACGGTCCACATGTCCCGAGGGCCATGGAAATTTATCGGAACCGGCTGATCGCCTACAGCCTCGGCAATTTCGCAACCTACTACGGTATTAGCGTCGAGGATGAGAAAGGCTATGCGCCGATTCTCGTCGCCACGCTCGACGGTAACGGCCAGTTTGTCAGTGGAGAAATCATTTCGGCGATTCAAATTCGGCCCGGTGGCCCGACGTTGGACGATCAGCATCGTGCCTACGAGAAAATTTGGCAACTGACGGAGCAGGACTTTTCCGGGGGCGGAATTCAGTTTCAGAACGGTGGTGGATTTCTTCCCGGCAAAGACCCGGAAGTCCGCTGCCAACAAGATCCTGCTGCTCAGATGTAATGGCGAGTGGATTCGTCATGAACCCACTGGCCTCCCGATTCCCCGATTTAGATACGGCGTTACCACTTATCTCCCTGACCCAATTACCAACCCGGCTGTGTGCCGCGACTAAATTTGGGGCACAGCTGAATTTGGACAACGTATTGATAAAACGCGACGACCTTTCGGCTGAGCCGTACGGCGGCAATAAGATCCGAAAACTCGATTACCTTATTGCCGACGCCGTAAACAAGCGGTGTGACAGCATTGTCACGTTCGGCGCGGTTGGATCAAATCATGCGCTCGCAACAGCAATTTATGCCCGGCAACAGGGACTGAATTGTTATGCCGTCTTAACGGACCAACCGTTAACCCCCTATGTCGCGCCAACACTGCGCTACCACGCTGATCTCGGAACGGTGTTGATTCACGCCGATGGTTATTACGAATCCATTCGGGCCGCCGAAGAAATAGAAGCCTCACATCCGTCTGGATCAGAAAGTGTTTACCGGATCCCCTGGGGTGGATCATCGTGGCTTGGGGTTGCGGCTTTCGTCAATGCAGCGCTCGAACTTTCGACACAACTCGGTGATGCCGATGCGCCGGAAAGAATTTATGTCGCATGTGGAACAATGGGGACCGCGGTCGGTCTCGCCATGGGATTACGTGTGGCCAAATGGCCCACTCGGGTTATTGCTGTGCAGGTTGTCCCCCAACCCGTTACATCGATCGCGAATTTCGAAAATCTCTTTGCGGCGACCAATCGCGAACTGCACAATCGTGATTGTCGGTTTCCGATATTCGAAAATCCCATGAGCAACGTCGATCTTCGGACCGAATTTCTTGGCGACGGCTACGCGATGTCCACACCGGAATGTGACGACGCGGTCAAACTAATCGCAGAAACAGAGAACCTCACGCTGGAGACGACGTATACCGGAAAAGCGCTGGCAGCGTTGATCCGTGACGCCCGCGCCGGCGATCTGCGCGGTGGGCCGGTCGTATTCTGGAATACCTACAATGGCCGGCCGTATCCAGCGGATCTAAGCCCTGTTTTACCTAATGGAGTGCCCGAGCCGTTTCGGCCGTACCTCGCTGATTGATCGCTGAATAGATTCGAAACCAAAGTATCCCAAAGAATTAGCCAACCCATAGTGGGCTTGATTACAATCGGGGCGTCCTTATCGCTCGGAGAATGGCAATGAAGCGAGTCAAAGATATATTAATCGCCAAGGGCAATGAAACCTTCTCGATAACACCCGATACTTCCGTATACGATGCTGTACACCTATTAGCCGAAAAAGAGATCGGCGCGCTCCTGGTCATGGAGGGTCCTCTTCTGGTCGGCATATTCTCGGAAAGAGACTATGCCCGGCAAATTATCCTGAAGGGTCGCTCTTCCGAGAACACCAAGGTCAGAGAAATCATGACATCGAAAGTTTTACATGCGACGCCCGAAAACGATACCGGTGAATGCATGACGATGATGACGGACAATCGTATTCGTCATTTACCGATTATCCTTGATAGCCAGGTTGTCGGTGTCATTTCGATCGGAGATCTCGTCAGATCCATTATCGCGGAACAGGAATCAACGATTGTCGACCTGAAAAAATATATCAACAGCTAGAGAAAAATGAGGTCTGACCTCAATTACTCCTAATCATCGCTGCTCAGATGGCGGTAATTAACACCCAGCGTTCGAAGTTTTCGATACAGGTGCGTGCGTTCCATACCTACACGCTTGGCTAATTTACCGACTTTGCCCCCGCAAAGCGCGAGCTGTTCCGTCAGGTAGGCACGCTCAAAATGCTCTCGGGCTTCACGCAGCGGCAGTGCCAACAAATCTTGCTTAATCAAGGAACTATCGGGTGACACTGGCAGCGTTAGTTCCTGCTCAATTTCTTCGAGCCCTATTTCTTCGGGCCCCTTGGCGATCAGCAATTTCTGCACGAGACTTTCGAGTTCGCGAATATTTCCGGGCCACGGATAATTTCGGAGCCGATTCTGCGCAGCTACGCCGAAGCGCCTGAATGGCAAACCATTGTAATCGACCAGTCGGTCGACAAAATAGCGCAGCAACTCGGGAATGTCTTCAGCATAATCGCGCAAAGGCGGGACACGTAAACGGAGTCGAGACAACATCGAAATCAGGTCGGGCCGAATGCCGAAACTAGCCGGATCAGCCAGTGTCTCGGGACGAACCGAAGTCATAACCCGGATATTCACGGGTGTGCGGACGGCGCGGCCGACCCGAGAGAACTCGCCCTGGTCCAGCACGCCAAACAGTAATCTCTGGGCATCCGGGCAAAGATCCTGCAGTTCTTCGACAAACAATGTGCCACCGATGGCCTGCTCGAGGTAGCCCGTCTCCAGTCCGGCTGAAGTTTCCGCACCGAGCAACTGTGTCGCAGCATTCTCGGCCGTGATCGACGCGCTCACCATGACGACGAACGCCTGGCCCCCGCGATCGGACATCGAACATATATAGCGCGCAATGGCCTGCCGCCCTGTTCCGGACTCTCCGACCACCATCACCGGCGCATCGTCGCCGGCCATCTGCTCGGCCCGGGTCTTCAGCGCCGCAATTTGCCGGCTTTTACCGACTGGGGCGAGTATTGACGGCAGCAATGTGTGACCTTCGCGGCCCGTGCCTTTTTTCTGATTTTTAAGGACGTTGACGACCGTTCTGAGCAATTTAGCGATAGATACGGGCTTTTCGATGAAATCTGCGGCCCCGAGCCGGGTCGCCTCGACAGCCGTTTCCACGGTACCGTGGCCCGACATGATGACGACTGGACAGTCGAACTGGCCGCTGGCCGACCATTCTTTCAGTAACGTAATACCATCAGTATCCGGCATCCAGATGTCCAAAAGAACAAGATCCGGCAATTGGCTCGATACCTGCTGCCTGGCTTCCTCGGCATCACCCGCGCTGGTCACGCGGTACCCTTCGTCGATCAAAATTTCTTCGATCAGCGTCCTGATATCTTTCTCGTCATCGACGACGAGGATGTGTGCAACACTCATACCCGTTCCCTCCGCGCCGCCGAGCGTTTGGTGCGACCGTCAGCGTTCCCGTTTTTTCTGATTTCTGGTAGCGGCAACCGCACGATGATACACGCGCCTCTATGCTCCAGGTTCTCTGCGGTGACCGTTCCGCCATGTTCTTCGATTAATTTTTTCACGATCGCAAGACCAAGCCCGGTGCCTTTGGTCTTGGTTGTCACGTAAGGTTCAAATAATTGGCTTAGTGTTTCGGGATCAATGCCTGGACCGTTATCACGCACGGCGATTTCGGCAAATTCCCTGCCGGATTCGCCTGCCAGGCGGGTCGAAATTTCCAACCGTGCATCGTCCTGCCCATCCATTGCCTCCATCGCATTACGAATCAGGTTGTGAAGCAATTGCCGGATCCACTGGTTGTCTGCCTCCACCTCGGGCAATTCTTCATCCAGGCTCAACTCGACGACTGCCTCATCCGCTTTCGGCCGGTAGAGATATGCGACCTCCCTGATCAGACTATTCAGCTGAAACCGGGAGATACTGATTTCCGGTGCCCGGGCATAGTCACTGAAAGCATTAACCATATCCCGCATCGCCTCGACCTGTGCAACGATGGTGTGAGTCGCACGATCGAGCACCTGCGCTTCCATCCCCTTCATACTGCCAAGATAACGACGGCGAATACGTTCTGCGGAAAGCTGAATCGGGGTCAACGGATTTTTGATTTCATGTGCGAGACGGCGGGCGACCTCGCCCCAGGCCGCATCACGCTGAGCCTGGATCAGTGTCGTCACGTCGTCGAACACGATTATTTTCCCCTCGGTCTGATGGTCATTAGCCGGCAAAGCGGTACAGGCACACATCAAGATCCTCCGGCCACCATCACCCTGAACAAAGATCTGGTGGCGCCAATCTGTTTCCTCCGATTCCAGATAGGGCCGCACGGCGATCATAAATTCATTCAATGTGGGGTGATCGGTAGCCAACGCTTCCAGCTGTTCCCCCGTATGCGTAGTCAGATCGACATTCAGGATTGCACTCGCCGCCTCGTTAGCGATGCGGATTCGCCCGTCCCCCTCGATTGCAACGACCCCAGTGGATAAACGCGCAAGAATCGCCTCGACGTGTGCCCGCTCTTTTTCCGCCCGCTGTTCACTGATTCGCGCCTCCGCACGGGCCTCGCCAAGCCGCTGAATCATTTGATTAAAGGAGTCGATAAGAAAACCAATTTCATCATGTGACGCAACCGGCAATCGCGTATCGAAATCACCCTGCGCAACCGCATGAGTTCCAGCCACGACTGACAGAATCGGCGCTACGAGACGTCTTGCGAAGAAAAATGCGGCGTAGACCGAAGCCAGGATCGACAGCATGACAACAAGCGTCAAGGTCAGGGCGAAGCTGTCTTTTAATGGTCCGCGAAGAAAATTTAGTTCGTTGTACCGCGAATAGGTATTTTCGACCGAGTCCACGAGGGAACCGATTCTCTCCTCCACCGGGTAAAGCGCCTGTACTGTCAGCGTCTTCGCTCCGAGACCGGCGCGCGGCAACGTCAGTGCGGCGCGAATTTGATAACGCCCCTGTCCAATCGGGTATATGCCAACAAAACTACGGGCCTGCCGCAATTGCAGAATTACATCTTCAGGTGGAGTGGTCGGGAAAGGTGCCGCAAGATCCTGCGTATTCGTTGCAACGACAAAATAATTCCTGTCAAACAGCGTGACCTCAACTGCCCCGGACTCCCGTCGCAGTACACCTAGTGTACTGACAAGATTATCGACATCGGATTCCATCAAATGACCGGCCATGCGTTGAGTTCGTTCCATATTTGTCTGCATACGTCTGTCGAGTGCAGAGCGGCCGAGTACGAGTGCGTCGCTCAAACCGTTCTCGATCTCAACATCGAACCACGTATCAATGCCGCGACTCAGGAATTGGACCGCGAAAAGATATACAACGATGATCGGCGCAACAGCCAAGCCAACGATTGCGGCCAGCATGCGTGCCTTAAGTTTGGCGCCTGGAACCTCGCGACGAAAATCCCGCCATAGCCGGATCAGATTGCCAAAAATCATCAGGAGCAAGACCATCGCGCCCGCCGCATTAATTAACAGCAGCACTTCGTGTGTCCGGCCGAACTGCTCGGAGCTCTTCGCAGTTTGTCCAAGTAAAACCAGCGCCGATATGCCCAACGCAATGGCCGCCACGATCAGCGCGGTGTATACAAATCTCTTTAGTTGTTTAATTTCCATACGTACCACTTACTTTGGAGCTTGAACCCGCTGCTCCAGAAAGCAAGAATCCGGATCGGTCCGGGCAGGGTATTTTGATCGAGAACCACCCGTATCCGGATTTCATAGGTTGACTGTGGATTAAGCAGTGATGCATCTATGATCGGTAAATCGACCACGCGTCCCATGTTGTTCAGCGCCGAAAATAACGTCGCGAACGATTCCTGTTCACCGCTATTGAGGTTCTTGACTATGTATCGCTGACTCAGGGCCTGATAGCTGAGCTGATAATTTTGTTCGAGCGTGGCAACTTCTTTATCGGGCCACCATCTGCGAATCCGGTTGAGTTCGACCCGGAGATTGATCGGCAGAGCCACCCCATTCTCCAGTGCCTCAAGTGCTTCATCGCTGAGATCATAGTCGACCAACGCGGAGGCAAAATACACACCGTTGTACAATCGAGAGTCGGCCGTTCGAATTTCGAATCGCCCTTTCTTGGCCAACGCAGTATCGGGACATAAAAAAAGCGTGACCGAGAATCCGATTGTCAGGATAAATAGCCCGCACCGGCAATTTGGAAAAAGACCGGCTGCCGTACCGGCCCTTTCAGGCCGACCACCCTGTGTAAATCTATAATCCATTTGCCGAATGAAAAATCAGCCGAATTGCGCGTCGTACACCGCAGCAATCCTTAGGCCTGCCGTTCCATTAAAGCATAATAAAAGCCATCGGTATTAGCCGTTCCCGGTAGCAATTGGTAGCCTGGGCCAGGAAGGTCGACAACGGTATCGAGGATCGCGCCCGACAATGGATGAATTTCTCGCGCATCAGGATGCCTCGCCAAAAAATCCTTTACGACGGCGGTGTTTTCATCTTCGAGTACGGAACAGGTCGCATATAAAATCCGGCCACCAGGTTTCAATAGCGACCACAGTTTTTCGAGCATCTCCTGTTGACGCACGGCCAGCAATGAGATGTCGCCTTCACGGCGTAAAAACTTGATGTCCGGATGACGGCGAATGACGCCGGTTGCCGAACAGGGCGCATCCACCAGTATTCGATCGAACGGCGCACTATCGGCCCATTGGCCGGCATGAAGTACATCTGCGGTTATCACCCGCGCCTCTTGCCCCAGTCGCCGTAAATTCTCCTCCAGCATTACGACCCGCGCGGAATCGATATCTACCGCGACGAGCTCTGCTTCGCCCTGCGCTCTTTCCAGGAGGTGCCCGGCTTTACCGCCCGGGGCCGCGCATGCATCCAGTATGCGCATACCCGCTTCGGGCGCGAGAAGATCAACAGCAAGTTGAGAAGCCGCGTCCTGTATCGATACCAGACCCTGCTCGAATCCCGGCAATTCGGCGACCGTCAGCGCCTGGTCCAGAAGGAGTCCATCCGCGAAACCGGGCAATCGGCGCGGATCAATATTCATCTCACTTTGCAGGCGCAGTGCATAATCATCGCGCCCTGTCCGTTGCCGGTTGACGCGAATCCAAAGCGGCGGATGCTCGAGCCCGGCCTCCAGAATCGTGCGCCACTCCGTAGGCCAGTCCCGGCGAACACGGTCAATAAACCATTGCGGATGCGAAAAACGTCCCTCGTCGTGTTCATTGGCAGCGGCCAAAAGTTCTTCGCGCTCACGTTCGAATCGTCTCAGGGCGGCATTGACCAGGCCCGCAGCCTGGGCGCGTTTTAATTCTCGACTGGCCTCGACCGTCGCGGACACTATCGCATAGGGCGGATGACGCGAATGGATTAACTGAAAAAGGCCGACTGAAAGCAGCGCTTCGAGCACAGAATCCCTGGATCGCAGTGGCCGCTTCAGTAAGCTCGCGATGATCAGACGATGGCGGTGGTGCCAACGCAAGGCACCATATGCGAAGGCCTTGATCTGGCCAATATCGCGAGCCGGCCATGTAGTGTCGACGACTTGTTCGAATGCTCGGTCCAGAGTGCGCCCGGCGACTAAAACACGATCAACGACTTCGGCAGCGGCGGCACGCGTGGACACAGGCATATCTGAGCCCTTAGTGCCCGAGAATCTTACCGAGCAATTCGCGGCCCCTGGCAAAGTCGGCAGCGCGCATTCTTTGTCCTCCCGGCAACTGCAATTCAGTCAATCGAATCAGGCCGTCGCCGGTCTGGATATCGACTGTTTCGCCCCCGGCATCGACCACTGTTCCGGGCTGTTTATCGGACTCAAAGTTTGCATCCGGCACGGCGCGCCAGCAACGAATGCGCACGCCCTCGAGTAATGTTTCGGCGACTGGCCATGAATTGTAGGCTCTGATTTGGCGATCGATTTCGATCGCCGATTTGTTCCAATCAATCGGCGCATCTGCCTTGCTGATGCGGCCTGCATACGTTGCGCCGGCGATGTCCTGTGGTTGCGACACAGATGATCCGTCGAGAATTCCGTCCAGCGACGTCCGCAGGAGTTGAGCCCCCGCATCGGCAAGCCGGTCATGCAGTTCCGCGGTACATTCATCATTCTGCATCCGGATTTCAATTTCGGAATAGACCGGACCGGTATCGAGCCCTTGTTCCATTCGCATGATGCTCACACCCGTCGCCAAGTCGCCTGCCAGAATCGCCGACTGGATCGGCGACGCGCCCCGCCAGCGCGGCAATAAAGACGCGTGAACATTGATGCAACCGGTTCGCGGGATTCGCAATACCGCTTCCGGCAACAGTAACCCGTAAGCCACGACAACGATCAGGTCGGGCGCAAGAGAAGCGATCTGATTCTGTATTTCAGCGGTGCGCAAACTTTCCGGTTGGATTAAAGGCAAGCCGTGACTCGCCGCAAAGGTCTTCACCGGACTGGGCTGCAACTTTCTGCCACGCCCGGCAGGGCGGTCCGGTTGAGTCAGGACCGCGACTAATTCGTGCCCGGACTCGGTCAGGCTGCGCAGGCTCGGCACGGCAAAATCCGGTGTGCCTGCAAAAATGATTTTTGCGGCCACGCCTGACCCTAAATCAGCGGAACCTGTTTCGAAGAACGTTGATCCTCGGCATCCCGTTTGCGCGATTTGGTCAGTTTTTTCTTGATTCGACGGCGCTTAAGCTCTGACAGGTAATCAACAAACAGTTTGCCTTCAAGATGGTCCATCTCATGCTGGATACAGACGGCCAGCAATCCGGTTGCCTCGAATTCCCTGGGTTCCCCATCCTGACCCAGCGCAGTGACCCGGATTCGTTCGGCCCGCTCGATCTCCTCGGTCACCCCCGGCACCGACAAGCAGCCTTCGTCACTGGCAAAAACACCGTATTTTTCCAAAATCTCCGGATTTATCAAACACTTCGGCTCATCCTTGGCCTCGGAGACGTCCATGACGATGACCCGCTTGTGTACGTCAACCTGGGTCGCGGCGAGGCCTACGCCCGGTGCCGCATACATTGTTTCGAACAAATCGGCCGCCAGACGCCGGATATCATCATCAACGGATTCGACCTGGACGGCCCTGGTTCGGAGGCGTGGGTCCGGATATTCGAGGATCTTCAGAACCGGCATTGTGACTCCTTCACAATTTCGCGTACTGCGCTATGAAATACTGACAAATTTATGATATATCACCGCATAGACCACCGGGATTTCAGCTCATTTACGGGTTAAGCTGGCCCCGGTACCTGTTGTTATCGTGTGATTGTGCCGGGATGCTTACCCGAATGGTAGCAGTGGCCCGACGTGCCCGGCGCAGAATTAAACATAGGGATGGACGATCTATGAATAGGTCCCTGCTGTCGAACCGTTCGAACGGTTTCGCACTATTGATTTGCGTCATTTTGTTAATGGCCGGCACTGGCGCCGCCGTCATGGCCCAGACCAACGGCAATATCGAACTCAACCCCCAGCATCCGGAGAGCTATATCGTGCAGCGTAGTGATACGTTGTGGGATATATCAGCCCTGTTTCTGCGCGATCCGTGGTTCTGGCCGGAAATCTGGCAGGTAAATCCCCAGGTCGAGAACCCTCACCTTATCTATCCGGGTGATGTGTTAAATCTCGTTTATATCGAGGGCCAGCCAAAGATTCAGTTACAACGCAGCGCAGATCGTGCCTCGGAATCCGGCGGTGACGAGCGTCTCTCGCCACGGATACGGACGGAAGACCTCGATGAAGCGATTACGACCATTCCAATCGACGTCATCGGCGCATTTCTGAGCAAGGGGTCGGTGCTTGAACGTGATGAAATCGCGAAGCTCCCGTATATCGCCGCGATTAGAGAAGGACATCTCGCCGCGGCTGCCGGTAACGACGTATACGTCCGCGGCGACCTCGACGGCGTCCAGGAAGGCTACAGTGTCGTCCACATCGGTGAGGCATTGATCGACCCGGATGACCAGCAAATCGTCGGCTACCAGGGAATTTTCGTCGGCGAGGGTATCATTAGCCGGACCGGTGACCCGTCCACACTGCATCTCGTTAAAACCCAGCGTGAAGCGCTGCAAGGTGACCGGTTGCTGAAACAAACCTTCAACATTCCATTACAGTTTTTTCCGAAGGCCCCGGATAACCAGATTGACGGCCGCATCATACACGTGCTCGGCGGCACGAGTGAAATCGGTCAATACCACATCGTCGTACTGAATCGGGGCACGAAACACGGCCTGGACGCCGGCCACGTACTGACGGTCTGGCAGGCCGGTCAGTACATCCAGGATCGCTATGCGGGCGGCGATCGAAGCAGCAAAGTGCGTTTGCCGGATGAAGAAGCCGGGACACTGATGATTTTCAAGACTTACGACCGGATCAGTTACGCACTGATCATGGAAGCGGTCACTGCAATTCACCTGCTCGATAAAGTGCGCAATCCAATATAGGTTTTCACCTTAGCTCTTTAGTTGGGACCGGGTGGGTCGGGTCCGGAGGACCGTTCCGCCAGCGGTCCAATATGCGTCTGTTCTTCCCCAAAATAGACCTACCTAATTTCATTCTGACTTGATGAAATAGGCTCAGACGGTGGTAACGTCTTTGAGTACTGTAGTTGTTTACGGCCTGACCCGGTAACCGAAGAGTCAGGCAATCGGGTCATCAGGGGGAGTGTCGTGTCGATCGATGCCTGGCTGGTCCTTGCGTTGGCGTCCGGCGTACGTGGCCCCGTGCTGCGGACACTGCTCGATCGATTCAGGGATGCAAAAAGCATTGTTGCTGCCTCGCCGCGCGATTTACGGTCGGCGGGGTTGACCGAACGATCCGTTCGCGACATCACCCATCCGGACTCGCATAAGCTCGGTCTCTGCGAGCACTGGCTGTCTGCGCCGAATCATCATGCCGTGACCTGGGTCGATAGCCTGTATCCGATCCTGCTCACGGAGATTCGTGATCCGCCCCCGTTATTGTTCGTGCGCGGTAATCCAGAGACCCTGAACTTACCTCAATTCGCAATCGTTGGCAGCCGCAACGCCACTCCCGGGGGCCGGGAAACCGCCCGCCAATTCGCACACCACTTAAGTCAGGGAGGTTTCTGTATCACCAGCGGGCTTGCGCTCGGCATCGATGCGGCTGCGCATCGGGGTGCGCTGGACGCGGGCAACAGTACCATCGCTGTCTTCGGCACCGGCCTCGACGAAGTATACCCGCACAGACACGAGGCCCTGGCCCATGAAATCGAAACGAGCGGCGCACTCGTTGCAGAATTTCCGCCGGAGTCGCCAGCGCGCCGCGCGCAATTCCCGCAGCGAAACAGAATTATCAGCGGGATGACCGTCGGCACGTTGGTCGTCGAGGCCGGGCTGCGCAGCGGCGCGCTGATCACTGCCAGACTCGCCGGCGAACAGGGCCGGGAGGTCTTTGCTATACCGGGCTCGATTCACAATCCGATGGCGAAAGGTTGCCATCGGTTGATTCGATCCGGCGCCAAATTGGTCGAGACCTCAAGTGACATAATGGAGGAACTCCCCGGAATTCTGGGCAGCCTGGTACCAGCCGTTGAACAAAATACGGCGCCCGCGCCGGACGCGGACAGAACCGAAATCGACCCTGAATATCAGCGTTTACTTACATTAATGGCTTGGGACCCGGTGACGGTCGATTCGCTCGTGAAACGCAGCGGATTGACGGCGGAAGAGGTTTCCTCCATGATTTTGATTCTGGAGCTGGACGGGCGTATTGATTCGCTGACTGGCGGTCGTTACTTACAGAGGGAAGAAGGTCGGTCTAAATGAGCGAAACCGTGCTTGACGTGCTCATGTACTTGTTCGAGACCTACTCGGAACAGGACTTGGATAAAGAACCAGAGCCCGATCAAAATTTGTTGCGGGAGGAACTTTTGTTGGCCGGTTTCGGAGAACCGGAGGTTGATCGCGCACTTGATTGGCTGGACGGACTCAGTCCCCGGCACCTGGAGCCCTTTGCAGCTCAGCCGGCCGAGCGTTCGATTCGACTGTTTAATCCGTTCGAACTTTCCCGCCTGGACGTAGAATGCCGTGGCTATATCCTCTACCTTGAGCAGATTGGAATACTGACGCCGGTCCAGCGGGAATTGGTCGTTGACCGGCTGGTTGCGTTAGGAGCCGGAGATATCGATGTCGAGCAGGTCAAGTGGGTTGTACTCATGGTCCTGTTCAGCCAACCGGGTCAGGAAAAGGCTTTCGCCCGCATGGAGGACCTGGTGTTTGAAGAAAACACCGGCTTGATCAATTAGCGGCCTCGATGTTAGTACCACTCCGATTCATCTTTTAGTATTCTCTCGCCGCGGCCCAGCCGCGGTTTGTTTTCTTTGGAAAGCGAAATGGGAATGAATATCGTAGTTGTTGAATCGCCCGCAAAAGCGAAAACAATCGAGAAATATTTAGGCAAAGACTATAAGGTTTTTGCCTCGTACGGCCACGTCCGCGATCTGGTGCCAAAAGAAGGTGCGGTCGATACGGAAAATGGCTTCGCGATGAAGTATGCGGTCATTGAAAAAAATGAAAAGCATGTCGAGAATATCGCCAAAGCACTCAAGAATGCCGATTCACTTCTCCTGGCCACTGACCCCGACAGAGAGGGTGAGGCCATTTCCTGGCATCTATACGAACTCTTAAAAGAACGTAATCTGTTAAAGGGCAAGGACGTTCACCGAGTCGTGTTCTACGAAATTACCAAGACCGCTGTTCGGGAAGCCGTAGCAAATCCGCGCGAACTGTCGAGCGACCTGGTTAACGCGCAGCAAACGCGCCGGGCACTCGACTATCTGGTTGGCTTCAATATTTCGCCGTTGCTTTGGAAGAAAATTCGCCAGGGTCTGTCGGCTGGCCGCGTACAAAGCCCGGCACTCAGGATGATCGTCGAAAGGGAGCTGGAAATTGAGGCCTTCAAGCGAAAGGAGTATTGGACGCTTGAGGCCGATGTAGGCGATGCCCCTGCTCTTTTCATGGCACGCCTGGCTCAGTATCAGGGCAAAAAGGTCGAACAATTCAGCTTCGTCAATGAAACGGACGCGAATGCGGTCCGCGATGCACTTCTTTCGGCTGCAGATGGAAAGGTTCGCGTCGACAATATTGAACGCAAGCAACGCAAGCGAAATCCCACCGCGCCGTTTACGACTTCCACGTTACAGCAGGAAGCCTCACGAAAATTAGGCTTCAGTGCGCAGCGCACTATGATGACCGCCCAACGACTTTATGAAGGCATCGATACCGATGAAGACACGGTCGGTCTGATCACTTATATGCGAACAGATTCGGTGACCCTCGCGAATGAAGCACTGGTTGAAATACGAGGTTTAATTAAAGATCGCTACGGCCCGGAGAATTTGCCGGACGAGATCCGAACGTACAAAACCAAGGCGAAGAATGCACAGGAAGCACACGAGGCGATTCGCCCGACCAGTGTTTTGCGCACGCCCGAGAGCCTCAAAAGCGTATTAAAAGCTGATCAACATAAACTTTATGACCTGATCTGGAAGCGCACGATGGCCTGCCAGATGGTCCACGCCGTGTTCGACATGGTTGGGCTCGATCTGTTGCCGGCCAACAACCCGGAGGTTGGCCGAATGCGTGCAACCGGCTCTACGCTGGTAAAGCCGGGTTTCATGGCGGTTTACCAGGAAGGTCGGGACGACGCGAAAGACGATGAATCCGAACGTACCCTGCCGCCCGTTAAAGAAGGCGATATTCTGACGCTGGTCGATGTTCGCGCTGATCAGCATTTTACCGAGCCGCCGCCGCGCTTTACGGAAGCCAGCCTCGTCAAAACCCTGGAAGAGTATGGCATCGGTCGTCCTTCGACTTATGCCAGCATTATTTCTACGTTAAAAAACAGAGAGTACGTAGAGATGGACGGTAAGCGTTTCATTCCGACCGATGTGGCACGAATCGTAAACGGATTTTTGACGACCCACTTCACGCGTTACGTCGATTATGGGTTCACCGCGCAGCTGGAAGACGCCCTCGACGAAATTTCCCGGGGCGAGCGAGACTGGGTTCCGGTTCTGTCAGAATTCTGGGGACCGTTTCATGAATTGGTCGTGGAAAAAGAGGCCACCGTAACCCGCGAACAAGCGGGACAAGCACGGGAACTCGGCACGCACCCGAAATCCGGAAAGCCCGTTAGCGTCCGGATGGGGCGTTATGGCCCGTTTGTCCAGACCGGGACTCGGGAAGACGAGGACAAACCGAAATTCGCGGGACTCAAGCCCGGCCAGAAAATGGCCACGCTAACGCTCGAGGAAGCGTTGGAGCTTTACAAGCTGCCGAGAAAACTCGGTGAGACCCCGGAAGGCGAACCCGTGTCCGCGAGTATCGGCCGATTCGGACCGTATGTCCGCTACGCCGACAAATTTGCTTCCATGCGGGGAGAAGATCCTTACACCATTGATTTACCGATGGCGCTTGAAATTATTCGCGAAAAAAAGGAAGCGGATGCCAACCGGTTGATCCAGGACTTCGAAGCGGAAGGCATCCAGGTTCTAAATGGGCGGTACGGTCCATACATTACGAACAAAGAGAAAAATGCACGGGTACCGAAAGACCGGGACCCGAAAAGCCTGACGCTGGCCGAATGTCAGGAGCTCCTGGAGAAAGCGCCGCTGCGAAGAAAGCGTGGCGGCAAGAAGAAAACCGCGGCGAAGAAAAAGACCAAGACCGCTGCTAAAAAGAAAGCCGCTACAAAAAAGAAGAAGAAAACCAAAAAGAAGGCAAAAAAGAAAGCCGCGAGGAAAGCGCCCGCAGAAAAGGATGCCGGCGCGGCGGCAGAGCATCCGGACCCGCAGGCAACAGATTAAGTTCTTCCGGTCCAGGCCCGAAGCATGGGCCTGACCTCTCGGAACACCTCAAGATCGAATCCCGTCAATGGAAATGGAAACCGATCCCATCGTTTCAAGCATCAGGCTGCGTCGGGCCGCTCAGATCGTCGGCGACGGCGGAGTGATCGCATACCCTACAGAAGCCGTATTCGGCCTGGGATGCGATCCTGGCAACCTGGAAGGGGTCGTCCGGATTCTCGATCTGAAGCGACGCAGTGAATCGGCGGGGTTGATTCTGATTGCCGGCGACCGCAGACAACTCGACCCGTGGATCGACCCGCGGCCGGAAGAGCAACGACGCCTCGAATCGGATCCCGGACAGGCCGTCACCTGGATCGTTACCGCGAGCCGCCGGACACCCGACTGGATCACCGGTAACCGGCCGACCGTAGCGGTGCGAATTACGCACCACCCGGTCGCCGCAGCACTGTGCCGGTATGCACGCACGGCGCTGATTTCAACGAGCGCCAATCTTCACGGCAGGCCACCTGCCAGATCGCGCCTGGCCGTGCGCAAGCAATTCGGCGCGGGTGTCGATTTCATCGTTCCCGGCCCACTCGGCGGGGATATCAAGCCAACCGAAATCCGCTCGGCGCGGACCGGTGAGGTTCTTAGATCGGCGTAGCGTCAAAAATCTGGCGCCTACTCCGACGAGCGGTGGGGATATTCTGTTAAATATGCTAGTGTTTCCTTAAGAAGTATCTGTAAACATTTCTTTATAAATACAAAAAAGTTAGGCGGCCGTTTACCAGAGATGGCCCGAGCCTGGCAGAATTTACCCGCGCAAACCCTGCTATCGAACAGGGCCCCAAGGAAAACTGAGTTACACCAAACAATGTCCGGCCGCTGTCAGCAAAAACCCGTTCTTATTCCGGCTGGTCCCCGCGGCTTTGCGTTCTGGCTCGTGCTGAGTATTGCGTCGGTCGGTGGTCTGCCGCAGACCGTCCTTGGCGGGGTCAACCTGGCCCCCGAGACCGTTGACGCGAATCCGTTCGAAACGCGAACCTACATCGTGCAACTCGCGGAACCCCCGGCCGTGACATACGGTGGCAAACCCGGGGGGCTCGACGCGACCCGTCCGGCGCAGGGCCAGCGTTTTGACCCGAACTCGAGTCACGTTCGCCAATACACACGAAAACTCACAGATGATCACGATCGATTACTGCAATCGATCGGGGCCTATGCGGACAAGCTGTACAGCTATCGGTACGCATTTAATGGGTTCGCGGCCCGGCTGACGTCGATCCAGGCGCAGAAGCTCAGATCAAACAAAAACGTGCTCCGGGTCTGGGAAGACCGGATGCGTTACCTGTACACCAATGACAGTCCGACTTTTCTCGGCTTGTTCGACCCCTCCGGCGGCTTGATCACGGGCCTCGGTTTGAAAGGCGAAGACATCGTCATCGGCGTCATCGACAGCGGTATAGCGCCGGATCATCCGAGTTTCTCGGACAGCAGGACTGCAAGCCGGCCTAAGCTTTGCCGGTCTTCCTGGGCCGAAGAATCCTTGCTGGGCATGTGGTTATGCCGCCGCTTCCGAAAAGATGACGACATCCTGACCTATGACCCGCCCGTCGATTGGAACGGTCAGTGCGAAGTTGGAGAAAGTTTCACCGCCGAGTCCTGTAACAACAAGATCATCGGCGCACGCTTTTATGCCGATGGCTTTCGCCAGACACACGAGTTCGACCCCGATGAGTTCATGTCGCCTCGCGACGCCGACGGACACGGTACGCACATCGCATCGACGGCTGCCGGCAACGAGGTCAGTGCCAGTCTGGCCGGAACCGCGATCGATCGTATCAACGGCATTGCCCCGCGCGCGCGCATCGCCGTATACAAGGCATGCTGGCTGGAGCCCGGTCAGTTGCGCGGTACCTGCAGCACGTCGGATCTGCAACGGGCGATCGAAGATGCCGTTGCAGACGGTGTCGATATCATCAATTACTCGGTCGGCAACACCGATATCAGCCTCGATGATCCCGACGACCTCGCGCTGTTGGCGGCCACGGACGCCGGCGTATTGAGCGTCGTCGCGGCCGGCAACGACGGGCCGCATCCGCTGGGCAGCATACTCTCACCGTCCGGCGCACCGTGGGTCCTGACGGTGGGCGCATCGAGCCGCACCGGGGAAAAGTTCGAAGAAGCGCTTCGCGTCGACGCGCCGGACAGTATCGGTGGGCTCTACGCGGCTCGCGAGGCCAGCTTTACGCCTGCACTCAAGAACGCAGGCCCGGTGACCGAAGAATTGATACTCGCGGAAGACGACTCTGACATTGCCTTTGATGCCTGTGAGCCGCTCGTAAACAGCACGGAGTTATCCGGAAAAATCGCGTTTCTGCAGAGAGGCACTTGCGATTTCCAGGTTAAGCTCGAGAACGCGCAGAGCGCCGGTGCGATTGCCGCGGTCGTGTTCAACAATCAGGCGAACCTGGTCATCATGAACGGCGAGCGCGGCTCCGTGACAATTCCGGCAGTCATGATCGGGCAGGCCGACGGTCAGCTTCTGCTGGATCGACTCAATGCAGGTCAAGCGGTCGAACTAACGCTCGACAAAAGCCTGTTCCTGATTATTGGTGAGACCGGCAACGTCATGGCCAGTTTTTCATCCAGCGGTCCGAATAACACCGGACCTGACATATTGAAACCGGATGTCACGGCACCCGGCGTTAATATTCTCGCCGCACAAACCCCGGACCTGGCGAACGGTATTCAGGGCGAAACGTTTCAATACCTGTCCGGCACCTCGATGGCCGTGCCCCATGTCGCCGGCATCGCCGCGTTGATCAAACAAGCGCATCCTGACTGGAGTCCCGCTGCGATTAAGTCCGCATTAATGACGACCGCACATCAGGACGTCAAAAAAGCAGATTCGACAACGCCGGCCGATGCGTTTGATATGGGCAGTGGTCATGTCGTGCCGAACTCGGCGGTCGACCCCGGTCTGGTCTATGACGCCGGCAAGGAAAACTACGACGCGTTCACGTGCGGAACCGGTGCACCCCGGGTATCCGAAGCGGAATGCCGGCGATTGACTGCCGCCGATTTTCCGACCGAGGCTGTCGACCTGAACCTGCCGACGATTGCGCTGAGCACCTTGGTCAGCAGTCGAACCGTGCGCCGTCAGGTCACCAACGTCGGCGCCGCAAGCCAATACCGGGTAGAGATCGACGCGCCGCCCGGCATCGATGTCGAAGTGAACCCGGCCGTTCTGTCTCTCGGCGCCGGCGAGACCGCGACCTTTGAGGCGCAATTTTCCGCGGCCGGAGCCGAGCTGACGGAATGGAGTTTCGGCGCACTGAGTTGGGTGGATGGCAGCCATGTCGTGCGCAGTCCGATCGCAATGCGGCCCGTGCAATTCCTCGCACCACTCGAAGTCACCGCGACCGGCACCAGCGGCAGCCTGAATTTCAACGTCGAGTTCGGCTACACCGGCGCCTATGAAACCGCGTTCCTGGGACTGGCCGCGCCCTATATCAGTCCGGAACCCGAAACCGTCGCAAACGACCCGATGAACAACTATTTTTTTGAACCCGACACCGATCAGTTACCAGACAGCATCTGGCGATCGGTGCCGCCATTGATTGTCGATGAAACGGATATTTACCTGCGTATCGCTCTGTTTAACGAACATACGGACGGCGATGATGACCTGGACCTCTACGTCTATCGGTGCGATCTGTTGGGCTGTGTCCTGGCCGGCATCGGTGGCAATTTTGATTCCGATGAACAGGTCGACATCCTGTATCCGGAACCCGGAGAATATTTTATCGACGTGCACGGCTTCGAGACGGATCAGGTCACCGGCGGGCCGGGCGCCGAGTTCAAGCTATTTGTCTGGACGATCGGACCGGGCGACACTCTCGGCAATGTGACCTTCATCCCGCCGGCCGCTGCCGTGACCGGCGAGACGGCAAATGTCAGCGTCAGCTGGGATACGATTGATCCTGAAACGCACCTCGGTGCGATCACGCATGGTGACGGCGCCAATTTGTCCGAAATCACGATCGTCACGATCGAGAATTGAAGAACGTAACCCGGCGACATTCAGTCGTCAGCGATCAGTCATCAGCCAAGGCCCTGCACTCGGCATGACGAAAGCAACTTACAATATGATCGTTGACGAGTCCCGTGGCCTGCATATGGGCATACATGATCGTACTGCCGACGAATTTGAATCCACGTTTTTTCAGATCTTTACTTAGCAGGTCGGAGACCGGGCTTGTCGCCGGCACCTCTGATTGAGATCGCCAGGTATTTTGCACCGAACGCCCGTCGACGAAATTCCAGATGTAGTCGTCGAAGCTGCCGAAAGATTCCTGAATTGCGAGAAAAGCCTGCGCATTAGTGACCGCCGCCTTTATTTTCAATCGATTGCGAATGATTGCCGGGTTCGCGATCAGCGATTCGATTTTCTTCGCGCCGAACCGGGCCACCTTTTCGGGATCGAAGCTTGCGAATGCATTGCGGTAACCCTCCCGCTTGTGCAGGACCGTCGACCAACTCAACCCGGCCTGCGCGCCTTCCAGGATCAGGAACTCGAACTGGCCGCGGTCGTCGTGAAGCGGCACGCCCCACTCCCGATCGTGGTATTCCCGGTAGGCGTCGCTGACGCCGGCTGACCAGGTGCAGGTGTTGGGATCGTCGTTGGCCGCCATATTTTTCCTTCAGTAAAAGTGGACACCGTAGCAGATTATGGTAAAACTCCTGACTGCATTGGCGCGTATAGCCGAATCAGCCGCCATCGAGTACTCCCCAGCCGCGGAGGGCAGGAAATGACAGACCGATACGGAGTCATTGGTCACCCGATAGCCCACAGCAAGTCCCCGGTCATTCACAATCTGTTTGCCTCTCAGACCGATCAGGACATCAGCTATGAGGCTTTCGATATTGCGCCTGAAGTATTGTCCACGAACCTTTATAAGCTGATCGACGACGGCATCAAAGGTCTGAATGTCACGGTTCCGTTGAAAAACGACGTTGCCGAACTCATGAACGACCTGTCAGACCGTGCATTGGTGTCCGGCGCCGTCAACACGGTCGAGGTGAAAGACGGCAAACTGACCGGAGACAACACGGACGGCGTCGGCCTGATTCGGGATCTTCATGACAACCTCGAACTCCAACTCGAGAATTCCGCGATCCTGATCCTCGGCGCCGGCGGCGCGACCCGGGGAATCGTTCCGGCGCTATTGGAAACCGGGCCGGCCAAAATACAGATCGCAAATCGAACACTCGAGAAGTCGAAGGATCTCGTTACACAATTTTCAAGCCTCGGCGATATTTCAGCCTGCCGGTTCGACGAACTCGGCGCAGAGTCCTTCGATCTGATTATCAATGCAACGTCGGCCGGCCTGGATGGCGAGACGCCGCCATTTCCGGCTTCGATCATCAATGCCGATGTCGTCTGTTACGATCTTTCCTACGCGATGACCGATACGCCGTTCACGACATGGGCGAAACAGAACGGCGCAACGAAAGTACATCAGGGTTGGGGCATGCTCGTCGAACAGGCCGCAGAATCATTTTTCATCTGGCGCGGAGTCCGTCCCGATACAGGACCGGTTCGCACTCGTTTACCATAATGGGTTTATCTACCCATATATAGAACCAGTAATATTTGAACAACAGGCAACCCGACAACTGTTGACATTACCGACCAGTTAGCAAAATATTGTCGGGGGATAAAAAATTTATTGCGGTGCGTGTGCGACCAAACACGACGGCTGGCCGCTGTTAATTTGACTAAATACCGGAAAAAATTCCCGGGGGGGGAAATCATGACGCCGAATCGACAAGAGGAGCAGCATCTCGCTGCACGCTTCAATCCAGTTTCCGCAGCAGTGGCAATCGCCGTCGGCTCGCTGACGATCACGAGCCCCGCACAGTCCGCCAATACCTTTTCCGAGGAAATGGTCGTGACGGCGACACGGCGAGCGGTCAGTACTCAGGACGTGCCGTACAACATTTCCGCGTACAGCGGCGAGACGCTCGAGCGGCACCAGATCGAAGATCTGAATCAGTTCGCGCGCTGGGTACCGGGTCTGACTGTCGTCGATCAGGGCCTGCGATCGGCGAACACCTTGACGGTTCGCGGGTTGAGCGGCTCAAGCATCGATGCATCCGAAGGCCTCGCCAACAATGGTGGCGATACCATGGCCACTTACCTCGGCGAGGTGCCGCTCTATGTCGATCTCCGGCT
>PVMK01126983.1_pt1 | contig 103673 bp, 96 predicted proteins | sample 1853481 | NCBI WGS metagenome assembly PVMK01 (sample SAMN08533507, study PRJNA380276) | Marine sediment metagenome, whole genome shotgun sequencing project.
AACTTGATTCTTTAAATGCAACATGTTGGCAAGCAATGTGGACTGTTGGAAGTTATTATGACAGGCGTTTGTTCCGCATCATTTTTTTGCATTTGTTTTTCTCACAAATACTGGACGCAAGGAGAATACTTGGTCAAGACGAAATACTCTTCTCATTATAACGACTGTTGCACATGACATGATGACAGCTATGTCATTTGTCGCCTCAAAGATTATGGAATGGACAATATCACCCCAGCTTTCAAAGCCTGCGCTCATTGACAATTCAAACGGCCAAAAGAGTGAAAGTGGTCCATCGGTAAATATATAGTCAGCAAAAAGATGCGAACCTATCAACAGGAATGATTGGAAGAAGCTTATTGGCGGTAGGCTCCTCCATATACGAGAACATATTGCATATAATACCCCTATAAAACAAGCAAAAAGTAAACTATGGGTGGGGCCCCTGTGAAATAGCTCTCCATTCCCAGAATATAATAGTCCGAAAATAACATCTATATCTGGCAAATTCGACAACATGACAACGACAGCTAAAACTTTCCATTGCCTAAACACAGAAACCTCATCTGCATTTGAAGTTAAATCATATGCAGTGAGGCCCAATGCAGCATGTCCTAATGGTAATGACATTCTCTCCCTTTCCTATATTCTCGTTTCAAATACAACTGTTTTTGGGGCATGTTTATAACAACAATCTCAAAACCTTCAATTGTTTGTTATGAGTTCCATGCAATATGTACACCATTAACTTTATGAATCTCGATATTGTATTATTCGCAATAGATTGAGAACTAGGAAAACATATTGCATGAGGAATTTGTGAGGAAAATATAGCGAAATGACTGGAGGTGAAACTGCGAAATAACCAAATTTTGAACATGAACATTTCATTCTATATTATAAAAAGTAAATTATCTAACAGTCCGTGTTGCTGCTACAAAGGTGAACCCTGCCAGAAATAGCGGGGTTATTTATTTGAAATTTATAATGTCTTATGGATATGTTGAGTTATATTTTGTATGACAAAACTATAGATTGTGGCAAGTTATGTCAAATTGAACTCCCTGGATAATTAACGAATTAGCAACAAAGCTAATACCATGGATAGGAGATTGATTGAGTTCATATTCGAATCACTTTGCTATTCGGTATTGACCTTACACATAGGAAAAATATTAAGTTTCCCCCCCAACATGACCAACACATTATTGCAATAATCAAAAGAGTAACATTATGAAAAGAAATATTTTTATAATTTTAGCTTTCTTTTTGACTTTATATGGAAGCAGTGGAAGCAGTAGAGGAAATAATGCAGAACCGCTGCAATATTACCCTTTGTTCATACTTTCCGGGCAATCCAATATGCAACTCTTGGACATTGGATATTTTCTTCCTACCATTGAAAAAACTTTTGGTCCTGGCACAATAGCTGTAAAAGATACTTTGAGTGGCCAATCAATAACAAATTGGTATGACAAATATGACCTGGCTGGTGACGGTGACGGAGATCCTGTAGGGTGGTTCTATTATTTATTAAAGCGTAAGATTTCTGCTGCTATTGGGAACAAAAATATAAGAGATGTATTTTTTATATGGATGCAGGGCGAAACGGACGGTTTATATCCAAACCGCTATTCTGAATTCTATAAAGATAACTTAATTGGTTTAATTAAATTAATTGAATCAGATTTAAGACGTAATTTTAACTCTGAAATTAAATTTAATTTTGTTATAGGTAGAATAAATGAATTCGGGAGGAAATTCCCTGATAAAGTTGCTCAATGGGACGCAATAAGAGAAGCTCAAGTGAGGGTAGCAGAAAATTACCCAAATGGAACCTGGGTAAATACAGATGATTTGGGTACTATTGATAATGGTTTACACTTTGATGATGTTGGATATCGATTACTTGGTGAAAGATTTGCGCGCGCAGCAATTAGTTTAATTGACCCTTAAAATGAAATAGTTCAGATAAACAACAAAGCCAAGTAACAGACTATTATTGAATTTGTCATTACTGCTGATATGTCTGACAAGCGTCAGGTAGAAAAGACTTATCCATTACCCCCTGTTTTATAGGGGGGTAATTTCATATGCAGGGCATTAGCGATTGATGGTTTCTGCTATCAATCTACACTCAAGAATTATTTTTAAACTGTTAAGATGTCCAGAGGATATATTGAATCCGTTTTCTAAACTCTCAAAAGTCAATAAACCTATATTGAATCTTCCCTTTAAATAGAAAGAAAAAGGCCCCTCCCAAAGTCATCGGGGAAGGGTCTTTATTCAATGTGCACTGATACTGTCACTATTCGTGTCTACCTAGTCTCCATTCCTATCACTTATCTTTTCAGGGACCTTCGATGGGATACCCACGAGAGGTCCATTCAGGAAAACCGCCCCGAAAGGTATATACATGTGTGTAGCCCTCTGCTTGAGCCGCAACTACGGCTAAAAGGGATAATCCTCAGCTGTAACCTCGACAGTAAAAAATGATGGGCAGGCTTTTGTCTTTCGGCAAGTATTTCCCGATTGAGGTGAATTGCTCTGGTGGAATATTGACGGCAGTCCGAATATGAGCCTGCCTGTATTCTTCTTCTGTTCGTGTATCTACAAGCAACACCTTTCCCGGCTGATCGAGCTGTTTTTTTACCTCATCGACTGTCAGATTGGGAATATTATAATTCTGTGCCCAGGCTCCGACTGACGTCAGCAGCAGGGCTACTATGATAAAGATTCTGATGCGCATTACAGCATTCTCCTTAGTTGATTATTATCTCGTCTCTATTCCTTCCTCCCGCATATGTTCCTTGACCGCCTCAATGGGCACCTCTTCCCTATGGAAGATACCAGCTGCAAGAGCGGCCTCAACATCGGTCTTTTTAAAGACCTCTGAGAAATGTTCAACCTTTCCTGCACCGGAGGAGGCAATGACTGGAATAGTGACACTTTCGCTTATATGTTTCACAAGTTCAATGTCAAAACCACTATTAGTACCATCCTTGTCAATACAGTTGAGTAATATCTCTCCAGCACCAAGCTTCTCACATACCGTGGCCAATTGCATTGCATCTACGTCGCGACCTTCGCGTCCACCTTTTACGGTACACTGATACCAACAGTATTCTTCTCCGTTGGGCCCTGGGAATTCAGTCTTTATCGTATTATGTCCCGTGTCATCCGGCGACTGTACATATATCCGGCGCGGATCAATGGATATAACGACAGCCTGGTTGCCATATACCCGGGATATCTCCCCAATGGAGCTGTTTCCTGTCATCTCTCCGGTTTGCAGGAATTCCTCGACGATATACACGGCATCAGTGCCGATGGAAATCTTGTCAGCACCTGATCGGAAATATTCTGAAGCCACGCCAAGGGCAGAGTAGTGTTTTCCTTTACTGTCTGTGTATTCCCGGATACCGCCGCCGATTGTTAATGGCACGAAGACATTCTCCGATGTTTTCTTAAGTATCTCCAGCATGGGCTGGTCTTTCATGGGAAAGTCCCTGAAGCCTGTGATGTTTAAAAAGGTGATCTCATCCGCACCTTCTTCAAAGTATCTTCTCGCCAGTTCCACCGGCATGCCCAGGTTCCTGACCTCACCTTTTTCCCGTACATCATACTGGTCACCCTTGGTAACAACCAGATCTCCCTGGTCATTGGTCCGGACATCCAGGCAGGCAATGATTCGTTTGGCAAGTTTGGTCTGGTCGGCACCATGCAAAAGCTCTACTGCCATAGAATCGTCAAGCCCGGTTCCCGAGAGGAAATTTTTCAGAATATTCAGACCTGCCTCACCGCTTTTTTCAGGGTGGAACTGGAAGGCTGCTAAACGTCCTTTCTGGACACCGCTGATAAACTCATCGCGTAATTGGTGGTGGTTAAAATCCAGTCTTTATTTTCGAGGGGTGGGTACTGCCCTGTAGGAGTGGACAAAATAGAGTTTTTCCTGCTGGTAGCCAGAGAAGAGGGGGGACGGTTTTTGTATGTTGATACCGTTCCAGCCAATCTGCGGTACAGACAGCGAATCATTGTCAAACCGCTTAATAATACCCTTGATGATGCCTAAACCGGCAACACCGATGGCCTCTTCGCTTCCTTCAAACAGGGTTTGCAGCCCGAGGCAGATACCGAGAAAATATCTGTCCTCCCGGATATACCGGATCAATGGTTCGAGATAACCAAAGTCTGCTAAACGCTGCATTGCACTGCCAAAACTGCCGACACCCGGGAAGATCAGTTTTTCAGCCTGGAGTATGTCCTCTGGTTTAGAAACGTCTTTAACCGAATAGCCCAGTTTCCTGATACCATTCCGAACGGACCTGACATTTCCGGCTCCATAATCAAGTAGAGTGATCATTTGTATATCTAATTTTTAATTTTCAATCTGAATTGCTAATAATATTTTACGTTCATTTCGTTGTCGGCATACGATACTGCCGACGATTGACAGTTTTCCCAAAGAAAACGAACCCAAAAAAAAGGCAGCCGTTCACTTGGTCAGCCTACGTGAAATGGCAACAACTCGATAAACACTTCTTAATTCTAAATTCTTAATTTTAAATTTAAAAAGGGTTGGCATAATAGACCAAACAGCTACCAAAAACAATATGCATTATCCGCAAGCACTATTTTGCAAAGCCATTCAATGATACGGAGATATGTAAATAATTTATGTATGAGTATGGCCTGAACTGTTATATTATAAACGCAAGACAGAAAAATTAAAGCAGTTTAAATTACTAACCTTATTAGATAGGGGAATTTATGTTCTGTCCAATATGCCGTGCTGAATACAGGGAAGGATTTCTGGAGTGCACTGATTGTGACAGTGACCTGGTTGAAGAGCTGGAGCCCATGCCGGAAATGGTGGGATTTGTCAAACTGGCTACGATTTTCAGCGAAGGGGACATTGCCGTTATCAAGGCATGTCTCGATAAGTCTGAAATTAAATACTATTTTGACGGGGAACAGTCGCACCGACTTGCGCCGGTGCCCTTGGGAGCAAGGTTGATGGTGCGGAAAGATTTCAGAAAAGAGGTGGAAAGTATTTTAAGAGAATTGGAGTTACTTTAGGACAGCCACAAACAAAGAATCAGTTGTTCCTGGCTGATCCACTTTTTCTCTTCAGTTTTAAAAAAGATAAGAAGCCACCCGACCGGGTGCATGAGTTGTTGCCTCAGCCTACAAGGTTACGGGCTGCCATCCGCATGTTAATTGCAGCAAAAGCGTAAATAGCGGCAACAGCTATAGCAAGTATCAAAAGCCATTTCATAGAACGTTCCCTGTTTCAGGTTAAATTCCCTATTGGTGAAAATATAATAACTATTGTTTTGGATTGTAGCAATCAATACAAAAAGAGTCTTTCTGCAATTAACAGTGGCAAGGTAGTTTTCCAGTATATTACGCAATGTTTAATTTGGCATTATTGGGCAGGTTGTGTAGTTTGGAAATGAGTCTTAAATAGAGACATTTATTGTTGGGTTCTGACCGGTACAGGACAATTCATGGTAACCAGAATTTGGTAGAGTAAAGTGATGCAGGAAGCAGAAAAGGAAAAACTCGCAGGCCAGATTAGAGAGAAGATTGAAACGGTAAAAAAGGATATCGTTTCCTACGCAGAGCTTACTCAACCTGTTGCCCCTGATGATGCCATAGGCAGGCTTACCCGCATGGATGCAATCGGCAACAAGAGCATCAATGAGGCTGCTTTGCGGGAGGCCAGGAATACTCTGGCAAAACTGGAGCGGGCTCTGAAAATGATTGAGCAGCCCGGATTCGGTTTGTGCAGGGAATGCGAGGAACCGATTCCTCTGGCCAGGTTGATGATAATGCCGGAATCCGACATGTGTGTTGATTGTGCCGAGGAATTGGACTGATTAAATGGAAGATATGGAAGGTGTAAAATATTACACACCGATAGAAGAAAAAACTAACATCATTTCTCATGCCATTGGTTTTATTTTAAGCATTGTTGCTTTGGTGCTTTTAGTTACGTATGCAAGTCTGTATGGAAGCATTTTTCATATTGTAAGTTTCAGCATTTTCGGAGCAAGTTTAATCATTTTATATGCGGCTTCTACTTTTTACCACAGTACTCAAAAGCCGGAGTTAAGAAACAGGTTGAGAGTCTTTGACCACGCATCTATTTATGTTCTTATCGCTGGAACCTACACTCCTTTTACGCTTGTTACCCTGAATGGCCCAATAGGTTGGTCTATTTTGGGGATTTCCTGGGGGTTGGCCTTAACTGGAATAGTTCTGAAACTTTTTTTAACAGGAAAATATAAATTAATTTCGACACTAATGTATATATTTATGGGGTGGATAATCGTTTTCGCCATCAAGCCGGTAATAAATAATCTATCTTCAGAAGGTTTATTCTGGCTTGTTGCCGGTGGAATGGCTTACACAATAGGCGCAATTTTATACAGCATTAAAAAAATAAAGTTCAATCACGCCATTTTTCATATGTTTGTTTTGCTTGGCAGTGTTTGTCATTTTGTATCGGTGTTTTTTTATGTTTTACCAAGTGAATAAATCAGCGTATCAAATTGAAATTATTGGAACCGGAAAGTCAACATTGCCACTGGACTTGGCAATTTCCCAAGAGGCTCAAAAAAGTTTCTATCGTGGCAGGAATGCTTGAATTTTGATATAAATGGAGTGACTTTAAAGCCAAAATGCAAAAAAAAGTGAGGACTTCATGAAGAAATTGACTCTGTTATTTGTTGTTACATCCTTATTTGTGATTTTTCCAACTATTGCTGCTGCTGACCATTATTCAGATGGAAAGCTTCTGCAAAAAACCTGTACCGAAGCTCTTAAACTTTTTGATTCCCGTGCCACAGCAGATCCTTTCCAGGCCGGCAGTTGTCTGGGATATATTCGTGCTGCTAATGATATGTATGAAATAATGGTCAACAATGCTAATCGAACTATCTGCATTCCCTCAGGGCTGGATGTTAAACACCTCATAATGGTTGTAACTAAATATTTAAATGAAAATCCCGGGAAATTGCAGAATGTTGCTTCAGCATCAGTTTATGAAGCATTCCAACAATACTTTCCCTGCGTCAAACCTGAACCTGAAAAGTGAAACTTCCATGAAAAAGCCGGCTCTGTAGTAAGTCAATATTTCCAGGGAGTTTTTCAGATGGTTGCTTTATCTTTTATCCCTGCTCTTCCGGGTTGTATTTTTCATCTTTCAAAGGAGACTTTTCCTGCAGAATTCGTGTATTTTTTATTGAAAAATTCTTTTTGATTTCCTCTTCGTTTAATCCCAGGAATTGCAGAGAGCAGCCCTGGGCGTATATTTCACCATTTTCAGCGGTTCTATATGTCCAGAGTCTGCAGTATTCTTTCATGCAACATCCATGCTGCGATTTGTTTTTTGTTTCGCCAAATCCCGCAAAGGAAAGCCCTTTGCCGTATTGTGCAATGACAAAGGGACACATATCAAAGAGCTGATAGGCGTTTTCTGTTTGAGTCTGGGAAATAATCTTGTCTCTGTTTTGATCTGCTATCCGCTGATTTTTCTCCTGTTGCTGCCTGAACCGAATTTTTGCCTCATAGTCGTGTCTCTTTTTCTCCTCTTGTTCCTGCCGCAGTTTTTCTTCCGCCTCTTTTTTAAGTCTTTCTTCTTCCTCTTTACGCTTGCGTTCTCGTTCTTCTTGCTGCGCTTTTTCAGCTGCCAGTTTTTTCACCCTGTCAGCTTCCTCTTTTTCCTGACGCTCCTGCTCCTCCCTTCTCAGTCTTTCTTCTTCCTCTTTAAGCTAAGCGTTCTCGTTCTTTTTGCCGCGCTTTCTCAGCTTCGAGTTTTTTCACTCTGTCAGCTTCTTCTTTTTCCTTGCGTTCCTGCTCCTCTCTTCTCAGTTTTTCTTCTTCCTCTTTCCGCTTACGTTCTTGCTCTTTTTTGCTTTTTGTCAACCTGGCTTCGCGTTCTTTTGCACGTTGTTTTTCAAGTTGAGCAAATTCGTACTTGGCCTTATACTTTTCAATAATTCCACACGAGGGACATTCATAATCGGGGAAAACAAGGCTGTCTTGTTCGGTCCTTACGTATTTACATTCAGGGCATATTTTCATGATTAAAACTCCTGGAGGAACCTGCTATTAAAAGTCGTAATTTTTTCCCGCATACAATATACAAAAAAAGACCATAAAGCACACATTTGATGTCCTGCCGGAAATTAAGCCAATATACTATTTGGGATTGTTGTATTTTGGAAATGGGAAGAAAGAATCACTCCAGGCATATTCAACTCTGTGTAGAGAATTTCTTCAGCCTGGCAATGACCCTGTCCCTGCCAATGGCCATCAGTATGTCGAAGAGACCGGCACCTGCTGCCTGGCCGGTGACCACGGTGCGGGTGCCGTTGATCAGGATGCCCGGCTTGATATCAAGTTCATCCGCCAGTTCCCTGGTAACCCTTTCAACATCCTCTTTATTGAAATCGGGCAGACTCTCATAGCGTTGGGCAAGCTGCCCTAACCATTCACCGATTTTCTCATGCTTGGTCAGGTTTTTCTTGACCGGTTTCGGGTCCATGTCATATTCATCGCTGAAATAGGCCCTGCCGGGTCCGCCAAAATCGGTAAGCACATGGAACCTGCTCCTGATAAGATCAATGGTGCCCATGAACCATTCTTTTTTGTCTTTTTCATAAGCATCATCCCATATCCCGGTATTCTGCAGAACGTCTTTCACAAGAGGTGCGATTTCTGCAACCGGCATGGTCTGCAGGTAGTGTGCATTGATGGAGAGGGCTTTGGGGTCGGTGATGAACTTCGGGTGGTCTTTCTGATAGTTGAAAATGGAGTTTGCCTTATTCATGCCTTCCAGAGAAAAGATTTCAACCAGTTCTTCCCGGGTAAAAATTTCCTGATCACTGGCAGGTGACCAGCCAAGAAGCACTAAAAAATTCAGTAATGCCCAGGGCAGGAAACCATTTTCTTTGTAGAATTGTACTGTTACCACTTCACCGTGGGATCGTTTTGATATCTTGGCCTTTCTGGGATCAAGGGTAAGGGACATATGGGCAAAGATCGGAATAGGGACGCCAAGTGCTTCGTAAATGAGAATCTGCCGTGGTGTATTGCCGAGGCCATCCTGGCCGCGGATAATATGGGAGATACGATCGCGGATATCATCCACAACATTACTAAGCAGATAGAGCGGCGTACCGTTGGAACGCATAATGACAAAGTCTTCAATATCCCTGTAGGCCCTCTCTATGCGTCCGTAGACCTTGTCTTCAAAAATAACCGCCCCGTCTCCATCCGGTACTTTGAAGCGGATAACATAAGGGACCTTCTGCTCTTCCTTTGCAGCGATCTCCTCTTTGCTGAGTTTCAGACAGGTCCGGTCATACTGATAGGTGATTTTGGCTGCCACCGCAGCCTGCCGTTTTTCATCAAGGTCCTCTTTGGTGCAGAAGCATTTGTAGGCATGTTCTGTTTCGATCAGCTTATGGGCGGTTTCAACATGTTCATTAATATGGTCTGATTGAAAATAGGGCCCCTCATCCCAATTTATTCCCAACCAGCCAAGACTGTCAATTATGCCATCAATAGATTCTTTGGTAGAACGTTTAACATCTGTATCCTCAATTCTCAGGATCAGCTTGCCATTATGTTTACGGGCATATAACCAGTTATAAATAGCAGTTCTGGCTCCACCTATATGGAGATAACCGGTAGGACTCGGCGGAAACCGTAATCGTATTTCTGACATTATTTGCTCCTGTTTGTTAATTTTCCGGGGAATAAGTATCCTGGAGAAGTCAAAATTCAAGTAGTTTTTGGTGGCTGTATATAAATCTTTTCACTGATACATTCAATAGGCATAAATGGTATAAAATGCGATTAATTTATTGATGTCTGAATAGAGAAAGATGAAATAAAAAGAAGAAGACACAATAATTTATTTGAAATATTTACCAAAATTATTTTTAAAACCTTTTTCTTGACTTGTTTAAATAAGATTTTTACGCTTCTTTATTTTTACTATAAAGATTAGTACAACTATAGAAAATCTTCAGGGAAGACCCTGAACGGAATTGATACTGTGAGACTATCCGGTTAATGAGTCCGGATATTTGCTGAAAATAAAGGAGAGAAGATGAAGGTTCTGATAAGTGATAATTTAGCCCCCATTGGAGCAGAGATCCTCCAGGAGGCAGGCATTGAGGTTGACGTTAATACCGGTTTGGCTCCCGATGAACTGAAAAAAATAATTCCTGAATATGAAGGGCTGGTTATACGCAGTGCCACCAAAGTGACAGCTGAGATCATCGAAGCAGCCACAAACCTGAAAGTTGTGGGCCGGGCCGGTATCGGCCTTGATAATGTTGATGTCGCTGCCGCCAGCAAGCATGGTATTGTGGTAATGAATGCCCCGGACGGCAATTCTACCACTGCCGCTGAGCATGCCATTGCCATGATGGTTTCCCTTGCCAGGAATGTTCCACAGGCCACTGCCTCTATGAAAGATGGCAAGTGGGAGAAGAAAAAATTCATGGGCCGTGAATTGACCGGCAAGACTATGGGAATTATCGGCATTGGCCGGATTGGAAGTATATTTGCTGAAAGAGCCCAGGGGCTGAAAATGAAAGTGATAGCCTATGACCCTCATATGCCCGAGGAACTTGTCAAAAAAATTGGTGCGGAACTGACAACCATAAAGGAGGTATGCAAGAAAGCTGATTTTATTTCTGTGCATGTTCCCATGACCAAGGACACCAGGAATCTTATTTCAACAGCGGAATTCCAGAATATGAAAAAGGATGCCATGCTCATTGACTGTGCCCGCGGCGGGGTAGTTGATGAAGAGGCCTTGTTCGAGGCTCTTACCACTGGAGAAATTGCCGGGGCAGCCCTGGATGTTTTTGCCCAGGAGCCGACAACAAAGGAAAATTGCCCACTGCTGGGACTGGATAACTTTATCTGCACACCACACCTCGGTGCTTCAACAAGTGAGGCCCAGGAAAATGTTGCTGTTGCGATCGCCAAGCAGATAGGAGAATATCTGAGAACAGGCGTGGTAAGTAATGCGGTGAATGTGCCTTCTGTAAGCAGCGACGTACTTTCCAAAGTTGGTCCGTATCTCACCCTGGCGGAAATGCTGGGTTCTTTTCATATGCAGATTGCTAAAGGCGGAGTGGAAGAGATCAATCTGGAATATATCGGCGAATTTGAAGAACTGACCACCAATCCAATAACAGTAGCTTTCCTGAAAGGTCTGTTCACACCGATCCTGCAGGACGCTGTTAATTATGTCAATGCTCCTCTCATAGCAAAGGAAAGAGGCATACGCGTGGTAGAATCCAAAACCGCTCATTCCGATGATTTTACCAGTCTTCTTTCAATTCGGGTAAAGACAACCGAGGGGGAAAATATGTTGGCTGGAACGGTTTTCGGCAAGAATGAACCTCGATTGGTAAGAATGAATACTTTCCGCCTGGAAGCACTCCCGACCGGGCCCATGCTTTTCGTTTATAACAAGGACGTGCCGGGTGTCATAGGTGCGCTGGGTACAACCCTGGGTAAATATGGGGTGAATATTTCAAGAATGACTGTGGGGCGCGAGATGGAACAGGGGCTGAATGTTATCCTGCTCAACACAGACCATATGATCAGCAAGGATCTTTTAAAAACTGTACAGCAGCTTGAATATATTGATGATGCAACGGCTTTGGTGCTTCCCCATTACGCTGAAGTATAAATTTTGCAATTAAATATAACTGAGGTGAACAGCATGGAGAAGAATGAGAAATGTAAACCGTGCCCGGAAGGCCAGGTAAGAAAAGATGGCAAATGTGTTATGCCGGAAGTTACTTTCACGGCATTTGTCATGTCTCTTAACACCTCAGCTCTTTTCCACCTCGGTGAAATCAGTGATCCGGTAACCGGAGAAAAACAACAGAATCTGATTCTGGTTAAGCATACAATTGATACACTGCAATTGCTGGAGGACAAGACAAAAGGGAATTTGACTGATGAGGAGCAGGATATTTTCAAGAATGTTCTCTATGATTTAAAAATGAGATATGTTGCGAAAGTCTCCCAACAAAGTGGATGAACCTTGCATAAACAGAAAATCAGACAAAGACGTGCCAATTCTTCCAGCATACTGACCTTCGGTTCGTGAAAGAAGTAACTCTAAAAGATAAGATCTCCAGCCTTACCTTAAAGGCTCCTGCCAAGATCAACCTTTTTTTAAAAGTTTTAAATCGCCGCCCTGACGGCTTTCATGAAATTGAAAGCCAAATGCTGAAGATTGAGCTTTTTGATATTTTGCATCTATCCAGGCAGGCGGCGGCAATTTCACTATCATGCCCGGGAACCACACTTCCGGAAGACCAGGGGAATCTTGTCTACAGGGCAGCCCAGGCTTTTTTTTCTGCCACAGGGATTAAGGCAGGAATAAAGATCATACTGGAGAAAAATATACCTATAGCCGCCGGCCTGGGCGGCGGCAGCAGTGATGCTGCAGCAGTGGTCATTGGCTTGAATACACTTTTTAATGTCGATTTGGGCCGGGAGCAGTTAATAGAAATTGCACGGCCGCTGGGAGCAGATGTGCCATTTTTTATGCAGGGTTGTAGTGCTGCAGTGGCTACTGGAATCGGTGACATCATTCAACAGATCGAGCCCATGAAGGGATTTTCGATTGTACTGGTGAACCCTGGATTTGAAGTTTCAACAAAATGGGTGTATGAGAATTTCCCGTTGACATCCAACTCCAATCCATATATCTTAGCGCGGGGCCAAAAAGTGACTAAGAATTTTCATGCCCCGGCCCCTGGTTTATATGAGGGAATTGGAAATGATCTCGAAGTGGTTACAATCAGCCGCTATCCAGAGATAGAAGATATTAAGAAGGAATTGAAGAAGGCCGGTGCTGTAACATCTCTGATGAGCGGTAGTGGTCCTACCGTGTTTGGTTTGTTTTTAAGTGAGGAAGATGCTCGGCGCAGTTTTATTCAGTTGAGTAGAAAATTTTTTGGAAATGTATTTCTTGCCAGACCGTATATTCCTTGATTGTCTTTCAGTAAAAATATATTATAACTATTTTGTCTCAAGGGAATCGTTCTAAATGTTGCAGACCGGAGCCGGATTTATTGGAGATACTTTCACGGCTTCATAAAAAATGAGCACATTGGGGCGTCGTCAAGCGGTAAGACACAGGTTTTTGGTGCCTGCATTCGGAGGTTCGAATCCTCCCGCCCCAGCCACTGAAAAAAAATTCGCCACAGATGTAGGAATGATAAAGAATTGGCGGATATGATTAAATAGAAACTAGACGAATAAAGAGCTATGCCTAACATTATTAAGGTATTTTCTGGAAATGCCAACCCGGAATTAGCGCATGAGATTTGCGAGCACCTCAATATTTCTCTGTCGAAAGTTGAGGTCAGACGATTCAGTGACGGTGAGATATTTGTTGAGATTGGGGAGAATGTGCGGGGAACGGATGCCTTTGTCATTCAACCTACATGCACTCCGGTAAACGATCACCTGATGGAACTGGTAATCATGGTTGACGCACTGCGCCGGGCCTCTGCCAGAAGAATTACAGCTGTTCTGCCATATTATGGATATGCCAGGCAGGATAGAAAAGTTGCCCCTCGTGTGCCCATAACAGCTAAAGTTGTGGCTGAAATGTTGATGGTTGTTGGTGTGCGGAGGGTTCTGGCAATGGATCTTCATGCCGGCCAGATCCAGGGATTTTTCAATATTCCTGTCGATCATCTCTATGCGGCTCCAGTGCTGCTTGAGTATATCAATGTGGCCTTTAATAACGTGATCATGGTCTCACCTGATGCCGGCGGTGTTGAAAGAACACGTGCTTTTGCCAAACGTTTAAAGTCTGATCTTGCCATTATTGATAAGCGCCGTGAGCGGCCCAATGAGTCTAAAGCCATGAATGTTATCGGTGATGTTGAGGGAAAGACCGCGATATTGCTTGATGACATGGTTGATACGGCAGGGACCCTTTGTAGTGCTGCTGCAATACTGATGGAGGCAGGTGCTGCTGAAGTGCATGCCTGCTGTTCGCATGGTGTACTTTCGGGACCGGCTATTGAACGACTTGAAGCATCAGTCATTAAATCGCTCGTTATAACGAACAGTATTCCGCTGCATGGTAAAGCCAAGGAATGTGACAAAATAACAGTACTTTCCGTTTCACAACTTCTAGGAGAAGCGATTCGGAGAATTCATTCTGAAGACTCAGTGAGTTCTCTCTTTGTTTAGATAGTTTAAGAAGAGGGCAATAAAAGAATTTATTGATTATTGATGATAGTTGATTTGGAGATACAGGATCAGAAGATTGCTGTTTTCAATCTTTCTGGTCATCTTTTTTTAAGGAGGAAATAAAAATGATACAACAGGACATGGCGGCCTCATTGCGACAGAATTTCGGTAAAGGGGCTACCCATCAATTGAGGCAAAGTGGATATGCACCCGCTATTCTCTACGGAGGTAAAATGGAACCCATAGCGCTCGCCATGGATGCAAAAACTCTGACTAAAGATCTTTTGAGATTTCATGGCCATAATGCTGTTGTGAGCCTCGATATTGAAGGCGATAAGAGCAAGAAAAAGCATTATGCGTTGATTAAGGATATTCAGATAGACCCGATTACAGATGCTGTGCTGCATGTTGATTTTCTTGCAATTGAACTGGAGAAGGAAATCGTCATGGAGGTTCCTGTTGTATATACCGGAACTGCAAAAGGGGTTGACATGGGTGGCATCCTGAACATTATGGCACATACCGTAAAGATTAAAGGGCTGCCTTTAGACATTCTGGATGAGATTACTGTAGATGTTACTTCATTGGAATTAGGGCGCGCCGGTATTACGTGCGGCGATTTGCTGATACCTGAGAATGTTACCCTTGAAGAAGAACTGGATAGGGTCTGTGTTGCAGTTATTGCACCAAAGGCTGAGGTAGAAGAGGAGATTGTGGAAGAAGAGGAAGGCGAAGCTGAAGAAGGCGCCGAGGCAGCTCCAGAAGCTGAGGAATCTGCTCCTTCAACCGAGGAATGATAATTCACGCATCCAGTCTTCAAATAACAGGTTTGGCCGGGAAACAGATATTCTCTTTCCCGGCCTTTTTGTTTAATAGCAGCCCGTTATTACATTTTTTTTAAAAGAATTAATCAAATTGGCAACAGGACACTTTTGCAATGTACTTAATTGTCGGCCTCGGTAATCCAGGACTTCAGTATGCTGACACCAGGCACAATGTCGGTTTCATGCTTTTGGATTATCTTGCCCAAGGCAGCAATGTATCTTTCACAGAATCCAAATGGAAGGCTTTAATAGCTAAAACCATTATCTGGGATGAATCTGTCGTCTTACTCAAGCCTGAAACGTTTATGAATGCCAGTGGCACTGCCGTGGCTGCAGTTGCACAGTATTACAAACTGTCAACCGATAATATAATTGTCATTCATGATGATCTGGATATGCCACTTGGCCGGATAAAAATAGTATCAGGCGGTGGAGCTGGTGGTCACAAAGGAGTCCGCTCGAGTATTGAGCATCTTGGCACCAAGAATTTTTCACGCGTAAAAATTGGTATAGGACGTCCTTCAACCCCGATTCCCCCTGAAAAATATGTATTAGCCAGATTCGGATCTGATGAGCATGAGGTGATCGAGCAGAGGATGGCAGTTGTGGTTGAAGGAATAAGAATTTTAGTGCAACAGGGAATTTCGGCAGCTATGAATGCAGTGAACCAGAAAGAATAGCCATATTTATTCTGTGAATTATCAGCAAAACCCTTCCGGGCATTGAATAAAAAAGCAAAATTTGAGTTTTGGGGAAAATTATGTTATACTGTTTTTTTAATTGTCTGTTTTGAGAAGATACCAGTATCCCCTGGTGTATAATAAGTTTAGTGCTTTTCTGTTAGGAAAGGCATCATAATTTTATAAGAAGGAGAGAAATTGTGTTTGATGTAGGACAAATGGCAGTTTATCCAGCTCATGGCGTAGGTGTGATCGAGTCAATTGAGCACAGAAAGGTCGGCGAATTAGAACAGTCTTTTTATGTTATGAAGATACTGAATAATAATATGGTTATCATGATACCGACAGCCACAAGTCAAAATGTAGGCTTGCGCTGCATAATTTCCCCTAAAGAGGTAAATGAGGTTTTTGATATTTTGCAGGAAAAGGATGTTGTGATTGGTGCCCAGACCTGGAATCGTCGCTATCGCGAGTATATGGAAAAAATAAAAACCGGGTCTGTTTTCGAAGTGGCTTCAGTTTTACGGGACCTCTATCTGCTCCAGGAAGATAAAGATTTGTCTTATGGAGAAAGAAAAATGATGGATACTGCCAAAGGCCTTCTGGTAAAGGAACTTTCCATCGCTAATGAGATTGATGAGTCTAAGGTCGAAGAGAAGATTGAGCAAATTTTTTCATAAAATTTTTAAAACCAGCCATTGCGTTAGTATTCTGCCTGATTCTCAGCAATAGAGATTGATCTAAGAAATTATAATACAGGAAATAATTCGATATTCCGGCAACCCGTTTTTCCGAAACACGGGTTGCCGGAAAGTATTTAGTAATTACCCCTAACTAAGAATTATCTGTTTTCCTCCGGGAAGTATTTCAGAATAGTGGATTTGCTGTAAGTTGTTTTACCTATGTTGTACACATGTTAGTTTCATGTATCTCTTAAGGTAATGAAAAACACTTATATATACCTGGCAAGTTCAGTCCCCATATAATTATCATTTCGTTTTTATAAACATGGTAGAACCTGATCACGAATCAGAGCATCAATTAGACCAGAGAGAATTATTCGAGTTTGCAGTTCCAAAGGATAGGGAAGGGCAAAGGCTGGATCATTTCCTCGTTGCAATGTTACCTGATTTGAGCCGAAGTCGTATAAGTGATCTGATACGCGCTGGATTCATCCTTGTAAGCGGCACTTCAAGTAAAGCAGCAAGTCGACTTAAAAATGGTGACATTATACGGGTGACTCTCCCGCCACCGGAACCATTGGAAATCAAGCCGGAGAAGGTTGATTTTTCTATCCTGTATGAGGATGAGCATCTCCTGATAATTGCTAAACCCCCCGGGATTGTTGTACATCCGGGCTGTGGTCATAAAGAGGGTACTCTCGTTCATGGTCTTCTCGCCCACTGTGAGAATCTTTCAGGCATAAGCGGGGTTGAACGACCCGGTATCGTCCACCGCCTTGATAAAGATACTTCCGGGGTAATGGTTATTGCCAAAAATGATAGATCCCATCATGGTCTGGTTGAGCTTTTTAAGTCACGCCGGGTGAAAAAAGTGTATCACGCCATTGTAGTCGGGCGGCCAGGAATACGAAAAGGTTGTGTTTCTCAACTTATTGGTCGGCATCGAAGCAATAGGAGAAAGATGGCCGTGCTTGAACATGGCGGAAGAGATGCGGTTACGTGTTGGACTGTTTTAGAAGAACTTCCATACAATATGACGTATATTGAAGTAAGGCCGGAGACAGGGCGCACACACCAGATAAGGGTGCATATGGCATTTTTGGGACATCCTGTGGCAGGAGATGAATTGTATGGCGGGAAACAACTGAAGGCACCAAAAGAAAAGGTTACTGTCAAACGGCAATGTTTGCACGCCTACAGTTTGTCGTTTCGGCACCCGGTTACCGACGAACCTATGGAGTATGTCTCTCCTGTATGGCCTGATATGCAGGCAATACTTGAGAATATCCGGCAACTTAATAATCACTAGAAGTAGAAGTTTCACACGGGCAATAAATCATGATGCTGCGGGGCGTACTGTGAAGAGGAAAATTGGTCTGACCGGTGGGATTGCATCAGGGAAGAGTAGTGTGTCTAAAATGCTTTCCGGGTTATTGGGGTGTGAACATATCGATGCAGATGAGATCTGCCGCCAGTTGCTGGAGCCGCACGAAGAGGGATGGCAGGAATTTACCAGGGTGTTCGGTTCAGTATATCTGTCTGAGGATGGGGCCATAGACAGACCCCTTTTGCGTAATGATTTATTTGACAGTGAGCAGTTTCGCCAGAAGGTAAATAGCATAATTCATCCCATAGCCAAGAGGGTTGTTCTTTCCAGGATGAATCAGATTGTTGAATCAGGTTCCGGTTTGAAAGTGGTCGTTGAGGTTCCTCTTCTTTATGAAGTCCACTGGGAAGATCTCTTTGATACTGTTATTGTGGTCAATGCTGATTATGAAACGTGCCTGAAGCGCTTGATGGATCGCGATGGTTTAGATAAGGCAGCGGCTGCAAAAGAGTTGCAAAGCCAGTGGCCTTTGACTGAAAAGGTGATGAAAGCGGATTACGTTATTGATAACAGCGGTCTGCTGCAAGACACAAATAGCCAGGTGAAACATCTTGCGGAATTGTTAAAAAATAATGGAATGGGGGACTGAAAAAAGCTTGACAGTAAAACGTGAGGTGTTATAGACTCAAAGATTCTATTGAAGTTTCAATAATTGCCCCGCCTTTGCTGGCTGTTACTCCCTAAAGAGAGAAAGAGATCATAACTCCATAATATATTAGAAAACACCCCCTTCTTTAATCTGTCAACTGTCATATGATATTTCTATAATAGAAAAAAGTTCCAGCCATTTCTTTCACAGAAATAGCTGTGAAAAATTTAGTAAATCATTATCGACCTATTGTATTGCTCGAATAATATAAAAACTCAATTAAATAAAAAAAGTGCAATGCCATGCACTGTTATGGACAGTGTTGTTCCTGACCTGCATCTCATGCAGTTATCTTTTTTATCCCCTCAGGTAAGCTACCCCTGAAGGGCATAAACACCCTTAAAAGCAGAGCATAAACTCCGACTCCGAGGGGGCACTGAAAGGAGTGTTCTGGAAATCTGGCTACGAAATAATCTAAATATATAGAGTTCAAATAAAGTGGATGCAATCAGCATGAATGATTGCATGGAAGAAAAAAACGAAAGGGAATTAATGTATGGATTTAGTTGAATTAAAAGAAAAGAAAATTAATGAACTGACCAAGTTTGCCCGGAAATATAAGGTGGAAGGCATCAGCGGAATGCGTAAGCAGGAGCTGATTTTTGCCATTTTTCAGGCAAAAGCCGAGCAGGCAAAAGACGAAAAGAATGGTATGGTAACCGGGCGAGGTGTGCTTGAAATCCTGCCTGACGGTTTTGGTTTCTTGCGATCTCCAGCCTATAACTATCTTCCCGGTCCAGATGATATTTATGTGTCACCTTCTCAGATACGCAGGTTAACCTTACGCACAGGCGATACTGTCGAAGGCCATGTTCGTTCTCCAAAGGACAGCGAGCGCTATTTTGCTTTACTGAAGGTAAAAAGTATTAATTTTGAGGCACCGGAGAAAGCCAAGGACAAAACCCTGTTCACAAACCTGACACCTCTGTTTCCAAACGAAAAAATAAACTTAGAGGCAAAAAAAGATGAATTTTCGACCCGTATAATGGATATCATGTCGCCAATCGGCAAGGGGCAGAGAGGTTTGATAGTTTCTCCGCCAAGGACAGGGAAAACAGTACTGTTGCAGAAAATTGCCAATAGCATTGTTAAAAACCACAAGGAAATTATTCTTATAGTTCTCTTGATTGATGAACGGCCTGAAGAGGTCACGGATATGTCGAGAAACGTCGATGCTGAGGTTGTAAGTTCTACCTTTGATGAACCGCCCCAGAGACATATACAGGTCGCAGAGATGGTAATCCAGAAGGCAAAAAGGCTGGTGGAGCATAAAAAAGATGTTGTTATTCTGCTGGACAGTATTACCCGGCTGGCTCGGGCCTATAATACAGTAACCCCGTCAAGCGGCCGGATTTTATCCGGCGGTGTTGAAGCCACCGCATTGCATAGACCAAAAAGATTTTTCGGTGCAGCAAGAAATATTGAAGAAGGGGGAAGTTTGACAATTATTGCGACTGCCCTGGTTGAAACCGGGAGCAGGATGGATGAAGTTATTTTCGAGGAGTTCAAGGGAACGGGTAACATGGAACTTATGCTCGACCGTAAAATGGCGGATAGAAGAATTTTCCCTGCCATTGATATGAACAGGTCCGGCACCCGAAAAGAGGATTTGCTATTAGGCGCCGATGAACTCAACAGGATTTGGATTTTGCGTAAACTTCTTTCTTCGTTAAATCCTGGAGATGCCATGGAATTCCTGCTTGATAAGATGAAGGCAACAAAAACAAATGCAGAGTTTTTTCAATCAATGAACAGATAACTGCATTTTCGTATAGTGTGCATATCCATAACTTATGCCTAACTGTTTCAAATTCTGTTATTACCGCTTGCAATAATAATATATTTATATATAATATGCTGTTTCCATTCGTCCGAATAAATTAATGTTTTGGATGAGATCATTATAAAATTAACGTGGTGCAAATAATTAATAATCTAGGCCGTTTAGTTTAAGCGGCACTGCCATTTGAAGTAGATAATTTACTGGAGGAAAGGTAATGAGAAAAGATATCCATCCCGAGTACCATAAGATTAAAGCACAGTGTGCGTGCGGCAATGAAGTTGAACTCGGATCAGTAAGCTCTGCAATGAAGGTTGAGATCTGTTCCGCCTGTCATCCCTTTTTTACGGGGAAACAAAGATTGGTTGACTCTGCCGGCAGGATTGAAAAATTTATGAAAAAGTATGCTGATCATCTGAAAAAAAATTCAACTTCAGCTTAGCGTTTTTAACAGTATTTCCACAGGGGACCTCCGATGCCGGAGTGTCCCCTGTTTTCGTTTGTTGCTTATAAAAGCTTTTAATCCAGCACACTATAAAATTTAACTGTCCATAAAGCTATGTTTCCAAAACTAGATGAATTAGAAAAAAAACTTTCAAGCCTGGAGGAAAAGCTCTCCGATCCCGCCCTCATTGCAAACCAGCGGGAATACAAGAAAGTAGCGCAGGAGCATGCGCAGGTCACCAAATTGGCTTCTCTCTGTGGTGTCTATTGGAAAGTCCATGAAGAGTTGGCTGAAAACAATGAGATGCTGCATGAGGAAGAAGATCCTGAGTTATTGGAACTCGTGAAGAATGATATTCATGAATTAAAGGAAAAATCCGACAAGCTTGAAAATGACATAAAAAACTTACTGTTGCCTAAAGATCCAAATGATGAAAAGAATATTCTTCTTGAAATAAGAGCAGGCACCGGAGGTGATGAAGCAGCGTTGTTTGTTGGCGACCTGTTCAAGATGTACAGCCGTTTTGCTGATGATTTGGGCTGGAATGTGGAGATTATGAACAGCAGTCCCATCGGCATCGGCGGTTTTAAGGAAATAATTGCCCTTATAAGCGGTGAAAAGGTTTACAGTAAACTGAAATATGAAAGTGGGGTGCACAGGGTCCAGAGAGTGCCTGAAACTGAGACCCAGGGGAGAATACATACATCAGCTGTTACAGTTGCCGTTTTACCTGAGGCAGAAGATGTAGAAGTTGAGATCGATCCCAATGAAGTGCGCGTAGATGTCTTTCGCTCTTCAGGACCGGGAGGGCAAAGTGTGAATAAAACTGAATCAGCAATACGCCTTACCCACCTGCCAACAGGTCTTGTTGTGTCATGCCAGGATGAAAAGTCTCAACACAAAAATAAAGCCAAGGCTATGAAAGTACTGCGAGCCCGCCTTCTTGATAAAATGGAACAGGATCAACATGACAAGATTTCTGAAGACCGAAAAAGTCAGGTAGGTACAGGAGATCGGAGTGAACGTATCCGCACCTATAATTATCCGCAAGGCAGAGTAACTGATCATCGCATCCATCTTACCCTTTATAAACTTGAGGCTGTAATGCTGGGAAAAATTGATGAAGTAATTAATCCCCTGATTGTTCATTATCAGGCAGAAGCTCTAAAAAATGTTCAATAAGCAGGACCGCTGAATATGTTACAGCTCTGCAAAGAAAAGACCCTGTCTGCATCTTTCAATATCTTTAAGAGTCCAGTTCCGCTACTCGGAAATTTTGTAATTTCGTGAAAATCAAAGACATATTCACAGACGGAGTTCAGCGTTTAAAGCAAGTAGGCATTATAGAGTCTGAGCTTGAGGTTTCTCTTCTTCTGGCCGATTTACTTAATGTTGACCGGACTACATTATTACTTGCCGAAGACCGGACTTTAGATGCCGGTCAACTTGAAAAATTTGAAAAAAATATTTTAAGACGTCTACAAAGAGAGCCTTTAGCCTACATCGTTGAAGAGAAAGAATTCTGGTCGCTGCCTTTTAAAGTGTCGAAGGATGTGCTTATCCCAAGGCCTGAAACAGAGTTACTTATTGAAATTACTCTGAAGACCGTGAAAAGCCTCTTTAAAAATCCGGATGAGCAAACAATGAAAATCCTGGATTTAGGGACCGGCAGTGGAATAATAGCCGTTGTGTTGGCCTTGGAACTGCCGGCAGCAGCAGTTACAGCGATTGATCTTTCATGCAATGCATTGAAAGTTGCAAAACATAATGCTAAAAGGCTTGAAGTCGCTGAAAGGATTCATTTTATTAATTGCGACTGGTTTGGGGGAATATCATCAAGGGCAGAATATGATCTGGTACTTGCCAATCCACCATATATAGCAAGAGATATAATTGAAAAGCCCCTTGGTGAAACCTATGAATCTCTGCAACCTGAGGTGCTTGGCTATGAGCCCCATCTGGCACTGGATGGTGGAGAACGAGGAATTCAGTCAATTATTAGAATAGCAGAAGATTTAGGAAAAAGGCTCAAGTCCGGCGGTTGGTTCTTTATGGAAATAGGGGCCGATCAGGCAGAAGATGTGTCTGGTATTTTCAGGGAAACCGCTCAATATAAAACTATTGCAATTCATAATGATTATGCGGGATTGCCCAGAGTTTTTCAAGCACAGAAACAATGAGAAGGGAACTATTATTCTGTTATCAGTTCATTGCCAAAATTAGAATATATATCTGTCGGAGTTACTATAAAAAGTTATGGATAAATTAATTATAGAGGGTGCGCGTAAACTTCATGGGGAAATTCGCATAAGCGGTGCCAAAAATGCAGCCCTGCCTTTGATTGCTGCGACCCTGCTGACACCCGGTTGGCATGTGCTTCATAATGTTCCTGATTTGCGGGATACCAGGACAATTCTGACCTTACTTGAAAGTCTTGGTGCTGTATGGAAGAGGAAAGGCGGTACCTTGACCATCAACACAGAAACATTAAATAATTTAGAGGCCTCATATGACCTGGTGAAAACCATGCGAGCCTCAATTCTGGTTTTAGGCCCCTTGGTGGCACGTATGGGGAAAGCCAGGGTTTCCCTGCCGGGCGGTTGCGCCATTGGGGCACGACCCATTGACTTTCATTTGCAGGGCTTGACAAAGATGGGAGCACGTCTCGATTTGGAAGATGGCTATGTCAATGCTTTTGTTGATAATTCCCTTTCCGGAGCGCATATTTATTTTGATGTGCCTTCAGTAACCGGTACGGAAAATATTCTCATGGCTTCTGTCCTGGCAAAAGGCCTAACCGTGATAAAAAATGCTGCCCGGGAACCTGAGGTCGGTAATTTGGTTGATATGCTCATTGCTATGGGGGCTGATATTGAGGGCAAAGATACTGACCGCCTGATCATTCATGGAGTTAAAAGTTTAAAACCGGCAGAAGTCACAACAATTCCGGATCGAATTGAAACCGGTACATATCTGATAGCAGTCGGTGCAACCGGTGGAGAGGCAACTCTGACAAATTGTAACCCCACCCATTTACCGGCTCTTACGGAAAAATTAAGAGCGGCCGGTCTCATTATAAAAGAATCAGAGAACTCAATTTTTGTCTCAAGACCTTCTAAAGTTCAAAGCATAGATATAAAAACTCTGCCGTATCCTGGATTCCCCACGGATCTTCAGGCCCAGCTCATGGTCTTAATGACAGTTTCAAATGGCTTGAGCGTTATTACAGAGACGATATTTGAAAACAGGTTCATGCATGTAGCTGAATTAAAGCGGATGGGGGCCGAGATAAAAATTAATGGTAATAGTGCCATCGTCAAGGGTATAAAGCAGCTCAAAGGCGCCCGGGTAATGGCAACGGATCTCAGGGCCAGTGCCTCTCTGGTTGTGGCAGGTCTTGCAGCAAAAGGAGTTACAGAGATTTCAAGAATATATCATCTCGAAAGAGGCTATGAGGACATGGTGGGAAAACTCCGGGCACTCGGCGCCAGGGTGCATAAAGAAAAAGAATGATCAGGGCAGTGGCAGCCACACTTCTGTAGTCGTTCCCTGATGCTCTTTGCTGCTGATAGTGATCCCCCCGCCATGGGTATTGACAATCTGTTTTGCAATGGAAAGACCCAGGCCTGTCCCATTTTCACGGGTTGTAAAAAAAGGATCATAAATTTTATCGATGATAAGGTCAGGGATACCTCTGCCATTATCGATTATAGTGAGGACGGTTTTTTCAGCCCCTGAATCATCAGCATCTTCCCTGGCAATGATTCGAATCTCGTCATCCCTGTTTCTTAAGGCCATGCAGGAGTTATGAAAGATGTTGAGGAGCAGTTGACGGATTTGCTGAGGGTCAGCCCAGCAGTCCATCTTTTCGGGTATATCAATAAATGACTTACAATCTGCAGACCAATCGTGGGTATGCTTCAGAAGTTGAATTACTTCCTTAACAAGGGGAAGCAATGGGACCCACTCTTTTTCAGGCTCAATGGGTTTTGAAAAGGTCAGGAAGTCGTTAATGCTGTCCTGTAATCTGTTACATTCCCGGGTAATTATATTCATCAGACCCTGGTTGTGCGATTTGATGTCACCACTGGCATCAATTACCTCAGCCGCCCCGGAGATTGCAGCCAGGGGATTACGCAACTCATGGGCAATGCCGGCCGCCATTTCTCCAATAGTAGCCATTTTTTTAGCCTGCATCATCTGCTTTTCCAATTTTTTGGTCTGACTGATATCCTGGAGAGTAACAATCTGGAAATTATCTTCTGTTCCCGGCATGTTCAGTTTGGCAGAGGAGTAGCCTATGTGGATATTTTTCCTGTCCTTTGTGGTAATTTCAACTTCGGATCGGAAATTCATGTCAGCATCCAGCTTGAGGTTGGGAAAAGGCAGATTTATATCCTTGCCAACGACTTCATCAGATCTGAAACCGGTAATATTCTCAGAGGCAGGATTGAACGAAATTATGTTTTTTTGGTTAAGTACAATAATCCCGGAAGGGATATCATCGAAAATCTTTTTATACAAAACTGATAACTGGTCATATTTTAGAGTCGTGCTGATCAGTTCTTTCTCCGTCCTGAGTAACCGTCCTGAAAGCAGGGAGCTTAAGATGGCGGTGATGAAGAAGGTAAGTCCATGGATAGAAAAGAAATTCAGTACTGACCGTATGTCTCCAAGAGGTCTGTACCAGTAATCATCTAAGAAATCAGGGTGATAACCGAAGTATTCGAGACACAGGATAGTCCCGTAACCAAGGGTAGACGCAGCAGCAGCAGCCAATCCCCCTCTGCGGGAAAGGATAAGACCACCGGTAATGATCGGGAAAAGATAGAGAATGGTAAAAATGGACTGACTTCCGCCACTGTAATAGAGAAGAATAGAGATGAGAATGACGTCCATGAGGATCTGGGTATAGGCGAACGTGGAATAACGCTTGATGAACTTCAGAATCAATGCTGAGCAGATTGTAAAGAGATAGACTCCTCCAATAAAAACAAGAATGTAATAAAAGGGTGGGGTGATAATATTTTTTTCAGTTGATTGCAGGAGGACGTTAATGCCTAAAAGCAGAGTTAAAAACACCACACGCAGGAAAAGCATCCAGTGCAGCTGTTTCTTGAAACGTGCCGCGGCTTTGTTGTCTTCAACCGGTTTTGCTATTAATTTATTCAGCATGTGAAATATGCCTTTGGTTGACCTTCTTATCTGATATCGTACTTTTGCACTTTATAACGCAGAGAGCGGAAGCTGATTTTTAAAAGCTCTGCAGCCCTTATTTTTGAGTTGTTGGTTTTAACAAGGGCATGTTCTATCATCTCCTTTTCAAGTTTTGCCATGACTTTATCAAGACCCTGATTGTGTAATTCGTCTTCAGACTCAACGGTAATAAAAGCCTCTGACTTCTCTATAGGCCTTCCTTCTTTCTTATAGGTTGAAAGGGTTAGACTTTCCGGGAGAATGATATTTGATGATTCCAAGGCAATTCCGCGCTCAATAATGTTTTCAAGCTCGCGTACATTGCCGGGATAATCATATTCCAAGAGGACTTTCATGGCATAGGAAGAAATCTCCTGGACGTCTTTGTCCATCTTATCTGAATATTTCTTCAGGAAATGTGTAACAAGCAGTGGGACATCACCTTTTCTTTCCCGTAATGGCGGCACCCGAAGTGGCACAACAGCCAGTCGGTAAAAAAGGTCTTCACGAAAACGGCCTGCAATGATCTCTTCTTCCAGGTCCTTATTGGTTGCAGCTATAATTCTGACATCTACTTTAATGGTGTCTGTGCCACCGACACGTTTTAATTCCCTTTCCTGCAGGACGCGCAACAGTTTTGTCTGGATAAAAGGTGTCAATTCACCAATCTCATCAAGAAAAACACTGCCACCATCAGCCAGTTCAAAGAGGCCCATCTTGTTTGAAATCGCCCCGGTGAAAGCGCCCTTGACATGACCGAAAAGTTCACTCTCCAATAGACTTTCCGGTATGGCGCTGCAGGTGATGGTCACAAAAGGTTTATCCTGCACCTTGCTCAAGTTATGTATAGCCTTGGCAACCAACTCCTTGCCTGTCCCTGAATCTCCATAAATAAGAATGCTTGCAGGGGTGGGGGCAATGCGTGATATCAGGTTGTAGATTTTGAGCATCTCCTGGCTGTTGCCGATGATGCCTTCAAAAGATTCAGTCTCGGAAGTGATCTCATCTGTTGTGGTGGAGGCCGAAGAAATGGCTGACTTGACAATTTTAATGATTTCATCAACCTTGAACGGTTTGGTGATATAGTCAAAGGCTCCTCTTTTCATGGCAATAACAGCATTGTCCGGTGAGGCAAATGCTGTTATCATGATTACGGGTAACGAGCTGTTGATTTCCTTTATTTTCCCCAGAAGGGAAAGGCCGCCCATCCCGGGCATTTTTATATCTGAAATTACAAGGTCAAAGTTTTGACATGTGATGAGATCAATTGCACTGGATGCTTCAGATGCAGTAAAAACTTCATAACCCTCTTTATCAAGAAGGATTTTTAAGAATTCACGCATGCTCAGTTCATCATCAACCACAAGAATGGCCGGCATTGTTATCTCCTAAGTAATTCTTAAATGCTGATAACAGCAATAAAGTGATTAAAGGTTCTATTATAGTGTGTTTGTGGGAATAAACTGCACTGAATGGTTACAATATGACTTGCAGAATGTCAACGAACAATAATAGCTTGCGTATGTCATATGAGTTACTTATAAGTACAATGAATGATTAAAAATGGCACCCAATCCGGTTTGCCGTGGGGTGCTTATGCGGATTACTGATGGTCATTGTTTACTGTCCTGAATAAAGAGAGGAAAAAAGCGTTAATCACAGTTAATAAAACATGGCCGGTAAGTTCATAACAGGTAGAACCTGTTCGAAATTCTTTATATTGTTTACTGTAGACAGTTGTTACTAAATAGTGACGGAGACGCTGAATGTGTGTAGCAATACCATCAAAGATTATCAGTAAAGAAGGCCTTCTGGCAACTATTGAGGTGTATGGCGCCAGGAGGCAGGTCAACCTTATGCTGCTGCCAGAGGAAGCAGAGATAGGCGAGTATGTGCTCGTGCATGCAGGTTTCGCAATCCAAAAGATAGATGTTGAGGCTGGTAAAGAATCATTAAAGCTTTTTGATGAAGTATTAAAGAAGTTGGGAGTTGATCCTGATAATGCATGAGGCATCCATTGCCATCAGCCTGATTGAAACAGTTTCAGCTCTTTGTCAAAAAGAAGGCTATAATTCGATAGAATCAGTCAGGCTTAAAGTGGGAAAAGCAGCAGGAATACTCCCCGATGCTCTTCTTTTTGCCTTTGATGTGGCAAAGGCTGGAACTCTTGCAAGTCAGGCTGAACTGGTTATTGAGTATATTCCACTCGGTGGTTTCTGTCGTGAGTGCGGTTCACAATTCGAATCCCAGGAACGTTATATTTTTGCCTGTCCTGATTGCAAATCCAGTGCAATAAAAATTACCAGGGGAGATGAGATGCAGATTATTGATATGGAGGTTAATTGAGGTTTTTAAAATCAGCCCTGAATTCGTGAGCCGTCGGAGAGATCTCAGTTTTAGGTAAACACCCTTTCAGGGCATAAACGACCAACGGGAGACTCCGGGTAATTTTCCGCCACGGATTCCGGTCAGTGTTAAGAATCATGATTATAAAATATGAATATTCAACTGCCCATAGAGAATCAAAGGTAAAACCAATGACAGTATTTTTAAAAGTTGCAATGGCAACACTTTTATTGCTGTTGATAAATTTTATTCCATTTGCAGCCCATGCTGAGGTTGACTGGGAGATCTCAAGTGCAATTCAGCTTGATGAAACGCCAATAGATGTTGCTCAGACCCAGGGTGGTGAGCTAACCTATCTGCTCACCGACCAGGCGAAAGTACTCATCTATTCCGCTGCAGGTAAACTGGTCGGCACTATCCCTGTTGACCCTTCAGTGACAGATATAGCTATTTCCGTCAAAGGTGAGCAACTCTATCTCATAAACAGTCAACGGAAAACACTGAAAACGGTTGCTATTGATTTTATCGTCGACTTTGATATTGCCGGTTCTCCTTTTTTGGGTCCTGCAGATGCTAAAATCGTCGTTGCTGTATTCAGCGACTTTCAATGACCTTACTGCGGCAAAATTATGCCGTTGTTCGAGCAGGTGCTCGATAAATATCCGGACAGTGTAAAAATAATTTTCAAACATTACCCCCTCGCTTTCCACAAGCAGGCGCTTCCCGCCGCTCTTGCTTCCATGGCTGCTGAGAAACAGGGCAGATTCTGGGAGTATCATGATGAACTCTTTCTTCATCAGAATAGTTTGTCCAGCGATAAGTATTTGGAAATTGCGCAAAATATGGGACTCGATTTAAAATTTTTTTCCTTGGATATGATGAGGCCTTCTATACGTAAAAAAATTGAACAGGATATCAGCGACGCGAAAAATGCAGGTGTAACCGGTACCCCGGCCATTTTTGTCAATGGCAGAAAACTAAAGAAACGTGAATTTAATGTCATCAGCAGATTAATTGATAATGAACGTGCCAGATTGCAGCAATAAAAAAGAATAAAGCCAATCCATATGCCGGAAGTAAAACTCATATTTGAAGATAATAATCTCGCAAGACTTTTATACGGAGACCTGAACAAAAATCTGATTACAATTGAAAAAACCGTTGGTGTCTCGGTAAAGGCGCGTGGCAATGAATTGGCACTTAAGGGATTGAAGCATGAGGTTGAAGTGGCTGCCATGGCCCTTAAGCAATTATATGAACTTCTCAAAGCCGGTTATCCGGTTTACCCTTCAGATGTGGCATATGGACTTCGTATCCTGGAACGTTCCTTCAAGGTGAACCTGAAGGAAATATTTCTTGACAGAGTCTATATAACAGCCAATCAACGCGTTGTTTCTCCCAAAAGTGTCAACCAGAAGAAATACATTGACTCTATCAGAAATAATGACATTGTCTTTGGCATCGGGCCGGCCGGAACAGGTAAGACCTATCTGGCAGTGGCAATGGCCATTTCTGCATTGACCAGCAGTCAGGTCAAAAATATAATTTTGACCCGGCCGGCAGTTGAAGCAGGTGAAAACCTGGGTTTTCTTCCTGGTGACATAGCCCAGAAGGTTGATCCGTACCTGCGCCCGCTTTATGATGCCTTAAATGATATGTTGGGCAGGGAGAAAGTCGTTGACTATATTGAAAGAGGGGTCGTAGAAATAGCACCCCTGGCTTTTATGAGAGGCCGGACATTGAACAGTGCCTTTGTTATTCTGGATGAAGCCCAGAATACATCCCATGCACAGATGAAAATGTTTCTGACCCGACTTGGATTCGATTCTAAAACTGTTATTACCGGTGATATTACTCAGATAGATCTCCCCGAAGGAAAGAGATCAGGACTGGTCGAGGCTTCCCGTATACTGAAGAACATAAAGGGAATAGGTTTTTGCTCCTTTACGGATATCGATGTTGTACGGCATCCATTAGTGCAACAGATCATCCGTGCCTATGCCAAGAAAGAAAAGAAGCAAGGAAACAAAAAATCAAAACCAAAATCCGGAAAAGTAAAATCAGTAAATAAATAAATTTAAAACTTTATTAATTCCATGCTGTAACGACTTCCAATGCCGATTCTTTTCAGGAATGATTTTTCGCACGCAATCCCCCGTGTTAACGAACTGCAGTTGACAAAAACCGCGGAGTTTCTTCTTGCATTGGCAGAAATACCCGATGCGGAATTAAGTATTCTGCTTGTTGATGACCAGCATATTGCCCGGTTAAATAAAGTCTGGCGCCGTAAAAGTGGACCAACCAATGTGCTCGCCTTTTCATTAACCGAAGGTGAAGATTTGACAATGGCCCGGAATTTACTTGGCGATATTGTTATTTCCGTTGATACTGCAGCACGGGAAGCTCGAAAAGAGGGAACCTCAGTCCATCATCGTTTAAATGTGCTGCTTGTTCATGGTTTCCTGCATCTTCTCGGCTACGACCACGAGAAGTCAGACTCAGAAGCGGAAAGAATGTTGAGAAAGGAAAGGGAATTTCTACAGGATTTAATAAGAAAAAGGAGAGAGGAAATGATAAGACTCGCAGTGAATGTTGATCATGTGGCAACCTTGCGTGAGGCCCGTGGCATCAGCGAGCCTGATCCTGTACTTGCTGCAGGTATTTGTGAACTTGCAGGAGCTGAAGGTATTGTGGTGCACTTGCGTGAGGATCGGAGGCATATCCAGGATAGAGATGTCATATTGTTGCGGCAGACGGTTAAGACCAAACTTAATCTGGAGATGGGAGCAACTCCGGAGATAATAAAATTTGCCCTCGAGCTTAAGCCGGATATGGTGACCCTCGTTCCAGAAAAAAGGAAGGAGTTGACCACTGAGGGAGGCTTAAATGTTGCCGGACAGAAAAAGAAGCTAACGGGAGTGATTACCCAGATGAATGATGCCGGTATTCCGGTAAGTTTATTCATAGACCCGGACTCACGCCAGATTGAGGCATCCCAGAGGGTTGGTGCCACCTATGTTGAAATTCATACCGGCAGGTACAGTGATGCTGTAAATGAAGAAGAGACCGAGCAGGAATATGAATTGGTTGCCGCTGCTGCTGAAGAGGCATATGAAGCAGGTCTGAGGGTGAATGCCGGGCATGGTCTTAATTATGTCAATACAACCCGGGTTGCATCACTTGAAACAATTGAAGAGTTGAGTATAGGCCATGCCATTATGGCACGGGCAATTATTGTGGGACTGGATCAGGCGGTTCGTGAAATGCTGGCCCTTATGATGTAATCCAAACACTCTGTCTGGAGAAACCGCAGTTAAAGGGAGTTATTTCTGGGGCAGAGTAATGATGAAAGTTGCTCCCTCACCTATTTCACTTTGAACATCAATCGTGCCATTATGTTCTTCAATGATGTTTTTAACGATGGCGAGTCCGAGTCCGGTACCCCTGTTTTTATTTGTATAAAACGGCGTGAAAATCATCCCCAATTTTTCCTCAGAAATGCCGATTCCTGTATCAGTAATTCTGATAACAATGTTTTTCTTTCGGCCTTCTGAGGCTAGACTGCTGGTAACAGAGAGAGTGCCACCCTCCGGCATAGCCTGGATTGCATTGACAAAAAGGTTGAGAAATGCCCTGTAGAGCAAGTTCTGGTCAATATCGATTGGTTCAATTTCAGGGTCAAGGTTTTGTTCAAGCGTTACCTGTTTTTTTGCGAGTTCAGGTTGCATGAACTCAATCACCTTTATTAACGGGTCATTGATGGTTGTTGTTGCAAAATGTGGCACTTGAGGTCTGGCAAAATCTAAGAATTCCCGGACAATATCATCAAGACGGCTTGTTTCTGTTATTATGATTTCAGCCAGATGTTTACTGCTGGGTGCCTGGTCTCTCAAGCGTTTGTTCAGGATCTCGGCTGTGCTGTGGATAATACCAAGAGGATTTTTGATCTCGTGTGAAACGGAGGCCACCATTACTCCCAGACTTGCCAGTCTTTCAGCATGATGGAGTTTAGCCTCCAGGCGTCGCCGCTCCTCATCCCTCGCTTTGTTTATCTGATCTGCTTTGCTGACTATCTGCATAAGTATGAAGAAAAGTGTTCCCATGATCAGGATTGAAACAATAATAATGGTGAGTTGCAGGCGAAGTACCGCCTCCATGTCATCTGAAAGATCCTGAACCACCTTGGTCACTCCCATGATTTGATCAGTTCTTTCACTGAGTGGATTTTCCCTTCGAAAAGGAATGTAGGTCATGAGCTTTGAAGAAATGGGTTCTGATCCTGGTAGCAGATTAAAGAGAGAGGCAGTTGATATAAGTCGGGAGGTGTTGTTCCCCTTGAGAGCATTTTCATATTCAATGCCTCCCATATCCCTGACCCCTATATCCTCGGGAATAGTGCTGTATGATATTATATTTTCATGGGAATCGAAAATGGTTACTGAATCAACTTTCAAGCCTTCGGTAGTATTGCGGATAACTGTGTCGAGCAGTTTGAATTGAGATGGCTCTCTGAGAGCAATTTCGCCGTGCCGTAATGCGGTTGGCAGAACAAATTGCAGAAATACCTGCCTGTTGACATGTTCTGCGAGAAGAAGCGAATATGATTCACTCCTGTCCAGCATGACCTTTTTAGTATAATTGGATATAACCCAGGAGAGAACCATTGTGGTGATAAGGATTAACCCAAGTCCTGAGAATGAAAAGAATTTTACCAACCTGAAAGGTCTTGGTGATATGATGTTAGATTTTTGAGGGCTTGTTACCATTTAACAGACTCCGCAGCGTTTGCACTGAGACGTATCACATGGGATCGTTGTTTTGCCCTGCAGAGCTTTTTGATATTCAGACCAGAGATAATGGCGATTAATGCCGTGGTCAATAATCTCCCAGGGGAATAGTTCATTTTTGTCCCTTTGACGGAGGGTATAATCCGCTGGGTTTAGGGCTTCTTTTTTTAAAGCCTGGCGCCAGGTGCAATTATGCAGGACCATATGCAACAGGGCCAGGCCGACCCTGCGGTCACCGCGGGCGAGAGTCGCCTGGGAAAAAGCTCTCTCAGGACTTTCTGCCTTGATGCGAATATTCGCCTGGGCACCGATGGTCTTGCGTAGAAATTTTAATTTTTGCTTCAAACTCGCAATCTCTTCCATTGGGTGAAATTGGAAGGGAGTCCATGGTTTGGGAATAAAACAGTTTATACTGAGAGTCAAGAGGCTGATTTTTCCTTTAGCGCGTCCTATATTTAAAATTTTTTCTTTCACTTTCATGGTCAGGTCCACCATTTCATCCAGGTCATCCTGTGTCTCAGTCGGCAGGCCGATCATATAGTAGAGTTTCAGATTCTTGATCCCTTTTTTCGCAAGAATTTCAACTGCTGCCAGCACATCATTTTCTGTTATACCTTTGTTGATAACCCGTCGCAAGCGTTCGGACCCTCCATCTGGCGCAATGGCAACGCTTTTAAGATTACTTTGGCCTAGTAACTCTGTTAGCGAGGAACTAATAATATCAGCCCGCAAGGAAGAAAAGGATAGAGAACATGATTTATTTGCCAGGTGGTCTGCTATCAGGGAGACATCTTCTGATTGTGCCATTTCCATGCCAAGCAGTCCTATTCGTGAGCAACCATCAGGCCTGGAATCAATAGCATTAATAATCGATTGTGCTTTCCAGAGCCGGGGTGGACGATAGATAAAACCGGCAGCACAAAATCTGCAGCCGCGGCTGCAGCCACGGCCGAGTTCTGTCATGAACAAATTAGAGAATTCAGCCGATGGTGTGAGAATTTTTGAATGTGCAGCAAAATCCCCGGGAGAATCCATTACTACCTTTTTAATTCTATCTGGAAGTGAAGGATACTCAGCATTGGGCCCCATTGTCAGAAGTTTACCATCGGTAGCGTATTCTGTATCATAAAATGCAGGGGCATAGCATCCAGGAAGTTCTGAAGCTGTTTTCACCAGTAACTCATTTTTGTTCTTATCAACTCCTGCCATCAATCGTGTCATAACAGGTTGTAATATCGGTTCTGCCTCACCAATTATAAACAGATCAATAAACGGTGCTAAAGGTTCAGGATTCATGAATGTTGCAACGCCGCCGGCAACTACGAGTGGTTGACCTCCTGCTGCTTGTGCTGAAATGTTCGGGTTCTTATTGCTTCTATGGGAAGCCAAAGAAGAAATGCCTGCCAGTTCAAGGATCAAAATTAGATTTTTATAGTCCTGTTCAAAACTGACAGAGAAAAACAGGAAGGGAAAATCAGAGAGGGGCCTGCCTGATTCTATAGACAAAGGTTTGTTATTTGATTCCGGCAGAAAGATTCTTTCGGCAACGATGGAATCATCCTGGTTCAGCAGGTGATAAACAAGCTGGAAGCCAAGGTTGGACATACCCAGTGAATAGATATTAGGGTAAATGAGGGCGACCGGAACTTTATTTTTCCATTTCTTTTTAATGCTTCCTTTTTCAAGGGAAAAATATTGGCGGTTGCCGGTAACACCAGTGGTTAACTTTGAATTCCGGCCCATAAATATGAAGTTTCAGCTAAGAGAATGGCTGCACTAATTGCCATACGATTCAAGAAGTTGAAATATGTTGGTTCAGGTAAAGGTTCTGTAAAAAATATGTCTGTTGTTTTTTGTCAAAAATGATGCGGGTATACCATACCCACATCGAGTGTATGAAAGTATATTAACCATTTCGGGGGAGAAGGCAATATAATCTCAAGTCTTCATCGTAACAAAATTTAATCTGCCGCCTGTCTCAAGTAAGTCGGTGTTTCCAGTTCAGCTTCGTCCAGAGTATTGGGGAACGGCAGGGGCTGTTTTCTGACTATTCCGGGATTGCGACGATTAAAGGTTTTGTTCTGCCTGCCGGTCGATGAATCATGTGATGATACTTTATTGTCTTGAACGGCTTCTTCTTGGGGTTTATTATTGGCAACAGCCTGAATCGGCCTCTTGATGGTTGCTGCATCTTCCGCGCCGGTTACCCCTGTAGCAATAACAGTAACTCGAATCTCATCCTTGAGGCTATCATCAAAAAGTGCACCGACAATAATATTTGCGTCTTCATGCGCCTTCTGCGAAATCAGGTTAGATGCTTCCATGAATTCATTCATGGTGAAAGAGTCTTCCGAGGCTGAAATATTGATCAGTACACCTTTGGCGCCATCAATTCCCGCATCCTGTAAAAGAGGATTGTCAATAGCACGTTTTGCAGCATCGATTGCCCGATTTTCGCCAACGCCGACGCCGGCTCCCATCAGGGCAGGGCCTACTTCCTTCATAACGGCACGCAGGTCTGCGAAGTCGACATTCATATGGCCGGGAAGATTTATCAGGTCGGTAATTCCCTTTACTGCCTGTAAAAGAACCTCGTCTGCTTTTTTCATCATATCCATGAGCTTGCTGCCCTTTTGCATAATGGTCAGAAGGCGGTCATTAGGTATAGTGATAATGGTATCGACGTGTTTTTTTAACTCCTTCCAACCTTCTTCAGCCTTTTTCATTCTTGCTCTTGCTTCAAAAAAGAATGGCTTGGTAACAACTGCAACGGTGAGGGCTCCAATCTCCTTGCTGATCTTTGCAACGACAGGTGCTCCACCGGTTCCGGTCCCGCCGCCCAGGCCGGCCGTAATAAAAACCATGTCCGCTCCCTTCAGTACCTCGCGGATCTCCTCAAGACTTTCAAAGGCAGCCTCTTTACCCCGTTCAGGATCTGCTCCGGCACCGAGTCCTTTGGTTATCCCGGGGCCAAGCTGCAAACAGACATCAGCCTTGGAGTTTTCCAGGGCCTGTATGTCCGTATTGGCAGCGATGAATTCAATTCCTTTGAGTTGGTTGTCTACCATGGTGTTGACGGCGTTTCCTCCACCACCACCGATCCCAACAACTCTGATTTTGGCCAATGATTCTTCTGCCATTCGAAATTCCATCTTCTCTCCCCCTTTTTCAGTTTCTTTTTGTCTATGAAATCCGTAAGTTCTTTAAACTGGTTTTTATTTTGAAATTGCCAATTCCAATATCATTACAAATATTTACAGGTTACTGCTGAACCAACCTTTCATCGTGCCAATTACGCCTCCTATTGCTTTTTTCCCCGGAACCCGCCATTTCTTGCCTGAGGCATGCCTGCTGGCATAAATAACCAGCCCGGCACCTGTTGCATTCTGTGGTGAGTTAATACTTTCAGGTGCCTCATGAATTTCGCGGGGATATCCTATTCTGACCGGCAGATCAAAAATCTGTTCAGTAAGATCAACGATATGCTCAAGAAGGGCTGTGCCTCCGCTAATAACGACACCGGCATTCAAGCGGTCCTTGTAAGTAGAGTCTATCATCTCCTGGTTGAGGATGATTAACATCTCCTCAATGCGTGGCTCCAGTATTTCGCCCATGATTTTCTGTTTGACTTTTCTGGGCTTTCTGTCACCTACAGTGGGTACTTCAATAACATTGTCACCATCTATCATGGAGGTGAGGGCGGAACCGTAACGATTTCTTTTAACCGCTCTGCCTCCTGGAAAGGTGTGCGCAATCCTACAGACAGATCGTTGGTCAGGTTATTGCCTCCCAGGCCAAGTTCATATGTATGCTTGATTGTGCCCCCGGAAAAGATAGCCAGGTCAGAAGTACCTCCGCCGATGTCAAGCAGACCGACCCCGAGGTCCATTTCTTCACGGGATAAAACGGCATTTGCTGAAGCTAGTGATTCCAGGACAATATCAGCCACCTCGAGACCGGCCCTGTTGCAGCACATAACCAGATTATGGATAGACGTTGTATCTCCGGTTACAATGTGAACATTGGTCACCAGTCTCACCCCTGTCATGCCGAGTGGATCCTGGATGCCGGTGTGGTCATCCACCATGAATTCCTGGGGCAGAACATGGATGATTTGCTGGTTCTGTGAGAGGTTAACAGCTCTGGCAGCATCTATAACACGGTCAATGTCATCCTGACGGATCTCACGGTTTTTAATGCCGACGATGCCCGGACTGTTAAAGCCCTTGATGTGACTTCCGGCAATACCAACACAGACGGTGTTTATTTCGCACCCTGCCATTTCTTCAGCCTGCTCAACTGCCATTCGGATGGAGTGTACCGTGCTTTCGATATTAACGACCACGCCTTTTTTTAAACCTATGGAAGGATGGGTGCCGATGCCGATAATAGAAATTTGGTCTTCGATCACTTCGCCTATGACAGCACAGATTTTTGTTGTGCCGACATCAAGTCCTACAATCAGTTCTCCCCGTTGTTTTTTTTCCATCCCTCTCAGCCTCTATGCCTTCTGTCTGATCTTATCTTGCCTACCAGAATAGTATCCTTCTGATAGTCCAAGCGAATATATGAAACTTTGGAAAATTCTTTTGTTTTATAAAGATTCTTCAAGACCTTTGCCAGGCGGTAGTATCTGGTTGCAATGTCTCCATCTGATCCCATGTAGATTGGGAATGGTCTTTCAAGCAGATAGAGAAGCAATTCGCCGTTTTCGGTGACATGGATTTCAGAAATATTCTGCTCAGGCAGGATGGAGTTATTTCTGGAGGCCAACTTCAGCAGTCCCATGACATCTTTAAGGATTTCAGGTGTCCGGGTTGAATGTGTTGAGTAAAAAGGAAAACTCTCAAGTCCTGTAACAACCGGAAAGTCAAGTTCCTGAGTTGGACTTGCCGCTGCAATTATATGCCCCTTGTTGTCCAGGTAGAACAGACCGGTCGTTCGGCTCAGCAATGCCACCGGTTTTTTTTCTTTCACGGTGATCAACAATCGATTAGGCCAGTCGCGGCTGATTTCTGCCCCGGCAATCCAAGGGTGGCTTTCCAGCAAAGATTTAACCTGGTCCATATTTATAGCAAGAAGGTTTGAGTGGATATCTATTTTGCTCAACACAGTAATCTGCTCTTTGCTTACCATCCGGTTGCCATCAATTCTCATGGCAGTTATCTGGAAAAAATCACTGTGGCATAACTTCCGGTATATTTCTTTAGTCATGAAACCGCTAAGCAGTAAAAGCAGAAGTCCAATGAAGGTCCTGATAAACAGTTTACTTTTCAGGCCGCCGCAAAGATGAGACCCTTTTGTTCCTTTTATTGATTTTATTTTTAAGTTTGCAGCAGGTTTTATTTTCATGACTTGTATTTTTCATCTCCTAAAATGTGGACTTCAGGCTCAAGTCTTACGCCAAACCGTTTATAGACCATGTCCTGGACAAGACGCATGAGGTCAAGAATATCAGTGGCGGTTGCATTGCCGGTATTGATAATGAAGTTGGCATGCTTTTCGGAAATTTTCGCTCCTCCGATGGTATGTCCCTTCAGGCCAACCTCGTCGATCAGTCTCCCTGCTGACATATCAGGTGGATTTTTAAAAAAGGAGCCGGCACTGGGTTCTGTAAGGGGTTGATTCTTTTTGCGTAATTCCTGATATCTACGGCAGGCAGCTTTAATTTTTTCCTTGCTGCCAATGGATAAAATAAGGGTTGCGTAAAGCACAACGGTATTCGGTTCCACTCCCCATCCCCGGTATGTGAAGCCAAGATTTTTCCCTTGTTCTGTAAATACTTCACCGTGGCTATCCATAAGGGTTACAGAATCGAGCAGATTGCCAATTTCGTAACCCCAGGCTCCGGCGTTCGTTACAACTGCCCCGCCTATACTTCCCGGAATACCAACAGCAAACTCTAATCCCGATAAAGAGTTTGCTGTACAGTCATGTACGAGTTTAGCGAGCAAACATCCACCGCCGATGCGGAGTGAGGTGCTTTTTTCTCTTTGGCCTGGCTGGTTTTCCAGCTTCTCAATGCTGACAAATTCCCCCTCCAATACAATTGCAACTCCAGGAAGACCATGGTCGGGAATCAGGATATTGCTGCCTCGGCCGATAATCCACCAGCTGATATCATTCTCTTTCAGCCATTGAATCAATCGTTTAATATCTTCGAGATTTGTAACTGAAATTATAGCCTCAGCAGGTCCACCGACTTTGAGGGTTGAATATAGCGACATAGGTCTATCCCACAATATTTCACCCTTCCAGAAGCGGGAAAGATCCTTGCTATATGAATTAAGTGATGCCATTTTTTCAGTTAATAAGTTTTGTTGTATTACTCGTTAATCATTGTCAGCAGCCTTTCGCCGGCCTGCCAGATGTTCCCGGCTCCCAATGACAGGACAACATCACCAGGGGCGAGAATCTCCATGGCCTTGTCAAGAAGTTTGTCAAAAGTGGGTTCAAAGTAAGCATGGCGGTGGCCATGCTGTTTTATACCCTTCAACAGGGCTTCAGCAGTTACTCCTGGTATTGGGGTTTCACCAGCGCCATAAATTTCAGTCAGAAGCAAAATGTCTGCCTCATGAAAGGCTGTATAGAAGTCTTCAGCCAATGCACTGGTTCTTGAATAGCGGTGTGGCTGAAACAGGACTACAATCCTGCGCTCAGGCCACGCGTCACGTAGGGCGGAGAGGGTAGCCCTGATCTCAGTCGGATGATGTCCATAATCATCAACAACTGTAATATTTCTCCTTTCGCCTTTAATTTGCAATCTCCGCTGCACCCCTGAGAAACTTTTTAAAGCAGCAGCAATAGCATTAAAAGGGATATCCAACTCCAACCCTACAGTGACTGTGGCTAAAGCATTATAAACATTGTGTACGCCCGCAAGAGAGAGCATGATTTCACCGAGTACTTCGTTTTCTCTGCAGACCTCAAAACGGCAATTGAGACCACTGGTGGAAATCCCCCTGGCATAAACATTCGCTTGGCTGGACAGGCCATATGTCAAAATTCTTTTTTTAATCTCAGGCAGGATAGAGGCGACATGCGTATCATCCAGGCAGAGTATGACCGCCCCGTAAAAGGGAATTTTGTCAATAAATTTAAGGAATACCGCTTTTATCTCTTCAATGGAATTGTAAAAGTCGAGATGTTCGAGGTCTATATTTGTCACCACTTCAAGGACAGGTGCAAGCTTTAAGAATGATCCGTCTGATTCATCAGCCTCTGCGACCAGAAAGTCTCCCTCTCCCAGTTTGGCATTGCTTCCACCCAGGCAGTCAACTTTACCGCCTATTACGACTGTAGGGTCTAGCCCTGCCTGAGCGAGAACCCAGGCGATCATAGATGTGGTGGTAGTCTTGCCATGACTTCCGGCAATGGCAATGCCGAATTTGTTCAGGCGCATCAACTCTGCCAGCATTTCTGCCCTGGGGATGACTGGAATATGAGAATTGATTGCACCCTGTACTTCCGGATTATCGGCAGCAATGGCAGAGGAGATTACAACGACATCAGCCCCGTTGATCCATGCTGCATCATGGCCTATATTTATAGTGCCTCCCAACGATTCCAGGCGATGGGTTATATCAGATTCCTGCAGGTCTGAACCGCTGATTTTGTAACCAAGATTCAGCAGCAATTCGGCAATACCACTCATGCCGATACCGCCGATGCCCACAAAATGTATATGTTTGCTTTTTCTGTACATTATTAGACTTTTTTATTTCATAGGTTTATTAGAAAGCTAAAATCTTTCCGGTATTATCAGCCAGCCTGCTTTTCAAGAGTTTCATGCACGCATTGACAATAGTTTCCGTTGCCTCCGGTTTTGCAATCTTGCCGGAGTTTTCAGCCATTTCAGCAAGAAGTTTTTTGTCGGCCAGAATCCGTTTGATCTCCAGGCCAAGTTTTTCTCCTGTCAGGTCTGTCTGCCTGAACATGAGGCCTGCTCCTGCTTCAACCAAATACCGTCCGTTGATTTCCTGATGATTGTCAGCTGCATACGGAAACGGGATAATGATTACAGGTTTATGAAAAACTGTAAGTTCTGCTAAAGTTGTGGCCCCTGCCCTTGAAATTATAAGGTCTGCCTGGGGGTAAATTTCTGCCATATCAGTGTAAAAGGCCTGGACCCTGGCGTTTAGACCAAGTTCTATATATTTCCTCCGGACATGGCCCTCATCGTGTCCACCTGTCTGGTGAATTATAAAGGGTGGAGGTGAAAGGCTGGATAAACAGTTCTCCGCTGCTTCAAGCATGAGGCTGTTCAGGCGTCTTGCACCCTGGCTGCCCCCTAAAATAAGCAGCGTTGAAGGTTTCTGGCTGGATTTAGGTTTTGCCTCCCTGGAAGCTTTGACAATATTGTCCCGAACCGGGTTGCCGCTCAAAATGGTTTTGTCGGTTGGGAAATATTTTTCACTACCCGGCAGAGAAACAAAAATCTTATCAACGATGTAGCCCAGCAGTTTATTCGCCAGTCCAGGTATGGAATTCTGTTCATGAATGCAGGTGGTGACACCCAAAAGGCGCGCTGCAAGAATCACCGGTCCTGTTACATAGCCGCCCACTCCAAATACAAGGTCTGGTTTGAATTTTCGTATAATCTTCGCAGCTTCCCATAAGGCCAGGGGTTGCTGGAACAGGGCTTTGAGAATAGCATAAAATTTCTTGCCTTTAATTCCCTGACTTTTGATGGTTGTGGTTTCAAAACCAACATCGGACAGGGCTTTTTTGTCAACCTTTCTTTCGGTGCCGATAAACAACACTTCAGCGTCGGGATATGCTCGCAACATTGCCTGAGCCAGAGATATTCCTGGAAAGAGATGGCCGCCGGTACCGCCTCCGGTAACGATAAGCCGTATATTATGCGCTTTATCTGTTTTCATTTTAATGAGAAATCGCCCCTTCCGTTTTGCCGGCAGAATTGTTCTTCATCTCCAGAACAGAATTTTTGAAAACAGTCCCACGTTCGGCGTAGCTTGAAAACATGTCAAAACTTGCACAGGCAGGTGACAGTAATACCGCATCGCCTGGTACAGCTAGACTAGCAGCCCGGTACACAGCTTCCTGGAGACTGTCCACAGTCTCAATGTTGGTAAAAGCCAAAAAGGCACGTGTCATTTTATCCCTGGCTTCACCAATGAGCAGCATATGTTTGACTTTCTGCCGTACTGGTTCGGAAAGTATCGAATAATCTCCGCCCTTGTCCCTTCCTCCGGCAATGAGAATGACAGGTTGCTTTATGGCACCAAGGGCAGAATAAACCGCCCCGATGTTGGTTGCCTTTGAGTCGTCTATGTAACTAACCCCGCCAATATCAGCCACCAGTGACATCCGGTGTTCAAGGGGCTCGAAGGCAACAAGACCCTTTAGAATATCCTGTTGCTGACACCCCATTAAGCGGGCCGCAAGAATGGCTGCTGCAGCATTTTGCAAATTAGGTGAATTTCCCAAGCTGGTTTTGCTCAAGTCGTATTCCTCGCCATGCATGTTGTCGGGCAGGGCGGAATCGCTGCTGTTTTGCAGGATAATTTTTTTAGTATGTATGTTCGCACCGGCAAGATCAGCAAGCTCTTCACCAAAAAAGAACTTCTGGTTTTTGGGCCACAAGTATTTGCGGTTCATAATTTCAGCATCGTCAGCATTAAGAATTGCAAAATCATCCGGCCCCTGGGCAGCGAAAATTTTGAATTTGGAATCCACGTAAGCTGAAAATGAGGTATATCGTTCCAGGTGATCCGGGCTGATATTGAGCAGAATAGCTGTTTTGAAAGGCAGGCCGTATTCCCCGCCACCGGTGTCAAGCTGAAAACTGCTTATTTCTGCCACAACAATATCATCATCCTGGGTTCCTGATACATATTCGAAAAGAGGAATACCAATATTGCCCCCCCACAAAAACTCTTCGTGAACTGGCCTGGAAAATATTACCTAAGAGGGTTGTCACTGTGGTCTTGCCGTTGGTGCCTGTTATTCCAACAACTGGGGTTTTTAGGTAATGTGCCGTTATTGCCAACTCACCTAATATTGGAATGGAACTGCGCCTGGCTTCAACAAGTGGTTCAATAGAAAGAGGAATCCCCGGACTGACAAAGATAAGATCAGCTGAGGTGAACAGGCCCATGGAGTGTCCACCGGTTTCAAAGGTGATATTGTTTTCCTCAAACCAGGCTAGGATTTCTGGTGCAATAGTGTTTTTGTGGGATGAATCAGACACGGTAACGCGGGCACCATGCTGCAGGAAAAATTTTACAGCAGCCATACCTGTTTTTCCCAGGCCAACGACAAGAATAGTCATTCCTGGAGATAGAAAGTTGCCGGTGTCTGTATTTGTTATCGAAGTTGCCATAATGTCTAAATCGTACATTTTACTTGAAAGTAGCACCCTACCTCAGTTTCAAGGTTGCCAGGGCCATGAGGCCGAGGATGATGGATATAATCCAGAAACGGACCACAATCTTTGGTTCGGCCCAGCCCTTTTTTTCAAAATGATGGTGAAACGGCGCCATCAGAAAAACCCTTTTGCCGCCGGAAAGTTTGAAAAAAACTACCTGAATAATGACGGACAGGGCTTCCATGACAAAAATGCCACCGACAATCGCCAGCAGTATCTCCTGCTTTGTTATAATTGCTATGGCTCCAAGGGTCCCCCCCATGGACAGTGATCCGACATCTCCCATAAACATATGGGCCGGGTAGGCATTGTACCAGAGAAAACCGAGGGTGCTGCCGACAAGGGCGCCGCAGTAAACAGCAAGTTCTCCTGAACCAGGAACAAATGGCATTTGCAGATATTCAGCCAAAAGGGCATGGCCGGCCAGGTATGAAAAAACAAGGTAAACGGAGCCGGTGATGATAATCGGTCCTGCTGCCAGGCCGTCTAATCCGTCAGTCAGATTGACTGCATTGGAAGATCCGACTATAACGAGAATTGCGAAAACAATATAAAACCATCCGAGATCCGGTCTGAAGGCCTTAAAGAAAGGAATGCTTAAATGACCATCAAAGTTTGGGTGACTGTAGAGAATTATCCCGAGAAGAAAGGCACCGGTAATCTGTAATAATAATTTACCTTTTGCACTTAATCCCTTGCTGCTCTTGATGTTTATTTTTTTAAAATCATCAATGGCCCCAATGGCGCCAAACCATAACGTGACACCCAGAATTAACCAGACATAGCGGTTGGTCAGGTCGGTCCAGAGTAGAGTGGCATTGATTATGGTGAAAATAATAAGCATGCCACCCATGGTGGGGACGCCTTCTTTTTGCAGATGGGTTTCAGGGCCATCAGCCCTTATTACCTGGCGAATTTGCAGGTTCTTGATATAACGGATAAAGGCAGGGGCAACTAAAACAAAGAAAAGAAATGCGGTGATTGCAGCGCCAATGGTCCGAAAAGTGATGTAACGGAAGACATTGAATCCTGCAAACAGGGTGTTCAGTGGGTAAAGGAGGTGGTAGAGCATATGTTTTAGTCGCCCGCTGCCTAAATATTGTTTTGATTCTTGAGTAACTCAAGAACCTCTTCCATGCGCATGCCTCTGGATCCCTTGATAAGAAGCCAGTCGTCAGCTTTGATTTTATTGTCCTGCATAAGCTGATTCAGCCAAACAGCAAGATCTTTCTTGCTGTTAAACCCCTTGGCTGTTTCCCGGTCCATACCGGCATCCAATGCGCTTGTCGCCATATTCTGTGCCTGGCTGCCAAATGCAGCCAGAAAATCTATACCGAGTTCATAAACTGCTTTTCCTAAAGCCCGGTGGGCATCAACACTTTTAGCGCCCAACTCCAGCATGTCACCGAGAATCGCCACAGCGCGATGATCTTTTTTAAGATCTTTTAGAGTGTCGAGAGCAGCCTTCATTGATGCAGGGTTGGCATTATAGCAGTCATTAAGCACATGTATTCCTGATTCCAGTTCTTCTACACAGGTCCGCTTCTCATAAGGCACGAAAGCTGAGAGTCCTGTGGAGATTTCATCGATGTCAATGCCGATCCCATAGGCCATTGCTGCAGCTGCAAGGCTGTTGCTTAAATTATGTTTGCCTATAGCCTTTATTGTTACATGCCTGCTTTCATTTCCTATGTGTAAGGTAAAGGATATTCCATCCTGCCCGAGGCTTTCGATGCTGGTCGCCTTAATAAATGCATCAGGATTGCATCCAAAAGTGATCTTTTCCTGTGTGAGTTGATCAGCAAGCGAGCGGACAATATTGTCGTCCAGGTTAACAGCAGCCTTTCCCTCAGGCTTCAGGCCGGCGAAGAGTTCATTTTTGGCCTTTGCCACACCCTGGATATCTCCGAGACCTTCCAGGTGCGCCTCTTGAACATTGATGATGCAGGCAATATCAGGATCTGCGATCTCTGTTAAACGTGCAATTTCTCCCGGCCGGTTCATCCCCATTTCGAGAACAGCAAATTCATGATCTTTTTTAAGGTTCAGCAAGGTGAGTGGCATGCCGATCAAATTATTAAAATTTCCTTCGGTCTTTAAAACAGAGTGTTTCTGGCTGAGTATTGCGCCGATCATCTCCTTTACCGTAGTTTTGCCGGAACTTCCTGTTATGGCAATGACCTGCAGGTCATTATTCCATTTGCGTTTGTTTGCTGCCAGTTCACCTAACGCCAAGAGGGTATCAGGCACAAGAAGTACAGGGATTGTCGGCTGAAAATCTAATGATTCTTCCTTCTGGCCGGGAGTATGGTTGATGAGAAGTCCGGCTGCTTCGTTTTTTGCCGCTTTTTCGGAAAATATCTTGCCGTCAAAATTTTCACCTTTCAGGGCAACAAAGAGATTGCCAGGATTTATTGAGCGTGAATCAGTTGAAATGTCATTAAAGAGAGTCCCCTCGTCAACAGGGTAGAGTAATTGTCCTCCGGTAATCTGCTGGAGCCAATCAAGTTTCCAGACATGTGGTAGACCAGCGGCAGCCTGCAGCTGCATTTCAGCCTCAATGCGATCATCAAAGAAAATTTTTCCTTTATTGCTCAGTTGATAGTTTTCATGTCCTTTGCCGCTGATAAGAATAATGTCGTCTGGATTGGCATAACGGATAGCAGTGCTGATTGCCTGTCGTCGGCTGGTTATAATATCGTATCCCTTTCCGTCTTTCCGGGAGAGTATTTCCCAGGCAGAAATCTTTTTAAGGGGAGAGATTGAAAGCCCTTCTTCAATCTGCTGCAGTATCTTTTCAGGTGGTTCGGAACGGGGATTATCAGAGGTGGCCAGCACAACATCGCTTAATGTACCTGCGATTTCTCCCATCAGGGATCTTTTCCCTTGATCCCGGTCCCCGCCGCAACCGAAGACACAAATAAGTCTTTTCGGCTTAAGCTTCCTGAAGGCACCCAAAACATTTTCCAGGGCATCAGGAGTGTGGGCGTAATCTATAAAAACAGCCGGACTGTTTTTTTGAATTTCTGCAAAAGATATTCTTTCGAGCCTGCCGGGAATAGTTTTAACATCCTCAATGCCTTTTTGAATGCAGCCTAAATCCTCTTCATGAACTATGCCTATAGCAATTGCGCAAAGTATATTTCGCAGGTTGAACTCTCCGACGAGGGGGGTTGCAAGATGCAGGTTCCCTGAAGGTGAAACGATTTCAGCTTTAATACCCCTGATATCACTGCTGAAATCCTGTGGGTGCACATCACAATCACTGTTTACTCCGCAGGTAATAATTGAGGGGGAATCTTCTCTTGCTTGATACAAAACCTTAAGTTCCTCACTCATCTGTTGGCCCCAGTCATTTTTTTCTGCAGGTGAAATGGTATCTCCTTCCGGTTGTGATTCAATATCATCAAGCATGATAACAACCTGCCCACCGGGTTTCAGGTAATCGGTGAATAACCTTTTTTTGCTTGAAAAATAATGATCCATATCACTGTGAAAATCTAAATGATCCCTGCTTAAATTCGTAAAGACCGCTATATCAAAGCCCATTCCCGTAAGTCTTGCCTGAGCCAACGCATGTGAGGACACTTCCATGACGACATCAGTAATTCCCTGCTCTGCCATTTTACGGAGTAAAGCAAACAGGGTAGGGGATTCCGGTGTAGTAAATGAGGCCTCCATTTCAATACAGGTGTCATTCCTGTCATTATACCGATAATTAACCGTGCCAATAACTCCGGGCCTTTTCCCGCACGCTTTTAAAAGGGCCTCAACCAGAAAAGATGTGGTTGTCTTACCGTTTGTCCCGGTAATGCCGATCACGGTGAGTTGGCGGTCCGGGTGGTCGTAAAATGTAGCTGCAATATCACCCAGGGCAATTTTTGTGTCATCAACTTCAACGAGCGGAATTTGCAGACCAATTTTTGCTTCTGTTGCAAAGTCCTGCCAACCGTTATTTACCAGCAGAGCAGAACAACCTGCGGCAACAGCCTGGTTCAAATAGTTATGGCCATCAACAGATAAACCCTGAATTGCTGCGAAAAGGTTTCCAGGTTGTACTTTTCTTGAATCTGAAGAAAGCCCGGTAATTTCAGTTTTCTCGATATTCCCGGTAATTTTACAATCTACTCCTGCAAGCAAATTCTTTAGTTGTTTTGTATCAGTAGTTAAAGCCGACATTAGTTATTCCCAAGAAACTGGCCGTTTTCTCCTGTAAAAGGTCGTTCATATCTCCTGCTGCATTTCAAGAATACATTCATCAACATTGGTCAGTTCGGTCCCTGCAGGTGGACGTTGCGATACTATCCTGCCACTCCCCACAAGTTTTATATTTAGATTGAGATGCTGAAGAACCTGCAGCCCAGCCCGCAAACTTCTTCCGGTGACATCAGGCATGCTTTTGTAGAGGTTGTTTGACAGTGCTGCCGGATCAATCTTTTCAAGTGCATGGGAATTTGAATTTTTTGCAAACATTGTCCCTTCATTGCCCCAGAAATCGGGGGAAGGGTTTGGGGGCGGCATGGCAGCCACATGAAGCATTTTCCGGATCATATCCTTATCCGGACTGAGGATTGAAAACTTATTTTGAAAAGCTTCCAATGCATCAGGATATATCCCATCGTAGTTGTCCGGGTAGGAAAGAACAGCTATCATGGTCAGTTTCGGGTCTTCTCCTGGTATGGCCCCGAGCATAACACTCTGGGATAGATAAGGAATCTGCTCCTCCTGTTCATTTTCTTTTTGAGCTGATTTTTGATACGCAGTATTCTTTACAGTTGTTGTAAATCTATGGGTCTCAAAAAACATTGGCGTGTCAGCCGTTCTGGTCCTTCTGTTTAGCTTCAGCCATTTTGCTGCAAGGAAGTCTGTTAAGTCTTTGGTTGTGTCAGAATTGAGAACAACTCTTTGCTTCGACGCCTCTAAAGTTGTTGCAAATGAAGTGGTACTGTCTTTTCGATAGGCCTTGTGAAGCAGATGCGGAGTGACAAGCCTGCCTCCATTTACCAAGGCGGTAAAGCCATTTAAAAGTCTCAGAGCAGAGGAGTTGAAAGATGGGTTATTAAGAACAAGGGGGGTTGAGACGGGCGTTTCGCCCTTCATTGGTAAATCTGTCAGGGGTTTTTGACTGAATCCCAATAATTGCGCAAATTGAGCGAGGTAGACCGGATCGACATAATCTACCCGAGGAGCAACGGTGAATTTTCTTCTTTTTTGTTTTTCCGGCACGATGATTTTTACGGAGTTTATTTGATCTGAACTCTCAATTGAAGCAGATTTTTTCTCGTTTTTTAAATTGAATGCCGCAGCCTGTTGGAAAATAAGGCCCAGTTCTCCTGGATAGACCGGTTCTGTCAGGGCATGATTCTTGAGAGTTGAGCTGGAGAACTCCCAATAGCGATTAGGATTGAAAGAAGGGAAACTTGCCAGGGAGAGAATAGCGCCTGTATTGGCGTTCATCAGGATAACAGCACCACTGGAGGCCCCGGTAATTTTCATCCTTTTGTCAAGAAAACGTTCAATCTTCGACTGGATCATCAGGTCAAGATTCAACACCAGATGCGTGCTGGACTCTCCAAACTCTGTTTCAGGGACAAAGTTGAGCATTTTAAGTTCCGCGTTACTTATTTCATCTCCCCGCAATATCGTATTATACTGAAATTCTATACCGTCAAGCCCCTGGCCGTTTTCGACAAATCCCACTGCATGTGCCGCCTTTTGGGAATTTGGGTAAAAGCGTTTTGTCTCGACAACCTGATCAATGCCTTTGATATTACGCTGCTTTACAGTATCTGCTGTCTTCTGATCAATTCCTTTGGCAATCCAGATAAATCCACGTTCGCTTTTTAATTTCGGCAAGAGTTCGCTTTTTTTTAATCCAAGGATTTCAGCCAGTTGCCCTGCAGAAAAATCAGGATCTTCCATTTCCAGGGGGCGGGCACAAATTGCATAGGTTTTATATGTGGTTGCAAGGGGCCTGAAGTTCCGATCATAGATATCTCCCCTGATAGAGGAGGAGAGAGTGGAAGCTGTGACTTCTCCGGGGTTGCTTTGTGTAAGCCGGCTCAGCATTTCGTTGAGGGCAGAAAATTTGTCTTTATGAAACAATAAGGCCCCAGATCCCAGAAAAAGGACAAGGGCCAGGAGGAGAAGGCGAACTTTCCTTCTTTTTCCCGCCAGCAATTTCCGTCTTTTCCTAATGTGTGTTTTAGCGTGCTCAGTCATGCAGCATTAATATCTCCGGTACGTTGATGCTGTGATTTTATTTGATGAATTATGTCCTTCTGCCCCGTACCTGCTACCATAATGAGTTCAACAAGCTTCAAGGAATCGGCATCCAGATCATCAAGGAAAGATATGTTAGGCACGACCTTGTCCTTATCAACATTTAACTGCTCAACCAAGATGTCATTCACTTTCTCGTCTGCCGGCATGTTTAATTCTCCTTAAGTATTTGTTATCTCGTTAGTGTTCTAAGTTCAGTTATGGATACCGAAGTTGGCTTTTCGTAGGAGAGTACAACCCGATTTTCCGAGCAGCTTTTTCTATTTGTTCCTGGGTCAGCATCAAATCACGTTTGACAACCAGCAACCTGTTTTCATTCGCCAACTCACGATTAGTTATTCTGTCTCTGCCAATTTGATCCAGGGCCAGCTGAACCTGCCAGCCGTACCAGATTGTAGAGGTGATGCCAATGACGACGGTCATAAGAAGCATGGCCCCGAGTGTTTTCCACATGAGCTTGGTTACAGAAAAGAGATTGCTGGACCGAGGGGCCTTCTTTTTTTTGTTCCTGTAGTTTTTTACGATATAGCTGCCGGAATAATCCTTGACTATTTCCATTTTCTTCCCCCTTATCAACCTTTCATAAAAGCAGCCCGAAGCTTTGCGCTTCTTGCCCGAGGATTCATTTTGATCTCCTCGTTACTCGGCGTCACAGGCTTTTTGGTTAAAACATGCAGTAATGGATTATCTTTGAATTTCCACTTGACCAACCGATCCTCCAGTGAATGAAATGTAATGATGCAGATCCTGCCTCCCGGTTTAAGAATCTCCGTGATGAAGTTCAGTACTGTTGCCAGATTGTCCAGTTCTTTATTGACTGCAATTCGTAGAGCTTGAAATACCTTTGTGGCTACATGAATTTTTCGAGGATGGAATTTTCTAGGGATAGCACCGGCAATAATATGAGCAAGATGCGAGGTTGTGTTAATGCGCTCTTTTCCCCTTTCTGCAACTATATGTGATGCGATGCGACGTGCCTGTCTTTCTTCGCCAAAGTAATAAAAAATATCTGCTAAATCATCTTTGCTGAAGTTGTTAATTATTTCTTCTGCAGTGGGATGCCGGCGTCTGTCCATCCGCATGTCAAGGGGGCCGTCTGCCTGGAAACTGAAGCCTCTTGTTGCATTGTCAAACTGAAGTGAGGAAACGCCGAGATCCAACAGCAGCCCATCCACTCTATGAATACCCATTTCAGTTAATCCGTCCATAATTTCAGAGTAGCTCCTATGTTGAGCTGAATAACGCCGGCCAAAGGGTGTAAGTCTTTTTGTGGCCAGTTCCAAAGCGTTGTCATCCCACTCAAAGCCAATGACCCGGCCGGAGGGACTACAGGATTGTAGAATCTTTTCAGTATGTCCTCCAAGGCCGAGGGTGCCGTCAACATATATACCGCCATCAACCGGGGCCAGAAGTTGAACTGCTTCATCAAGAAGGACGGGGGTGTGGATTGGTGGGGAAGTTTCGGTACCAGAGGAATTAGCCGTGGGGGAGCGAGGCTTTTTCTTAGAAAAGTTGTTCCCCGCATGAGTCACGGTATCCCCTATGTTTAAAGTATGCCCAAGGCGGACAGGCTCTGCTCAAAATCGCTGAATTTGTCTCTGGTCAGTTTTCTTTCTTCTTCCCAGGCAGTTTTGTCCCAAATTTCGAAGTGATCGAGCATGCCATTTAGCACCACGTCTTTTTTCAAGTCAAAATCCGTCCGCAAGGTTGGCGGCAGCAGGATTCTGCCCTGTTTGTCAAGGGTGCAGTCAGCGACACCGGAAATAATATAGCGCCTGAAAGATTCCATCCCTGGTTGTTTTTTCCCTTGAACAAGCAGGGTGGTTTCGATCTGTTCCCATACCTTTGCAGGAAAGGCCTTTAGGCACTTATGCCAGTTGGTGACCATCAATTGTTCCTGGAGATGGCTCTGAAGCACATCCCGAAACCTGGTGGGAATATTAAGCCTCCCTTTGCTGTCCAGCGTATGCTCAGAACGGCTACGAAATCTGCTTGTCGATGACTTGCTGCTGTTTGTTTTGGGCATGAGCCCACCCCTTTGTCCCCTTTTGTACCACTTTGCACCACTAAAGATATCTTTTATAAGATAATTTGGCCATGTGTCAAGTAAAAATTGTTTTAAAATGAACCGGTTGTCTGGAGGGTGACTCGGCGTTATCTCTGAAAACAGGACAATTGTACATTATATTGTATAGTGCATTTTGCTGCACCACAACATATTGTGCTTTGTCATAACGGGAGCAAGTAAGTTTTTTTGTGCAGAATCAGGGAGAGAAAAAGGTGCTTTTGGGCAGAAATAGATAAGGATAGAGTGGGATCTACCATTCGACTTTAAAAATATTGCTTAAGGAGTCAATTTTTGAGAGTCTAACCAGGACAGTATCACCGGCAGAAACTTTCAAGGCCGGGTTGAGCGGCAGATCTGCATCAAGCATAAATTCTTCCAGAAAGAGATGCACGCGTTTTGGGCCGTAGTCAATAACAGTAGCAGGAAGTCTTTTGCCAGTCTTTGCCTCGAGATATTTAAATATCCAATAGCGTTGGCGTAGATTTTTGACCTGGTTGGCCTTATCAAGGGTCGTGAGGATAATACTGCCGAAATGTTTCATGTCTTTTTTGCTGAAAAAAACCCCCTGACCTTTAATAAGGTTGCTGATCTGAAGCTGCATGATCAGATCCAGCAGACGTCGGATAGGAGATGTGACAGTGGTGTATTGTGGTGCGCCAACACCGCTATGGATTTTGGGGGTAGTTAACAGGGACATTGGAGACAAGCGTTTCCGTTGCTGAATAACCTTTGTTATGTCCTTTTCAAAGCCGTCGATAATTCTTTGGCGGGGTTCCATTTGGCAGCGAAATAAGCCTGGTGCCTCCCTATCAGCAACAAACTGGGCTCCAAGTGTATTTGCCAGGATCATGAACTCTGCGATAAGGATTTTGCTGGGTGTATCAACCGCAAATCTGCGAATCTCAATTATGTTATCGGCACTTATGCTGATATTCAATTCCGGCACGGGCAACAGTAATGCCCCGTTATTTACCCGCCTTTGCCGCAGTAATTTGCTCAGTGCGGCCAGGGCTGCCAGTTCTTTTTCCTGACTGATCAACCTGTCAGCCTCGTTATAGGTCAACTGTCGTTTCACCGAAATAATACTATGAACCAGTTCGTACTTGAGGATCTCTGCAGTGGGACTGAGCAACACTAAAAAACTTACGGTTGGACGTTCCTGGTCCTTGAGAAGACTTAATTTGCCCTCGGATAGGCTTGCTGGGAACATTGGGAGTGGCTTTTCTGGGAAATATATAGAAGTTCCCCTTTTAAGTGCTTCATCAAAGAGGGCGGTTCCCGGTTTTACAAAAAGGCTCACATCGGAGATGTGAATACCGACAAGATAGTTTTCGCCCTGTTTTTCAATGTGAAGTGCATCATCAAAGTCCCTGGTTGCTGGACCGTCTATGGTGAAAATCGGCAAATCCCTGAAGTCTTTTCTTTTAGCTTCAGATAAATTTTTTGTAGAGGGCAGTTCGATTTTTTTTACTTCATTCAAGACAGTTTCAGAAAAAATTGTTGGTATATCATGTTTCAGCAGGGGGATGTTTTCATTTTTTCCCCAGACCCCAGCCTTTACCAATAGGTGAAAGATATCATGGGGACCGGTCAGTTGAGCGTTTTTGATGAGCTTGCGTGCCATATCATGTTTTGGGGCTTCCTTGTCAAAAAGGTAGTAATCCTGGAGTATCTGCAGGGTGGACTCCCTTCCTTCCCAATTGGCCGGGATTTCCCCTTCTTCCCAGATATAACGCAAGGCTGATGTATTACTGCTAATAAAATTTTCTTTTTGTCTTTCTTTTTCATGCATAAGTTTAATCTGCTCAACCGTTTCAGGTGAATGAACATGGATCTCGCCCGCCTTGTATTTGAAGTAAAGTCGGTCAGTGATCACAGATCGCAGGAAAGCGGAACCTTGGTCATCCGTTGGATCGTCGCCGAAAAATAGACCTGCCAGGAAATCGACCCCAAAATTATCTTCAGGTTTTTCAGAGACAAGTTCCCAGATTTCAGCAAGATTGATTTTTTGTGCCAACCCTTCTCTCTGCTTTGAGGTTTCCTGCAGGGTTGCTATGATGTCCTCTCTGGAGCGTTTAACAGAGGTTTTCTCTTTGGTGAAATGGACAATTCTATTGAGCGGCAGATTGAGTTCTCTGCTGTTCTGATTGAGCAAACGAAGACGATTGCCGGTATCTTCAAATACAAAGGCGCAGATGAATTTGCCGTTTTCCAGATATTCGACTATTCTGCCGTCTAGTGTCATGTGCTGAATTATATCCTGTTAACCGTTTTAGCCGGCACTGAGTGTTTTTTGAATCTCAAAAGACGCCTGAACGGCTTACCATGTAGTCATGGTGCCGTAAAGAAAAAACGCCTGAACGGCTTACCATGTATTCATGATGCCGTAAAGTTATGAATTATTACTTTGTCAAAAACAGTAATATACTACGTAATAATTAAATTTGTTAAGAGGAAACAGTAATATTTTCGGAACAAAAATGTTTTACATAGAGTATATAAATCAAAGCTCACATAACAGCATTATCCACTTAAATAATCATCAGGGAAATTTCTGAAAAAGATGCAGAAAGATACAATTAAATCTGGCGTGGTGGCAATCGTCGGTCCCCCCAACGCGGGCAAGTCAACACTGCTGAATGGTTTGTTGGGGCAGAAAATTTCAATTGTAACACCAAAGCCCCAAACAACCAGAAACAGGATCATCGGTATTCTTAATGATCCTTCCTATCAGATAGTCATGCTTGACACACCTGGTCTGCATAAGGCCGATAAACCTCTTAACCTGGAAATGGTAAAGATAGCAGTTGCCAGTCTTTCAGAGGTTGATGCAATTCTGTTCCTTGTTGATGTTTCCCATGCCGTACCTGAAAAACAGAAAAAGGCGGTTGAATATCTCGAGGGAACAGCAAGTCCGGCAATCCTGGTTTTAAACAAGATCGATCTCCTGAAAAAGGATCAAATATTGCCGATGATTGAGATGTACCGCAATATTTATCCATTTGCCGCCATTGTCCCGATTTCAGCCCTTATGAACAATGGTACGGATATCTTGCTGCAGGAGTTGGTCCGTCTCCTGCCGACCGGGCCCAGGCTTTACCCGGAAGATATACCGACAGATGCTACCGAGCGCTTCATAGTTGCGGAGATTGTCAGGGAAAAGATATTTCTTTTGACCGGGCAGGAAATTCCCTATTCAACAGCAGTTGTTATTGACAGTTTCAAGGAAGACGAACAGAGATCGCTGGTTACTATTCATGCGACAATAGTTGTGGAAAAGTCTTCACAAAAGGGAATAATCATTGGGAGAAAAGGCTCAAAGCTGCAACAGATTGGTAAAAATTCACGGCATGATATAGAGAAACTTCTGGCCCAGCGTGTCCTGTTAAAACTATGGGTTAAGGTGCATAAGAACTGGACCAGGGATATGCGTTTTATCCGTGACCTGGGGCTGTGAGAAAAAACAAGCAGGAAATGGCGTGGATTTTTTACTTGCCAACATTCTGACCGGAAGGCACATCCATACTTTTGAGAACAAGCAGAGCGGTTTTGAGCTGGTTGTCGTCCTTTAATTTTTCCTTTGTTTTCTCGTCAATCGTAACTTTATCTGAGATTAAGCCACTTTTTTCAATGGTCTGAGGTTTTGAATTTTGTTCAATATTGCTACCATTTTCCAGGTGATGCCTCAAGTCCTTTTCACGGAGAAACTTCATGGGGCCTTTATGATTGTCATCTTCTTTTGAATCCGTTTCTGGAACGAGAACATCGGGAGTAATGCCGGTTGCCTGGATGGAGGTGCCGTTTGGTGTGTAGTATCTGGCAGTGGTAAGCCGCAGTCCAGCACCGTCGGCCATTGGAATGATTGTCTGTACAGAGCCTTTGCCAAAGGACTGGGTTCCCAGAACGAGTGCCCTTTTATGATCCTGCAGGGCTCCGGCGACAATCTCCGATGCTGATGCTGACCCACCGTTTATCAATATGACTATGGAGAAATCGTAATCCGGACCTCCACCGTGGGCCGAAAATTCCATATTCTGGTCTTTGAGACGTCCCTTGGTCGAGACAATGATGCCCTTATCCAGGAAGATATCCACGACCTTGACTGAAGCATCAAGGAGGCCTCCCGGATTATTACGGAGATCGAGGACTAATCCTTTCAGCATGCTTTCTTTTAAGAGTTCCTTGATGCTGTTTTTAAGATCCTTTGAGGTGTTTCTCTGGAAGTTTGTTATCCTGATATATCCGTAGCCTGGTTCCAGTATATTTGATCGTATGCTGTGAAGCGGGATTACACCCCTGACGATGGTGAATTCTTGTATATCCGTCCAATCCTCACGATGAATTGAAATCGTCACCTCTGAATCTTTTGGGCCCCGCATTTTTTTTACTGCTTCGAATATGGACATATCCATGGTGGATTCGCCTTCTATCTTTATGATTCTGTCACCGGCTTTTATGCCTGCTTTAAACGCTGGTGTATCCTCAATGGGCGATACAACGGTGAGCATGTCGTCCTTTATGGTAATTTCAACGCCAATGCCGCTGAAGCTGCCCTTGGTCTCGACCTGAAGTTCCTTGAAGTCGTCAGGTTTCAAAAAGGATGAATGAGGATCGAGGCTGGTGAGCATCCCTTTGATTGCTCCTTCGAGGGCTTCCTTTGTGTCAATGTCATCGACATAATTCTGTTGGACAATACTGAGTACATTAGAGAACACTTCTAAATTCTTATAAGTCTCCTGTAAGTCATAGGTGTTGCCAAGGGCATGCTGTTGGCCTCCAAAGAGGACAGGGACGATGAGGAGAGTAAAAGTTAGGATCTTCTTTATTCGATTCATAATGTTCCTATAGGCGCGGCTGTGGGTATTGACGGTCATGGATAAATTTATTTCATTCTTTGAATCCTTAATTTGCTAAGCAGAATATACTATTTTAGCACGCTGCTTATAATCAGACAATATAATATTAAGCAGATGAAAGTTCAGATGCCATTAAAGAAGTAATTTAATTTACTATAAGAGGAGCAACCGTTTTGCCTTATGAAGGAAATGAGAGCATTGATAACGGCAGGAGTGTTGGAGGTGATATTAATTTGTGTTTTCTGCTTTATCGTCAGGGGCGGGGAATTCCAGTTAATTGGAGGGGGTTGAGGCTGCTTGAGGAAGGGAATCCTTTTTCAGCCATAATAAAGGGTCTTCCGCTTTTGATCCCTTGCGAATCTCAAAGTGCAGGCCTTCTCCATACAGTGGATCGTCGTCGCCGGTCAGGCCGATAATTTCCCCTTTTGCTACCTTTGTGCCTTCTTTTTTATAAAAAACAGCCGCTCTGGATACCAGGGAGAAGTACTGCTGCCCATGATCAATGATCATGAGATTCCCGTAGCCGCGCAGATAACCGGAATGAATAATCCTGCCATCGTAAACAGCTGTAATTTCCATGTCCTTTTTTACCTTGATATCAATCCCATTCGATATGGCAGATGAATCAAATTTCCCTTTCATCTCCTGGCCGAAAAATGTGATGACAGTACCACCTACCGGCGGTTCAAGCAATCCTTGCTGACCGGGAAATCCATTCTGGGCAGCACGTTTTTTCGGCAGCTTCTTTTTCTCAGTTTCAATTGCGTCAGGACGATGTGTCGCACCAGTTTGCGTTTTTGTAGCTGTTTGTATTCTTTGCAGGGTGGCAGCAAGATCAGTAACAGCTTCTTCTATTTCCAGAACAGCCTGTTCATAGAGATGCTGCTCTGTGTTCACCCGCTTCAGCAATATATTTTTTTCCCGGCGGATCCGCCCCAACTGCTTTTCTTTTTCACCTAATTCATCTGCCAGTTGCATGAGACGCAATTTTTCCCTTGCATGCTCTTCCCTGGCACGGTTTGATTCCTTTAACTGGGCAAGATACTGCTGGATGATTGTATGGTCATGCTGAACCATGATGGAGAAATACTCTTTGAAATTGAGAAGTTCCGGGATTGATTCGGTAGAAAATAAAACATTCATAAGCCCTACTGATCCCATGCGATAATAGGCAGCCAGCCTATTCTTTACATGTACCTGGTGAGCCCTTTTTTCTGCCAGTACCGCGCGTAAGTATTCATGTTTGTCAGCTAAAAGTAATTCCTGTTTTTCAGATGCAGTACTGAGGGCGGCAAGTGATTTTTTCTGAGCTTGAAGTTCCGTCTCAATATTTTCCAGCTCACCGAGCAATGTCCTTTCTTTTTTCTTGGAACCAAGAATCTTGATTTTATGGTCAATAATACCTTCCTGCAATTTCCTGATCCTAATATTTTTTTCTATTATTGCCTGCTGCTGTTTTGGGGTAAGTTGTGCCTGAACCGGCGCGCTGGTATTTTTCTGTAATGGCGGCTCTTGAGCAAAAGCCATGGAAATAAAGTTTTCTGGTTGGGGGAGGAGAACCGGCACCAACAGCATACAGAATGCGATTGCCGGCAATACAACTATCTGTAATTGCCTGGATGGATATTTTTTGAATGTATCGCGAGAGATTCTCATGTCAGATGCGCATGAATTTTCGCATAGACGAAAAACTGCCTCCCGTACAAAGAGTAATACTCGCTGCTATTATTATTCCGATTATAGTTGGAGAGAAAAAGGTAAATTCAACAAGTTGTAAAAAACCTGGCCCTGAAAAATGCAACTCAATCCAACGGAAAAGAAAGAAGAGAGCTGACAGACCTAAAGTAGAGCCTAGCAGTCCCTGTAGAAAACCTTCAATAAGGAAAGGTGTGCGGATATAGCCGTTTGTTGCGCCCAAAAGTCGTAATATTTCAAGTTCCGCCTGTCTGGCAACCACTGCCAAACGAATGGTATAGGCAACCATAAACGTCGTCGTTAAAATGAGAAGGGTACCGCTTAAGAGAACAATGATTCGCAAAAGTTTTGTAAAATAATTGAAGCGTTCAATCCATTCCTGACCGTATTGTACCTTAACGGCACCGGGCAAGGTAGAAAGATATTCTGAAAAACGTTTTATCTGGGCCAGGGAACTGAGGCTTTTCTTCGGATACACTTCAATTGAGGGTGGCAGGAATGAAGGATCCAGGTCATCAAGTACATCCACATTGTCTCCAAGCTGAGTGGCAAGACGGCTGTAGGCATCATTCCTTGAAGTAAATCGTATCTCTTCAACCGGATTGAAATTGGTTATTTTCCTCACTAATTGTGACTGCATTTCCAGAACAGGTTCTTCCTCAAGATATATGGTTAGGCGCAGGTCGTCCCCAAGTCTTTCGCCCGCCTTGATCATGTTTGTATAAATCAAAAAGAAAAAGGAAAAGATAAGGACAGACAAACTCACGGTCAGCAGGGTCATAAACTGCGTGGGCCAGGTTTTTTGAAGGTTGCGGTTCGTCTGTAGCAGTATGGTGCTGAAAAATTTCATGGCATATTGTTGAGTGCTGAAATTGTTCTGTCAGCAGGTTGTACTAAACGTCCGCTGTGGAGTTCAAGGACACGATTTTCGGATTTCTTGTAAATACCTTCATCGTGCGTGGCAATAAGTATTGTCGTGCCGGAAATGTTGCACTGTTCAAACAGTTCCATCACAAGCCTGGTTGTCTTGGAATCCAGGTTGCCGGTTGGTTCATCAGCCAAAATAAGTTTTGGAGAATTTGCAACGGCGCGGGCTATGGTTACTCGCTGCTGCTCTCCTCGTGAGAGTTTTCCTGCCAGGGCATTATGTTTATGCTCCATCCTGAGTTTTTGCAGCAGTTCAATCACTCTTTTTTTTATGGTCCTGATATTCTGGTAGGAGACCTCCATGGCCATGGCAATATTTTGCGCCACAGTTCTATCAGGAAGAAGTTTGAAATCCTGGTATGCCATGCCGATCTGCTGTCTGAGTTGAGGTATTTCTACGCCTTTGATGCGGTTCAGGTCTTTTCCGACCACCTCGACTAACCCCTTGTCAGGATGCTCCATACCGCAGATTAGTTTTAACAGGGTGGTTTTGCCGGCACCGCTCATGCCTGTCAGAAAAAGCATTTCGCCGTAGGTAATGGAAAGTGAAATATCTTCAAGTGCAACTACATCCGGAGTGTAGATTTTAGTAGCCCTGACAATCTCGACTATAGACTTTTTGGCTGGCGGTGTATCCATAGGATTGATGAAGTAAAAGAAGAATCCAAACGTATTTAGAATGTGAGTTGTAATACAATTAACATTGCAAGGAAAATCCTTTTAGCTTCCAATAAGTTATATATATTCTGAATCAACTTTTCTATAATGATTGAGAGGTTCTGTCAAGCCCAATAAAAAAAGCTATTTAATGATTTTTGAAAAAATTTCATAGGCTTGCTGGATCACAGCTCCATCATCATCCAGGGTGAGATATGATTTTCCACTCAGTTCCTGCTGGATGAGTTCATCGCTGCTCGACAGGATTCCTGCCAGTGGAAGGTCTGTGCTCTCAGTGGTTTCTTTTATCTTGGCATAAAGTTCCTCAGGCAATGGGTCGGGAGTCCTGTTGACAATAAGATACTTTTCCTTGATTTCAATGGCCAACGGCTTGGTGAGTTCGGATATCCTTTTAGCTGTAAGGATACCGCGGGCCGAAGGATCGGAGATTACCAGCAGTAGATCTATGGAGCGCAGGTTCATCCTGCTCAAATGCTCCATGCCCGCTTCATTGTCCACAAGTATATACTTATAATTATCCGCCAGTTTGTCCATGGTCATGGCAAGGTGCTGGTTAGCTGCACAGTAGCAGCCTGGCCCATCAGGCTGGCCCATGACAAGCAGATCAAAACCTTTTGCTTCAACCAGTGCCTGGTGGACCTTCATTTCCATGAATTGATCCCTGGTTATATGGGCAGGTATGTCCCCCTTTAAATCCCTCCGTATTTCACCCAGGGTGAGATCGACATCCAAGTCCAGGAGTTCATTTAAGTTTGCATTGGCATCAGCGTCTACCGCCAGAACGGGTGTCAGGTTATTATGCAGCAAATAATTAATAAGCAGAGCGGAAATTGTTGTTTTACCGGTTCCACCTTTGCCTGCCATGGCAATAACTTTGGGCATTTTTCCCTCTCAAGAGTAAAATTTTAAAGTGAAAGGCTTCCTGTACTTTACTGCAATGCAATAAAGAGAATTGTCAAGCCGTATTCCTGCTATTTAAACCAGGCTGATTATATTAACCTGCAGTTGGGTTGTCAAACTGTAAGCCTGAATTATTCATGAGTATTACACTGAATTCGTGAATAAGCCCGGTTAGCCTGAAAACAAAGGCGTAAGGCTCCGCCATTGAAAGGAACTTTACCCTTGCAACTTGCATATTACCTGTTATTTTAGCGGCAGCGCGTCATTAAATCCGTTTTATATCATAAAAATGGCTGGATCGTAAAAGTCTCGCAGTCCATAACAGGGCCAAGTAAAATCAACGAATCAGTGACGCATGTGTCGACAAACCAGTCTGTCGAGTGATTTCGAAGTCTAGGCTTATCTAGAAATCTCACTTCATTCCCTATCTGCGAGACCGACAATAGTAAAAAGGAGCAAAGAAAATGGACTACCGGGCAACTCTGAATCTGCCCCAGACAAATTTTAAGATGAAGGCCAATCTTTCTCAGAAAGAACCGGAATTCCTAAAACAATGGGAGAAAGATGACCTTTATGGGCAGATACAGGCTGAGACGAAGAACAAGCCGCTATATATTCTCCATGATGGACCGCCATATGCCAACGGCCACATTCATCTCGGGACAGCATTTAATAAAGTATTGAAGGATATCATCCTCAAGTCAAAACGGATGGCCGGGTTCCACTGTCCATATGTCCCTGGCTGGGACTGCCATGGCCTTCCCATTGAACATAATGTTGACAAAGAGCTGGGATCCAAAAAAAAGGAGATCCCCGTCCTTTCGATACGTGCTGCCTGCCGTAAATATGCAGGAAAGTGGATAAAGATCCAGAAGGCTGAGTTCAAGCGGTTGGGTGTTTTCGGTGATTGGGAAAATCCTTACCTGACAATCAATTATGGCTACGAGGCATCAATTGCCAGAGAATTTAACAGGTTTTTACTCTCGGATGGTGTTGTCAGGAGCAAGAAGCCGGTATATTGGTGCTCTTCATGCCGGACGGCACTGGCCGAGGCTGAGGTGGAGTATCATGACCATGGCTCACCATCAATCTATGTCAAGTTTCCTTTGCTGGATGATTTGGGAGAGATAATTCCCGGACTCGCAGAAGAAAAACATGGCAACCGAAAAGTATATGCCCTGATCTGGACGACCACTCCATGGACACTGCCGGCCAACCAGGCTGTTGCCTTTCATCCTGGCTACACCTATGCAGCAGTCGCAGTGGGCGATGAGGTTTGGATTATGGCTGAAGACCTGATTGAACAGGCATTCTCCGAGTTCGATGAAGATATGGCAGCCAAGGAGCATGAAATTCTAGCTACATTTTCAGCCAGGGAAATTGAGGGTATGAAATGTAAACATCCCTTCATGGAGCGTGAATCGCTTATCATTCTGGCTAACTATGTGACACTGGATACCGGTACCGGCATTGTTCATACTGCTCCTGGCCATGGCCGGGAGGATTATATAAGCGGCCTGCAATACAACCTACCTGTATTTTCACCGGTTGATGACTCGGGCACCTTTACAGACGAAGCCGGGCCATACGCAGGGATGTTCATTTTTGATGCAAACAAACAGATCAATGCTGATCTGAAAGAGAAGGGATTTCTGGTTAAAGAGGCAGCAATCTCTCACAGCTATCCCCACTGCTGGCGTTGTAAAAAACCGGTTATCTTCAGGGCTACGGAACAGTGGTTTATATCCATGGATGAAAATAACCTGCGGGAAAGAGCTCTGCAGGAGATCAAGAAAGTTGACTGGACGCCGCGCTGGGGTATGGAACGCATCTACGGGATGGTTGAAACTCGCCCTGATTGGTGTTTATCCCGTCAGCGTACCTGGGGGGTGCCGCTCACCGTACTTACCTGTGATGGTTGTGGGGAGGTGCTCAAGGATGAAGCAGTGGCTGAGAGAATTGTCTCAATTTTTGCTGAGGAAGGGGCAGATGCCTGGTTCAAGTATGATTCTTCCCATTTTACAGGAGAAGACTGCAACTGCAAGAACTGCGGGGGGGCAACCTTCATAAAGGAAAATGATATTCTTGATGTCTGGTTCGACTCAGGGGTCAGCTATGCTGCCGTTCTTGAGGAGAGAGAGGAACTACGGGCGCCTGCAGATCTTTACCTGGAAGGCAGTGATCAACATCGCGGGTGGTTTCAAAGTTCTCTTCTTGCCTCAGTGGGGACAAGGGGTATCCCGCCATACAAAGGTGTCCTAACCCATGGTTTTGTAGTCGATGGGCAGGGCAAGAAAATGTCGAAAAGTGTTGGCAACGTTATTGCTCCTGAAGAGATTATAAAAAAATTTGGTGCTGAAATTCTCAGGCTCTGGGTATCCAGTGAGGACTACCGCGACGATATTAAGATATCAGATGAGATATTAAAGCAACTGTCAGATGCCTATCGTAAGATACGCAATACAATGCGGTTCTTTATGGGGAACCTCTATGACTTTGTTCCGTCAACTGACAGGGTTGCTTACAAAGATATGGAGGAAATTGACCGTTGGGCATTACACCAGTTCGAGCTTTTTAAGCGTAAGGCAGTCAAGGCCTATGCTGATTTTGAATTTCATATTGTATTTCATGGGTTGCATCAGTTCTGCGGTGTTACCATGAGCGCCTTTTACCTCGATATTATCAAAGACCGGTTATATACGGCTCTCCCTGATTCTGTAGAGAGGAAAGCGGCGCAGACGGTCCTGTATGATATTCTCGCCGGCATGTTATGTATCATGGCACCGGTGATGAACTTTACCGCTGCCGAAGCGTGGGAGCATTTGCCCCCGGCAGGTGATGATGAGCCGCGCCAAGCCCATGAAATATTTCTGCAGGAGTTTCCAGAAGAAAATGAAGAGGCTGTTGATCCTGTACTGGACAAAAAATGGCAGCGTCTTCTGGAAGTGAGGTCTGAGATAACCAAGGCCCTTGAAGGAGCAAGGAGGGATAAGATTATCGGTCATCCCCTGGAGGCAAAAGTCATGGTCAAGACAACCGGTTCTCTGGCTGAATTTCTTGCAGACAAGTGGGATACCCTCAAGATGATCTCCATTGTTTCAGAACTGTCCCAAGCAGATGTTCTTGTAGGAGATACTTATACCAGTGAGGAATTGCCCGAGTTGCAAGTTTCTGTCATCCCGGCCCCAGGGGAGAAATGCGAAAGATGCTGGCTTCGTTCTGAGACGGTGGGTGATGATGATGGTCATCCGGAACTTTGTAGCCGATGCACCACAGTTGTTGCTCAACTTGCATAATAAATGATGTTCTATCGCGTCGGGTTTCAATGTGAATGCCAAGTTTGAATTGAGTGATCTTATCCCTATAGGTATAGCCGCCTTGGTAGTCATTATTGACCAGTTTACCAAGCTGTGGATAATCACTAATTTTGCCATCCATGAACAGCAGAATGTTATTCCCGGTCTTTTTGATCTTGTTTATGTGACCAATACCGGTGCAGCCTTTGGTTTTCTGGCTGGGAGTAAAAGCTGGCTGCGGCAACTGTTTTTTGTTGGGGTGGCAATAGTGGCACTGGTTGTTATTGTCTATGCCTATGGTCACCTGAAAAGGCAAGGTAAAATATTTACATATGCCTTAGGCTTAATTGGAGGGGGAGCCATTGGCAATCTGATAGACCGGTTGCGTTTTGGTTCTGTAGTGGACTTTCTGGATTTTTATCTGGGAAGCTATCACTGGCCGGCATTTAATGCTGCAGATTCTGCAATAACTGTAGGCGTCGGATTGTTTCTGCTTGGCACGCTGCTGCAGCATAGGGAAGAGAAGAAAAAATAGGTGAAAGGCGAAAGGCGAAAGGTTAAAGGCGAAAAAAATAAAGGAAAAAAACTGATACTGGAGTCTCGCTGCGCTCGCTTTCCTGGATGCTGGATAAAAAACTAAGGGTACAGGGCTCAGGGCGCAGGGCAAAGGTATGATCCTAGGTGCTGGGTTCTAGATTCTGGATAAAAATAAATGTTGCCGTAAATATTTTTGATTGAAATCTTTTCCCAGTAACCAGTAACCAGTAACCAGTAACTAGAATCATATTGTTAAAACTTTAGTCACTTACAACTTTAGTCACTTTTTCCATGTGTGAGGAATCATAATGCAGGAAAGTAAAATAGCTGTCCTTTTCCCAGGGCAGGGCTCACAATTTATCGGCATGGGCAAGGAATTTATGGAGTCTGATCAGGAGGCGGGAATGCTGATGGACCTGGCGGATTCAATCAGCTCTGTCTCTTTACGAAAATTATGCCTTGAAGGTCCCATGGAGGAATTGACCAGGGCGGTTTATCTGCAACCGGCCTTGACCGCAGTCAATCTGATCTGTTGGCAGGCTGTAAAGAAAGCAGGTATCCGACCCGATTATCTTGCCGGGCACAGTCTCGGTGAATACAGTGCCCTCTGCGCATCAGGTGTTTTAGGGATTGAAGATACCTTGAAGCTTGTAACTGAAAGAGGGAGACTGAGTGAGAGAGAAGGCCAGAGGAATCCGGGTGGCATGCAGGCTATTTTAGGTCTGACCCTGGAAGAAGTGGAAGAAATTCTGGCACCATTTCCTGAAAATTCCAAGGTGACGATTGCCAATCATAATTGTGAAAAACAGATAGTGGTTTCCGGTTACCATGAAACACTTGCTGCCTTGGAAGGTTTGGTCAGCGAAAAGGGCGGCAAGGCAATCACATTAAATGTCAGTGTTGCAAATCATAGTCCTCTTGTTGCAGGAGCAATCCCTGATTTTGAAAAGATCATGGCTGGTATTTCTTTTAACCCGCCCCAAACCCCAGTACTTTTCAATGTGACTGCTGCCGAGGAAAATGAACCAGCGGCTATTCGTGCAATCATGAGCAGGCAGATTGCCTCAAGGGTTCGCTGGTTTGAGACAATAAATTCACTGGTAGATAAAGGGGTCACACATTTTATTGAAATTGGGCCAAAGAAGGTTCTAAGTGGGCTCATGAAGAAAATTGTACCAAAATCCTCAGGGTGCAGGACGTATCAGGTTGATTCTCCTGAGAGCCTTGCCCGGTGCCTTGAAGGGCTTAATGGGGAGTAGGCCAACTTAACATATTGTTTTCATTGAGTGAATGTTCAATTTGTAAATAGTGCAGCACTTCTTTTGCCATGGGCAGTGCTGTACTATTTTTTTATACTCAAAAAAATTGATGAAGGTTGAGCATTACTTGACATTCGGCCAAGTTCTAATTATCTTTCCCTGTTTTTTATAATAATCCGGCGCAGACTGATACAATTGGCCTTTTGACAAGCTCTACATCAGGAATTAACGTTCATTGAATTATAGCTCTGTTGATGGTTGCCGGCGCAGAAAAATTTATTTCTGTCCAATGTGGACCGCCCATTATACCTGTAAGTAAAAAGAGTAGATGTGACCCATAATGTTTGAGAATTTAACCGAAAAATTAGAGAAGGTTTTTAAGAGCCTGCGGGGATATGGAAAGCTAACCCCTGAAAATATCGACGCTGCCCTCCGTGAAGTGAGGTTGGCACTGCTGGAAGCAGATGTCAACTACAAGGTGGTCAAGGAATTCATCAATGCCATCTCCGAGCGGGCTGTCGGCCAGGAAGTACTTGGAAGCCTCTCGCCTGGTCAGCAGGTCATTAAGATCGTTCACCAGGAATTGGTTGAACTGCTGGGCGGTCAGACGGAGGTGCTTAAGCTTGACGGGAAGCAGCCGGTAGTAATTATGCTTGCCGGCCTTCAGGGCTCAGGTAAAACAACTACCGCTGCTAAGCTGGCTAAATTGCTGAAGAGTAAAGGCAGGCGACCTTATCTTATCCCTGCTGACGTCTATCGGCCTGCTGCTATCGATCAGCTCAAGGTCCTCGGAGAATCCATCGGGGTGGATGTCCATCCTTCGGAAACCAGCCAGAATCCCGTGAACATTTGCCGCAACGCCATGATTGCGGCTGACGAGAAGAAGCTGGATACCCTGATAATTGATACAGCCGGCCGTTTGCATATCGACCAGGAGTTGATGGAAGAGCTTCGGCAGATCAAAATACAGATCGAACCTGCCGAGATTTTATTTGTGGCTGATGCCATGACCGGTCAGGATGCTGTTACCGTAGCGGAAAAATTTAAGGATGACCTTGATTTGACAGGTGTTGTGCTTACCAAGATGGAAGGTGATGCCCGTGGTGGTGCAGCACTGTCCATTAAGAAGGTGACAGGACGTCCCATAAAGTTTGTTGGTGTGGGCGAGGGGATGGATGCCCTGGATATTTTCCACCCTGACCGGCTTGCCTCAAGAATTCTGGGAATGGGTGATGTTCTTTCCTTGATTGAAAAGGCTGAAGCGGTAGTCGATAAGAAAAAAGCCGAGAAACTTGCTAAGAAAATTCAGAAAAGTCAATTTTCCTTGGAAGATTTCCGTGACCAGATCCAACAGATAAAGAAAATGGGCAGTCTTGAGCAGATAATGGGAATGATCCCCGGCCTCAACAAGATGAAGCAGATGCAAAACATGCCCAAGCCGGATGACCGTGAACTGGTTCGGACAGAAGCAATAATCAACTCCATGACCTCTGTGGAGCGAAGGAATTATCAGATACTGAATGCCAGCCGCCGACAGCGTATTGCTAACGGCAGTGGCACCAGTGTCCAGGATGTTAACAGGGTAATAAAAAGTTATTCCCAGATGTTAAAGATGATGAAAAAAATGAAGGGGTTTCCCGGAGGTATGGCAGGGGGCAAGAAGAGGAGAAAATTACCCAAGGGATTAAGACGCTAGCCCGTATTTATCACGGACATTTAAGCAAGGAATGAAAATATGCTACATCGCTTAACGTGTCAGAAATGTGGGCTAGCATTATAATTTTTTTTAAGGTATATTATTTGATTCTGCTTTTGGGTAGTAATCTTTTTTGAACTGACAGAATTGGATAATTTCAAATAATACAGTGCATTATAATTGAGGAGGAATCTCACAGAATGGCAGTAAAAATTCGTTTAACAAGACTTGGAAGAAAAAAGTTGCCCTATTACCGTATTATAGTTGCAGATGTCGAGGCCAAGCGTGATGGTAGGTTTCTTGATATCGTGGGCACTTATGATCCCTTGAAGGATCCGGCTGAGATCACTTTTGATTCAGAGAAGCTTCAGTCATGGATTGATAAGGGTGCTAAACCTACAACGACAGTAAAAAGTCTGATGGTGAAGCACGCAAATGCTGAAAAAACAGTAGCTGAATAAAGTTTCATGAAAGAATTGATCCACTATATTGCTACTGCGCTCGTCGATCATCCTGACCAGATCCAGATAAAGGAAACTGAGCAGGATGATTCCATTATCATTGAATTGACAGTTGCTAAAGAGGACCTTGGCAAGGTGATCGGCAAGCAGGGAAGAACGGCCCGGGCAATGCGCTCCCTGCTTTCCGCTACGGCAGGCAAGGTCAACAAGCGGTCCAGGCTCGAAATAATGGAATAGAATGACCTGGAAGACTGACCGGCGAAACTGTGAAGTGCATGACGATCTTGGCTTGATCGGAGAAATTGTCAAGCCCCATGGTATTCGAGGTGAGGTCAAGGCATATTTGTATTCCGGGCAGCCTGAAAATCTGCAGCAGTATAAAAAGATTGTCCTGCAGGAACCGACGGGTAGCGGGACTGAAACATATAACGTAGTTAAATGCCGGGAACAGGGCAAACTGGCCATCCTCCAATTGGAAGGTGTTGGAACCAGAGAGGCGGCGGAAGTCCTGCAGGGAAGCAGGATCTGGGTGAATAAAGCTGACTTCCCGACACTGGATTCTGATGAATATTACTGGCATCAGCTGAAAGGCTTAATGGTTATGACCGAAACAGGTCAGGAACTTGGCAGGGTTACCAAGCTCTTTAACACAACAGCCCATGATATTATGGTTGTTAGCGGTGCTGGTCATGAATTTATGATCCCTATGAAAGGGGATATCATCAGAGATATTGATGAGCAGGGAGGGAAAATTGTTATTTCTCCTCCTCCTGGCCTGCTTGAGATTAATAAATGATAAAATGGTTGTGGCTTGAGCTTTTTTCTTGGAGGAATCGAGTTGTGAGTTCACTGGCCCGGATCATTGTACTATGCGATTTGACATCCTGACTATTTTCCCTCTGCTGCTTGATTCACCCCTGGAAGAAGGCATAATCCGGCGGGCGGTTGCAGCAGGTAAGATAAATGTCAATATCCATGATATAAGAGATTTCGCTCTGGATAAACATACCATGACCGATGACCGGCCTTTTGGAGGTGGTGAGGGCATGGTGATGAAACCGGAGCCGATTGCAGCTTCCCTGAATTATATTGAGGAAAAAAATCCCGGCGGCAGGGTCATTTTTCTTACTCCCCAGGGTAAAACCTATACCCAGGAGACGGTGGAAAGGCTTGCAACCCATGAACATCTTATTTTGCTCTGCGGCAGATATGAAGGAGTTGATGAGAGGATCAGGGAAAACTATGTGGACGAAGAGATTTCCATTGGTGATTTTATCCTCACCGGTGGAGAACTTGCAGCAATGGTCCTGATTGATTCAGTGACCAGGCTTCTCCCCGGGGTTTTGGGATGTGAGGATTCAGCGGAAAATGACACTTTCAGCCGCGGATTGCTGAAAAATCCTCAGTATACCAGGCCGAGGGAGTATGAGGGATATACAGTGCCGGAGGTTCTTTTGAGTGGAGATCATGCGGCCATTGCGGAGTGGCGGCTTGTAACCTCAGTCAGGCAGACTTTGGAAAAACGGCCTGAGTTGTTAGCACGGGCAGTCTTTAATAAAGAGGAACTGCAGATTTTGAAAAGGAACAGCCTGCTTGAGGCTGTTGAAAAATATAGAAATATACAGCAGTGAAATTATCCATTAATCATCAGGTTTAAGCAGCTGTATACGAGATAACGTGACAGAGCAGGAGGTTGGAAAGGTCAAGGTTGATTTGGCGCTGATTCATTACCCGGTGGTGAACAAGAACCAGGAAATGATCGGCTCAGCAGTAACAAACCTGGACCTGCATGATATTGCACGGGCAGCAAAGACTTACGGGGTTGATTCTTTTTATATTGTTACACCATATGAGGATCAACAGGAGCTTTTCCAGGAATTGCTTGACCATTGGCTGACAGGTCATGGAGCAAAATATAATTCCAAGCGTGGAGAGGCTCTTTCATTAGTGCAAATATGTGATGATCTTAATCAGCTTTTTGAACGGGTTACAGAAAAATGGCAGGGACGGCCAACGATCCTGGCTACCTGTGCCCAGGAAAAACATTCCAACATATGGCCTTATCCAGTAGTAAGGCAAAGGATTGCTGACGGGGAACGTTTTTTGATCCTTTTTGGAACTGCCTGGGGATTGGCCCAGGAAGTGATAGACGCAGGAGATGGCATACTGCCTCCCATTTCCGGTTCAGGTAACTACAATCATCTGTCGGTCAGGTCGGCTGCCGCAATTGTTCTTGACCGATTGCTTGGAGCAAGAGAATAGTAACGAAACTAAGGTAAAATTAAATATAGAGTATCAAGAAACAGAGAAGAAATTTTTTATTCGGGTGACCTGGAGGCATCCATCGGAAATTGAAAGAATCCGAGAATAACAGACTATGGGTACAAACATTATTGAACGAATCGACAGAGAACAGATGCGCTATGATATGCCGGATTTCCGTGCCGGTGACTCAGTCAAAGTGCATATCCGTATTATTGAAGGCAACAAGGAAAGAGTGCAGATCTTTGAGGGTGTTGTCATCCGGAGGCGAAGAGGCCTCATGAGCGCTACATTTACCGTGAGGAAGATATCTCATGGTGTAGGGGTTGAAAAAACATTTGCCCTGCATTCGCCAAGGCTCAATAAAGTGGAAATTATTTCCCGCGGTAAGATTCGCCGTTCAAGACTCTATTACCTGCGTGGACTTCGCGGCAAAGCCGCCCGTATTAAAGCTAAAGACTTGCGCTAACAGTTGGGAGAGCTTGGATGGGTCCGGAAAAGTTATGGCCTGATCCTGAACCCGATACGTATTCTCTGGAAAGATGCCTCAGGCAGAAGGGGTATCAGTGGATTGCCGGCCTGGACGAAGTAGGAAGGGGACCATTGGCTGGCCCGGTCGTAGCCGCCTGTGTCATTTTGCAGGAGAGTTGTGACAATAGCTGCTTTGTAGATTCCAAAACCATTAACGCTAAAAAACGGACCCGTCTGTACCGGGAACTGAAGCAAAATGGAGCCCAAATATCAGTCGGTATCGTTTCAGAGACGGATATTGATCGTCTGAATATTCTCCAGGCATCTCTGTTTGCCATGAAAAAGGCTGTTCTCACCATGCCTGTCCAGCCGGATTTTCTCCTTGTGGACGGCAATCAACCCGTACCAATGTCAACACCGCAGCAGACCCTGGTCAAAGGAGAGTCGAAAAGTGCCTCCATTGCTGCGGCATCAATCGTTGCCAAGGTAGTCCGTGATGATATGATGGATCGGTATCATCTCCAATATCCGGAATACAACTTCCAGCAAAACAAAGGATACCCGACTCTTGAACACCGGCAGGCGATCAAGATTTATGGCCCGTGTGCCATCCACCGGCAGAGTTTCAAATGCGTGAAGGAATTTTTTTCCAATACCTAATGCCGGTAAATATATTCTGCTGATATCATAATGACTTTGAAGAAAAAAGAATTGGGTGCAAAAGGTGAGGAGATAGCCGTCCGCTATTTGAAGAGCAGGGGATACAGGATAGTTGAACGAAATTACCGGAACAGACTTGGTGAAATAGATATCATCGCCGAACATGGAGATGACCTGGTTTTTATTGAAGTTAAGACACGATCAGACATTCTCTTTGGCTCTCCCTTTGAGTCAGTTACCAAGCAAAAGCAGAAACAGCTTTCAAAAGTTGCTCTTCAATATATCAGCAAAAAGAACTGCCATAACCGACCGTCCCGTTTTGACGTAGTTGGCATTAAGTTTTATGAGGGCGGCAACAGGTCTCAAGATGCAGCGATAGAATTACTGCAAAATGCATTTGACCTTTGCTATGGCAATTAAAGAATATATCTTTGTCTAAAGATATATTTTCTCCTCTTTCAGGGGATGGAATTAATAATGCAGAATACACATAGCGCAAAAGATGTTTCGTCAAGCAGGCCTGCCCTGATTGGTATAACCATGGGTTGCCCGGTGGGTATCGGCCCGGAAATAATTTTGCGTTTTGTGGCAGAGAAAAAAGGTTTTGGCCGGTTTTTGCCTATTGTAATTGGGGACATCGATTTACTCAGACGTTGCGCAAAAGAGATGCGGGTGGACATAGAGATTGTTCCATGGCGGCCAGGGGGTCCGGTCAATTTAGAGAAGCTGCAGGTAATCGTTCCAGAGGCCGGTGGGGGCTACTCCCTGCATGCAGAGAATTTGCATTGGGGAAAACCGGACAAAGAAACAGCCCATGCAGTAGCTGCATACATCACCAAAGCAGTTCAACTGATCGGCCAGGGTGAGCTTGATGCTATGGTTACCTGTCCAATTGCCAAATATGCAATGCAATTGGCAGGATATAAGTTTCCAGCCCATACTGAAATGCTGGCAGCATTATGCAACACCAAGAATTATGGCATGATGATGGCCGGTAAACGGTTGAGGGTATCCCTGGTCACCATTCATACACCATTGGCTAAAGTCCCGGAGCAACTCTCTCAGGATGAAATCATCCGGGTCATAAACCTGACGGGTGAGACGCTTTTAAAGGATTTTGGCATTCCCAAACCGCGAATTGCAGTGGCTGGTCTTAACCCGCACAGTGGCGAGGCCGGCCTTTTCGGTGGAGAAGAGAAGCAGATAATTGAACCGGCGGTTTCAGCTGCTGTTTTAAAAGGATGGGAGGTTTCAGGCCCGCTGCCGCCTGATACAGTGTTTAAGAAGGCCATGGATAATAATTATGATGCGGTTGTTGCGATGTATCATGATCAGGGACTAATTCCTTTCAAGCTTGTGCATTTTGGGGATGGGGTTAATCTGACCATGGGGCTGCCGATTATTCGGACATCGGTTGATCACGGTACAGCCTATGATATTGCCGGCAAAGGTCTTGCCAGTGCTTCCAGTCTCGAAGCCTCTTTTGCAATGGCTGCAGAAATTATTGCCAACAGGGAAAATTATAAAAGATAAGGAATTGTGGCAGTCAACTCAAACAATCGGTGAAGCTGATAAATATATGGCTTCAATAAAAGCTCTTTGTTAATAATATCAGAGACAGGAAGTGAAAGTGAAAAAGGTTTGTTCCCCAGATAATATAAGCGGTTATAACCTGGATTGTATGACAATATGAGCACGGAGTGTACCCAGTCGGATCAGATGGATGAGCAGGATTCATGCCGAAAAGGCCCGATTCTTGTTGTGGGTGGATTGTTTGTTGTTTTTGAGGGTATAGACGGGACAGGAAAATCCACCCAACTTCATTTGCTTGCTGACGAACTGCAGCAGCTTGGCTATGCAGTTGTAGCTACCCGTGAACCCACAGACGGTCCTTTTGGTCAGAAAATAAGGGAACTGTTTGTTGATCGGGAAGCCGTTTCATATGACGAGGAACTGGAACTTTTTGTCGCCGATCGTGATCAGCATGTGCAAGAGGTTATAGCGCCTGCCCTGAGAGATGGTTGCGTTGTGGTCTGTGACCGATATTATCTTTCAACCGTTGCATACCAGGGAGCGAATGGCATAGACCCTGAATTTATTATGAAAAAAAATAAGGGTTTTCCTGTCCCTGATCTGGCTATTATTCTTGAGATTGAGCCGGCCCAGGGTATTTATCGCATTCAGAATCAGCGAAATGAAAACCCCAATACTTTTGAGAAAGAATCAAATTTGAAAAAAGTTGCGGCAATTTTTGAGTCGATGAAGCAGCCTTATATTAAGAGGATAAGCGCTTCAGATTCTATTGAAAATGTTCATCTGCAGGTAGTGAAGGCAGTTGAAGAAACACTTGCGCATAAAAAGAATCAAACAGTCGAGGACTGATTAGTATAGTATCATTCCATTCCGTTTTTAGTCATGACCTGAAAGGATATCTGGAGTTTTAATTAATCATGCACCGTAACAGCACCATATAAAATGATGTCCATATGTAAAGAGCGTATAACGCATGTATGGCATGGACTGCTCCATTGCAGAAAAATGTCCCTGCAGCAGACGATCTGTCTGCTTTGTATTGTTTTTCTCTGTGTTTCCTGTGCCACTACATCGGTAGTGACAGCCCCTCCAAAAAAAGTTGTGACCGGGTATGACGAACCGGAACAGGAAGCTGTGACCGAGGCCAATGATATGGCCTGTGCCTACTTTTATTTTCTCTGGGGAAAAACAGCAGACAATAATCATCGTTTTGAAGAGGCTCTTGAGGCTTATGAAAAGGCCCTGCTGTGCGATGAAGAAAGTGAATACATCAGGCGCAACCTCACGGTTCTCCTCATCAAGATGAACCGCAAGCATCAGGCTGCCAAATTCCTGGAACAGATTGTCAGTAATAATCCCCAGGATGCTGAGAACAGAATTTTTTTGGCAAAGGTATATTCAAGCCTGGGACGGAATGATGAGGCGGTGGCCATTTATCAGGACCTGCTGGAGATAAAAGAAGATCATGACACTCTGCTGCTGCTTGGAACGCTGTATGCGCAAAACAAGGAATACGATAAAGCCCAGAAAATACTCAATCGCCTTATTCGTTTAGAGGGTGATTCGTACATGGCACATTATTATCTGGCACGGTTGTATCTGGAGCTGCAGTATTATGATAAAGCGGCGGTGTCGTATGAAAAAGCGCTGGAACTCAACTGGTTTGAAAGGTTGGCGTATGAGGTTGCAGAATTCTATGAAAATCGCCAGAAATATGAAAAAGCTATCAATGTGTACCTTAGAATCATAGAGGAAGGCGAAACAGTGGATATGGCAAAAACAAAGCTGGTCAATCTATATCTGACCACTGAGAAGAATGACAAAGCTTTGGAATTATTGCGTGAATTGAGAACAATCCTGCCGGAATCCCATAATGTTGATATGACCATCAGCCGAATTCTCCTGAGCCAGGAGAAATATGATGAAGCTATCATGATCCTGGAGGATGTTCTGCAAACCAATCCGGAGTTGACTGTTGTGCACTACCTTCTTGCACTGGCGTATTACAGAAATAATGATAACCCCAGGGCAGAAGAGCAATTGAAAAATATTCCTGACGAGTCGAGCCTGTATGAGGACAGTATTTTTATTCGGGTCAGGATACTGAGTGAGGGTGATAACCATACAAAGGCTATTGATCTGCTGGAGAAGCAGATTGGGGATGCTGCCACCAGAAAGCCCAGTTTCTATATTCTTCTGGCATCACTGTATAGGGAAAATGGAGATATTGAACAGGGGAGGAAAATCCATGAGCAGGCATCAAGATTATATCCTGAGGATGTGGACCTTCTGTATAATTACGGAATATTTCTTGAGAAAATAGGGGAAAGCGAAGATGCCATGGTTAAGATGCAGGCGGTAATTGCTCTTGATCCTGATAATGGTGCAGCCCTGAATTATGTCGGGTACACCTGGGCGGACAATAATCTTAATCTTGACAAGGCCCTGGAATATATAAGAAAGTCCGTGAAACTCATGCCCGATGACGGTTATATAAGGGATAGCCTGGGTTGGGTTTATTTTAAAATGGGAGACGTGAAGCAGGCAATTATAGAACTGGAAAAAGCTTCTGAGATGGTGGAAGACGATCCTGTGATCAAGGAGCACCTCGGGGATGTCTATCTGCAGACCAATCAACCTGAGAAGGCACTGGCTGCATATGAAGCATCCTATGAATTGTATGAGGAAGAGGAAAAGAAGAAAAAAGTTGCCGACAAGATTAATTCTCTAAAATCCAGGAGTCTAAGGTGAGGAGATTTTCAAGTTGCGCTCTCCTGCATCTACTATTCTTATTATCAGTTTCCCTTCTTCTGCAGGGTTGCGCAAGGCCTGTATTGCAAACCTATCCTGCCAGTGAACAAGAGGCCCAATCAGCAGCATCAGCTTTTACACGGTATCAAAAAATATACCGGGATGAATGTGCCTGCTGCCTTGATGCTGAGGCAGATGCAACAGTTTCCGTATCAGGCTGGTTCCGCAACCATACAGGGAAACTTTCAGGCTATTTACAGGCCATGGAGCCTGGCTATATCAAGTTTGTCGCACTCAACCCTTTAGGGCAACCCATTTTTATTTTTTTGACCAATGGAAAAAATTTTAAAGGCCTGAATATTTTAGAAGGCAGAGCATATATGGGTTCAGTGAACTCGGAAACTTTCAAAAAGTTTGCACCACCAGGTTTTGATCCTGGGTTTTCTTATTATTGGCTGACCGGAAAATTGCCACCTGGAGATATTGAAATCCTGAAAGTCAGGCGCGATAAGGAACACCATGGTTACTGGCTGCAAGTACGGCATGAACAGTCAGGCATTGACCATATGATTTTGTTCGACCCAGAGGAGTTTGTAATATTGCGGCATATCATAATGAGTGACAGGGGTGATCATGTAGTGGATTTGCTCTATGAGGGTTACCAACCAGGATACGTGAGAGAAAAACAGTCGGCAGCCAAAGACCAGGGTATGATTGGCAGTTCTGACTTAAAAGAAAAACCCTGCAAGATCCCAACAAAAATCAGGGTTTCCTCAAACTCGGGTGCTGAGAAAAGAATAGATTTGAAACTTTTTTCATTTATACTTGGTACAGAGTTTTCTCCAGATGATTTCGAATTGGAAATACCGGATAATTTAGAACAATTGATAGTCAACTAGTGTCTGTCCAGAAATGAGGATTTTTGTTTGAGATCAAGGACTGCGAAAAAAATAAGCACAGTCATATGTTTGATATTCCGAGTATTATTTTTTTCGTATGACGCTGAGATCGGACAAAAAGGCCATTTATGGACGGGCACCAACTAGTTTTAATTCTGACAATATGAAAGTTGTGAACAATGAAGGTGCGGAAGATATTGGCAAACTTCTTGCCCATGTGAAGAAGCCAAGCAGGTATATTGGCAATGAGTTTAACATTTCCAGGAAAGACTGGGATGATGCTGCACTCAGGATTGCTTTTGTATTCCCCGATCTGTATGAAATAGGCATGTCCCATCATGGTCTGCACATTCTCTATTCTGTCATAAACTCACAGGATGGTTTGCTGGCAGACAGGGCATATGGGCCTGACAAAGACTTGGAGGAACTTCTTCGGAGTCAGGGGAGAATGCTTTTTGCTGTCGAGTCCAGAAGGGTGTTGGCTGATTTTGATATGATCGGGATTACCCTGCCGTATGAGCTCTGCTATACCAATATCCTGACAGTTCTTGATCTGAGTGGCGTTCCTTTATGGGCATCTGAGCGGAATGATTCGCATCCGTTTGTCATTGGTGGTGGCTCGGGGAGTTTCAACCCTGAGCCGGTTGCAGACTTTTTTGATGCTATTCTTCTGGGGGATGGCGAGGAGGCTGTCCTTGAAATTGCCGAAGTTTTAAAAACTGCAAAGCAGTCCAACTGGAACAGACCGCTAATCCTTGAGAAGCTGACAGAAATTACAGGAGTTTATGTCCCGAAATTCTTTAAACCCTCCTACGGCACGGGCGGAGAGCTTCAGGCAGTAAACTCCCTGAAGAAAGGCTACGAGAAAGTTCAACGGTGTATTCTCCCTGATATTGAGACAGCACATACACCAGGAAAACCGTTGGTGCCCCTGGTTCGTATTATACATGACCGTTTAGGTATCGAGGTGGCCCGTGGCTGTACCCGTGGCTGTCGTTTCTGTCAGGCGGGAATAATATACAGGCCGGTGCGTGAGCGGACTCCAGACCGGGTGGTTGAACTGGCGGAAAAAGGTATGGCAGCAGGAGGGTTTGATGAACTGGCACTGCTCTCCTTATCGACAGGCGACTATTCATGTCTTTCCCCGGCGCTTGGACGTTTAATGGACATTTTCGTGAAACAGTATATCTCTGTTTCCATGCCGTCCATGCGGGTTGGCACCCTGACACCTGAGATCATGCACCAGATTAAGCGGGTCAGGAAAACCGGTTTTACCCTTGCCCCTGAAGCGGGTACTGACCGGCTTCGCAAGGTCATTAATAAGGGCATAACTGAAGAGGACCTGCTTGCAACCTGTAAAGATGCCCATACGCTGGGATGGAAGCTGCTGAAGTTTTATTTCATGTTCGGTCTGCCGACTGAGACATTTGAGGACATCGAGGCAATTGCTGGTCTTGTGCGCAGAGCGGCACAGACATCTGCAGACAGGCGGCTGCGTATAAATGTCAGCGTGGCAACCTTTGTGCCCAAACCACATACGCCGTTTCAGTGGGAAGCGCAAATTTCAATTGAAGAGGCCTTTGCCAGAATTGATTTGCTGAAAAAGAGTCTGCCCAGAGGGAATTTTAAATTAAAGTGGCATGATCCCAGGCAGAGTTTTCTTGAAGGTGTTATGTCACGCGGGGACAGGCAGTTGTCCAGGGTTATTGAGGAGGCGTGGCAGCGAGGTGCACGACTTGATGCCTGGAATGAACATTTTAATTTTAATATATGGCTGGAGGCTGCTGAAGCCTGCAATATAGACCTTTCCCCATATTTGCGGCAGCGTGAGTTTTCTGAAACTCTTCCCTGGCAGCACCTGGATACCGGTGTTGATGAAGAATTTCTCAGAGCTGAACTGGAAAAGTCACTGGCCGGGGATTATACACCGGACTGTCGCGTACACGCATGCCAGAAATGCGGAGTGTGTGATTTTGAAGAAGTCAGACCAGTGGTCCAGTGTAAATCCAAAGGCCAGGATGAGAGTGGATCTGAAAAAATCATTGACGCTGACAGTGATAAGTCAGGTGAAAAGGTTGGTGCACAGGGACCGGCTCAAGACAAAGAAACTGCTGCAGATAAACCACATCACTGGTATCGCCTCTTTTATGCCAAGCAGGGAGATATTAGATTTTTAAGTCATCTTGAAGTGATTCAGGTTTTTTTTCAAGCTTTTAGAAGGGCAGGAGTAAAAATGCAGTATACGCAAGGATTCAACCCGGTGCCAAAAGCCTCTTTCAGCCCCGCCCTTCCTGTCGGAACTGAAAGCCTGGCCGAGTATCTGGATATCGACCTCATAGAAGCAATTCAGGATGAAGCTGAATTTTTGCATGATATCAATGCACAGCTTCCTGCAGGCATCACTATTCAGTCAGTTGCAGATGTTCCTGACAAAAAAGCCGGTGTTGGTGGAAAGAGACTTAGCTGCTATCGGATTAATCTTGACAGTGACCTGTCAGCAGAAGACAGGGATACCCTTAAAAGCTTTATGAACAGTGAGAGTTTTACTATTACAAAGTTCAGGAAAGGTAAAAAACGTGTAATTGACGTCAGAAAACAGGTTGAGAGTTTGGCTGTATCCGGGAATAATAACCTTGAGATGGTTTTGTTCAGTGAAGAAGGTAAAGCTGCAAGCAAACCTGTCGAAATCCTCAAGGCAGTGTTGGATTTAACCCAGGAACAGAGCCTGGACATGGCTATCCTTAAGGCTTGGATTAAACCTGTTTTATAAAGAATAGGTGAAAGAAACAGGGCGCAGGGCGCAGGGCATTCTTTTTAGTACCCCTTGAGGAGTACAGGGCTTAAGGCTCAAAGAACAGTTTTAATTCATAATTGCAGTTCTTCCCTTTTACTTTTCTCTTCTAATTCTTTACCACACTTTATGTTTTTACTTCGCGCCCTGTTGTTAAGGGTGTTTACCTGAGGGGTATAAATGCCTTGTGCCTTGTTTTTTCTCCTCCCATAAACTGCCTCAATAATCCAACACTGATTTGAAAAGTGAAATTTTTACAGTAAATACAGGAGAAAAAATATTGACTAATTTAAAACAATCGTTTAAATCAAACGTATGAAATATTTTATAGGCGCTTTACTGGAAAAAGGCGGAGTGAAATATGGCCCATACTGACACCAAGAAACGCATTTTAGATGCAGCTGAAAAACTTTTTTCCCAACAGGGTTTTTATGCAACTTCCCTGCGTATGCTGACGAAAGAAGCCGGGGTGAATCTTGCGGCAGTAAATTACCATTTCGGTTCCAAGGAAGAGTTGATCAAAGCTGTAATCGGACGCCGCATGCTGCCCTTAAACAAGATGCGGCTTGAAAGGTTGCAGAATATTAAAGAGAGTGCTAGTGCTGAGGGTCGTCCACCGGATATCAAAGAAATTCTGCTTGCATTTATTGAACCAACTTTTGAATTCAGAAAATCGGGAAGTGGTGCTCAGGATTTCATTTCCATGATCAGTCGTGCCTTCTCCGACCCAAGAGATACGGTGCGGAAATTATTTCTGCATATGGTGGAACCGGTATTTCAGCTTCTTTTTGAGCTTCTTTGCGAAGCATTGCCCTCACTGCCTAAGAATATTGTTTACTGGCGGCTCAATTTCATGATCGGTGCAATGGCCCATGCCATGAGTATGAGTCAAATGTGCCAGTTGATTCCGGATGGATTAGTTCTCAAAGTTGATTCAGTATCCCTTACTGAGCAATTTGTCAATTTTGTCGCAAACGGCATGGAAGCCCCATTATGAGTAAGCTAATAAATATTGTTTTCACTGTGTCGGTGCTGACTGTGCTTATTGGCTGCAGCGTACACGAACCTCTATCTCTTGAACCGGGTCCCGTTCCTGAAGCGTATCTTGAAGAAAAAAAAGAAACGGTGGTAAAGCAGATTGGCGGCAAATGGTGGGAACAGTTTGAGGACCAGGTACTCAATAATTTAGTGGATGAGGGCATTACTCAATAATCTTGACCTGGTTCAGGCCTATGCCCGTCTTGACCAACTGGAGGCAGTGTACCGGACGGTTGATTCACAGCGTAAACCGTTTCTCAATCTCGGCGGTAGTGCGAGCCGTGATAAACAGTTTAGTGCTATCGGCAATTCGATTGGAAACACGTACCGCCTTTCTGTTAACGCCGGCTATGAAGTTGACCTGTGGCAAAAGCTCAAGAATCAAAGTAAGGCTGCCTGGCTTGATACACTTTCCTCAAGGGAAAATATTAAAACATTATACATCAGTCTAACTGCCCGGTTGGCGGATCTTTATTTTATTGCAGTGGAACAGCGCGCTCAGTTGCAACTATTGGATGCGATCATTGCTTCCTATAAAGATACTGTGGAACGCATCGAGTTTCGCTACCAGCTTGGCCAGGCAGGTGCCCTGGAGGTTTATCAGGCAAGACAGGAACTGGCAGTTGCCAAGCAGCGGCGGCCTCTGTTTGAAGGTATCCTTGCCAGGACAGAACATGCAATAGCGTTTCTGCTCGGCCGTTTGCCTGAAGCCAGTATTGCGGGCAATCTGACAACACTCCCGGATGTCGGGACAATATTCAGTACAGGGTTTCCGGCTGACCTGCTGCAGAGAAGGCCTGACATTGAAGCGGCGTTTATGCAGGTGAAGGCTCAGGATGCCAGGCTTGCCGCAGCAATAGCTGACAGGTTTCCGGCTTTAAGCCTTACCGGGGTTTATGGTGTGTCCTGGCTCGATTTCGGTGCAATGACAAGCGGCAGCTTCTGGGGTCTTCTGGCAGGCGCCGGCCAGCCCATATTTGACGGTGGACGCCGCAAGGCTGCGGAAGACCGTAACCGTGCCGCCCTGCGTGAGGTTGTTGCCAATTACCGGCAGACGGTTCTTAAAGCTTTTCAGGAGGTGGAAGACGGGCTATCTGACAACCGGACAAGGGAAGAGCGCTTCAATCTTCTCAAAGAACAGGAGTCTGTCTCAAATGCCACTGTACGGGTAGCGCGTGATGGATATTACTACGGCATAAACGACTATCTGCCGGTACTGATTGCCGAACGTCAGTATTTCGATGTGCAGATCCTGGTTATTTCCGCTCATCGCCAGCTCGTTTCTGACAGGGTTAGCCTGGTCAGGGCTCTTGGCGGAGACTGGATGGAACCATTCATCTCACAGAATGAGTCAACTGAAATTGGTGTAGACCTGAACCCATGAGTTGTCGGATTCAAAAAGGAGACAAATTTAAAATTTGTCCCCAGGTGCACGGAATAAGAATGAGAAGGGAACACGTGTTTACAAATATGACTTCCAAGGCCAAATCGGCTGCGGTCTAAAAAAGGAAAATCCTATGGGTGCCAAACAGAAAGCAATCAAAATAATCCTGCCAATAGTAATTTTGGCGCTTGGTATTATAGCCATGCGAGTTTTAATACTCAACCGACAAGTACCGCAAAAACAGGCGAGGGTGAACCCGGGAGCCCTGGTAAAGGTGATCAAGGCTGAAAGACAGGATAGGCAGTTGCAAATCTTTGGTACCGGAACGGTTCAGCCTGAACAGGAAGTGACCATCACCCTGCAGGTAAACGGTTTGATAAACAAGGTGGCTCCGGGGTTCACTGCAGGGGCTTTTTTCCGCAAAGGCGAGCTGCTTTTCGCAGTGGAGTCTATTGACTATGAACTTGCGGTCGAGCGGGCCAAGGCATCTCTGATACGGGCGGAGAATGCGATCATCATTATCGAGAGCAAGGCTGCGGTAGCCCGGCAGGAATGGGAGCGCTTGAAACTGGAAGACGAGAAGGAGCCAAACCCGCTGATTGTATATGGGCCCCAATACGAGGATGCCAAGGCAAACCGCGATGCTGCCGTCGCCACCCTAAAACAGACGGAGCTTGATTTGCAGCGCACAAGGATTACAGCACCCTTTAATTGTCTGGTGCGTTCGGAGGAGGTTGGCGAAGGCAAGTATGTCAGAGCAGGCAATAATGTGGCAATGGTCGCAAGTGTTGATGCTGCAGAGATTGTCATTCCCCTGCCGCTTGATGACCTGAGGTGGTTGAGTATTCCCAGGCAGGGAAATTCTGAAAAGGGCTCCCCTGCCACTGTGCGCCTAGAGGTGGGCAGCAACCTGTACCAATGGCAGGGACAATTGGTCCGGTCACTCGGCGAGGTGGACATGAGAAGCCGTATGGCCAGGCTGGTTGTCAAGGTGGATGACCCGTATGGATTACATGAACGTGATCATGAAAATAAAATGAGCCTTGAACTGGGTATGTTTGTCGAGGTTCTCTTTGCCGGTGAGGTTCTCACAGATGTCATTGAGATACCGCGAAAGGCCCTGCGCGAGGATTCCTCTATCTGGGTCATGGATAATGAGCAGAAATTGCGGATCAAACATGTGCAGATCGCCCGTTTGGAAAAACAATCAGCATTAATCAGTGAAGGCTTGCAGGACGGTGATATGGTGATTCTGACAGCTCTTCCCGGTGGTGTCGACGGCATGAAACTCCGACCTGTCAGTAAAGGAGAGTCCCGGTGAAGGAATATATCAAATGGATGGCCCATAACCATGTGGCCGCCAATTTGCTGATGATGCTTTTCATTGTCGGCGGTTTGGCCTTGGGGTTTTCCATCAAACAGGAAGTTTTTCCCGAGATTAACCTGGACAGAATACAGGTAACTGTTGCCTATCCCGGCGCAGGTCCTGATGAAGTGGAAGAAGGCATTATCCTGCAGGTTGAGGAGAATATTACCGGTGTGGATGGAGTTAAGGAAATCACCTCGGTTGCTGCGGAAGGATACGGTGTTGTTACTGCAGTCATCAGGGATGGCGAAGATGCTGATAACGTCCTGCAGGAAATAAAAAGTGCAGTGGACAGGATCATTACCTTTCCGGAGGATGCTGAAAAGCCTGTCATAAACAAGGTCCTGAACCGGCGGGAAGTCGCCTCTCTGGTCGTTTACGGAAATGTCTCGGAGCGAGCGCTGCGGGAACAGGCCGAGGCCATGCGTGATGAACTGCTGGCCATGGATGACATTACCCAGGCAGAACTGGGCGGCGTGCGGCCCTATGAAATATCCATAGAAATATCCGAAGAAAATCTGCAGCGTTACAATCTTACCCTGAACCAGGTTGCCTTGCGGGTTCGTCAGGCATCGCTCGACCTGCCGGGCGGTTCAATCAAAGCTGCCGGAGGCGAGATCCTGCTGCGCACCAAGGAGCGGCGTTACAAGGGTACGGAATACGGCGATATCGTCATCCTGGTGAATCCGGACGGCAGTGAAGTAAAGCTGCACGATATAGCCACTGTGAAGGACGGTTTTGAGGAAACAGATGTATATGCCCGCTTCAATGGTATGCCGGCCGCAATGGTTTCGGTCTTCAGGGTGGGTGATGAAAAACCGACTGCTATTTCTGATGTCGTACATGAATATATGCTTGAAAAGCGGCATACCCTTCCTGAATCGATCCAGGTGGATGTGTGGAATGACACCTCGGAACTCTTTGACAGCCGCCTGAAACTGCTGCTGAAAAACGCTGTACTGGGACTTACCCTGGTTTTACTTATTCTGAGCATGTTCCTGCAGATTCGCCTGGCCTTATGGGTTATGCTCGGCATCCCTATATCATTCTTCGGAGCGCTTCTTCTCATGCCAGGCATGGGTGTGTCCATTAACATGATATCGCTCTTTGCCTTTATCATGGCCCTGGGCATCGTGGTGGACGATGCCATTGTGGTGGGTGAAAATATCTTCGAACACAGACAGAAAGGCAAAACATATCTCCAGGCAGCGGTGGACGGCACCCAGGAGGTGGCAATCCCGGTGACCTTTTCAATCCTCACTTCTATTGCTGCCTTTATGCCGCTTCTCTTTGTCGAGGGGATTATGGGCAAGTTCATCAAGGTGATCCCTTTTGTGGTGATATCAATCCTCATTGTTTCCCTGATCGAATCACTTTTTGTGCTGCCGGCGCATCTCAGCCTTGGAGGCAGGAAGTTAGAGAAAAAGACCCGCCCCTCACCTGCGGACAAAATGAGAAAATATACTGTGGGAGGCCTGGAAAAATTCGTCTCCGGGCCATACCATAAATTTCTCAATCTATGTCTTGAATACCGTTACGTATCATTTGCCGCATTCATTGTACTTCTTTTCCTGACCGTCGGGATTACCAAGGGCGGCATAATTAAGTTCCGATTTATGCCTGAAGTAGAGGGAGACCTGATCAAGGTCGAACTGGAAATGCCCCGCGGTACACCTGTTGCGCAAACAGCAGAAATACACGATTTATTAGTTGAAAAGGGCATACGCGTTGTCAAAGACTATGACCGGGATAGGGGTGCCGAGGAATCAAGCCTGCGGCAGCTTTATTCAGTGGTCGGCGGCACGATTGCCAGGGGTGGACCGCAGGGCGGTGCTGCCAGTTCCAGTGCCTATCTGGCAAATGTGTCCTTATTATTGACCCCGAGTGAAGAACGCAAATATCCTGCTGCTGATATAGTTCAACGTTGGCGCAAGGAGATGGGTGAGATCAGTGGTATTGATTCCCTGATATTCACCTCCAATCTCATGCATGTTGGAGATGATATTGATGTGAGGTTTGCGCATAACGATTTTAATACGCTGGAACTGAGTGCACAGCGCTTAAAGGATGCTTTGGCTCAGTATCCTGGTGTAATCGACATAAAGGATTCGTATCCGGAAGGCAAAAAGGAACTCAAGATCAGGCTGAAGCCGGCAGCCAGGACCCTTGGCATTACAGAAGAGAATCTGGGTCGTCAGATCAGGGGAGCCTTTTATGGAGCAGAGGCCCTGCGACTGCAGCGCGGCAGAAATGAGGTCAAGGTCATGGTCCGCTATCCTGAAGAGGATCGCCGCAATCTCTGGGATTTTGAGAATATGCGCATCCGTACACCTGATGGCGGCGAGATACCGCTGCAGCAGGCTGCAACTATCGAGGAGGGACGCGGCTACAGTGTCATCAACCGGGCTAACCGCAAACGGGTTATAAATGTCACAGCCAGTGTGGATAGCACAAAGGCGAATGCCGAAGAGATAATTACTGAAATCAAACAGACGATACTGTCTGAACTTGCTGCAGATTATCCGGGGCTGACATATGACCTGGAAGGTCAGGAAAAGGAACGGCGGGATTCCATGGTCAGCATGGGCAAGGGTTTCATCCTGGCGTTGTTTGCCATGTATGCCCTTCTGGCAATTCCCTTCCGCAGTTATACCCAGCCGTTTCTCATCATGGCAGCCATTCCTTTTGGCATGGTCGGCGCTATTCTCGGTCACCTTATAATGGGATTCAACCTGAGTATATTAAGTATCTTCGGGATTGTTGCCTTGTCCGGTGTGGTGGTCAACGATTCACTGCTGCTGATCGACCAGGTGAATAGGAACAGGCGCCAGGGGCAGGATTTGTTTCAGGCGGTCGTTAATGGCGGAACTCGCCGTTTCCGGCCGATTCTCTTAACCTCGCTGACCACTTTTTTCGGCTTGATGCCCATGATCCTTGAAACCAGTGTGCAGGCCCAGTTTCTGATCCCCATGGCCATCAGCCTTGGTTTCGGTATAATGTTTGCCACCGGTATAACCCTGCTGCTGGTTCCCACCCTCTATATGATTCTGGAAGATTTCCGCAAACTTGTAGGACTTAAAGAGATGGCGGTGAATGGAGACTGAGGTTTCAAGGTTCCAAGGTTTCTAGGGGTCAAGTGAAAGACTAAAGAAAAAAAGAAGATTTATTAGTATTTTGTGCCCGGCCTACAGCAGCAAGTTTATTTTCTCACTTCACTCCCTAACTTTTTAATATTGACGGATTTTCTCTTCACCTTGAATCCTAGAAACCTTGGAACCTTGAAACCTTTTTTCACATTAAGTTTGCGATTTAACAAACTTTATAGTAATGATTTATCCATGTTTGTGGATGGTTTACAGCTAAAAAGTGCTAATTGAAAGGAGAGAGTATGAATCAGAAAAAGATAATCCTTCGTGATGATGAGATGCCCAAGCAGTGGTATAATATCTGCCCTGATATCCCAAATGGTCTGCTGCCGCCTCTTGATCCAGAGACCAAAGAGCCAATAGCACCAGAAAAACTGGCCGCTATTTTCCCAATGGGGCTTCTTGAGCAGGAGATGAGTCCCAATCGCTGGATTGACATACCGGATGAGGTGAGAGAAATTTACTCCATCTGGCGGCCATCGCCTTTGATCCGGGCGTACAAACTGGAAGAGGCACTGGGCACCAAGGCCAAGATCTATTACAAGAATGAAGGGGTCTCTCCGGTCGGCAGCCATAAACCGAACAGTTCTGTGGCCCAGGCCTATTATAATAAAAGGGAAGGCATCAAAAGACTTGCCACCGAGACCGGGGCCGGACAGTGGGGCAGCGCCCTTTGTTTTGCCACGCAAAAGTTTGGCCTGGAGTGCAAGGTTTACATGGTGCGGATATCCTTTGACCAGAAACCGTACCGTAAAACAATGATGCAGACCTTTGGCGGCTCGGTGGTTGCCAGTCCGAGTCCTGATACAAATACAGGTCGTGCTTATCTAGAGAAAGATCCCAATACCCCGGGCTCCCTTGGTTTAGCCATCAGCGAGGCCATTGAAGACGCCGCTACGACGGAAGGGACAAATTACTCCTTGGGATCCGTTTTGAATCACGTGATCCTGCACCAGACGATTGTCGGCCTGGAAGCCAAGAAGCAGATGGAGATCGCAGGTGATTATCCTGATGTTGTGATCGGCTGTTGCGGTGGTGGTTCCAACTATGCCGGGCTGGCAGTACCATTTGTTGCTGATATGCTTGATGGCAAGAAAACACGTTTTGTCGGAGTTGAACCGGCCTCATGCCCAACCCTGACCAAGGGTAAACTGGCCTATGACTTCGGTGATACAGGCCAGACCACCCCTCTGCTTAACATGTACACCCTTGGTCATGATTTTGTTTCTCCAGGCATACACGCCGGCGGTTTGCGTTATCACGGCATGGCGCCGATTGTCAGTGCCCTGGTGCGGGAGAAAATAGTTGAGCCAATAAGCATACACCAGATGGAATCTTTTGAAGCAGGTGTACTCTTTGCCCGGACTGAAGGTATTATCCCGGCGCCGGAAACCTGTCATGCAGTGCGCGGTGCAATCATTGAGGCTACCCGTGACTTGAATGATCCCAAAACTATTCTTTTTAACTTTTCCGGTCATGGCCTGCTCGACCTCTCAGCATATGAGCAGTTTTTCGCTGGAGAGCTGCATGATTATGAGTATCCGGCTGAGGCTATTGCAGAGTCCATGAAACATCTTCCGCAATTATAGTTCTGGAAGATATTACTCGTTAAATCTGTTAATTTTAAGGCGGCGGGAATTCCCTGCCGCCTTATTTTTTTTGAAGAATGAAGTAGGTTCTGAAATAAAAATGCTGTCTCTGAGATACTTCATATCACTCCTGCTGTTTCTGCTGTTTATGGCAGCCATGCACCCCCAGTCCTTGGCAATAGCAAACGCTGCTGAGACCATTTCCCCTGCCGAAGTGATGGGTTTCATAGATAATGGCGGCTATGCTGTAAAAAAAGACGGCCGGATTATAGCAGCGCATAATCTTCATAAAATGTTTGTTCCTGCCAGCATAGTGAAGATAGCAACCAGTTTGGCTGCTTTGCGAATATTGGGACCCCAATACCGTTTTGAAACGTATTTTTTTATGGACGCGAAGCAAAACCTTTATATCAAGGGTTTTGGGGACCCGTTTCTCATATCAGAGGAAATCGCTCTTATTGTCAGGGAATTAAAGAAACTTGGCTGCCAGAGAATTAATGATATTTATCTGGATGATACTGCATTTAATATTTCCACAATAGCAGACGGGTCAGGGTTGAGTGATAATCCCTATGATGCGCAAAACAACGCACTGGCTGTAAATTTTAATACCGTAAATATTGAAAAAGATCAGACAGGGGAAGTGCGTTCTGCAGAAGAGCAGACTCCAATTTTACCCCTTATGACAGAGTTGGCAGAAGATTTAGAACCGGGCTTGCATCGTATTAATATCAATCAGGACAAGGCAAAAAGTAATGAAATTATAAACCGCTATACGGGAGAGTTGCTGAGAGCTTTCCAACACAAAGAGAAGATCCCGGGAGATGGTATAATCGTCTTCAAAAAAACGCCTGACAATTTGACCCCTTATTATATACATCAATCAAGTAAGGCTCTGGAAGATATTATTGCACCACTCATGCTCTTCTCCAACAACTTTATAGCCAACCAGCTTTATCTTACAATGGGTGCAAAGCTTTATGGATATCCCGCAACCTGGGAAAAAAGCAGGATGGCCGTTGAGGATATCCTGCTGAAAGAGTTTAAACTTTCTGCAGACGAGATCAGGATTATTGAGGGATCAGGTCTATCACGAAAGAATATGGTTTCTCCCTATGCCATGATTCAACTGCTTGATTTTTTTAAGCCATATAGTGGTTCCCTGCCACAAGAGGACGGAAAGTTCTTGAAATCAGGTACATTAAAAGGCGTTTATTCCTATGGCGGATATTTTTTAGACAATAAAGGCCTGGACAGTTTTGTTTTGCTGTTGAATCAGGAAAAGAACATCAGAAAACAAGTGCTTAAGGAGTTGGAACAGATTTATTACATGAATTAGATTTGAGAAAATATCTTGAAAAAATAAAAGCGGGACATCTGCTGATGGATGTCCCGCTTTCTTTGGTCTCTCATTTAAAATTCTTTTACGCAGTATCCCAGAACCGTGCCTTTTCAGTAAAGGTTGCCTCAATGGGTACTGCGGAGCATCCGGCTGACTGGAGTTCATCTATAACAGCTCCCATGAGTTTCTCCAGGCTTGCTTCCACTGTATCGGTCAAATCAAGTCCGATATCCAGGCTTTCAGGTTCAACACCAAAAAGCACCAGGTTTTTCGGGAGTTCATCAGTAAGCATGGCGGCAGCGAGAAGATCTGACAAACCAAGCTGGTGCGGGGATATTCGTGTCAGAAATGCTGCCGGCACATCCTTACCTTCAACCCGGGACACTGTTCCGGGTTCCTTGTCAAATTTCATGGCATCTATGATGATGAGATAATCCCGGTTGCGTATATGGCGCAGCAGTTCAATACCGGCGGTGCCGCCGTCAAGCAGTTCTACATTTTCCGGAAAGGTGTATCTTCTCTGCAGTTCATTCAGAGCCCGGACGCCAACACCTTCATCGGTTAAGAGAACGTTGCCAATGCCAAGTACAAGTAAATCCAAAAGAACTCCTTTACAGGGCCCTCACCCTGACAATCTCGTTATTTTTTTTGTCAACCATATGGATGGCACAGGCCAGACATGGATCGAATGAGTGAATAGTTCGCAGAACTTCAAGCGGTTTCTCCGGGTCTGCCACTGGAGTGCCGAGAAGTGCTGCTTCAGAAGGTCCGAGAGCGTCTTTGCGCTTTCTAGGTCCGGTATTCTATGTTGAAGGTACTACAGCCTGGTAATTTTTGATCTTACCGTTGTTAATAACTATCCAGTGTGACAGGATACCGCGGGGTGCTTCATGGTAGCCGAATCCCTGCACTTCGCCTTTGGGAAAACTCGGAGGATTAAAGGTGGTCGCATCGCCGCTGGCAATATTGTTGACCAGGGCTGTCCACTGATTTACCAAGGTGTCATTGAGCACAGCACAACGGATAACCCTGGCAGCGATTCTGCCGATGGTGGAATGAAGCGCACCGATTCCCACCTTGCTGCCCACAAGTGAGCTGATTGTATCAAGTACCGTGGTAGCATGTTTTTGTGTAGGCTTGTGGCCTGCTGCAAACATGCAGAGAATATTGGCCAGAGGACCAACCTGGGCAGGCTCATCCTGGAAGGTTGGAGCTTTGACCCAGGAATACTTGCCGTCCTCCTGCCAGTCAGTATAGTTGGGCACGGTTTCTCCCTGATACGGATGCCTGTTCCACTCTCCGTCATACCAGGAGTGCTTGATTGATTCCTTGACGTTGTCTTCAAAGAAAGGGTCATTAAAACTCTTGATTGCAGTAAATTTGCTGATGTCTCCTCCTGGAATATAACCGCCGGGCAGCTCAAACTCTGTACCCTTGGTGTCCATGGGCATATCAGGTGCTGATAGATAATTAGTCACACCCTTCCCATAGCCGGTCCATTCGGCGTAGAATGCGCCAATAGCAGCGACATCTACCAGGGCAACCTGGTGAACGAAGTCATTCACCTCAGCGATTATGGTTCTGATATGGTAGAGTTTTTCCATGTTCAGGGTGTCGGGGCTGTTAAGATTGATGGCATTGGAAACACCGCCAACAGCCATATTCTGAATATGGGGGGTCTTACTACCCAGGATGGCAACGACATTATTGATCTTTCTTTGGTATTCAAGAGCCTGCAGATAATGGGTAGCTGCCAGAAGATTGACCTCCGGTTCAAGTTTCATGGCCGGATGTCCCCAGTAACCGCTGCCGTATATACCAAGCTGGCCTGAATCCACCAATGTTTGCAAGCGGTCTTGGGCACCTTTAATTTCCTGGTAACTATTTCGCTTCCAGGGAGATAAACTCTGGCCGAGCTTTGCTGTGGCCCTTGCATCAGCCGAGAGAGCTGAGACAATGTCCACCCAGTCAAGAGCACAGAGATGGTAGAAATGGACGATATGATCATGAACTGCATGGGCACCCATCATCATATTTCTGATGTACTGGGCATTCTTGGGAATTTCCATGCCGAGTGCATTTTCAACTGAACGCACTGAAGCCAGTGCGTGAACTGTCGTTCAGACCCCGCAGAAACGCTGGGTGAACAGCCATGCCTCCCGGGGGTCGCGGCCCTGGAGGATTACCTCAAAGCCTCGCCACATCTGTCCCGATGACCAGGCATTACTGACCTTGCCGTTGTCAATCTCGCAGTCAATCCGAAGATGTCCTTCTATCCTGGTAATTGGGTCAATTGTTATTCTTTTTGCCATGTGTTTTTCTCCTTAACTTTTGCCGGTCTCGCAAAAAACTGTGAGACGGACGTGTTATATGACATAACGAATTAATTTTATTGGTGGCATTTGAAGCATTTTTATTTTTAATAATTTCATCAGATTTTGAGTCAGTAATGTATAGACACAAAATGTATTATCTTATTATGCCTTGACCTGTCCATGACTAGGCAGAACCGGCAGTTTCCTGACAAATATCATGTACAGCAGAATTTCGGCTGAGATGATCGAATAGGTAATGAACTGCTCTCCGATTGTTGGGAAGTAGTGCCAGCCGGCACCCGGGTCAAAACCGATAAGATAGGTATTGAACCGGAAGAGCAGGCCGCCAAGCATCAGGAAGCAAGCAGATAAAAAGAGCATTTTGGCACTTTTTCTGTTTGTTGCAGAAGCAAGGATCACCAGCGGCAGAATATGGAGAATGTTTTCCAGCAAAAACATGTTGCCCTGCAGGTCACCACTGAAAGCAAGACCAAGTTGACCACGCATCAGGAGGTCGCCAAAACGGATAATAAGAAAAATGACCAGGAGTATGGGGATCACCAGGGAAAGTTTAGCCAGTATGTCTGTTTCAAGACGCCTTTTAAAGCCAAGTGCTGAAACCGTTGATTCAAATATAACCACCGTGTATCCCATAGTTATAGCAGAGATGATGAAGATCAACGGCAGCATCGGTGTCTGCCAGAGCGGAGAAAGTTTGTCGCCTGCCAGAATCATGAGGCTGCCCAGTGAGGACTGGTGCATGGTAGGCAGCAGTATGCCCAGAGCAATGAAGAAAATCATTAATTTATTAACCTTGGACTTGGTACCGGTCTTGGCTTCAAGGAAGGCAGGTGAGAATTCTATCCAGAGTACACCTATATATATTGCAATACACAGCGCGACTTCAAGGAGCACGGAATTAAAATTTGTGTACCAGGGCAGGAAGACATTGTAGATATGCCAGTAACGCCCGATATCAATAAAGACAGAGACACCGGCCAGGGTGTAGCCGAACATGCTGGCGAGAAGGGCAGGCCGTACCAGTGGATGATATTCTCCATTATTGAAGGCATATACCAGAAGCGCCATGGAATAGCCGCCGCAGGCAAAAGCCGTGCCTACAACAACATCATATGTGATCCAGATGCCCCAGGCGAAGCCGTCATTCATATCGGTGACAGCTCCAATACCGAAGATAAAACGTTTCGACAGGAAATAAATTCCGATCAGGGTTATTACGAGGAAAAAAAGGAACGGACCCGTAAAAACTTTCCCTCCTACAGGTTTTGCCTCGTTCATATTCTATACCTCCAATCCATTTTTATTGAGGTTTTAATCTTTATCTTTCTGACTGCTGTTGACAAAATAGTACAGTCCGGCAAGTACAACAATTGGAGCAATCATGCCCTTATAGAGTGTATGCTGGATACTCTCAGCAGTAGAAACATAAGATTTTTCAGGCAGCTCTGGTAAACCAAGTTTGCTGAATGGAACACCTGCAAGCATAATGACCTGGGTGCCGCCAACTTCGCTTTCTCCATAGATTTGCGGAATATAGCGGGCAGCCTTTTGGGAAAAGGTTTTACCCGTATCAAGGGAGGCAACCGGAAAGTCATAGTATTTGCCCGGTTCCATCTGCCGACGTCTTTTTGCTTCAGCCAGCAGTTCGTTGGTATTGCCGAAAACAGTAGCACCGGTTGGGCACGAACTGCAGCAGCCTGGAATCTCTCCCTTTGCCAGTAAATGCGAGCAAAGCTGGCACTTGACAATTTGTGGAAAGGCGGAATCCCATTCAAATTTTGGAATATTGAATGGGCAGGCAATCAGGCAGTAGCGGCAGCCTATGCACGCATCCTTGTTATATGTCACAACCCCGGTATCAGGGTTTTTTCGCATCGCCGAAACGGGGCATGCTGAAACACATCCAGGATCAGTACAGTGCATGCACTGGCGCTTGACATATGCAAAGCCATCTGTTTCCTGGTCTTTGTTTTTGCCGGTTCCGTCTTCATATTTTTTGATGATATTGAGTGTTTTGGCTGACAAGTCGCGTGGATTTTCCCATATCGGCAACAGATCAGAACTTTCCACCGGCATATCATTTGCTTTTTTACAACCAACCATGCAAGCCTGGCAACCTATACAGAGTGTTGAATCGTACAGGAAGCCAAGGGCGCCGGGCAGGCGCTCTCTTTTCTTAGCTTCGGCAAAGCTGGGTTGTCCAACTGCTGCCAGGACACCGCATCCGGCAGCTCCCTTAAGAAAATCCCGTCGTTTGATTTTCATTAGCCTAAGCTCCCTAGGTAATTAGTCCTGTTTATTTTCTTCCTGGCCAACTTTCTTTACTGCCACAACTCCAGCTCCTATTGCGGCACCGGCAACACCTGCAGCCAGAGCTACAGCTCCTGCACTCATGCCGCCCCCATGATCAACAGTTATTGGAGTCTGGACTGCTCCTGGAGTGACATTTTTAACCTCTGCCGGGGTGTGGAGCGGAATATTAAACCCAACGCCTTCTTCCGAACATCCAAAGCAGGGATGCCCGGTATTGACGGGCCAGGTGCCCATGTCATTGAAGCGCAGGGTTGAACAGTTATTATAGGTTTCAGGACCCTTGCAGCCGAGTTTATACAGGCAGTATCCTTTAAGATGACCTTCATCGCCAAACTGCTCGGCAAAACGGCCGGCATCAAAATGGGGTCGCCTTTCACAGTTTTCGTGGATCAGGCGGCCATAGGCAAATTTGGGCCTGAGCTTGTCATCGAGCTCTGGAAGTTTCTTGAAGGTTACATAGTACAGAACAGTTGAAAGAAAGTTGTAACCATTCGGCGGACAGCCGGGAATGTTGATGACCGGAATGCCTGTACCTTCTAAAATTTTGTAAACCGGGGTTGCTCCGGTAGGATTCGGTGCAGCTGAAGGAACCCCGCCCCATGTGGCACATGAACCTATGGCAATAACTGCTGCAGCTTTGGGAGCAGTCTCCTTTAATATCTCAAGTACAGGCTTGCCGGCGATCTTGCAGTAAATACCACCATCTTTAACAGGTATGGAACCCTCGCAGACAAGGATAAATTTACCCTTGTTCTCTTCAATGGATTTGGCCCGATATTCCTCGGCCTGATGCCCGGCTCCGGTATTCAGGGTCTCTGAATAATCGAGGGAGATCAGGTCCAGGATGAGATGCTCAAAGGTGGGGTGTGTGGTTCTCAGCAGTGTTTCGGTGCAGCCGGTGCATTCCTGCCCTGAAAGCCAGATTACTGGAGGACGTTTCTTGGCTGCTGTTGCCGCTTCAGCAATCTTCGGGCCAAAACTGGCCGGAAGACCCATATATACCGCAGTTGCGGTACATACTTTGAGAAAGTCCCTTCGCGACACTCCGCCGGGAATTTTTTCAAAGTCAGACTCTCTGCATTTCATAGACAATCCTCCTTATGCTGGTTTGGGGTAGTATCCCTGTTGCATATTACTGATGTATAAAGATAATAGGTAATTTTACTAATACTCTAGGTATTAATACCTGAATTTGTTTATTATTGCAAGCACTTTTTTCTTTTTTTGAAAGTTTTTAAATAGGAAAGATTATTAGGAAAAACAGAATAATACTCTCGTAATGGCAAGATGGGAGAAAAATAAAACAGGAAGCGCTTAAAGTTGTTTTTGGGAACAATGTGGTAGTTAAATTTTTTCTTGTTTAGAGCATAAAAAAGAAGCAATTCAGCGTGGAAGGCCAAAAAATAAGAAGGCTCAGTTTTTTAGAAAGGAAATTATTGCTTTACGTTTACTGCGTGATAGGTGCTTGAAGGAGGGCATCCTGGCAGAAGGGTGCACCTTTTTGGGATTCTGAATGTAGGTGTCAATCCAGCTATCGGTCTTTAGGTTTGTAACAGCTGAAAGGTCAGGGTCCCATTCTGCCTCCCTTACCTTTGAATGTATGGCACTGGCTGCATCCTTCTTTGAAGAAAAGTTTTTCGCCGTTGTAAGTTATGGAACAACCTGAAATAAGCCAGGAAACTGAAATTATTATGAAAAAAATGAGAGTGCTGCAGAGTGTATACTTAAAAGGATTCATATATAATCCAATACAGAATTATTTTTTCTGCCATGGCTGGAATATAGCATCGTCCAGGGGGCGGGCATCTATTTCATGCTTAACATCGTTTTGACCTGCGATAATTACAGCAGATCCTTGCCCAACAGCTGATTTTTTTGAATAGCGCACCACAATCGATGCTGCTGTTTGCAGTTCTTCCGTACCGCTGCTATGACGGAGAATAGCTGAGGGGCCTGGTATATCCCTTGGTTCCAGCAGCCAGTCATCGGGTTGAAGCAACCCTGCAATTTTTTCGTTTTCCTGCTCGTTGCGGCCCACCACAAGCCACCCACCTGTCGGCAGATTAAATTGGCGTCCCATAAGCAGCAGCAGGATGTCCTCCGGCACGATGTTTTTATTTTGTTGATAATATACCTGAATACGTACACTTAAAATCGGATCAGCAAGAATGCAGCCGCCTGCAGGGCTTGGATAATCGGTTATGCCGAATTGTTCTGCCAGCTTAATCTGTGGTGTCCGGTTGCGGCCAATGAAGGCAAGCAGCAGCTCCCGGTCAATGAGGCCGTCGAGTTCAGCCTGTGTCGGTGAAAGGTTTTTAGCACAAAGCGGCCGCACAAGAATGGACTCGCAATTGCTGTCCCGTTCAATGACCCGCAAGGCATCCCTCCGCTGTGACATGGGACGCTGGCCAACAACCTCACCTGTTACAAGGAAGGAAGCCCCGATTTCAGGCATCATTTTTTTAGCCTCGGAAAGCAGGAATATCTTACAGTCGATACAGGGGTTAAAATGCTTGCCAAATCCATGTGCAGGTTTTTTCAGCAGTTCCAGGTAGGGGACCGTTACATCCTTTAAGATGACATCGATGCCGGATGTTTCTTGTATCTTTCGGATGTATTCATCCTGTATTTTCAGCAGTTCATACCCGAAAAAAGGTGTGACGAATTTTACGGCAACTACCTTAATCCCCTGCTTGGCCACCACCCGGCAAGCGAGGGTAGAATCAAGGCCTCCGGAGAATAATGCTAATGCGGTTATGGAATGTTTTTTCATGTGAACAATTAAAGATTAATGAACATATACGATATTAAAAAAATAATTTTAGCATGTCTTCTTCTTTTACGAAGCCATACCCCGCTGTTTGCGGCGGGGACGGATGGCATCCAATGTTGTTAATGTTTTCAAGAAAGTTGACGGTTTTCATGTGGTCGTAATGCCACATCCCTTGGGGTGGGGATAGGTCACATGAGGCAAATTTCTTTTACCCTCGAAACCTTGAAACCTTGCCCCTTGAAACCTATCTTTCCCCTTGTCCCGTCTCCAACAGCCCTTTCGCAAAGGCAATGGTTTCTTCGGTCACAGAGTTTCCGGCAAGCATTCGGGCAAGTTCATCTATCCTGTTATCATCGTCAAGCAAGGTCATTTCAATCGAGGTGCGTTTGTTCTTCAGGAACTTGTTCACCTTGAAATGCTCATCGGCTTTTGAAGCGATCTGGGGCAGGTGGGTGATGCAGAGTACTTGGTGGTGGTCAGACAGTTGTTTGATTTTATTTGCAATGTCTTCAGCTGCCTGGCCGCCGATGCCGGCATCAACTTCATCAAAGATAACTGTTTCAACCTGGTCTCTGCGGGCTAGAATGCATTTAAGCCCCAGCAACAGCCTGGAAAGTTCTCCTCCGGATGCTATCTTTACCAGGGGTTTTGCCGGTTCACCCTGATTGGCGGAAAACATAAATTCGACACGATCCCAGCCGGACTGCGAAAGTTCTTCTAGCCTTTTTGCCACTGGCTCGAAATGGACCTTAAACTCTGCAGTTGCAAAACTTAGTGTGCTCAATTCATGACTGATGGCTTTTTCAAGTTGCGCGGCAGCTTTTGTTCTGGCTCCAGACAGTGATTCAGCTCTTGCTGTCAGATCTTTTTCTATTGAGGCCAGTTTTTTACTGGTTTCTGCAAGCCTCTGGTCCATGGTGTCAAGATCGGCAAGTTCCTGTTCTGTTTTTTTGCCATATTTTATTACCTCTGACAGTTGGGCTTGCGGTCCACCGTATTTTCTCTTCAGTTTTTGCAGCAGGTCAATCCGGGCCTCAATTTCTTCAAGTCGCACAGGATCACTTGGGATATCATGCAGGTATTGGTTCAACTGTTGTGTCAGATCATCAATCTCGTAACTGCTGTTCGTGAACCTTTCAGCAATTTCGTGCGCCGCCTGATCATATTGTGCCATCTGTTCAAGATTTTTGCGAACCTGGCCAAGGTTACTGACAATTGAATCATGTAGGATTTCGTAACTCATCCGGCCCAGTTCCATGAGCGTATCAGACGACTTAAGTACTTTCTTTTCTGCAGCAAGCTCTTCATCCTCACCGTCAATAATGTCACTCTCATTAATCTCGTTAAGCTGAAAAGAGAGAAGGTCACGCCGCTGCTCCCTGTCCTGCTCCTGCTGCTGTAATTTTTTCTGCTGTGTTTTCAGGTCCGTCCAATGGGAAAAGAACTCGCCGAACTCTGTCCGTTGGGCCCAGAGTTCCCCGATTGAATCTATGGAGTCAAGATGATTGCGGGGATTAAGCAGTATCTGATGCTCGTGCTGGCTGGCAACTGAGAACAGGTTCTCACAAACAAATTCAATAAGTGCTGCAGTAGCCATACTGTCATTAATGAAATACCTGCTTCTTCCCTGTCTGCGGATAATACGTTTGAGTATCAGAGTGTCCTCAACCTCAAATCCTTTTTCAAGCAATCCCTCCAGCAGGATCTTCTTGTCCGGATGTATTTCAAAAAATGCTTCCACAGAAGCTGAATCAGCACCGGTTCTGATCCAGGTGCTTGAGGCTTTGCAGGCCGACAGAAGATTGAGTGCCTGCAGGATAATGGATTTACCTGCCCCTGTTTCACCGGTCAGCACAGTTAATGAAGATGCAGCTGTATTAGTTTTATGTGTGCTGAAAACTAAGTGCAGTGATTCAATAAGGGCCAGGTTGTTAATTTTTAATTCGCGAAGCATATTCTTTCTATAGCGCAATTAACCTGAATTATTCATGACCATTTAGAAAAAGTATTATTTTTTTTAAAAACCATCCCCGGCACAATCTACAACTGTACCGCGTGAATTATCCGGTTTTTATCGAGAATGCAATAGAACTTGACTCGTCCAGAAATTAATGTAAAAAGTAAGAATTACAATAAAAAAGATGTCAGGCGTACAGGTATTCCGTACGACAAGGCGTCTTTTTTTTCTTATACCTGAATCCGTGACGGGAATTTGAAGAAAAAGCAAAAAGATGCAATGAGTAAACCGGTCAGCCTCAGCGCCAGTCTGGAAGATTATATTGAAGCCATTTCTCACATTGTTGATGAAAAGAAGGTGGCAAGGGGCAAAGATATAGCAAAACGCCTGAAGGTAAGTCGTGCTTCAGTAACTGAAGCCCTGCGATCTCTTTCCAAAAAGGGGTTGGTTAATTATGAGCCCTATGAAGTAATCACCCTGACCGAAACGGGCAAAGTGACTGCCGAAGATGTTATTCGCAGACATGAGGCCCTCAAGGATTTTTTCATCAAGGTACTGGCAATTGATGATACAATAGCCGAAGAAAGCGCCTGTCGTATTGAACATGCCGCCCCGCCCGAGGTTATCGAACGGCTGATCCGTTTCGTGAAGTTTATTGAGATATGCCCCCGGGGAGGTTCCGAACTCATCAAGGGCTTTTCCGAATACTGTGAAAAGGGCAGGACAAAGGAAAGCTGCGAGGAGTGCTTGTCCCGGACGCTAAAGTGAGCCTTCAGCGTCATGGCAGATTGTAGAAGCATATCTTGAAATAAATACAGTTTCCAGAATTTCGGCTATCCTTCTTTCTTGACCCGGGCTAGTATGTCATCGGTTTGAGGAAATCGGCCCTCCTCAAACTTTGAGTAAATCATATTGCCGTCCATGGAAACATCGAAAACACCATTGGAACCGGCAACCAGTTCAATTTCCGCCCCAAGATCTTTTTGCAACGTATCTCCCAAACTGGAAGCCCTGGGCAGATAGTTTCACTGGGCACAGTATTTAATGGTAATCTTCATGGGGATCCTCCTGTATTATTATTCAACGCCGAAGTGTTAAATAATAGGTTAAAGGCTAAAGGTCAAAAAAATAAAGGTTTCGAGGGGTCAAGGGGTCAAGGTTTGTCAGGATACGAGACAAGACGACGATTGACAGACGGACAGACACTAGGTTTCAAGGGAAACAACAAAAGAATCCTCAAGTTTACCTCTGCTTCTTTTAAATATTTTTCACCCTAGTGTCACGTCAACTCTCAGCTGACGCATCCCGGAGTCTGCGCTTACCTGCTTGCCCTTTGCTGCGCCTGCTTCGTTGCAGCTTTTTTCACATAGCACCATTATGCTCATAAAGTTGCGTCTTGCAGGCACAACAAATTGCGGCGCAATATTGCGCCATTTGATCCTTGACGCAACCCTCGAAACCTCGGAACCTTGGAACCTTGGAACCTATCTTTTCCTTTAACCTTTAACCTGATCCATTTTTTCTTGCACTGCTTGTATTCTAGCAGTATATGGTTTGCCTTCAGTTCTGTTTTGTCGAATAAAAAACAGAGAATTAATGATAGAAACAACCGGCGGCATACTCTGATTGCAGCAACAGTTAATGCAATCAAATCATTTTATTATTTCCTGACCATAACGTGAATACAGAACGGAACAAGTTGTCAAAATTACTGGATATGAAGGAAAGGCTTGACGGGCTGGAACAAAATCATCTCTGTCGTTTTGCAACGTTAAGCCGTGATGGGGTCAGGCGCCGGCAGCAAGGCGAGCCTGGGCATCGTCTGGCCTTTGCCCTGGATGCTGACAGGATACTGCATTCAAAGGCATATACCAGATATATTGATAAGACTCAGGTATTCTATATGGTGAGCAATGACCATATTACCCACAGGGTGCTGCATGTGCAGCTCGTGTCAAAAATTGCCCGCACCATAGGCCGTTTTCTGCGTTTGAATGAAGACCTTATTGAGGCCATTGCCCTGGGACATGACATAGGCCATCCTCCGTTCGGACACGATGGTGAAAAGGAACTGGCTACGCTCTGCAGTGAACATGGACTTCCTCCCTTTCAACATAATGTCCAGAGTGTCCAGTTTCTGGAACGCCTTGAAAGAAGAGGGCAGGGCTGGAATCTGACATTACAGACCCTGGATGGCATTCTCTGTCATGACGGTGAGATTCACAGCCGTTTTTTAAAACCTCTCCGGGATAAGGACTTTGCAGTTTTTGACCGTGAATTGCTGGAAAAAAGCAATAACCCGGAATTAGAACTTTCGCCCATGACCCTTGAAGGTTGTGTGGTGCGATTATGTGATACCATAGCCTATATAGGCCGGGATATTGAAGATGCCATAGAATTGAAGCTGATCAAGCGCGATGACATTCCTGTCAACTGCAGAAAAACACTTGGTGATACGAATGGGACGATTGTTTACCACCTTGTAGAAGACCTGATCGCAAACAGTCTGGCGTCAGGGGAGGGTGGAGAGCTGTCGCAGGACTCAATCGGCTTCAGTCCGGATGTCAGCGACAGCCTCAAGGAACTCAAAAAGTTTAACTACCGGAATATCTATATGAACCCTGCAATAAAAAAGGACCTTCCCAAGGTCCGGAACTGCTATCGGGTTCTTTTTGAAACCTATATTGATGATGTACAAAAGCAGAAGAGAGGCTCTGCAATATTTCAGGAAAAGTTAAACACCATGGCACCTGACTATCTTGAGTCGCAGCCTGCCGCAGTCAAGGTCAGAGATTTCATTGCCGGTATGACCGATGATTATTTCCTTAAGGAGGCAGCCTCTTACGGTTGCAGCATACCGAGGAAGATATGAATCCTGGACGTTTCAAAACATTTTTCCTGCCCGGCGAAAATACCCGGATGGTGATTGTTGCATCCTTAATAGGTGTAATTGCGGGACTGGCCAATATCTGTTTCCGGACAGTTCTCGAGTTTGTTCATCATTCAATTTTTGTTCCTGGCTATGCAATAGTCAGCCAGGGCGGCTGGTATGTTCTTCTCCTGCCTCTTATCCCTATCAGCGGCATGGTTCTGCTGGTTCCTTTGGCAATTCTGTTTCCAGGTGAAATATACGGCTACGGCTTCACCAAGTTTCTTCGCAAGGTCAATATCAGGGGCGGCTCCATGAAATTCAGGAAAAACATCCTGAAAATCATTTCATGTTCCCTGACCATCGGCACAGGGAACTCGGCAGGGGTAGAAGGGCCCATTGCCCAGGTCGGCGGGGCGCTTGGTTCGGTTATCGGTAAGATCTTCAGAGTTTCAGGCAATAGGACAAAGGTCTATACTGCAGCCGGTTGTGCCGGAGGTGTGGCTGCCATGTTTAATGCCCCCATAGCAGGAGTTTTTTTTGCAGCGGAAATTGTCCTGCTGGGCACTTATGAGATCTCATCATTTTCCGTGCTGGTTATCTCTTCAGCCATGGCAACAGTGGTGTCCAGGTCTTATTACGGAGAAGTTCCTGCCTTTCCCATCCCGGAATTCCATCTGATAAATCCCCTGGCAGAGATTCCACTCTATATGATTATGGGAGTATTGATGGGACTTTTTGCCGTTCTTCATATTTATATTTTTTATGAAGTCAGAGACCGATTTGAAGCCCTGAAGATCAATCAGCACTTTAAACCGATCATTGGTGCTTTCGTACTTGGTTCCACTGCCATTTTCTTTCCGCAGATTATGGGGGACGGCTATCATTATATTAAAGATGTGCTCGCCGGCCATGGCGTCATGTGGGTGATGGCCATTCTTGTTTTTCTGAAAATATTTGCAACGGCAATAACTCTGGGTTCGGGTGGTTCAGGTGGAGTTTTTGCGCCAGCCCTGTTTATAGGTGCCGTAATCGGCGGTGCGTACGGCTCCGTAGTTCACAGTTTATTCCCAGCAGCAACGGCTTCATCCGGGGCTTATGCAGCAGTCGGGCTCGGGGCATTCCTTGCAGCTACCACCCATGCTCCTATAACAGCGATTTTTTTGCTCTTTGAGATGACGGGTAATCACCTGATCATTATCCCGATTATGCTCACCAGTATCATTGGTACAGCAGTAGCCAGCAAACTTAATCCCGATTCAATTGATACAGTTGATCTTACCCGTGAGGGAATCGATATTCACGAGGGCAGGGAAATTGCCATCATGAAGTCAATCCTGGTTGGCAAGGTGATTACTGAAGAGGTTGATTTTATCAGTGAAAGGGCAAACGTCGACCAGTTGCTGCAAATATTTTCGATGGCAAAGGACAGTTTCTATTTCCCGGTAATTGATGAAACCGGCCACATGGTCGGCATCATCTCACTGCAGGATGTGAAAGGTATTCTGCATGATAAGGAATTGCGCCTTTCGGCCACAGTGGGCGACATCTGTACAAGGAATGTGCTCACCCTGACACCTGATGATAACATTTATACAGCAATGACGTACTTTGATGTTCGGGGTATCGCCGAGATCCCGGTGGTCGAATCCCCTGAAGAACAATGGGTTGTAGGTATGTTGAAACGGCGGGATGTGATAGATGCCTATAACCGTGAAGTATTGAAGAAGGGTATCAGCGAGCGTTCCGCATCAATAAAAATTACATAAGAGTTGTAAAAAGAGACTGAAAACTGCATATTGATATCTGCAAGTTTTTTAGGCCGCGCCCGTAGCTCAGCTGGATAGAGCGCCGGACTTCGAATCCGTAGGCCGCAGGTTCGAATCCTGCCGGGCGTACCACGGATACCAAGGGATTGAGGTTGGCAACAGCTTCAATCCCTTTTTTCATGGTAGTTACAGCGCAACCCTTCCTTGTATCAATCACTATTCCTACCTTTGCAGATACCAACAATTGCAAAAGGTGACTCTTGGTCAACACTATGGTCAACAATTGCGAATTGACTATCTTGTGCAGGCCTGTATTACTAGGCATAAAAAAACCCCTCCG